>Ga0163150_10001424_pt1 | contig 40309 bp, 38 predicted proteins | sample OliLakLV19P2IB_FD_148628 | JGI IMG/M metagenome (GOLD analysis project Ga0163150, IMG submission 148628) | Freshwater microbial mat bacterial communities from Lake Vanda, McMurdo Dry Valleys, Antarctica - Oligotrophic Lake LV.19.P2.IB | ecosystem: Environmental > Aquatic > Freshwater > Lake >... | reverse complement strand
ACCACTTCAATACACTTACACCATTGCTCAACATTCTCTATTCAGTTGTCAAAGAACAAATGCGCTCGTCACGCGAGCCGTGCACTATACTCCGTGCACAGAAAGCGTGTCAAGGGACCCTTTTACCAAACCTATGGCCGGGTATTCCCTAAATCCGCATGCCCTCACCGCACTCTCGCACGCGGTCAACAGGCAGGAAGCACAAGCACCATCGAACAGGTGAGAAGATAACAACCATTCAGATAAGAGTCAAGTACCTTTATGCGTGTATAATGCGAACCTATGTCACTGGACCAATCGCCCCTATCCATGCGACGCCGAACCATTCTGAAGGCCTTCGGCCTCGGCACGCTCGCCGGAGTCACCGGTGGCTGCGACGCGTTAGGGTCGGTGTTCGGACGCATGTTTGCCATCCCTGCGCGCGACACGACCTACTTCACACCAAACGCAAAATTCTATGTGGTGAACTACGCCGACTCCGCTGTGTCCATGACTCGCGACGTCAACATCGAACAGTGGAAACTGTACATCAAGGGCGCCGTGAACACTCCGATGTCACTCGGCTGGCGCGATATTCTGAATCGCGATTCGCACGATCAAGTCTCCACGCTCATGTGTATCGATACACTCCCAGGCGGGGACAGCATCGGCAACGCCACCTGGCGTGGCATTTCGCTGAGGAAGCTCTTACAGGACGCTGGCGCCGATGAAGAGACCGCGCGCGATGTGGTGTTCCGCGGTATTGATGGCTACGACGACAGCATTCCGTTCAAGCGGGCCATGCAGGACGACGTGATGCTCGCCTTCCTGATGAACGGAGAAAAGCTGCCGAAGGAGCACGGCTTCCCGATTCGCCTCATCGTCCCAGGCCTCTACGGCATTAAGAACGTGAAGTGGATTGTCGAAATCGAAGTCTATCCCGGAGACTATCTGGGCTACTGGCAGCGCAAAGGCTGGACCGACGACGGTACCATCAAGATCTTTTCACGCATCGATAGCCCCGGGCATTACCAAACGCTCCGCGGGCACGCGCAACTCTTCCGCGGCATCGCCTTCGGCGGCCCCAACTCCATCAGCAAAGTTGAGTTGAGCTTCGATGCTGGCCGCACGTGGAACGACTGCGAGATCGAACCGCCGATGTCGCCCTACTCCTGGGTTATCTGGAACTACACGTGGAAGCCGCCCAAGCAAGGCAAATTTCAAACGGTCGTGCGCGCGACGGACACGAAGGGGCAGTTGCAGATCGCGGAGATTATCCGGCCACAGCCGGCGGGGGCCGCGGGATATCACACCATCATTTCCGACATAGCAGCGCTTTAAGGAAGCCTGGCAGCAGCGGCCTCATTCGGTTGTTCAACGAAACGCCTCTACTGCCGACAGAGCGATCGGAAGTCGTGTTGGAAGCAGGCCCGCTGCGGCGGCATCGATAGCTCCTTCCAACCTCATGCTCTTTATTACCTGGCAGGCCTTAGGGTAATATGGCCACGCATTACAAGTCCATCCACACCCTCTACGGCCAAGCATGAGCGAGCCGACATTCTCCGATCCAATAGCCGAGCAATATTACCAACAGGGCGAGACCGAGCTGGCATCAACTCAGTCGGCTGAAGCAGTGTTGCGGAAGGCTGAGGCGTTCGGGCATAAGGATTCGCGCGCGGAGATCATGCAATCGGCCTTCTACTACCTCGCGGCCGCAAACTTTCTTGAGAGCCGAGACGTCGCGAAGTCTGCACAGGCCTATCACCAGGCAGGCTATCAACTGCACCGGCTCGATCAATTCACCCAGGCAGGCCGGGCCTATTCCAGTGCGGGACGGCTTGCAGAACGGGCTGCCAACACGGCGACGGACTCTGCCAAGCATGACCTCCAGCATTTCGCGGTTCGTTCATATTCCAGATCAAATCATTGCTTTGCTGAGGTGGGTGAGCTGGCATGGTCGGAAACGGAATATCTCAATGAGCGCAACGCGCGCGTCACCTGGGCCAAGATGCAAGGGAAACACCCGTGGGCTCAGCTGGCCTGGAAGGCCACCAGCAACTACGGCACCAGCTTCTCGCGGTGGGGCGCCTGGGTACTGGGAACCATCGGCCTCTTTAGCCTGCTCTACGAACTCTTCTTTCAGCTACAGTGGCTGAAACCCATGGCGCCCGGCACCCCTGCCGACTGGATTCCTGTCTGGTCAGGACTCTACTATTCCGTCAACGTCACCGCTGCCTTGGGACTGGTCGACTATGAACCATCAAATGTAATCAGCCAAGGCGTCGTTATCGTGAACGTGCTCATTGGCTATATTCTGCTCGGCATCGGCATCGGGATTATCGGCCGGATGGTCAAGAGCCGTTAACCGGCAATCCCTCACTTCGAGGCGGAACGAATCGTCCAGCGAGGTTCAAAAGTCAGACCTTGTAATCCAACATTGCAACCGTCTGCTCCGAACTCACCGGCGAGAGACGCGCTCCCTTTGCACTGGCTTCGTCTCAGACCATTGGAGCTACCGAGGTCATACTCGTTGCGGCATCCCTAAATGCCTTCTTGAAACACGCTGGCGGAACACTCCTACAGAAATTGCTGAACCGCAGTTCCAAGCTTTGCCAAGCACGGTTCCAGCTCAGGCTCGGAAGCCCTGGTCACCACAAACGCTGCCGGCACATCATCCCAATGCCGCAGGTCCGGTCTCAAGGCTCCTTCGAACACTGCCGGGGCAGTGCGCATCAAGGCCATCCCTCCGATCACCGAGAGCTGACAGAGCGCCCCCTTGCCGTTGCCTGCCGCATCGAGGATGCACCCGCCGACCATGACGCCGGCTCCTGCCGCCAGGGGAACCAAGCTGTACGTCAGTCCGAACGGCAATCGAATCCAGGTCTGCACGTTTAGCAGCGGGTGGTACGCATGGCTATGGCGGATCGCCACTTTATTGAACCAGCTTTCGGTCGACAGCCGCAGTCCGGTGTCCGATGCGCAGGATGCCATGAAGGGTTGCTTGGGTGTGATCGAAAAGTAGCCGCTGGCGGAACTGGAAAATTGCAGATCCCAGTCCAGTTGAGGAAACCGTCCGACCCGGTAGACTCGCCACGCCGCGCGCCCCCCTTCTCCACTGTCGATTCGGCTCACCCGTTCGCCGGCGAACCGGCGAAGCGCCTCATCCTCTTTCTTGGTCAGGCGCGGCAGGTCACGGAGTCTCAACCAGTCCACCCGAGCTTCACCAAGCTCCCCCAGCTGTTCCCATAAGACCGCCGAGAGCAGAAGATTGACCGGATCCTCTCCGTAGTTGTAGATCGGCGCAAACAGTTCATGATCCAAATCTCTCAGCTCAACCTTCGCCTCCTCGGATTGTTGTATTCTCAGGTAGCTTGCGGCCAGGAGGATACTGAGATATCCCCGCTCATAACTCTCCAAAATATACTCGATGAAGGTCCCGTCAGGGACAAACACGTTTGCCGCTTCCCTCGTGACCGAAAACGTCTTGTGCCGGAACTGCGATCGGGCTTGCGCCCCGTACTTGACTACGAGATCATCACAATGTGCTGTAAACGCCTCTGACAACAGGTTTAGCGCTTCGATTCTTTCCGAGAAGTCGAGGCTCTTCGCAATCTCACCGCAGACGGAACCACCCTGCTTCCGCACTTCCCCGGACTGACAGCCCATGAGAGCCATAGCCAGACAGAATACCCCTGCATAGGTGGTGATGAACTTCAGGCTCATTGGACAAGGGAAAATTGGCATGCCGCATCCCGATTCCACTGAAGCAGAACAAGATCGCGGCGGGAGTCTACCCGATCACTGACTGACTTTCCAGATTGGTGATGAAAGAGGAGGACGTCCCTGAGATGCTCTCGAATAGAGGGAACCCGTACAGATCAAATAGGGATCGCCGTCGAAGGGCTAGTGAATGATGGTTGACCATCCGGCTCATGCTTGAACCACGTCCCTCTCCCACGCTACGGCAGCCGGCCGCCTCCCCTGACCTTGAAAAAGCTTGCTGCAAACTGTTCGACCATGCTGCGCAGTCCCTTCTGGATCTCCGTTGAGACGTCATCTTTCGGTCCATACCCGAGAATGGCCCGATTCCACAGACTGCCGGGTGTCTCGGACATGAAGTACGACCCCGCATTGCAGTCCACATGGTAGGCGACAATATACTCTTCGCCGACGGTCCACACCTCACAAGTGAGAAACCCCAGTTGATTCAGCCGTTCTGTCCCGTCCGGAGGAGGACCACCCGACCCTTCAAGCGCGACCCCTGGAAAATTTTTGAGAAACGTCAATCTCGTCACATCGGTCAGCTCCCCGCTCTTGAGTCCGATCTTCTCGGCAGTCCCATGGGTCAGCACCTCGACAGACACAAATTTCTTGATCTCCCCCAATTCGACAAAAGGCAAGGGTTCAAGATTCGCTCCTTGGGCCACCACCGCCGAGACCGTCGCCCACCCAAGAGCCAATACAAGGGCTGCCACCCTCCTCCCCCCTCTCACGTCACACCACATCGTGTACCTCCCTAAATGCCGGGGTAGCCAGAGCACTTCGTGCCTCGTTGTTCAGTCTGCCACAACCGACCCTGCTATTCATTAACGAACTTGCCGGGGCTTCTGCTCACATCCACAGCATAAAGCTTTTTCTCATTCCCGCAATCTTTCCGCCGAATGAACCCTTCAGGACTCAACGGTGTCCGGCAGTGAAATAGATCTGCGCCATCTCGCCACTCGTTAAATCCCGCCATTCCCCGGGCGGGAGGCCCCCCAGCACAATCGGCCCGACCGCCACCCGCACAAGCCGCAGCGTCGGATGCCCTACTGAGGCGGTCATGCGCCGAACCTGTCGGTTCAGTCCCTCGCGCAACGTGATCTCTACCCAGGCAGTCGGCACGTTTTTGCGAAAACGGATGGGTACCGGGCGATCAGGCAACTGCGGATCGTCCGACAGCAGACGTACTTCAGCAGGCCTGGTCTTCTTGCCGTTCAACACCACTCCCTTTCGCAACTGCTCCAAAGCTTCCTCGTTCGGGATGCGTTCAACCTGCGCGAGATACACTTTCGGCATCTTATGCTGCGGGTCCGTGATGTGATGTGCCAACGTACCGTTCGACGTCAGGAGCAGGAGCCCCTCACTATCTAAATCGAGCCGCCCAGCGGCATAGACGCCAGGAATCGCCACGTAGTCAGCCAACGTCGGCCGTCCCTTTAGGTCGGTAAAACAGGGCAGGACCCCATAGGGTTTATTGAAGGCAATCGTGCGAGAGGTGTTGTCACGGTCAGAGATGATGGACTCACTCACAAGACCTGTTTGCAGCATGCGGCCCCAGCAAGAAACCGGTCAGAACCCGATTCCGAATCCTCCTCCGCCACGAGATCTCCCCCCAGCTCCCATACCGCCGAAGACTCCGAAGGAGAATCCCGGTTGCCGTTGGCCATAGGATTGAACCGGCCAGACGTGCAGATGTTTCACAATCAGGGTGGGATATCGGTACTCCACGTCATCGAGGCGATCGGTCTTCGCTCCAGAGACTTCCCCGACAATCGTTACCCGCGTTCCTTCGTCCAGCGTGGCCGGGTCTAGAAACTCCTGCGGCAATGCAAGGAACCGTCCCTGTGATTGTTGGCGATCGAGACTCGGCTCCTCTCCGTCTTCAAGCGGAAGTTGCAAGAGCTCGATCTGCGTGCTGTCTTGGAGTCGTTTCGCTTTCAGCACTTCACCGCCAAGCACGAGCACACGTCCGCGATAGGACTCCGGCGAGGCCAACACGTCTCGAAACAGAACCGTTCTATCAACGAGTGGCTCCATCGACTCGGGAACGATTCGTTGAGAGGAACAGCCTGAGAGCAGGATACTTGCGACTAGCCAGCCAGAAAAAAGATATGTTCCTCGCATGGGGACACTATACCTCATAAACAACCCCACGACGAGAGTAGAAATCGCTACGCTGCAGATCCCGCAGGCTCTCGCCTACAGAATTTCACTGCCCTTCCCGTCATTCGATTCTTCATCGTTACAAGAAGGCTCTCCATAAGCTGTTGAGAATGGAGTGCTTCGCGCTTTCTCGACGTTGGTCCTGGTGGATTTTCTCCCATCAAGACATGAGGCACCTGACTTGCTCTGCACCAGGACCAGAGAGACTCGCCACTCTCATCAGTAGCACCGAGTGTTTTCTGGAGCCACAGCATCGCGTGTGCGGTGGCTCCGTTTCATCGACGCACTAATCGCAAGGAGGTTCCCATGACTCGCTACGCAAGCTTCATCGCACTCACAGCGTTCCTCACGTTTGGCCTCGGTACGGCAATGTCTTTCGCCGGCGAACCAGCCCCAGCCGAACAGAAAGAACAGAAAGATAAGAAGGACATGAGCGGCTCCAAGGCGGATGACGAGAAAAAGAAGGACGAGAAGAAGGACGAGAAGAAAGACATGGGCGGCAAATAAGCCCCTGCAGGTGGGGCGCAGTTTCTGCTGTGTCCCGCCTGCACCGTTGCCATACATTCGCCAGACAATCAGGCCCCCCTTCTCCTTGAAGCAGTCGGCTGACTTCGCAATAAATTACAGTAGCAGCCTCAAACTCTGTAGGCGAACCCCTACAGTGCCTGTGGCATCATGCTCCAGTCCATTCACTTACCACATACACTAAGCGACAATGACCGCTCCAACTCCATGAGAAATGAGCCGTTCTCTTCAGACTGATTTCCGAGTCATTGGGCATTGCGCTTGCTCTCCTTCGCGATAGTCTGTTCGCCATCATTTACAGGAGGAGACGATGCGACGAATTTTTATTGATCGAACCCTGCCACTCCGAGGCCCCGCATTGGCCATGCTGTGTGCGATGGCCGTGGGGGGCTGCGTGAGCACGGAAACCCACACGAAAACGCTCACCGAACTTGAGACCGCCAAAGAAACATCCGCCCAGTTACAACGGCAATTGGCAGGGCTTCAACACAATCTAGACCAGGAAGCCGCTCAGCGAAAAGCCGCCGAACAGCAGGCGGCCTCGCTGGCCAAAGAACGTGAAGCGCTCGCGGCGCGCTCAAGCGAGTTGCAGTCCCGCCTGGACAGTCTAGAGAAGGAGAACGGGCAACTGAACAGCGAGCTCGGCAATGTGCACGGTCAAATCACTGATCTCGAACAGAAGCTCGCGAGCGGCAGTGCCTCGGCGCAGGAAGAAATCGCCCAGCTACAGAAGCAGGCTTCTGCGCTGGAGGCCAACGCCGCCCGCATTGCGAAGGAGCGCGAGCAACTTCGGCAGGAACAATTACAACTTGCAGCGACCTTGGAGCGAGAACGACTGGCGAAAGAAGAAGAAATCAAACGCCTGACTCGCACACAGGAAGAACTGTCCAAATCGCTGCAAGACGAAATTTCAAAAGGCAACATCACCATACAACAAGTACGGGACCGCCTCACGATCAATATGGTCGATCGTGTCCTGTTCGATTCCGGCCAGGCGCAGGTGAAGCCGGCCGGCATCAAAGTGCTGAAGCAGGTCGGTGACGTCTTGAAAACGGTCACGGACAAACAGATCCGAATCGAAGGCCACACCGACAATGTGCCCATCAGCTCGAAACTGCAGGATCGCTTCAAAACAAATTGGGAGCTCTCGACGGCGCGAGCCACGACCGTGGTGCGCTACTTGATCGATCAGGGCGAGGTGGACCGCCAGTACCTCTCCGCAGTCGGCTACGCAGACACTCGCCCCCTCACTTCGAACGACACTGACGAAGGGCGATCATCCAACCGCCGAATTGAAATCGTGCTGTACCCGAAAGACCTCAAAGAAATTGCCGGCCAACTCGAGACCGATACGGCGCCATCGAAGTAGCGACCCACACCAGGAGGAGGCGTGCACGAACAGTGCGCGCCTCCTTTCCCGCTACCTCCTGAAGAACGCCACCAAGAAACAACACCCTCACCACATATTCATGAGCGCTACTGCTGCAATCGCGAATGTCCCGGCGAAAAGCACGGGACCAGAGGCGGGCGTCTATGCGATGTCGCCACGATCCGTCATGAATCATGCACGCTAAGCGCTTGCACGGCACAGAAGGATGTGGTTTCATCCGTTCGATCTCTTTACCGGAAGCGATAGTAGCGCCCATATGGAAGTGGATCTAGAACATCAGCAAGAATCATCGTCGCACGGCTTTTGTGCAGCCCTTCTGGCCGATGCGCCTTGGAATGCGAAATCCGTCATCGCCGCGGCAGTGGCGACTGTCGGAGGTCTCGCCTCATGGATTGCAGATTTCTCATCGCCTGCTGTAGTTGGCATCGGTGGCAGCTATCTGAGTGGATTCTTCTTTGGCTGGGCATTCCGTCGATTTCTGAAAATGGCCGCGCTGATCACTGGCGGGTTGCTGGCCTGCATCGCCGTATTGGAAGATACCGGCTGGATCGATCTCGATTGGACGGCGGTGGAAACGCAGATCAGCCACGCCATCGCGTCCGTGCATCAGGGAGCGGAAGGACTTAAACACATCCTCTCTGGGTATCTCCCGTCAACGGGTGCGGGAGCGGTCGGAATGTTTTTCGGATTTCGGAAAAAGTAGCGTTGCGACGCCAGGCAGAGGGACTGCTGACCGGCCAGAAGAACTCGCTAGCCTTCCCACTGACACACACCAATCTAATCTGTCCACGCGCCAGTCCGGTCCCTGCCCGGGAAACCGGTCAGGGCGGAGATGCTCAGCGGGCTATCCTCCGGAAATGAATCTCTTATCCCCCACCCTTTCAGAAACAATCCCGTCTGATTATACTGTGCTGACACTTGGGCTTCTCTCGAAAGGATCGTCCATGCGTATCCGTCATCTCTTCGCCGCACGTTCCTCACGAATATTGGCATTCACGGCGTGGGCCGGCGTGACGATGCTCGCTGCTCCACTCAGCGCAGAACCGCCGCCAGTCAGCCAGGACACGTTTCTGCGTGCGAAACAAGCCACCGTCGGCATCCTGGAGGACAACCAAGATCAGCGCACGCCGGAGAAACCTGGGAAAATCGTCGTCCGAGGAACCGGGTTTCACTTGCGAGATGGTTACGTGATTACCGCCAGACATGCCGCCGAGAAACTCGACCCCTCGACGGGCACGATCATCCAGAAGCACGTTCGCATGCTCACCTTCGATCTCAATGAGCTACCTGCTGACCTCGTCGGTGACAGCGCGTTCATGGATGTCGTGATCTACCGTATTGCCGAACCGCATCGCTCCAAACTGCAGGCAGGGACCTCGTTCGCCGCCGGAGATGCCGCCCCCGGGATGGAGGTCTTCACCGTCGGCTATCCGCTCGGCTGGGGCCCCACCATGGCCTTCGGCCGCCTGGGCAATACGAACACCTTCCTCCAAACCGTCGAGACACGCCTCCTCCAAGCCGACCTCTCAGCCTGTAGCGGCAATTCAGGAGGCGGATTGTTCAACACCCAAGGGGACATCGTCGGGATCATGCACGCCATCATCCAAACAGAAAAGGACGAGACCCAGGCCCATTGCAGCCGCATGACCTTCGCCATTCCGGGGATTCTCGCCGAACGGATTGTGAATGCGGCCCTTGCAGGTAAGCCGCTCACGTTCTCCAAAATGGGAATTCACATGACCTCGGTGAAAGACGGGACCAAGTGGCGCATGGCCGTGAAGGACGTGGCCGACCAGGCGAAAGAGGCCGGCATTCAAAAGCACGATATCCTGCTGGCGATCGAGGGCACGGAGATTCTCGATGCGGCCCACCTGAAGAACTATCTGATCGAACGGACAACGCCCGGCCAGAAAGTCTCGGTGAAAGTCCGTCGGGTCGATGCAGATCTCACGTTTATGGTGACACTCGGAGGCGGGTAACCGACTCGCGACTACGATGGGCGCCCTGGAAGAGCTTGATACCAGCCGTTCGCCTGGGCTAGTGCCACAGAGCAGCCGAACAACAGGCTGAGATTGGCCTCGGTTAAGACTCGCGCCTTGTCTCCGTCCTGCAACACGCGTCCTTCCTTTAGCAGTAGCACCCGCTCCACTTCGGGGGGGATCTCATGGATGTGGTGCGTGACAAGCAGAACGGTTTTCCCCTTCTTCATGTGTATTCGCACCAAGTCCAGATAGTGGAAGGTGGCCGTGAGATCCAACCCACTTGTTGGCTCATCCAGCACGAGCGCTGTCGGCTCATGGACCAACGCCCGTCCTAATAGACAACGCCGCTGCTCGCCGGTCGACATGTCCGCAAACCGCCGGTCCGTCAGATAACGGACCCCAAGCTCCTCCATCACCGCATGGGCCCGCGAAATCTGCGCGTATGTGAAATCTTGGTGGCCATAGGTGCCGATGCTCGAGTAGTATCCGGAAAGTACTACTTTCAGCCCCGTCACCTGCTCCATGTACTGATGCTGCAAGTCATGCGAGACCAACCCCAGCCGCTTGCGCACATCCCACACGTTCCACTGCTCTTCACCAAAGAGCCGGATATGCGTCTCATCATGCGGGAAGGCATGGACCTCGCCGGCGAGGAGCTTGAGGAACGTCGACTTCCCCGCACCGTTCGGTCCTAAGATCGCAACATGCGTCCCTTCGTCAATGACGAGCGACAAGTCGTGAAAAACGCAGGTGTCGCCTCGATAGACCGTCGCGCGTTCGATCTCGATAAACGGGCTACGCTTCATCCGGGTCAGGATTGAGCTTGGCAGGACCAGAAGGCCTGGAAGAACGAGAGCTTTTCTTGGCTGAGGCAGGAATTTTCGGCGTGGGTGTTTTTACATCGGCATTCTGTGCACGGTGGAGCAAGGCATGGTCCATGAGCACCAGCGCCATCATGGCTTCTGCAATCGGCGTCGCTCTGATACCGACGCAGGGATCGTGGCGGCCATTCGTTTCGACGGTAACCGGATTGCCCAGCTTATCGATGGACCGGCGGGCCACACGGATACTCGACGTCGGCTTAATCCCGATCGTGACGACGATATCCTGCCCAGTTGAAATACCGCCAAGAATTCCTCCGGCATGATTGGTCACAAAACCCTCCGGAGTCAGCTCGTCTCCATGCTCTGACCCACGCTGCGTCACTGAGCTGAAACCCGACCCAATCTCGACGGCCTTCACGGCATTGATGCTCATCATGGCTGAGGCAAGATCCGCGTCCAACTTTGCATAGACAGGCCCACCCCATCCCACTGGCACAGACTCGGCGACGGTGGTGATCTTCGCACCGACCGAATCGCCTGCTTTGCGCAGCTCATCCATGAATGATTCAAGCTTCGGCACAACCTCGGAGCTTGCGGAGAAGAAGGGATTCTTGCTGACCTCGCCCCAACTCTTAAACGGCGCTTCAAACGGGCCCAGCTGACTCAGGTAGCCACGAATCACCACCCCGTACTTCTCTCCGAGCCATTTCTTCGCTATCGCTGCTGCAGCCACTCGAACGGCTGTCTCACGCGCAGACGCGCGCCCGCCACCGCGATGATCGCGAATCCCGTACTTCTGCCAATAGGTGTAGTCCGCATGACCGGGACGGAAGGTGTCAATCAGATTGCCGTAATCTTTGCCGCGCGCGTCTTCATTCCGGATAAGCAGCGCGATAGGCGTACCGGTGGTCTTACCTTCAAAGACACCGGAGAGGATTTCGACGGTATCAGATTCTTGACGTTGCGTGACGTGGCGGGAGGTGCCGGGCTTGCGCCGATCGAGGTCGTGCTGAATGTCATCGACCGAGAGGTCCAGACCGGGAGGACAGCCATCCACAACACAGCCAATCGCAGGCCCGTGGCTCTCGCCGAATGACGTGACGGTGAATATGCGACCAAACGCATTGCCTGCCATGGGACGGATGACTCCTCCCTACTCGACGAGGTCGAGCTTAATGCGCAATTCCTTTAACTGATCGGCACTGACAGCAGACGGCGCATCGGTCAGCGGACACTGTGCCCGTTGCGTTTTGGGGAACGCAATCACGTCGCGGATCGAGTCAGTCTCCCCCAATAACATGATGAGCCGGTCGAGGCCGAAGGCAATTCCGCCGTGCGGAGGTGCCCCATAGTCGAGTGCATCGAGCAGGAAGCCGAACTTCGCCTGCGCTTGATCCTTGTTGATACCAAGCAATTCGAGAATGCGCAACTGGATATCACTCCGATGGTTCCGGATACTCCCGCCGCCGATTTCACTTCCGTTCAGCACCATATCATACGCCTTCGCCCGCACTTTGAGCGGCTCTGAATCCAGAAACGCCACATCCTCGTCCATCGGCGCGGCAAAGGGATTGTGCATGAAGATGTACCGCTTCTCTTCCGGCGAATAATCCAGCAACGGGAACTCAACGACCCACAGAGGCTTCCAGGCCGCCGTATCGATCAGCTTCAGCTCTTCACCCAGCAACAGCCTGATGCGACCCAGCACATCGTGAACAATAGCAGCCTTGTCGGCACCGAAGAGGACTAAATCGCCCGGCTTAGCGTCGGGAAGGGCCGCCGCGAAGGCCTTCGCATCCAGGAACTTGGCGATCACGGACTCAAGCTGCCCGTCCGCCGTAATCTTGAGCCAGGCGAGCCCCTTCGCGCCAAAACTCTTGGCCATCTCACCGAGCGCGTCGATCCTGCTTCGCGGCGTGGCCGCTCCGCCTCTTACGATCAAGGCCTTCACGATCCTGCCCTTGGTTGCGGCCTCCTTGAACACCTTGAACTCGCTGGCCGCCGCAAAGGCGGTGACGTCATACAGCGGCATGTCGAAGCGCAAGTCCGGTTTATCCGATCCGTAACGTCCCACTGCCTCGGCGTAGGTCATGCGCGGGAATGGAGTCGGCAGCTCAACGCCGCCTCCCTCACGAAACACCGTGACGATCATCTGCTCCATCAGGTTCATGACGTCAAGCCGATCCACAAAGGACAGCTCCGCATCGATCTGCGTAAATTCCGGCTGCCGGTCGTTGCGCAGATCCTCGTCACGGAAGCACCGCGCGATCTGGTAGTAACGATCGACGCCGCTCACCATGAGCACCTGTTTGAAGAGCTGGGGCGACTGCGGCAGCGCATAAAACTGGCCGGGGTTCACTCGACTGGGCACCAGATAGTCGCGCGCGCCTTCCGGCGTACTCTTCGTCAAAATCGGCGTTTCCACTTCAAGAAAGCGTTCCGCATTCAGAAATCCACGGACGGCTTGCATGATGTCATGCCGGAGGCTCAAGAGCCGCTGCATCTTCGGGCGACGAAGATCCAGATAGCGGTATTTCAGTCGGATCGACTCCGTCACTTCGGCATCGTCTTCAATCACAAACGGCGGCGTCTTCGATTCGTTCAAAATCTCGATGGCATCCACGAAGACTTCGATCTCCCCCGTGGGCAGATTGGGATTCTTAGACTCTTCAGGGCGAGCCATCACTTGCCCGGTCACCGACACCACACACTCACTCCGCAAGGCATGGGAGGCTTGGTGCACCGCCGCATTACGTTCGGCGTTACACACCACCTGCGTAATCCCGGTTCGATCCCGCAGATCGATGAACATGACTATGCCATGGTCGCGGCGCCGCTGAACCCAGCCGTTTAAGACGACGGTCTGCCCGACAGCGGCGTTCGTGAGTTCCCCGCAGCGATGAGTTCTGACCTTCATACCACCTTCACTTTCTTGGAACGGGCCCATCCAACACGACTGACCGGCCTCTTTGGCCGCGAAGCCTGCTTCTCTGTATCCTCTGCAGAAACCAGCTTCTGTTCCGCAAGCTCGCGCAACGCGTTCGCTTCGCGATCGGTCAGGTACCTAAATTCGCCAGACTCAAGATCACCCAACGACAGCGGACCCATCCTAATCCGCGTCAGCTTCAAGACCGGATGACCAACCGCTTCCAACATGCGCTTCACTTGATGCTGACGCCCTTCGCGGATCGTAATCTCCAGCCAGGAGTTTTGCTTGGCCTTCTTCACCTTCTTGACGATAGCCGGACTGGTCAGACCGTCTTCCAGCTGCACCCCCAGTTCTAACTGCCTGATATGTTCGTCGGTCACCACCTGTTTGACCTTAATGAGATAGGTCTTCGGCACATGGTAACGGGGATGGAGCAACGTCTGAGCCAAGTCGCCGTGATTGGTCAAGAGCATCAACCCTTCGCTGTCAAAGTCTAATCGACCGACGGGAAACACCCGCACCGATATCCCACGGAGATAGTCCTTCACCGTCGGCCTGCCTCCCGGATCGTTCAATGTCGACATCACGTTCTTTGGTTTATTCAGTAGTAGATAGACATACGGCTGGGTGGAACTGATGTGCTTGCCATCCACCTTGATGTGGACGCGCTCAGGATCGACCTTGGTGCCGAGTTCCGTCACAACCTTGCCGTTGACCGTCACGCGCCCAGCGGCAATCCACTCCTCGGCCTTTCGCCGCGATGCCAATCCGGTCCCGGCAATGACTTTCTGTAATCTGACTTCCATTTCGTGAATCGTGAATCGTGAATCGTTACACGCCAGAACCTTCTTATTGCGACGTGTAACGAATACCGATTGACGTCCTATTCCCACTCAATCGTGGCCGGCGGCTTCGAGCTGATATCGTACACCACCCGGTTCACGCCCTTCACTTCGTTGATGATCCGGTTCGACATCTTGCCCAGCACGTCATTCGGAATCTTGGCCCAATCGGCCGTCATGCCATCCAAACTCGTGACCGCACGGATCGCGATCACATACTCATACGTTCGCTGATCGCCCATGACGCCCACGGTCCTAATCGGCAACAACACGGCGAGCGATTGCCAAATCTCTCGATACAAACCGGCAGCACGAATCTCCTGATCGAGGATGGACTCGGCTGCCCGCAGAATTGCCAGTCGCTCCTTGGTGACCGCTCCCAGCACCCGGATGGCAAGCCCGGGCCCGGGAAAGGGCTGCCGCCAGACAATCTCGTCCGGCAAACCTAATTCAGTACCCAGCACCCGCACTTCATCCTTGAACAGTTCGCGCAAGGGCTCGACCAACTTGAGCTTCATGCGAGCCGGCAAACCGCCCACATTATGATGGGTCTTGATCGTGGCCGACGGCCCCTTGAAGCTTACACTCTCGATTACGTCGGGATAGAGCGTACCTTGGACCAGATACTTGACCCCTTTGAGTTTCCTGGACTCCTCCTCAAAATTCTTAATGAACTGACGACCGATGATCTTCCGCTTGCGTTCAGGGTCAATCACGTTCTTGAGACCGGCCAGAAACTGATTGGTCCGATCGAGAATTCGAAGATTGAGGTGTATTTGCGAGGCCAAGGTCTTCTGCACTTGGTCACGTTCGCCGGCCCGCAGCAACCCGTTGTCGACAAAGATACACGTCAGTTGGTCGCCAATGGCCCGATGCGTCAATGCGGCAGCCACGGACGAATCCACGCCTCCGCTCAATGCACAGATCACTCGCTCCTTGCCGACGTGCTCGCGAATCTGCTGCACCGCCGTATCCACATACGACTGCATGGTCCAGGTCGGCTTACAGCCGCAAATCTCGTAGACGAAGTTGCGAAGAATCTTTGTCCCGTCAGGCGTGTGAACTACTTCGGGATGGAACTGGAGACAATAGATCCGGCGCTTGCGATCGTCGCGCTTCATCGCGGCAATCGGTGAATTGGCTGTATGCGCGATGGATCGAAATCCCGGCGGCATCCGTTCGATACGGTCTCCGTGCGACATCCAGACGACGGTCGAACCGTCTTTGCCGATGTCCTTGAAGAGATCGCTCCTGTCGTCGATGGTCAGATCGGCCCGGCCATACTCCCGGTGCTTGGATTTGGCCACCTCCCCGCCGGAGAGATGGGTCACCAGCTGCATGCCGTAGCAGATGCCGAGAATAGGAATGCCTTGATCGAAGAGTTCCTTGGGAACGCTTGGCGCCTTCTTCTCATACACGCTGGAAGGGCCACCCGACAGCACGATGCCTTGTGGGCGGTAGGCAAGAATGGTCGCCAAGGAAACGGTGTAGGGTAGAATTTGCGAGTAGACTTGAGCTTCGCGAATGCGGCGTGCAATCAGTTGGGTGTATTGCGACCCGAAGTCGAGAACCAGGATTCTATTGTGCCAAAATTCCATGGAGTGCGTTATTCGTTAGCCGAGCTACGTGAAACATGGGAAAAGAACGGTGGGTACCAGGCTGAGATTGGCTCACGGTTAACGTTGAACGTCCTACTCCCAATCCATCCGGTAATTCGGCGCTTCCTTCGTAATAATCACATCGTGCACGTGACTTTCGCGGAGGCCTGAGACCGTCTGACGAATAAACGTGGCCTTCTGCTGTAAGTCCGAGATCGTCCTGCACCCGCAATAGCCCATGCCTGACTTCACACCACCGATCAATTGGTAGATGACGGCGGAGAGTTTCCCCTTATAGGGCACGCGCCCTTCGATACCCTCCGGGACCAGCTTCTGCACCGGACGACCACCCTGCCCGTAACGATCTCCGCCACCGCGCTCCATGGCACCGATCGAGCCCATGCCGCGATACACCTTATACGTCCTGGCTTGGTACAATTCGGTTTCTCCCGGCGACTCTTCCGTGCCGGCCAAGAGTCCGCCGAGCATGACCGACGAGGCACCTGCTGCCAAGGCCTTCGTAATATCGCCTGAATACTTGATCCCACCGTCTGCAATGATCGGAACCCCGCTGCCCGCGAGGAATTTTGCGCAATCGGCAATTGCCGTCAGCTGCGGCATCCCGGCTCCGGACACGATACGGGTCGTGCATATTGAACCAGGCCCCACACCCACCTTCACGGCATCGACACCGGCCCTGAGGAGGTCCTTCGCAGCCTCGGCGGTGGCAATATTCCCGGCCATCAGCTCGAGTTCCGGGTAACGTTTCTTGATCATCTTGACCGTGTTCAGCACCGCTTGAGAATGCCCGTGGGCGGTATCGACCACGATAAGGTCCACCCCGACCTTCTTGAGCCGCGCCACGCGGTCTTCCGTCTCCGGCCCCACACCGACCGCCGCACCCACACAAAGTCGGCCATGTCCGTCCTTGCATGCGTTGGGATACATGATGCGTTTTTCGATATCCTTGATGGTAATCAGTCCCTTGAGCTCGAAATGCCTGTTCACGACCGGGAGCTTCTCGATCCGATGCTCGTGCAACACCTCCCGAGCCTTTTCCAAGCTTGTCCCTTCGGGCGCCGTGATCAGCTTGTCTCGCTTCATGATTTGCGAGACCTTCAAATCCATCCGGGTTTCGAACCGCAGATCGCGATTTGTAATAATACCGACCAGCTTCTTGTCTTTCGTGACGGGAATCCCGGAGATCCGGTATTTCGCCATCAACGCGTGGGCATCGCGAATCGTTTGATCTGGTGAGATCGTGATCGGGTCGAGAATCATTCCGCTCTCGGATTTCTTTACCCGATCCACTTCGGTCGCTTGATCCACCGGCGACAACACTCGATGAATGATCCCCAGGCCGCCTTCGCGGGCTATGGCGACGGCTAAACGGGACTCGGTGACCGTATCCATGGCCGAGCTGATAATGGGTATGTTGATCTTGATGTGGCGAGTGAGCATCGTACGCATGTCGACTTCACTCGGCAAGATCTGAGACTTGGCCGGAACCAACACGACGTCGTCGTAGGTCAGTCCCAAGCGTGGTTCTTTATCTAGCATAATGGCTCCGTCATCGAGTCGAGATCGATACCACCTGAAAGTTTTCTGACCTTAAAGACTTGAAGACGTTACGACGTGAGACTTTCAGATTCTGGCGTCAGCTCCGCTGCTGTCTCGGCGACTTCCTGGAGCCGTTCACTCCCCTCGTCCGCCGGCATGAACTGTTCGATCCTGGTGTTCCCGCTATCGACGACAAACACACTTCCTCTGACGTCGACCGTGATGCCGTAGGGGAAATTGAACTGCCCTTTGCCGTTCCCAAACCCACCCCACTGGGTAATGAAATTGCCTTCTTTATCGAACTTCTCGATGCGGTGATTGCCGGTGTCCGATACGTAGACATCGCCGACTCCATCGACCGTAATCCCCCAGGGAGACCGCAACTGACCTGCCTCCTGTGCGAGCGGACTGCTGGCGTGGCCCGGCTCGGCACTGCCACCCCACTTGGTCAGCAGCTGTGGCAACACGTTGGTGCTGGTGTCGAACTTCTGAATCCGGTGATTTCCCATGTCGACAACGTACACAAACCCATCAGCCTGGTCCACCGCCACGCCACGCGGAAAGTAGAACTGGCCGTCTCCGTTCCCGAAGCTGCCCCAGGACATGATGAACTCCCCGTTCATATCGAATTTCTGCACGCGGAAGTTGGCGCTGTCGACCACATAGACATACCCACGCACTCGGTCGACCGCGATGCCCCAGGGTGAGTTGAACTGCCCTTCGCCGTTTCCGCGCGACCCGAACTTCATGAGATAGCCGCCGAGCTTCCCGTCGAATTTCTGGACACGGTGATTGTTCGTATCGACCACCCAGACGTCGCCCTTGCCGTCACACGCAATCCCGGTGGGGTTATGGAAGTTCGCATTGGCCGAACCAAAATTTCCCCAGAGAATGATGAAGTTTCCGGCATTGTCAAATTTCTGAACCCGGTTGTTGCCGTTATCGACCGCGAACAGCGATCCTTGCTGATCAACGCACAGGCCGTACACCGGGGCCATGAACTCGCCGCCATGCAGCAATGATGCACCGCGACCCGTACGGCCCCATTGAGATACGCACAGGTACCCCGACGTATTGACCAAAATCGTGGTGCTTGCAGGGACGGAGACGTTCCCTCCTACATCTTTAAACCAGACATAGATCGACTTCTGTCCGTCTCCCGGCGACAAAATAAACGGGATCGTCGCGCCGAACTTGGTGGCTGGCGTCACATCAACCCATCCAGGCGTCCCCGCCATGGGAGACATCGGCGCCTCGGAGACAAAGTAGGCTGCGACTCCGGTATCGACATCGTTCGCTGAAATCGTGACAATCACTTCCGGCGTGTTCGTCATGAACGCGCCATGATTGATCACGGCATAAGGATTTTGCGGCGCCGTGATATCGATGAGCACCGGCGTGGCCATCACTTCACTCGATAACTCGCTTTCGGCGCCGGTTTCAAACACCGCGGTCACGGCATAGTAATACGGGGTATCATTCGAGAGACCGGTGTGCGCATAGGGATTCGTCACGCCCTCAATTTTCGTCGCCGTCTGGGTCGTGAGCTTCGGGACGGTATTGAAATAGAGGTTATAAGACTGGGCGCCAGGGACCTGCATCCAACTCAGGAAGGCTTCCGTATCACCGGCTTTGACCGCCACGCTCCGGGGCGCCGGAGCCTCACTCGGCACCTGACTGGTGGAAGCCTCATCCTTCCCGCGATTGAGCTCTTCGTCCGTCGGCACATACTTAAGTATGCGGCCATTGCCGCTGTCGACCACGTACACCGCGCCCTCTTTGTCGACCGCGATCCCATAGGGATAATTCAACTGCCCTTCTGTTCGTCCACGGTTTCCCCAGGCACAGAGGAACGTCCCGTTGCCGTCGAACTTTTGAATGCGATGGTTTCCCGTATCAACCACATAGACATTGCCGAGCGCATCGCAGGCAATCCCCCAGGGGGACTTGAATTGGCCAGGGCCCGCACCCTCCCGCCCCCACTTGGCTAGGAAGCTCCCACGGGCATCGAACTTCTGAATGCGATTGTTGCTTTCATCGGCCACGAAGATATTGCCGACAAAATCGACCGCGACGCCGCGGGGGAAAAAGAAGGCACCGTCGAAGCTCCCGTCACGACCCCACTTGAGTAACGCCGTCCCGTCCGAGGTGAACTTCTGAATGCGTGCGTTGCTCGTATCGGAAACGTAGAGATTCCCTTCTACGTCCGTCGCCAGCCCCCAGGGCACATCGAACCTGCCCAGATCGGCCCCGCGCCACGCAAACCCGAACTTACCCCAGGCCTGCATCACATTGCCGTCGAGATCGAATTTCTGAATGCGGTTATTGCCGCTGTCTGCGATATAGAGCACGTCGTTCGGCCCGACTGCCAATCCGCGCGGATAGTAGAAGCTCCCTTCCTGCGAAGAGGGATCGCCACCCCATCGCGCAAGAAACTTCCCCGACTTATCGAGTTTTTGAATCGAATGGTTATCCGTATCAGCAACGTAAATGTTGCCATCTTTGTCGAGCGTGATTCCAGTTGGCGAGCTGAACTCCCCATCGTCCACGCCTTCCCGACCGATACTCAGGGCCAACAGATAGGGCGAGGGAATCGCCATGACCTCTTGAGACTCGAGACTCTCCCCCTTCTGCGTCACCACCGTGACGACGTAGTGGTAGCAGGTCCCATTGGCTAGATCGTCATGGACGAACGGACTCTGGATGCCTTCTAAACAGGTACCTTTCTCTTTCTTCACCCCCATGACGGCTTTAAAATCATCGTCGCCGGCAATCGGACGCGTGAGATCAGAGAACTTGATCATCACGCCCTTGGTGGTTTGGAAATAGAGATTGTAGTACATGGCATCCGGAACCGGATCCCACGTGATCGTGACACGCCCATTGCCTGACTTCGCTTGTACGTTTTGAGGAGCTTGCGGGAGCTCTTCTTCCTCCGCCACCGAATCTCCGGCACCCCATTCTCCCTGGGTACCTTCGATGGTCAGATGCGTTCGATCACACTGAAACATCTCGTCGAGCAGCCAGGCTTTGATCATGTGGTGGTGCATCCGGTGGCGACAGACACCCAGGTGGAAGAAACGTACCTGCTCAGGAGTTCAGGCTGAAGGCTATACATGATCTCGCAAAACTCGAACCAAGCCATTTACTACCTTCCCGGTTTCTACGACCTTGGGTTCAAACAGAGATGAATCCTCGTTACGCAAGAAGCCCAACCCCTAAACACCTTCAGCCTATCCGCCTGAGTAGTTACGAAGAAACAAGGGGTCTTTCAATGACTTAGAATTGGATTGAGAAGTCTAACAAAGCGGCAGAAAGAGAGTCAAGAAACAGAATGGCGTGATGCGGGCAGACTTCACCGATCGATGACCAAAAATAGCTGCAACACTGCTCCCCCCCTGCAAACATTCATCACCCGCTCGTGCCGACACCGCCGGTACCTTCTTGATGTGACCGATTACGAAAGATTGTGCTTGTCGAGGGGCAGGGGCGAGATGAGGTCCGTGTGAGGTGGCCCCTACATCCGTGCCCAGGATGCTCGAAAAGATCGTCTAGTGTGACGTGAAACAGAGGACTGCCGAGTGCTCTTTCTCCGCAACCTTTGACGTTTCACGTTTAACGGTTCGCGTTTTTAAAGCTCAGGCCTGTTCGACTGGTTCTTCGATGAGCGCCTCGTTGGTCTCTGCATCAAAGGCCACCACGGCCTCACCTTCCGCACGATCACTCGAGAGGGAGAGTCCATCGGAGTAGGGCGTCTCGGACGTCTCTATCGCCCCCAGTGACTCTTCTTCGATAGGCAGGAGGGCCTGCTCGGACTCGCCGAGTTCTTTGAATTCACGCAACGGCGGGAGCTGGCTCAAATCTTGTAACCCAAAATGCTCAAGGAAGAACTTGGTCGTCCCATACATGATCGGCCGACCAGGCACCTCTTTCCGTCCGACGATTCGCACCAACTTGCGCTCACACAACGTGCGCAGGACACCGGACGTTTCGACGCCACGAATCTCTTCAATCTCAGACCGCACGAGCGGCTGTTTGTAGGCAATAATGGCAAGGGATTCGAGTGCAGAACGAGAGAGTTTTTGCACCACCTTGGCTTTTTCCATCCGTTTCAGCCAGGGCCCATACTCCTGCTTCGTCACCAGTCGATACCCTCCTGCAACCTGCACTAGCTGAATGCCTCGCCCACCCTGATCCAAGTCGTACGTGAGAAGATCCAACGCCTGAACCACTTCGGCTTTTGAGACTGTCCCCACGATAGACATCAGCCGAGCGATCGGCACCGGTTCTGGCGACACGAATAAGACCGCTTCGAGAATGGCTTTGAGTTCCCGCGCGTCGATGACCTCCGTCTGGCTGTTCATCGCCTCGACGCCGGCAGCATTTGCCGCAGCGCCTGGCTCCTCGTTGCCTTCAATAACCGACACTGTCTCTGCCGGAGCCATGTCGTCTGTTTCTTGTTCTACAATTGAGCTCATGCGCCCCTCCATTCAGCATCATCCATTTCTGCCGGGTCTGGTACGAGTGAGAAAGCGCGCGACACGAGAATCGGCCCAAAATGTTCTGCCTGGAATACCCGAGCCGTTCGCAGGCGCATGAGTTCCAGCAACGCCAAAAATGTGACAATGATCACAAGACGATGGCAGGACGGGTCGAAGAGCTCGACAAAATTCACCGACTCCTGCCCCTCCAACATTTCCAAAATCGCGTTCATCCGCTCCCGAACCGTCAAGTTGTCGGGCAGGATCTCCATGAACTTCTTGCCGGGATTGCGAGCGAGAATGCCCTGCAGCGCATCGACTAAATCGAACAGACCGACATTGTCCAACAGCGTCTCATCCGAGTCCAATTCGACCGCCGGGCTCTGTTCACGGTTGTAAATCTCCCGCCACAACCGCTCATGTTCGTCCAACTGACGGGCCGCGTCTTTAAACTGCTTGTACTCGAGCAGCCGCCGCACCAATTCCTGACGGGGATCAAGCCCGTCTTCCTCATCAGCAGCAGCCGTCTCATCGGCGGGAAGCAGCATCTTTGACTTAATCTGGAGCAAGGTCGCCGCCATCACGAGAAATTCTCCCGCGACAGTCAGATTCAAGTCTTCCATCTCCTCAATATAGCTGAGGTATTGCTGGGCAATCAGGTGGATGGGAATGTCATAGATATTGATCTCGCTCTTCTTAATGAGATGAAGCAGGAGATCGAGAGGCCCTTCAAAGTTCTCGATGCGAACCTGATAGGGCAGTTCGGTTTGCTCGGTGGCGTCGAAGTGGTTATCCACAAGCGGACTTATACCAGCTTTGGTGGAGAGGAGCAAGCCTCCATCTATTAGTAGTGGTGAGTGGGGAGAGGACTTCCCCGTCACCGCGACCGCGACCGAACCAGATAGACAATCAGCAGGGCACCGAACACCAGAATGGAGAGAGTGATCGCATACTGTACTGTCTGATGTTCGAGCCCCAGGGGGGCCTGCCCAGTCGCCGACCTAGTCGCTCTGGTAAACAGTGAACCTTTTTCGAACAAAACTTTGGAAAAGTCGTCGCGTCCCTTGAACGACGCATCGGAAAAATCCGCCGTCGATCGAAACGTGGCCCGGCGAAAGGATGCGTCCCCGTCGAAGAGGGTAAAGGTAAAAAACGCCTCGCGGTCAAACGATGCTTCAGAGAAATCCACCAGACCGTGAAAACGGCTCCCGGAAAACCCGGTGCCCAACTTGAATGAGGTGCGCGACAGATTGACATCCTTCTCGAAGACCACCTCCAAGAACTCCGCCAGCCCGTTGAACCCAGACTGCTGGAATGTGACCGGCCCCTGAAAGACAGAACGGTGAAATCTCGTATGCGGGCCAAATGCCGTGTTCTCAGCAACCACGTCGCGCAGAAATCGGCCCTGCACGAAATAGCTCTCCCGCAAGAACCGCGCACCTGACAACGTCACCGGCTGCATGAACAGGGCCCGTGAGAGATCCACCAGCTGTTCAAACCTGGTCCCGCTGAACGTCACAGGCCCCTTCACCACCAACAGCCCTTGTGTCGACCCGTGCCTGATCGCCCCGTGCACCACCGAATTGACGATGGACATGGGGCCGGGAATCACGCGTACCTCGGGTCCCTGCAGCTCCTTCATCCCCTCAAGCTCAAGCGGCAACGGACCAACAGGCAACGTGTCCAAAGACAGATCGCCGCGAATGACCACCCCTGAGAGATTAATCCCCTTCCCTTCCCTGAACGCCTGCAGCAACTCCGTCGCATCCATCGCTCGCGCCTCGCGCTCTTGCTCCGTGCAGCCGGCACCCAGATGCCGCGTCAACGCCACCCCCGGCCCTGAAGCGGGCGTTTCCACCTGACAGTTTGAGGCTGCGGCACCGAGCGGTACCCAGAGAATCGCCAACCCCCCCACCATGAGCCATGCAACCATCAGAATCGTCATGCTGGCCCTTATACGGAATGCCATGGCCCAACGCAAGGCAAGAACTGCCGACTCGCTGTACTCCCCAACCGGATTTGCTACACTTTCGAAAGCCGTAAGACGTGAAACGTCAAATGTGAAAGGTTTCGAAGGAAGAGCACTCGGCAGTCCTTCGTTTCACCTTTCACGTTTCACCTTTCACGTTTTTTGAGATGGGAGCCCCACGATGCCACGCCATCTTGCCACTACCTACATATTGATCGTCACCCTCCTTTGTGGAGCCCCCGCCTCAGTCTCAGCGGACAGTGTCATCGAACTCCCGGTCCTGGGAGCCATTCGCCAAAACAATCTTGGCGTGTTTGAAATTCTGATGATGTGGTGGGATAAGAAACCAGACCCGAATCCCGTTCAACTCCAATGGCTCCTCGCCGGCGTGCGCCTGGGGAACACTCACTTAGGCGCCATGGCTCAGGCCTTTGCCTATGCCGTCGAACGCACGCCCTCGGTCCCTCATAGCGGGACCGTCTCTGTGCAAGGGGTGGCCTATCAACCCACAGGCAGCGACGGACCAAGCGCCGGCGCAGCTATGGCCGTGGGATTCATCGCCATGTTCAAGGGGGAGCACATTCAGCGGGGCATTGCCCTAACCGGAACTATTGAGCCGGGAGGACAGATCGGCCCGGTGGGCAACATTCCGGATAAGATTCGTGCCGCCGCACGAGAAGGGTATCGCACCGTGTTGGTTCCACGCGGGCAAATCCATGACGCGCGATGGAATCTGAACGAATTGGAGTTTCAGCTCAATGTGACGGTGAAGGAAGTGGATACGATCGATGAGGCCTACCAGCTGATGACAGGCCAACGAATCTAGCAGAATGGTTACTCTGGCCTATCTTGTCTATGCGGTCTATCTGGTTAGTCTGGTTCAACAAAAAAACGAAACAGACCAGATAGACTCGATGAACTCCGTCAGTTACACGCTAGACCCCGTCGCTCCCTGCATGATCGCGTCATACTCCGCTTGCGTCAACCGATGCATGCCCAATTTCAATCGTCGAGTGAGTTCAGCCTGATCGGCAATCTGCAACACATTAAGCAACAGCGCCTGGCTCACAGCAGATGAGCAGGCCAACCGGCGCACCCCATCAATTCGCACAAAGCCAAATCTGGCCTCAGTTCTCAATTCGTCACTGAGGAACGCATCCAACGCGGAAAAGTCCGACACCGGCGACACGATCTGAAATTCTGCACAGAGCCCGACCTTCAACACATAGACAAGTCCCCGGGACTGCGCATCGAGATATGTATGTAGATGCGTCCGGATTAGCCCGGTGCAGAGTCCCCAGAGGCCGTGCCCGAGTTGCAGCTCGGCACTTTCCTCCGAGGTGCGTTCTCGCAAGGCCCCGGCCACGAACAAAAAATGGCTCATTGGAAATTCATCGCGGAAGATTCAGCGGGAGGATGATACACAAGGGGAACGGGCACCATGATACCGGAACCGACTCACAGCGTCATCCGGCCGGACGACTCGACCGAGTCATGCAGAATAGGCATCCCCTACGAGTGTCAGTGCGTGTGGTAATCGTCTGCGTCGTCTAACAGGCTTTCTGGTTTTTCAGGAAAATCCGTGTCTTCATCTTCCCCGTCCAGGGTGAGTTCCTCTTCCACATCTTCATCGGCCTCAACGGCTATATCCACATCCTCCTCGGCCAGTTCCTCGTCAAGATCGGGATCCTTCAGCGTCGGCGACCCCATCGGCCTCGCTAGCAAGGACTGCTGGGGCTCCTCATCTACAAACAGCTTCGCGGATTTTTTGTTGAGGGCGGGGGCCGCTGGTTTGGACAAGACGGCTGGAATCGTTTTCCCCATCGGTTTTATCTGAACCGCTTTGGGTACCGCTGCGGCGCGCTTCTTGGCAATCTTCACGGTGGATTTCTTAGCAGCTTTTCTTGTCGTTGACTTCTTAGCTACCTTCCTGGAATTCTTTTTGGCCGTTTTCTTTGTCGCTGGTTTCTTGGCGGCCTTCTTCTTTACGGGCTTTGCTTTAGCTTTGGCTTTCACAGATGTCTTCTTCGCCGGCTTCTTTTTGTTCTTCGCCATCGAATTTCTCCTCTCTCATCCATTGGATATCTAACGCGGTCTCCATCTAGCATGAACCTCTAGGGTCTTGCAACTCTCACCTCTACCCCCTCTCACAGGATGGCGAAAAAGTCGCTCTTCTCACCAGCCCGGCCCCGCCCAGTCCATCACCGTGAGCGCAACAGAGAGCAGGAACCGGAGGGACAAAGCGCGAGGCAATTGTGGGTCTGCCACAGCAACTCCCCCGGATGAACTGCCAATGGACGGGAGAATCCTACAAACCAGCCACGACGTCAAGAGGGAGGGCCAAGAATCTTGCCGGGTTGGCACTACTTCCTCCACTAACCGACATGGTAAAATGATTGTGTGTAAACTCGACGTGCCCGTACGCCTATGAAAACACGGATGATCATCGCCATCGTGTCGCTTGGACTCTTCACTGCCTGGCCAACAATCGCCTCGCCCCCTTACACCGCCATCATCATCGATAGCGGGTCACCCTATTTCGTCCCACGGTCAGCCACTGTATCCAGCGGATCCCCCATCAGATGGGACAACCCCACAGCCACCGAACACACGATTACCCACTTGGGCTGTTTTGAAGATGGGAACGCCTGCGCGTTCGATTCCGGGCTCGTCCTACCAAGCGGCAGCTTTACACTTCCAGGGTTGGCTCCCGGTCACTACCCCTATCTCTGTCGCATCCACCCCATCATGCACGGAGTCATTACCGTCACAGACACGTTCGTCCCTTCCCAGCTCTAAACTCGTCGTTCACGAACGACGATGCACGGCCCTTCAGGCCTTGCGAAAAACCCAGCCCGTCGTGTAGGCTGCGGCGCTCGAACTGGTCACATCGATCATGAAACCAGCTGTCGCCACGCACGAACCACTCAGCCTCACCGGAGAGACGCTCAACCAACTGGCCTGGCACATCCCCGATCTCGTCACCTATCAACACAACGAAGACGAATGGTGGTTCGCCCCCCTCGATGACAACCTGCCGATCATACGACTGAATCGCACCGGTCTGGAGATGTTGCAGGCGATGGACGGCCACACCACGGTCGGGGCGCTGGTGGAGAAATACGGGACGAAGGTCTGCGGACCGGACGGACAGCCGGGGCAATGGCATTTGGCACATTGGGCCCTGCCCACCTACTCGCTGTGCTACTTCGGCACAGAGCCCCCGGGTGGCCACCGCCACAAGGCCAAGTGGGATCTGCTCCTTCAACAAATTCGGGAAGGCTGGTCAGGACAGGACGGGTTCGAGGGGGAAGAGCATCTAGAAGGCTTTCATCACCACGAACTGACCGACAGCGGTGGAGACGACGGCCACTTCGACCTGATCGAAACCACTGTCTCGCATCTCTTCCGGGAGCCGAACGACACACTCAACGGCCTGACCTACGGCCGCCTGCTCATGCGGCAGTTGCGGAAGCTGGGCTGGTTCACGCCCAAACCCCACGTAATCCTGGAAGTAGGCGGCGGACTCGGATACCTCGCCCGTGAGTTGGGCAAGGAACTCTTGCCGTTTGAAAAACAGACCATCCGGTACATCTCCCTCGACATCACACAACCCTTCCTCTCGCTACAAGTCAGCCGCGCCAAGGCTGGGGGCTGGAGCGGCATCGGCACCCGCGCCAACGGCGAATGGCTGCCCTTTAAAGACCACTCCGTCGACCTCGTCATCGACAACGAGAACATGGCCGACATGACCCCGGTGAAGTTGAGCAGGACAGAGCTTCAGGAAGGAACAAGCGACAGGCCGCAGCATCAGGAAGCATTGGATTGGATCAGACGCGTGCGGCTGCCGCTGGGCACGGACCTGCCAGAAGACGTGATCTTCAACCTCGGCCCCTTTCGATTCGTGGCAGAACTGTGGCGGGTGTTGAAACCGGGTGGCAGGGCCTTTCTCACTGAATTCGGGATCGAAGAAGGCTGGCCGGCACCGGTCAAGCTGCCGGGCCACACGGAGTACGAAGTCCAGTACAGCCACCTGCGCCAGGCCGTGCGTTGGCTGGGCTTTCAAGAGCGCTATCTCTCGCTGCCCCAGTTTCTTGCCATCAAACCAGACAGCAAAGTGCTCTGCACTGGCGCGGCCTACACGATTCAGCGGTTCTGTCAGGCCATAAACAGGCCGTTCACCGTGCGAGCCTACCAGGAGAAAGAATTGCAGCAGGCGCTGGGCGATATGCTCACGAAACTCCACGGCTGCCACTACCACGACGTGGCAGATCCTGCCTGGTTCGGCCTCCTCGACTTCAAAGTCTTGTTACTCGAAAAGCCTGGCGGGGCCCCGAAAGCCAACTTCTCTGAGAACAAAGGGTATCGGTGGTACTCCCAGAAATAAAACGTGAGGCGTGAAATGTAACGCGCAAGGAGTAGAACCCAGCAGCGAAATAAAGAGTTTCTGCCCTACGCAACAGCTGTAGACCGACGAACTTCCCTGATCACTCGACTACCCACCCGATCTTCGGCCATATCCAGAGCATAGCGGCTTTGCAGATGAAGCCAATAGCGCGGGCTCTGGCCGAGATACCGGCCAAGCCGTAACGCCAACTCAGCGTTCATGGGACGTTGCCCACGCACCACATGGCTGATCCGCATGGCAGGAACACCAAGTTCCTGGGCTAAGCGATACTGGGACAGGCCCAACTCATCGAGAATCTCTTTGAGGTAGACACCGGGATGTATTGAGGCAATGCGGGACTTAGCCATAGATCCTCCTCAATGATAATCTACGATCTCCACTCGTTCAGCATGCCCATCTCGCCACAGAAAACAAATTCTCCACTGGTCATTTATACGGACACTATGCTCTCCCTTGCGGTCACCCTTCAGCGCCTCAAGCCTGCTTGAAGGTGGCAGCCGAAGATCCTCCAGCCTAACAGCCGCGTCGATCGCATTGAGCCTCATGAACGCTCGCTGCTGAATCTCTCGCGGATATCTCTTCACGAACTCGCGATTAAATATTCTCTCGGTGTTCGCGTCGCGGAAAGACTTAATCACGCCAAATAATATCCATATTGGTTACTAGCCGTCAAGCCTAATGCTCCAACGCAGTAGATCCTGCCTAGTTCGGCCTCCTCGACTTCAAAGTCTTGTTACTCGAAAAATTAGGAGAACAGGGTGCAAGGCCAGTCCCTGTACTCCCGGGACAGAGGAGGGGATGGAGCCTGACGATCTTCTGTGCTCGCGCAACGCGCGGTCGCGGACTCCCCTCGTTGGACGCGCGCAATGAAAGGCAATCTGGTCACCTGCTTGAAACTAAAAGGGGAGAGCACGGAAAAAAATCATTCGGAAGAAAAAAGGTGTCAGAAGCCATTGTTCACCAACTCCTTCATCGGCCGCCCTCGTTCTTGCACTATCGCACCCACGTCCTACTGCTCCGCCCGCGCTGCGACTTCTCCGTCATCCTGTCCGGGTTGCTAAATCCAACAGGACTCCTTCCCGCAACCCCAGGTCGCTGACCAGCACACTCGACTTTCCCAGCGTCTCCATCACTGTCCGAATGATGATCGCGCCAGCGGCTATGACTTCTTCGCGGCCTTTTTCTAAGCCAGGCAGACCGGCTCGGTCAGTTTTCTTGCGGCTCAATAGAGTATGCTCAAGTTCTTGAATCATGGTGAGCTGCAACTGATAGTTGTGGATTCTTGCCGGCTCGTAGGCGGGAAGTTTCTGGGCCATGGCGGCTAGGCTGGTGATCGTTCCGGCTGTGCCGACGAAGGAGGCTGTCTGATAGTGGCCCATGTCGGCGACCGCAGCTCTGGTTTCTCGCGCAATCCACTCGCGCGCCTGTTGCACTTCTCCATCGGTCGGAGGGTCGTGATGCAGGAGTCGTTCACAGAGCCGGACGACGCCTACATCGATTGATTGCACAACCGGGTTCTGGCCAGGCTGATCCAGGATAAACTCGGTGCTGCCGCCGCCGATGTCGAGGGCCAGCACGTCGGTCACGCCAATGGACAAGCCTGAGCGAATGCCCAGCATAGTCCGCCTAGCTTCTTCTTTTCCTGAGATCAGTTCGACCTCGAAGCCAACTTCGCGCTTTACGCGATCGAGAAACTCATCACGGTTCGCCGCATCACGCACTGCGCTCGTCGCAACAACCGCCGCGGCATCGACATGAGAGCCATCGATCATCTCCCGCCACTCCCTGAGGCAGTGCAGCACCCGATCCATCGCCACAGCGCTCAGCTGCTTTGTCTGATCGACGCCCTCGCCCAGCCTGAGAATTCGTCGCTCAGATCGTATTTCTTTCAGCCGCCCGCCAGGCAGCAGATCGGCAATCAACAACCGGCAGGTGAGGGTGCCGATATCTATGCCGGCGAGACGCAGTGGGCGTACCGAATCGTTCATACGTCGGTCCGAACCTCCGTCATCTCCGCTTCAAGCTTCTCGCGTGCGTCTTTGAGTTCTTGGATCTCTTTGACGAGTCGACCGATGTCCGCGTCATACAGGACACGCTCACTCGGTTCGCCCACCTCGCCCAGGCTGACCGCTCGCTCGCCGACTTCCCGATACAACTCGTTCAATTGCTGGTCGAGCTTGCGGATTTCGAGCCGGATTCTCAGCAGTTCTGTTTCTTCTAACGCACGGTTCGCCGCCTGCGCCGTACCTAGGCGCAACGTCGCCAACCCCGCCTTCAAGTCATGTTTCAACCGTTTCAGTAATCCCATTTTCTCCTAACTCTCCACTCCACCAGGCGGGGGATGCGTGAACCATGCGGCTCCATCGCTGAAAGAGCGGGGCCCCACCGAGAGTCGACCGGAAAGGAAAACGGAAACTGACCGAGTCTGCGAGGGAATTTCCGAAGGCTTCCCTCCGGCCGACTCCGGAAGGGTCGCTCTGAGAAGCCGGGAGATGCATGGTTCACCCATCCCCCGCCTCAACTCACCGACCCTAAATCCAACTTCGTTTCCCACCGCCGCAACATCATCTCTCGCAAGGTACGGTGCACCGGCGCTTTCAGCTGTGGGTCCTGCAGCAACAGTGCAAAGGCCTCCTGCCGCGCCTGCCGGAGCAGCTCGACATCCCGCACCAGGTTTGCGACGCGAAACTCCGGCATGCCCCACTGCCGGAATCCAAAAAACTCGCCGGGCCCGCGAATGCGGAGATCTTCCTCGGCAATCACAAACCCGTCGGTCGATCGCACGAGCGCGTCCAGCCGCTCCCGAGCCACCGATGGCAGTTCTCCTGCTTCTTTGGGCTTCTTCGATCGAAACAACACCCCACCCGAGGCCATCAGCAGACAATAGGACTGGTGCCCGCTTCGCCCGACCCGCCCGCGCAATTGGTGCAACTGCGCCAGGCCGAACCGCTCGGCATGCTCGATCATCATAACCGTGGCATTGGGCACATCGACTCCGACCTCCACCACCGTCGTCGAGACCAGTACCTGAATCTCCCCCTTCTTATACGAGGCCATGACCTGTTCTTTTTCTTCCGACTTCATCCGGCCGTGCAACAGCCCGACGCGAAACCCGGCCAACTCGTCCGCTTGCAGCTGTGCTGCGCCTTGCAGGGCCGCCTGCAGATCGGTCTTCTCTGATTCTTCGACGAGCGGATACACTACATAGGCCTGACGGCCGCTCCGCAGTTCATCGCGTAGAATCTGGTAGGCCCGCCCCCGCTGACTGTCGCTCAAGAGAAATGTCCGCACCGGCTTTCGCCCAGGCGGCATCTGATCGATCACCGAGACATCGAGATCCCCGTACACCGTCATGGCCAACGTTCGTGGAATCGGTGTCGCGGTCAGCACCAGCACATCAGGCTTATACCCCTTCTCAATGAGCGTCTTCCGTTGAAGTACGCCGAATCGATGTTGCTCATCCACCACCGCCAGTCCTAGCTTTGCAAAGGTGACGCCTTGTTGAATGACCGCATGGGTCCCGATCACGACCTGCGCGGTCCCCGAGGCCACCTGCGCCCGCACGGCTTTACGCGCTGCCGCACGGCCACCACCGCTCACGAGCACCACGGAGAGCCCGAGCGGTTCCAACAGCTCTTTCATCGTCCGATAGTGCTGTTCGGCAAGAATTTCCGTTGGCGCCATCAGTGCCGCCTGGTAGCCCGATCCACAGGCCAGCACCATCGCCTGCACCGCCACGATGGTTTTGCCGGAGCCGACATCGCCCTGCACCAGGCGATTCATCGGTTTGCGCGACGTCATGTCCGACAGAATCTCGCGAGACACCCGCTCTTGCGCTTTGGTCAACTGAAAAGGCAGCGCCCGATCCAGCTTGCCGAGGAGCGGCGTCTTCGAATTGAACAGCACCTGTTTCACCTCTTCCTTCATCACTCGTTGCCGCGAGGCCAATGCGAGTTGAAGCACAAACAGCTCTTCGAACGCCAAGCGCCGATGCGCTCGCGTGAGGCCCCGATCGAGCTGTCCTCCATCCGTCCCTAGCGGAGGAAAATGCACCTCTTGAATCGCTTGTTGAATGGGCAACAATCGATAGCGGGCGCGAAGTGGAACCGGCAACACCTCCTGCGCTTCGACGACATGTGTATCCAGCAGGCTTTTCATGAGCACCCGCATCTGTCGAGAAGTCCACCCCTTGGTTTCGTGGTACACAGGGACAATCCGTCCCACATGCAGCGACGCCTCGGACTCCACACCCACCACTTCGTATTGCGCAACTTCCATCCTCGTATCAAGCCACCCCTGCGCACCGGCCACCACCCGCCCGGTCAGCATGACGCTCGTCCCGACGGTAAAGAGTGTCTCGAGAAAGGGCTGATTGAAAAATACCGCCTGAAGGCGCCCGGTTGAATCCTCCACCACAATATCGAGTATGGCGAGTCGACGACTGCGGGCGCGCTTCGCCTCGCTTCGGACGATCGTGCCGCAGATCGAGGCCTGCACACCCGGCACGAGTTGCCCGATCGGGGTCATGATCGAGCGATCCTCATAGCGCCAAGGCACGGTCCACAGGGCATCTTCAACCGTCTCGATCCCGAACCGTTGGAGCAACAATGTGCGTTTCGGGCCGACTCCCTTCGCGAAACGGATGGGCTGTTCCCACCAAGGCCGCGAAGGGGTTTCACTCATGCTAGATTCACCCACCACGACAGGCTCCGGTTCATGCCACGCCTGGGCCGAATCGCAAACGGCCTTGCGCAAGACCCCGAGAATGACCGTGGCTTCCTGCAGCCGGCGCTGCTGATTCTCTGCCGGGAGCCGCTGCTGGTCTTCAAGAAACAGCTCGCGCAGCTGGAGTAACGCCGCTTCAATAGCCCGTGGATAGACGCGAGTTGACAGGGCCTGCATCACCTGTGAGGAAACAAAACGATTCAGATTCTTGACGGTGGGCAGATGTGCAAAGGCATCGCGAGTCGCAAATTCGATCGGACGTGCGACACGGTCCAGCCATTGCTGAAACTGTTCAGGGGGGTTGGGCTCGGAAGAGCGCCGTATCACAGTGGCGGATCGTATCACAGCCTCAGCCCCGCCTCAACGACCAGGACTGGTTGATCTGGTTTATTTTGTTTGTTTTGTTCATCTGGTTAGTCTTAGTTCAACCAAATAGACCAAAGAAACCAGATCAACTAGTCTCGTGCGCCTTGTCAGTTTTCAGACATTCCTTTGTGGCGCCTCCCTAAGGTGCTACATTGAGATTCATTCGAATAAGGCGCGTATGTACCGTCGCAACATTTCTCACATATTGTATCCCGTCGCCTGCCTGATCGGGCTGTTCATCGTCTATCAAGCCTGGTTCAAACCGACCTATCTGCCCACGCCACCACCAGGTCAACCCACTGCCATCATGGAAGACTCACGGGACGTGCCGCCAGAGCCGCGTCATGATGGCCCAACGGAACTGGAGCCTAAACAGACTCGCCTGATCGATTCCAGCGTGGTCCCGGAAACGACGCATCACGAACTATTGGAGACGATCCGCGACGAGATCGAAAAAGGAGACGTCAAAGCAGCAGAAACTAAACTGGCCAATCTTCCGGCCAGTGTGTCATCGGAGGCCAAGACCCGTCTTTACGCTGCCGTGCTATGGAATAATCTCGGCATTCAACTCGAGAAAGTCGGCGGCACCACAGCCTCGGTATATGCATTTAGGAAGGCATCGTCGTTGGACGCCCATAACCCGACCATTCATCTCAACCTCGCCCATGCCTTCTGGGAACTGCGCGATCCAACCATGACGCAGGACTATCTGGAAAAGCTGGTCGCCCTGGCTCCGAACGAGCCCTTCCCCCATCTGGCCCTGGCCGATCTCTTTCAGGAACGGGATCAGTTCGGCGAAGCGGCTCGCCATCTCGATCAAGCTATCGCCCGCGCGGGCAATGACCCCGCCGTGCAATCCTATCTGCGCACCGTCACGGCCAAAGTCCGCGGAACCGAAAAGAGCGAAGCGCGACTCACCAGCCGAGACATCACGCACTTTACCGTGAAATTCGACGGGGAAGCCGATCAGGCAATCGGGACCGCGGTGTTGGAGATTCTTGAGGAGGCCTATCGCGAGATCGGCCCAAAATTTGGGCACTTTCCGTCGAAGACCATCGTCGTCGTCCTACAAGCCAAGGCCGCGTTCCAAAGCGCGACCGGCAGCCCGGCCTGGGCCGATGGGCTCTTCGATCCCGTGCTGGGACGCATCCAGGTTCCTGCGCAGGACGCCTTGGCAGACCGTGCCTGGCTCACACGCGTGCTACGACACGAGTTTGTACACGCCCTCCTGCACGACCACCTCGGCCCCTCCGGCAGCGCCGTCCCGACCTGGTTCAACGAAGGCTTAGCCATGGAATTGTCCGGAGATCGCTGGCCGGATCTCGATCACATGAAGAAACAGAAGTTTACCCTGCTCCCTCTGCCTGCCTTAGAGGGAGCATGGGGAGGGTTATCCGATGAAGCCCTGACCGTGGCCTATCTGGAGGCGAACTCGGCCGTGCACTATCTGATCGACCGCTTCGGCATGCATCGGGTGCAAGAACTTCTCGTACACCTCAAGGCAAGGCAGACACTCTCTGCCGCCATGCAATCGCAGCTCGCACTGTCGTACGAGCAATTCCAGTCCAGATGGAAGGATCAGTTACAGGAGCACGGAAGGAAAAGCTAACTCGCAGAGATCTTGCCGCATCCGCAGGGGAATCGAAAGCCGTTCTGCTACGACTAAATCCCGTCCTTGTTCATCTCCTCGGGCCCCGCACCACGCCAAGCCGGCAGATTCTCGGCCATAGCATCATGCCCGATTACCTCGTCTGTCTCCTCCACGGTCGGCTCGATTGTGTCTTCCCACAATATTTGTTGGTCCCGATCATCCATCATTCGGATGCGAAACTCGATCTGCTGAGATGGGGAAGCCAACCCCTCTGTCTGGCCAACGACGGCCCTACTGACACGTTCTGGGCGCGCAAACCTGCCGGTCCCGGCTGAGAACTGGTCGGTCCACACAAGCTGCCCGGTTGCCGGATCGACGGCACGGAGGAAAAACTGGGGCTGACCGTCGAGGGCGCTTCGGCTGTGGACCCGGGTCACCGTCGCCTGAGGCGCCACAAGATGGGCCACGACTCGGTGGGTGGAACTGTATTCTTGAGTGCCGCCATTGAGGTTCAGGAGGCCTTCCCAGAGAAACCGACCTGTGGCCGCGTCATAGACACGGAGCGTGAACGCTGAAAGTCCGTCTACCCCTGGACCGACTCCGCCCGCAAAAATCCGCTCACGCGGTTGACTGTCCGCAGACGCTGCGTCCTCTTTCACATCCAACTCATACGATTCCTCGGAAAGGATCACGCCGTTCTCGGCATCATAGGTTTTCACGGTAATCATCGACGTCTCGGCATTCTCATACCCAACACCAGCTGCCACGACCGTCCGGGGATTCACTGGCGCGAAAGACGACAGGTCTGCAGTCCAGGCTGGCAGCGGAAGGCTCGGACCGATCATGGCACAGGCGATCAACGCGCCGCAGAAAGCCTTTCTCGTCCGCCCGGCAATCCACCGCTCCTTATACACAGACACCGGCACCAACTCACGCCGAATCGACCTGAACCAGTCCCGTACTTCACCCCTCGTCTCAGACAGCCATTGGATGATCGTCATGTGCGGTACTCCCTCACTTGTGCTGGAGTCTCGCATTGACGCGTTTCGTCGTAAATTCCCCACTATGGGGAGAAAACCCTTCGGAAGAGGGGGCCGTACCTAGTCGCGCGGAATAGGCGAATGAGTGCGGGGGGGGGTGAAACGAGCGAGGGATCAAGACTCGAGGTCCGAAGTTCGAGGTTTGGGATCCCCGAATTTCGTATTGCAGGTGGAATATAGGCTACTTGTGAGGTGTTTCTCGACTCGGTATACGGGGATTCCCGGAACCCCCCGCAAGCGGAACTTTGCCAAAGATGGAATACCGGTACCGGGCCACAAACCAATACAACAGATAGCCCAGAGGCTTCACCGGTGGAAGACTCAAGAGTACTGAGAGGACCCGCCCACCCTTGAGGCCCGGCAGGAGGGCCAAAAAGGCATCGAGCCCTCGGGCGATCTCCCCGTTAGGACGGACCAGGAAGGCGGCGTTGGGACGACCTGGCCGATAACTCTCCCCCAAGGCCTGCTGAGCCTCTTCGCTCTGATAGGGGACCATCCGTATCGGGGTGGCATCCGTGTGAGTCTCCAGTCGCTCAAGGCCCTTCTTCGCGGTAACACAGAGGCGGCATTGGCCATCGTAGACCAGAAGACAGGTTTCAGCCTCGCTATCGGATGGACCTGCCATCGCCATCACCCCTCGCGACCACCCACTCACCGCTATGAGCACCCTATCAGGCTGTGTGAAAATCTAGGCGCGCGAGACGGGGTGCCGGACGAGAAGCGGTAGAAAACCAATTTATTCACGTCGCGCCTTTCTCGCGTGTCTCGCGTTTCGCGCACCACGGTCTGTGGCGCTGGCGGACTTGTTCAGCATCCTGCTAGTCCTGTTGCAGTGCACGGCAGACGCAGGTATCATCCCATCCATGCGACACACCTGGACGCTGATCGGCCTGCTCGCGGGACTCTGTCTCATCGGAGCCAATACCACCCAGCTCATACCGGCGTCGACGGAGGCCGGCCGAGTCGGATGGATGCTCTATCTCCTCGCATTTCCTATAGCGCTCGCAGGCCTCGTACGGATCGGATGGACCTGGACTGCCATGGCCTGCGTCATTTATGGAACGGTGGGGTTGGCGTTAGACCTTGCCACAATCACGAGCATCCTAGGCGGACATGGCGAAGTCGGCGCCCTGTTCCTCTTCAGTACGATGAGCGGGATCCTGAACTTCCTACTGCTCCTATTCGGCGGACGCGCGTTTTTTCATTCGTTCCAGGGGACCGCGCTGCCAGTATCCCGCCCTCCCAGTCCTCCGTCCCCTTCTTCATCCGCAAGACCTTGATCCGTTCAAACCCAGCATCCGTCAACCAGGCCCTCGTTTCGGCTGCCGAATAGGTATTGCCCTTCTCGGTGAACAGCAACATTGAAATCGCGAAGAGACTCGCCTCTTCAGGAAACAGACCGTCTCGATCATGGAGAAAGGCATCCTGAATCAGCAACCTGCCTCCGGGATTTAATGAAGCCAACGCGCGCCGAAACACGGCCTGATTGTCTTTCGGCGAATAGATGTGCAGCACGTTCGAATACCAGATGACATCGTAGGTGCCTGGAATGGCTTCCGTCATCATATCCAATGGCAGAAAAGAGAGTCGCGCACCGGCCTTGTGAGTCGACGCAATCTCCTTCGCCACGGCGAGGGCTGCGGCGCGGTCGCACACCGTAGCACGGAGCGTGGGATTCTTTGCGAGGAAGGCCATGGCATAGGTGCCGGGACCGCCGCCAAGATCGAGCAGGGTTCGCGCGCCACGCAAGTCAATCTGAGCCGCAATTTTCGGAGCCGTCTCCAGGGTCCGGTGATGCATCGCCCACGTGAACCGACGACGATAGTCCGGCTCTTCCGGCTCATCGTGATCGAGCGGTAAGCCACTCCGCACCGATTCCAGCAAGCGCCCCCAATCAGCCCAATGGCTCGTGACCAGCTGGAGATAGTCCCCCCGATAAGCCGCATGGTGTGCGTTCAACGCCGTGGCACCCAACCGGCTGTTCGTATAGGTCTCGCCCTTTTTCTTCAGCACGCCGGCCATCGCGAGATTCCGGCAGAGAATGGCCAGCCCCCGCTCACTGACCTTCACGTCACGGGCCAGCTCAGGAACCGTCCATGTATCCGTCCCGATCGCCGTGAAGAGGTTCAGCTCAAGGGCGGCGATCAGGACCCGCGGCAACCGGTATGCCATAATCGCATCGCGCAAATCATCGAACGTGGCGATTCGCCTCCTCACTTGGGCACGCCGATCGTTCGCACGCACCAGCGCATCAAATCCTGCAGGGCCATAGGATTTGTCACGTCCACGCTCCGTTCGAAACGAACAGCCACATACTCTTCGTTCATCTCGGTCTGTTCTGAAAATCCAGATTTCAACAGCACCGCGCGATACTTTGAGACGGCCGGTTGGATGAAATACTTGGCCTGCTTCGCGATCTCGTCGGTGCCAAGATCCTCCGGCGTCCCATCGGATAGAAGGGTCATCACATCATCAATCGCCACTCCATACTGGCAGAGCAGCCGCCCGTCCGGCGTGAGTTCCAACAGCCATCCGTCGGAACCAAGATCCATCGACAACGCACCTCCCGCTTCCAATTCCAGTAGTTGTGGAAAGGTGGGGGCCAGCGAGGCTCTGAGAGCGGCCCACGCCGTCGAAGCTCCCTCACTCATGCGTGTGTCTTTCGATGAGGCGGTGCCCCATCCTGCCCCGCGAGGCTGGCACGCAAGGCCGCCAGCCGTTGGATATTCTCTTCAAGTTTAGGCAGCTGATATTTGCGATCCATCCGCACCACCAGTTCAAGGAGATCCGCAGCCTCACGCAACTTGCCGGTCGCTTCATAACATTGGACCAGCACATAGCGCGCGCCGCCTGTCCGCAGCTCATCGCGCGATCGCTCCGCAATCGACTGGCTGGTCTGGCAACAGGCGATGGCGTCGTCGTAGCGCTGCTGGAGCAAAAATGTTCGACCGATCATGCGCCAGGCATCGGCCACGCCACCCTCATTCCCCAACCGCCGCATCAGGACCAACGACTGTTCATAGTATCCAATCGCCTGCCCGTACTCTTTGGTCTCGCGTGCGACCAACCCAAGATCCGAAAACAGCACCGCCTTGCCTGCCTCATCGTGAGCCTGACACATGAGATCCAACGCTTCGAGATAATAGGCCTGGGCGCGATCCCATTCGCCCGCATCGGCCCTGAGATTCCCTAAATTTCCCAACGTCGTTCCGATGCCCTTGTCATCCCCAAGAATCTTCTGGAGTTCCAACACCTCTTGATAGTAGGTCTGGGCCGATTCACGACGCCCGCTGACCGCGCAAATATTCCCGAGGTTTCCCAGCGTGGCGGCCAACGCCCGTTGATCCCCGGTCAACCGGTCGCATTCCAACGCCTTTGCATAGCAGGTATAGGCATCGGTATAGAACCCGCGCGAAAAATGCTCGTTTCCCTGGCGATTGAGTTCTTCGGAGAGTCCGTTGCGTAGCGTCATGATAAGGGTTGGAACACCCGTTCGACCGCCTGCTTGGCGCCGGTGAGAATCGAGGCCCCGTCGCCGACCAACAAACTATCGAAATTGTACTTGAGGAGACGACGCAGTCCTTCTTGAGCCATTGTCACATCGACATATTTTTCAGCCGGCAGGAGACTGACGGAGCCGGCCGGCTTCCCGATCAACGCATCGCCGACAATCAGCACGCCCTGCCCCTGCTGAATGAACAACGCCGATTCGCCGGGAGACTTCTGGTCTTTCAGCTGAATCACCCAGATCCCCCCCGGGAGTAATTCCCCGTCTTTAAACGTTTTGGTCGGCTTGAGGTCCATCTGCGGCGCGTCGGCCTCCGGCACGTATAGCTGACAATGAAACTCCCCTTGGTACTTCGCCGCTTCGCGGGCATGGTCACGATTCGTCACAATGATGTAATCAACGGGGCCGTTGCGGAGAATCACGGAACTCGCCGCGCCTGTCATCGGCGAAGGGTCGATAAGAATCTTGTGTTCCCCGACCGTCAGAAAGAGCCCGTTGAAATCGAGCTGCTTCTCCTCAGAGAACCAGGACCACTGCCAGATGCCGGGAAGAAGTTGTTTCATGATACACCGACGCGAAAAGCGTGATCGGCGAGACAAGCACCGCTCGCCGGGACAATCTTACTCAATTAGTATTTGTTCGCACTTCGCGCCTTTCCCTCCCCTCC
>Ga0163150_10001421_pt1 | contig 40348 bp, 55 predicted proteins | sample OliLakLV19P2IB_FD_148628 | JGI IMG/M metagenome (GOLD analysis project Ga0163150, IMG submission 148628) | Freshwater microbial mat bacterial communities from Lake Vanda, McMurdo Dry Valleys, Antarctica - Oligotrophic Lake LV.19.P2.IB | ecosystem: Environmental > Aquatic > Freshwater > Lake >... | reverse complement strand
CTTCGCACGGGAATTTACAGTTGTCAGGTTTTGATGTGCCGTCGGTCGCAAGTTGGGAGAGGCTAGCTGCTCCGTCCCAAAACCAAAGTCGTCTAGCATTTCGCATCACGACTTCTCGCCCATTGCGCGATTCAAGCTCGCCTGCAAAAACGCCTGCTGAGTAGGTCCTGACGATTACGAATTTCATTTCTGTCTCCAAGTTGTCGGTCATTTGACAACCTCCTTGTGTCGAGAATCTCTCTGGGTTTCTTCATCCCACCATTCCCCAGCTTGTTCACGTGGCGTGCAGGGATTGGCTTTACGTTCTTCGATTAGCTGTTGGTATCGTGCTGCTTGGTCGCCATAGTCGCCCATATATGCATCGGCCCAGCACTTTTCGCAGCTCATGTCACCACCTCCTCATACGTCGCAGCGAAGATGTCGGGCTTGCAGGGATATTGTTCGCCAGCAACACCTGTGATGATCCAGTCGCCAGGACAGACGATATGCCCACCCTCTATCGTGTCGAGCCATCCGTGATGGTGCATCGTGACAGCACACTGACGGCACTGGTAATGGCCATCAATACTTGGATGGCGATAATAGCGGACGACCTCGCCCTCGCGCGCATCAACGGGCATTGCCCCAGTATCCTCGTAAGGTCGCCACACGTTGTCCTGTGGATGATCACCATTTTTGAACCATTGCGTAGCGTCAACTACGATAGGCTTTTTTCGCCATCGGCTCATTCGGGATCTCCTAGGTCAGGATTGTCGGTCATGTCACAACCTCGTAGTTCCTCGGTTGCTTCCGGTTAGCTGCCACAAGCTCGCGTGACTTTCTGATTTGCTCACGAATCAGGGCTAGAAGTTCTTGGGTGGTCACGGCTTCCCCTCCCCCTTCACGTCGCGAGGCGGCACGTCGGCGAGGGCCTCCAGTGTCTTGCGTTCCCCATCACCTAGTGATCGGATCCACTCGGTATCAGTCATGCTGAAAATAAGCGCATTACGTTTACGGTCCGAGTCGAGATCGGCTTTAACCGCATCGTAGACGCGCCATAACGCTTTGTTCTCAGCCTTGAGCAGCTTGCCCTCGGTGCAAGCTTGCTCGATCAGGTTGTCTTTGTAGCCGATGCTCTTGTCCCATTGAGCGGCAGAGGCGCGAAGTCTCTCGATCTCGCGATCATGCGTGGCCGCACAGGACTCGCAGGTCCACGACCTATCGGCGAGAGTGGGGGGGTTGGTGGTCATGCGGTGCCTACGTTGTCTTCTGGCTCCTTAGACTTCTTCTTCTTCTTCACCCACTTCTTCAGCGGCTCACATGAAGCCCTACTCGCTGTTCTTTGGGCATGTAGAGCAATCAAGAATGCATCGACTAATCCGTCATGTGGCTTAGACCTCTTGCCGATCATGAACTTATCAAGACCCATCAAACGCTGAACCTTGATGGCTGAGCGAAGCTTCGGGTCTTGAATCTTGGTGTCAATCCCACCGTGCATGTCTGCCTGCCAGCGCTTCGGCATAATCATCTCGTAGGGGATTGCGAGAGCCGCTAGAGCCATCTCGCAAAATCCTGCGTAGACGCCATAGTTCAAGATCGAGACTCGACCTTGTTTCGGCATGGCATGAGCCCGCTCTAGGAAGAAGAGGATGTCTCTCCCTTTGGCCATCTTCTCGACCAGACGAAAGAGAGATCCAGGGTCTACCTTGTCAGCGTACTTGGGCATGACATGGGCTTCGACGTATTGACCATCTTGGTCGACGATAGCTAGAGCGCCATTTTTACCTGGATCAATTGCTCCGAAGAATCTCAAAGACAAACCCTCTGTTGAAAATCAAGAACGCCTCTGACCAAGCTGTCGAAGCGCTCAGCATTAGCCCGAAGCTCGGTCGCTAGATCAACCAAGTCTTGAGCAGATCTTGGCTGACCGATTTGCTTGGCCATCTTGATGAGGTCTTCCCGCACTTGCTTGATGGCTGAGCGGTAGAGCTCTGCGTCAAGGGCGAAGTCTTCTTCGTCAGACATCTCAGAAGGGGAGGTCTTGTTCGGCCATAAGACCTGATGGCTGAGGCTTGACGGCGACAGTGGTCGAGCCATGGACCAAGGGCGCTTTAGGCTCATGGTTGTAGTCCTTCACTTCGTTGTCTGGCTCGCCAGTCTTGTAGTTCTTGGTCATGCCAACCAAGACATGGAGTGTCTTCCCAGCGAGCCTGGCCGACATGTCTTGAGATGTGTTGAAGCTCTCGGTGATACCGGCTGCTTTACAGAAGCGCTTGAACTGGCCTTTGCCGATCCTGACTGCCTCAGGGTTTTCGTTAACAGTGTTGAAGTTACAGAAGAGCTTCCTCTTCTGACCGACGACAGCAAGCTGCACAGCGATCCGGCTACCGCCAGACTGCGTGGACTTCACTGCTGCTGAGTCAATCATGACTTGGTACCAACCGGCCGGTAATGGTTCGAAACCAATGGGACCGACTTCTTCCACTTGATTCGGATCAAAGAACACAGGGCACTCCTTCGTTATTTCAGAAGCTCAAACAGCTTCGCATCCATGGGAATAGTCTCTGGCATCCTAAAGCGATTTTTCGAAACACAGCTTGGCGACTCGACACAGCGGATGACTCTCTCTCCCGATGCTCTGGCAATATTGCCTTTGCCGTCTTCCTTTTCCTGCACATAGCGAGGGATGTTGGCGAACAACACGGCATCGCTTTCTTCGATAATCACTGCTGCTGACTTCTTCTCGACACGCATGTTTACCCGCTCGTAGTTCTCGTATTGCGGGTCTTTTACAGCCTCAATCTTGTCGTGTCCGATCATCAGTACGTTCTTACCGAAAGCCTGAAGGCGCTCAAAGAGCCTCATTACCTTGCGCCATTCGACAGCCAGGAAGTCTGGCCCTTTACCCCATGGGATCTTGGGGAATGAGTCGACCCTCAGCTTCTCTTTGTCGACGGAGCTGTTGTAGGCCTCGATAGCTCTAGGCATGAGCATCTCTTCGAGGGCCGTGATGGAGTCGATAACAACTGTCTTGCAGTCACGCTTAGTGGCAAACGTCAGGCCAGCGATGAACTGGTCGTAGCTGTAAAGCCTCTGGGTTTTCTGAGCAGCGATCTCCCTAAGACCACCTTCCAGGTCGATGAAGAAGGGAGCCGGTGCAGCGGCTGCAAGCGTTGACTTGCCGACTCCGGGAGTGCCGAACAGGACCACTTTCCACGGCAAACTTTGCTTACCTTCCAGCACCTGAATCAAAAATTCATCCGGCATAGCTAACTACTCCTGTGGGGAAAGGCTTCAACCACCGCTTCAGCATCTCTGCTGCGATCAACGTGTCCTGCATGCAGTAGGCTTCGATGTCTTTCCACCGCTGCTCAGCGTGCATCTCAGCGACGTCAGATCCCTTGGCAAGCTTGCCGGGGAAGTCGATCCCAAAGGCGTAGTTATCGAGTGTCGTGGCTTGGTCGTTACGGGAGGAGAAACCGAAGATGTGGTTCACATCTCCGATGTTCCGAGTCAGCCTAAGGAAGTCTGGGATACCTAGGTTGTGGTAGAGGGCTCTCCCCACCATGAACGGCATGTCGAAGTAGTCACCGGACTTGGCGATGACGTTGGCACCCTTAGGCACCCAGTCAAAGAAGCCGTCCAGGACTTCCCTTTCGTCATCGCCGAAGAAGACCTGCCGCTTATCTGTATCCAAGTCGATGGCCCCGATGCAGATGACTTGGCCTGTCCACCAATAGAGGGCAGCCTTCTCGGTGTCCTTCTCCCTTCTCTCTTCGATGGAAGCGGCAATCTTTACCGGGTCTCTAAGGTTCGCGGCAGGCTCGTAGACTTTGCTAGCGAAGTAGGCGTCTGCTCTAGCATTTCGAACTGTTTCGATGTCAATGACGACAAACTGTTTCAACAAATCAATTGTCACTCTTAACTCCCGGTTCAGAAAACCTAAACGCATTAAGGCTTACACTTGGCTATGCTTGAGAAAGGCGGATCAAGTTCCGTCTCTTTATTCGATGAAGATGATTTTTAGTTTGTTCTGGTGTAAGAACCGGAGTGACTGAAACCTAGTTCCAGCCAAGAGTCAGTCACTCCGGCCATATCGACTTCGAGACTTTCCCAAGCCCCGCTAACCGACGAATCGAAACGATCTCTGTTTCCGTATCCAAGCTTTGTTCGCTGCAAACGTTCAAGGCTCTCAAACCACTGCTCTCAGCCGCCAATCAGAAAAAACCAACCTCTGGTCAGACCCGTTCAACACGGTGAATCTGACTACCAGCATTTTTGCGCATTCAGAAGTCTTTTTTCTGATCGATAAGTATTGCCAATAATACCGTGAGGTTTAGCTATGAGAGCCGTATATTCCGTCCGGTCAAAAGGGGCTAGTGGTGGCTTGTTGACCGGATTTGTTGCAGCAAATCTCGACCTAATTTTGCGAAAGCGCGGCATTTCTCAGCGCGAATTCTCGAAACGGATTGGGACATCGGAGTCAACCGTATCTGAGTGGCTAGCCGGAAGGCGTCTGCCCAGAGACGGTCATTGGCCCAAAATCCTGGGTGTCCTCTCTTGCGAGATAACGGACCTGACAGGAAACCCAGCATTGGCCAACACTGGAGACCGAGACCCTGTCGTTCGTTTCCTCCGCAAGCAAGCCAACGAGCTCGGCTATGACTTACGGAAACTACGAACCAAGACAGACGATTAGCGTTACACCGACCAGGCCTGCGACATCGAAGACTTTTCGGTGAGACAACATTGCGAGTCTTGACACTCTCTCGCCTTTCGTCGTAACTCTGATCTCGCCAATCCAATAAGCCAGCCTCTGGTCTCGCTGCAAACGAGCCAGAGGCAAACTCTTTTGAACGCCAAGTTCCTTCCCTTGAGGTTCCCCCTTTGTCGTCTGACGAAGGGTGGACCTTTTTGTCGTTTTAAGCCGGAAAACAGGCTGATTTGGAGGCAAGCATGAGTTGGGTGATGGTGCAGCCGGATGCTCCCAAGAGAGCGAGGTTGGTTGACGCTGACATGGAATGGTGGCCTGGAACAACACTCGGAAAACTTGTGATGATCTGGGGAGAATCTCAATCTCTGAGACTGACGCATGCTGGACCGAGAAGAATTCTCCTTTGGGCCGAAATCCTTCCCGGCGAAGAAGCCGACAAATGGCTGGCCTGCCTTGTCTCCAAAGACATACACTTCCTAGAACCCTCAGACCCAGACCTCAAGATTGTCGGAAATGACGCTGAAATAGCGAAGATTCTGCGTCGAATTGAGCGTGGAACGAAGGGCGGAAAAGCCAGCGCTGCCAGCCGTCATCACATCGATGACCCACTTGAAGTTCAACTCGAAGTTCAACTCGAAGATGAACTCGAAGTTCAACTCGAAGTTGAAGCACGAGTGCACCCTAAACCTAAACCTAAACCTAAACCTAAACCTAAACCTAAACCCGAAGACAAATGGCCACCTTCGGTGTCCTTGGCAGAACCGGCGGCAAAAGAAATCCGGTCTCTGGCAGAACTTTGGAATTCCAAGAAGAGCGCTCTTCAGCCAGGTGTGAATCTTCGGCTCTTGAAACCCAGCCAGGCAAAGTGGCGTTCTGCTAATGCTCGGCTCTCTGAGTTTCCCGACATGGCTTATTGGCAGACCGTCATCGAGACGATTGCCACGAGTGATTGGTGCAACGGGAAGAACTCCAGGAAGTGGCTTGCCGACTTCGAGTACCTCGTCAGGCCTGAGACCCACGTCAAAGCGAGTGAGGGTCAGGCACCGTTCAAAGCGAAGGCAAAGTCGTCACCGTCAATGAGGGTCTTCAGCGAAGGAGACTTCGCATGACCGAGACTCTTATCGGCGAGATTGTGCTGGGCATGATTCTCCAGGAGAGTGCCAACCTGGAGAAGGCGATTGCCTCAGGTCTCAAGGCTGAGCACTTCTCGGACTTCGACCAGAAAGTTTTTCAAGCGATCTTGAAAGCTGAGTCGGAAAGTCTTGGCGTCAGTCTTCGGAGCATCCAGACGCTTCTGCCTGACGAAGTCTCTCAGGCCATTCTTTGCCGCTACGTTACTCAGGCACCTCTGACTCAGAACGTCGGCTACTACGTCCAAGAGCTCCTGGCTGCTCGTTGGCAGGAGAAGACGCTTCGTCAGCTCCACGACACTCACCACCGAGTTCTCCACAGAAAGCCCTACGAGCCTGTCGATGCACTTAGGCTTTCTGTCGCTGCCTTGGCACAAGACGCCAGCAGTGGGGAGAGTCGGAAGAAAGTTTTCACTGGCCAAGAAGTGGCTGACCTTGTCTTGCTGGATGTCGAAGCTCGGATCGAAGCGGCTAAGGCTGGCGGCCTTGTCGGCATTCCGACCGGCTTCAGAACTCTCGACCGGATTATCTACGGCTGGGAGAGTGGAGCGCTTTACACGTTGGGTGCTCGGTCACGTATTGGCAAGACAACGGCCGCGGTCAACTTCGCTGTTGCAGCAGTTGAGGCTGGCTTCACGACAGCACTCTTCACTGTCGAGATGTCGGCTAAGCAGATTGGCAAGAAGGGAGCTTCTCGTATTGGCGAGTTGGATTCTTCTCGCCTCATGTCGGGGAAGATGCCTGACTCAGAACTCGATGCTCTCTATGCGTCTTTGAAACGCATGGCGTCTTTGCCCTTCGTCTTTGTCGAAGCGGGAAGTTCTTTCGAAGCGTTCGCCATGGAAGTCAGACGCCTTAAGCGGACTCACGGCATTCAGTTCGTCATCCTCGACTACATCCAGCAGATGTATCTCACCGAGAGAAAGAGTGGGAGTCGCACCAACGAGCTGACGCAGATCACCTCGGAGATAAAATGGCTGGCGAGAGATCTCGACATTCCGATTCTGATGTTGGCGCAGCTCAACCGCAAAGCCGACGAAGAAGATGCCTCTCCCAGTCTCTCGCACTTGAAAGACTCGGGCTCTCTCGAGCAGGACTCCGACACAGTTCTGTTTCTCTGGCGTGAAGACGACGGCTTTGAGAACGGCTCGCCTCGCTACACCTACTGGCTCGACGTCGCTAAGAACCGCCATGGCATGGAAGGTCGCATCCCTTTGGCTGCTGACCTGGCCAGAAACTATTTCGGCGAGAGGACGCCATGACGGACGAAGGCGAGATGAAAACATTCGCAAACGAGATCATGGCGGCTGGCTACCGTTTGCAATCTCTTTCGGCCGACTTGGCTTCTGACCTATTGGCCATCGCTACCATCGGCAATCAGTACGCGGTGAGAAGCGAGAAGCATAAAGCCATCCTCGATGACGCCAAAAGGCTGATGCTCGGCGGAGGAGATCCGGCCAAGGTCTATCTCGCTGGGAGCAAGAAGCTACGTGCGACTTGGCCAGACGCTGATGCTTACGGAGTCGCTCTTGTTGCTCTCCGGCATGTAGTCTTTGGGGAGGGCTCGACATGAAAGTTTGGGCGATCTTTGTCAGCTGCCTTTTGTTCGCCGGCATCAAACGGCTCACTTGCAGTCACGAGTGGCAGAGCCAAATCAAAGGCGAGCTCGGCTTCACCTACCTGCTGCAAACCTGTCGGCGGTGCAAAGCAGTGAGAGCAAAAACGAACGGCCTCTAAATAAGAGGCCGCTCTGGAACCATGGAATGCGCTGGAAAGAAGTCGGACGAGAGAAGCGAGAACTGAAGAACTGGGAAACGATCATGGGAGGAACGAGATGAAAAAGAAGAGCGGCAATAGTCATGGTGGGGATGAGTCGACCACCGGAGAAGTTTCTCCGTCGCTGTCACAGCGAGCCAGCTTGCCTGGAATCGACGAGGATTCGAAATCCAGGGGAAGCCAGGGTAGCGGTCCTGAAATTGAAAAAAAGGGGCTCAACCTACCCAAAACGAACGAGGCCGCTGATGCTGAGCTTGAGGCGGCATGGAAGATCAAGCTGAAGGGTTTTGGTAAGTGGGAGTTGACCAGAGTCCAGTCGGTCGTGCCGAAGTGCCTGAAGCTCTACAAGCGAGCGGTTCTAGGCAGAGCCTCTAAAGCTGGCGCTATCAAGTCTCATTGCCAGCACTGCGTTGGCTGGTCCGACCTCCCGGCAGCAGTGAGGGATTGCACGGCTACGGCTTGCCCACTCTATGCCTACAGGCCCTACCAGAAGAAAAAGAAGGTGGCTAATGGCTGAGCGAGGATCAAATCACGCACAGATTCTTGTGCTAGTCTGACAAGACACCAGCACAAATCAAAAGTCGGAATGGGGCAAGGCTTCGGGACCTATCTCGGGCCACCGAGACTTCTAGGTCTTCCCGCCTTCTGCCTTGATCCCCCATCCTGCCTTCGGCGGTCTATGACACTCGACCATGTCATCAGGCAGATCAAAGCCAGAGTCGTCCTGATGGACGGCTTGATAGACAAGGCCGATTGGGTGGCAGTCATCGAGACGGCTGAAGAACTCATAGCTCTGGAGCGCCAGAGGTACGTCATCAGCCAGTCTATGGCCGACTGACCCTCACTCGAGGTAAGTGAAGCGGAAAGTCAGGTCGTCGACAGCAGCGTAGTCGCACCCACCCACGTCGACACAGACGATGACCATGTAGAGGTCGGCTGAGCCCTTGCCTCCCAGCAGCATGGCGGGAGACTTCGTTGCCTGGGAGTTAGATGCCGTGTCGACGTAGTCGGCCTCAGCAATAGCGTAACGACCAATGAAGTTAGCTGTCGCTACAGCATCAGTGAAGCTGACAGCAGCATTGTCAGCCGATGCCAGAGTAGGTTGAGCGTTGAAGAAGAGAAGCTGGAGGTCATGCTTCAGCTTGGCGTTGTCGATCACCGCCAGCGTTCTAAGGTCGATCACAGTCGAGCTGTCAGTGAGGATGCTAGGCAGCTTGGTGTAGGTGCCTATCTGGTCGCCTTGGACATAGGCGTCTGCTGTGATGACCGGCGTCACAACCAATGACCTGGCTCTCAGAGCGTCAGCCTTTAAGTCAGTGGCGCAAAAGAGAAGGGCCAGGATTAAGCCAAGCTTCATGGGATTCACTCCTAAGGGTTGGGATGCCAAAGGCTACCCCTTCTCAGGCTCCTGAGTCACTAGCTCCCAGTGCGGGTAGTCCTTCCAAGTCTTGAAGTCCCCTCCCCACCTAACCCTGATATCAAGACGGGTAGCAGTAAGCTTGATGATGGCCGAAGCTTCTACAAACCTGTCGATGTCATGCCAGTCGACAGGACAAGGGACACAGTCGACAGCCAGGCTCGGCAGAACGTTATGCTTACTCTTTGGCCATTGAGTCTCGGAGAAACCATCTCTGAGAGCCTTGTCCTGGTCAGCTCGGCTTCTATGGCCACAGATAATTGCTAAGTCGACTTCTCTGATGACTTCTTCGAAGAGTCTTTGAAGGTCGACGTGACAAGTAATTAGATTGGCACGAGACCTAGCCGAGAAGATTGGCACAAGGCCTCCTGTCTGATAGGCAGGAAGGATGACTTACCAATCAAGCCTAGCACCGAAAGAAACTAAGCGTCAGGATGGTCTTTTAAGATTCGCCACACAGACTGCCTAGAAACCCTGGCAGTGTGGGCAATCATAGTTTTGTTCATGCCATTCTGATGGAGCTCAAATATCAGCTCCTTTTTCTTCTCAGAGAGAAAAGGCCTCCCAAACTTCACGCCTCTTCTACGAGCCGCTTCTACGCCAGCTCTAACGCGGCTAACAATGGCATCCCGCTCAATCTCAGCGATCTCGGCAAACGCAGCCAGCATCGTCAAGCGGAAGGGAGAGTCATGCTCTAGGTTGAGAATCGGCTGGCTCGTAGAAACGAAGCTAATGCCGAGCTCGTTCAAGTCCATGATGGTCCGAAGAGCCGTATAAGTCGACCGAGTCAGACGGTCTAAACGGTAACAGATGATCGTGTCGAAAGCCCCAGCTCGAGCTTCTTCTAGCATCGTCTGGAAGCCTGGACGTCCATTGTCAGCACCTGATCGACCTTCGTCCTGAAACTGACGGATGTTCTTAGGTCTCTTCTCTACCGGGAGAGCTCTGATCCACTTCTCTACTGCGTCAATCTGTGACAGTAGATCCTGCTTATCAGTAGAGCAGCGATAATAGATGGCAATGTTTTTCATGGTGGCTCCTAGTTTGTTTGGGATGCCTTCTCTTGAGAGATTCTAGTCAGTTACTCCATCTATAGTGGGAGCCGTTGGTGCGACCGTTTCAATCCGGTAACCAAGACGTTTCAAGACCTCTAGTTGAGACTTAGTAAACGTAACGATGTCGGCAAAGAGAGCAAGATCACGTGCTGTGACGTTCTCAGGGTAGTAACGATCACGGCCATAAGCAGAGCGAACACTGATTTGGATGGTTCCCATACAGAATCCTCGGCAAAGAGAAACCCTCTAATTGAATCAATTGGAGGGTTATATAGAGAGTGTCAGGAGAAGGGAAGCGGTTAGGTGATCCAGCCGATACGGATAGAGACGTGGTAGGTAGCATCGCTATCCTCAGGGATGGCGAAGGCTTGAAGGTCTTTTGCAAGGTTCCCTTCTATCCAAGTCTCAGCATCGGCCATAACAGCATCGTTCCAATGGTGATCATGGCTCGCTAGCTCTAGGGCTTCATGGCCTGCTTCATAAGGGGTAGCGCCAATGCCAGTGAAGCAAAGGTCATATTTAGTTAGAGAGACGACGCAACCTTGGAAAAAGTCTGGATGCTCTAGGCCGTGGTCTAGGAATTCGAATTTGATGACGAGCATGGGCTTGGCTCCAGTTTGTGGTGAGCGGTTAGTTCGACTCGAAATCTGCGACAGCTTCCTCAAGCGTCCTGCCGTTTAGCTTTCCGATGTGCCACCAAACGCCGTTTTTGAACTCGTACACGCTACCGTATTGGTCAGATCTATAGTCGACGCCCTGGACAGTTATGCAGTTCATGGTTGGCTCCGGGTTGTGGTGAGCAGTTAGGTGAAAGTTAGGACTGGATGGAATCCCATAAAATTGTGGCTCCGTGGGACTCCATTTCGCCGCTCACGGATAGGTAACGGCCCTTGAAGGTGCAACCGCCACCGTCTGAAAGCATTGAGGAACTCTCGAATTCAAGCAGGGTAGTTCCAAGCAAGGCCTGAAGATCGGACCATGGCATATCGAGGTTATCGATGAGGACTCTGTCGCCTCTGTAATCAGAGGACGTTTTATATACGCGGTAAAGATTAGGCATTGGCTTGGCTCCAGATTGTGGTGAGCGGGTTAGGTGAAAGTTAGGACTGGATGGAACGGATCAAATGGAAGCCTTCTTCGCAGCTTTGACAGGCTTCTCCTTTGGCCAAGACGTTCGGCCAGTCTCAAAACTGATTTTGTAAGCGACAGGCTTATCGACATGACGGCGGACACAGAAGTCGAAGTGAATGACCATTGGGCTAGGTTTCCATCTGAAGGGATTGGTGGGAACGGAGAGACGTGAGAGCATCTTCGATGCCAATTGGTGCGATGGTGTAGCCGTCAAAGAAGTAGATGGCTGAGAAGTCTTCAGCGATAACCTTGACGTTGAAGGCCTTCGCTCTGTCGCACCATATGAGACGCGTCCCATGTAGGCCTACGAGCCAAAGGAACGGATGGCGAAGCTCGGTGTAGCCGACACTGTCAGGAGCTTCACGCCTCTGACTCATGCCAATGGCGTCGTGGTAGAGGTCGCTATGGAAGACTTGGATTCGAGAGATGGAGGCTTTGACCATCTCACCGAAGATGGTCTGAGGAGAGGCGTAGCGAGTCATAGGCTAGCCTCCGTAGTACTGTTTAGGGTAGCGACTAGGATGATTAGGATCATTGGGAATGGCTCTCTCGTTTGAAGGGTTGATGGCAATGAGTAGTCAGGCTTTGGCTCTCTGCTTAGGGATCATGCGGACACCAGCCTTGCGCAACACGGCACGCGCAACCTTATTACCGTTGCGAATCGCAGCAGTTAACTCATAGCGCGAGGATTCGGCGAGTCGGGCAAAATCATCGGTTTCGAGATATGCCTCCTCGATACCGCAATATCCACACTCATTGAGGTATAAAATTGCTAGTACTAATTCCGTTTGGTCTGAATCGAGTGTGTCCGATTCCACGCATAGGAATTTTGCCAGATTCTCGGACCAAGTAGATTTATACTGGTCGATCGTCTCGTTCTGATATTCCATCTCGCGCTCGCTATAGTCGCTATCGTCTAACACGGGATAGTTGTCATAGCGACCGAGCTGCGCCAAAAGCATAACTAGCTTGTCTGTAGCTGATTTATGCACGTGAATCTGCTCAACCCAGCCACATGCCCAATGGCCGATCCGGACTACTTCTACGATTCCATCTTGCTCGCCGCCCAGCTCGTCAAGTGACGCGGCAAAATTCGATTGCGTGAGCAAGTCAGAGTCACGATACTGCGCAAATCCAACTACCCAATCAGATAAATCAACGCCACGGTAGTTTGTGGCTGAGTCGAGCGCGCCCATACCAAGGCCTGGTTTCCAACCACGTTCGGCAATAAGCGTCTGAAGATCTTGTGGGGTAATCATGATTGGTTGCTCTCTCGTTTGAAGGGTTGAAGGTCTGGGTTCAAGAAATCCAAGCTTGCGTTTCATAATTGAAGAAGAGATTGCGAGGCAGGAGGTTCACCCCTTGAGCTTTGGCTTCGTCTCGAAGAAGGACGCGGTCTGCGTCACTGAGGGCGTCTATGAGGCCCGTGACAAGTAGGACCTGCTCCGGGCAGGTAACGTTGGTGGCCATAAGGACGCGGAGGAGCGATTGAAGGGCGATGGTCATTGGCTTGGCTCTCTCGGTTGAGGTTTGGTCTGTCTACTCGGCTTGAGTAGATGCCTAAGCCATTGCATTGAGCAGGCCAGTTGAGACGCTTAGGCAGAGAGTAATGAATACAAAGAGATAGGCTGAAAGGCATGAGGCAGTAGGTGTCTAAGGGTTAGACAGGTGACTAGGTAGTAGACGTACTTGAGAGGACAGTTAGGTTAACTAACTGAGATCACTCAATAGTCTTTGGTACCTATTGACAAGTAGCTGTAATATATAGGCTCATGCTAGTGACGGACCTTGACGGACTGTAATGCCTCTCTATGCAATGGTCTGATTAGACCTGTTGGCTCTCGCTTAGGATCCTCGCCGGAAGGCTTGAAGGACTAGGGCTAGAGAGGCATGGGTAGAGCTCGGAGAGAGAGAGAGGAGGATAGAGAGAGAGAGAGAGAAGAGAGAGAAGAGAGAGAGGAAGGAAGGAAGGAAGGGAAGGGAGAGGAGAGGAGAGGAGAGGAGAGGAAGGTTGAGAGGCTTGAAAGGGTTGAGAGAGAAGGGTTTGAGAGGAAGTCAAGTAGATTCAGCAAGTCAGCCGAAAATAAATGGGACTTGGTAAAAAACCAAGGCCCCTCCCAGGTAGACTGTCACTACCCAATACCTGGTTACCTAATCAGGTTAGATAGTTATACCTCGTCTAGCGTGTATAGAGAGTGAGTGTTTAAGTTACACTATGTTGATAACCTAGTGATTGGATGACATAACTCTCTGTACTTGCTCACACAATAGAGATGCTTAGAGATAAGGCAGTCAGCTAGGCTGGTGCTAGATCTCTAAGCTAGTAATTTCAAAGACATAGGGGGGTGAGGGTGAACTTGGACAGTGAGTATGAATCCTACCTCTGTGGATTTTCGCTCACACCAAATCTCAAACCTCCCCTCTCCCCTTACTTTCTTAAAATCAAAGCCTCACTCAATGACTTCCCCATCAACTCTCTCTGCCTTCACTTTCTTTGGTTACGAGTTTTTCTCTCTCCAAGAGAGATGCGAGAAGGAGAGCCTTTCTCTCCTCTTCACTTCAGAGTCAGAGGGAATGATCTCAGTGCTCCGTAAGGAGCGAGTGTTAGTGGCTCATGGTCTTGGTTACGGCTTTCTAACGGCTGAGGTTATTCGCAGAGTCAGTGAGTCATTGAGTGAGGTTTTGGGGAGAGAGGGTAGTGGTTGTGTCTGTGTCTGACTCTTTCTCAGGTTTAGTGGGCTTCACTGTTATTGACTGTGACGCTTTCTCTCTTTCTTTGGTCCCTGCTCTTTTCTTCTGGCCTGTGACGATTGAGGAGGATGGGATGCGTTACACGTTCTGTCTTTGCTTTGGAATTGGGAGGGTGAAGTGAACTTCGGCATTCAAGTTGTTAACGGCTTCTGTTTCGGCCTCGGGCTAATCCTGTCATGTTTGTCGGAAGGCATGTGCTGACGAACGCATGACGGAGAATGTTCCTTGACCCAAGTCACTTACCGCTTCCGTTGTCACACTTGTCCTTTCACTAGGGACTACGGTGACCGTGTTGCTCTACCTAGCGAGTGTCCGATGTGTGGCAAAGGTGCCAGACAACGTGACACTTCGGCGGTCTTGAAGAAGCCAGGCTTTCTTCCTGCTGTTCCTAAAGAAGATTGGAGGCACTAAGTGAGTTTGACGTCTATTGCTCCGGTAGATCCGGTGATGCCTGATGAAGAGGTTGATCTTTTCTCGAAGGAGGGGTCTTACTCGCTCTTTCGTCTTCTCAATTCTTGTCCAGCGGCTCAGCGGGCGGTTGAAGAGCTTCCACCTGAGCTGCTGGAGAAGACTGAGAATGAGCTCCTTCGTCGTCCTGACGATGTGCAGAGGAGGGTGAAGATCAGCTTCTGGAATGAGTTCAGGCGTTGTCAGCGTGTGAAGCAAAGCCACATGGTGCTATCGAACATTCAGTTCGGCGTCTGCTCTATGAGCTACTGGCAAAAGCAGGTAGTGGGACGTCCAGAGATCTTGGCTTGGGTGATTACCCCGCCAACGGCTGAGATCCTTGTCTGGCAAGAACTCCTAGAGTTGGGTCACAAGAAGCTTCGCAAGGTCTTGAAGCTCCCTTTGGTCGAGAAGCGTTACTGGAAAGACAAGACTGGTGAGCTTCACTGCGAGAAGCGGACGAACGTCTCTCTTGTGAAAGAGATCAGGGCCATTGTTGAGGGTCTTCAGAACCGTCTGCATGGTGCTGTTGTTCAAAGGCAAGAGATCCAATCAAAGAACGTGAACATCTCACTCACTGACCAAGGATCTAGGTCGATCTCTTCTGAGATGGATGAGATCAAGGCGATGCTTGGTCGGATCGAGACGGTAGCCAACACGATGCCTGAGCTAGAAGAAGGCGCGATCATCGACGGCACCATCATCCCTGAGGACAAAGAAACGTGACCTGGCTCGAGAACGCCAAGACTTTCTACAAAGAGGAAGGTGAGTTCATGGAACGTGAATGCCAAGACACACAAGAGATGGTCATCGACCATTTATGCTTAGAGCTAGACACCATCAGAGACATCCGAGACCAGCTTCGCTCTCTCAAGCCTGAATCGAGGAAGAGGGTTTGGTTCTTCGTTGATGATCTAATCAAGCAAGGCATTGGGGAGTGAAATCCCAGAGACCACTGTCTACATCTGAGATGCGTCTTCTGGCTGAGAAGCGGAAGACACTTATTCTGAGGCAAGAGGAGTTCAAAGATGGGCTTCCATTCCTCTATGGGCACAAGTGGTACTTCTGGCAGCGTGCTTTCTTCGAGAGCGCTGTCCCTATGCGCCTCTACTCTTGTGCGAATCAGGTCGGAAAGTCGGTGGTCCATCTGTGGGACAAGATAAACAGGTCAACCAACCTAGAACTCTGGGAAACACTCTGGCCAGGACGGAAGCCGGACCTTTTCTGGTACTGGATGACCGACGAGCTGACGATTGACCGTGAGTTCAATATCAAGTGGCTGCGTTGGCTCCCACAGGGTGACTTCAAGAATTCGAGGCAATACGGCTGGAAGGTAGACGGCAAAGAGAAGAACGGTAGATGGCATGAGGTGAAGGGCATCATCTTCAACTCAGGCGTCTATCTTCAGTTCCTGGCCTTCGCTAAGTCGACGATCAACGTCCAGTCAGCGACTGTCTGGGACATGGGGTGTTTTCCTGCTGGAACGCCGGTAAGCACACCAAACGGTCCTGCTCCAATAGAGAGTCTAAAGGTTGGCGATCTCGTAATGAGTTCGTCTGGGCCACAGAGGGTTGAGAATGTCATGCGCCGCCAAGCTGACGTTATCAGTCGATCCTTCTCGAATGGAGAGACGGTAACCGCTACTGGCAATCATCCATTTTGGACAGAGAACAGGGGTTGGATACCATTCGAGGAGTTGAGGAATACTGACGTCTCACTTACAGTTCTTGGAACAGACGTACATGTTCTGTCGAATGCCGTCATACCCTTAGAGTCCAAAGTCGAGGTCATCAACCTCACTGTAGCTGACTCGCACACCTACTTTGCTCATGGCATCTTGGTCCATAACTGTGACGAAGAGATGCCGGTGAAGTTCTGGGATGAGGCCTACCAGCGTCTCTCTGCGACTGGTGGCTACTTCTCTGCTGCTTTCACTGCGACTCTTAACCAGCCTATGTGGTGGAGAGCTCTCGAAGGTGAAGGTGCCTCCGAGATGTTTACCGATGCCTTGAAGATGCAGATCGGTAAGCGTGATTGCCTCGTCTTTGATGACGGCTCTCCAGGTCTCTACACCGAAGAAGAGATTCAAAAGCAGGAAAAAGCATGTTCCAGTGAGGCTCAGAAACTTCGCCGGATTGAGGGCAAGTTCGCTCCTGAATCTGGAAGGAAGTACCACGCCTTTGATCCGACAAAGCACTATGTGGAGCCAAAGACCATTCCGGCTGACTGGTTTCGCTACTCAGCCGTCGATGTTGGCTCAGGTGATAGCGGTGAAAAGAAAAAGAGAAAGAACCACCCGGCAGCCTTCTACTTCGTTGCTGTAAGACCTGATTTCCGTCTGGGCTACGTCTACAAAGGCAGGCGCTTAGACGACGAGCAGACGACTGCTGGCGACGTCTACAACTCTTATGTCGTCGAACGTAGCTCAGACCAGATGACCGTCGAGAAGTACGACTACCACTCGAAAGACTTCCGCATCATCTCGGATAGAAACAGCGAGAGCTTCGTCGAAGCCGATAAGAACCATGCGAGAGGCGAAGAGGTGGTCAACACCCTCTTCCAAAACGACATGCTCTTTCTCTTCGATACCCCTGAGATCAGGAAAGTCGGCGAAGAGATGCTGACCTTGATGCGAGATACGGACAAAAGATCCGCTGTCGATGATGCGTGCTTCTCAGGTGACACCCTCATTGCTACGGAAACCGGCCTAAGGAAGATAGAAGACGTCCTTGTTGGAGACCGCGTTTTGACTCGCTTTGGCTGGCGTCCAGTCACTGCCAAATCGGTCCGGAAAGGATTTACTAGGCTCTATCGGTGTGGGAAAAGGCACGTCCGAAGCACCGAGAACCACCGCTTCTTCGATGGCACTTCCTTCCGCTCAATCGGCTCGTTCGACAAGCAAGATCAGTTTGAGGAGTTGAGACTTTGGAACTACGTCAAAAGTCTAAGGCCGAAGTCGTCACCTTCAACGGCATCAAATTCAGGCGCTATCCAGCATCCCCTTTGGCGGCTCCTTGGCACAGTTCTCCAGATGGCTTCGCTCAGCATTCAGCAAACGGCAAGAAGATTTGGGCTAATGCTCAAGTTCAGAACCTCCTTTGCGAACATTGCAGCAAGCCTTTCAGTACCAAGGTCATGCACAGCAAGTCTCGCTTCTGCTCAAACGCCTGCAAGTCTTCTTGGAGACGACATGCGGGTCTGGATGAAGAGAAACGTATGTGTAAATTTTGTCGGAGCGAATTCTCGGCGAACAAGTACGCAAAGACCGCAAACTGCTCTTCCCAATGCTCTCAGCGTCAAAGGTTCAGGAAGGACTGAGCCAGTCTTCAACCTGACGGTAGGTGAGCACCACGAGTACTTTGCCAACGGCATCTTGGTCGCAAACTGTGATTGCGTCCGCTATGCCACCGTCGACATCCCCTGGGACTGGACAATGATCCAAGGGAAAGCCCCAGACTCCACCCAGAAGAAAGTGCGGAGAGCCCTAACAGAGGAAGAGCAACATGCCGAGGAACTTAAGCAAAGAGGATCTCTCGACGACGAAGAACAACGAGAAGATTGGGGCTTCACAGAAGAAATCGCCTTCTGGAACGAGCAGATGGAAGGCACCTGAGCTTGACAAGACTCTTACTCAGACGTCAATCTATAAGCTAATCAAACTAGCAAGTGAATGCGGCGTCTCTCGATTGAAAATCGGAGACCTTGATGTCCGCTTTTATTCAGGCTCTCCACGCCAGGTAGAGTCGCTCCCCGATAATTCAGACTACGCTGACTCCTCCGCTAGGGACTCAGCACCGATAGGCGAGGGCCAGAGTCCTCCCAGGGTGCCTAGAGACCTTGTGGAGAAATTCGCCGAGGAGCAGCAGCTTCTCGATGATCCCGTCGCCTTCGAGACACGGCTGATAGATCAGCACCTCCTAGGTTTGGCGGGGATGGATGAAGAAACATAGCGTTTCGGAGCTGAACAATCTTTACGACGACGGCGAAGCGGTAGACCGCGAAGTCTTCACTGAGATGCGCTCCAACGTCATGCTCCTGGCCGGTGACCACTACTCCAAAAAAGATCGTGACAACGACTACCGCGATAAGTCGGCCAGAGCGTCTGAATCGCTGAAGCTCCGACTGGTCAAGAACCATGTCCATAAAGTCGTTCGTCACTACGGCACATCGATCCTGGCCAATGCGCCTGGAGTCGTCTGTATGCCTCAGAACGACACAGACCTTCAGGACCAAAAAGACGCTGATCTGAACCAAGCGGTCTACACCCAGCACAAGGTCGACTACCGTTTGAAAGAACGCTACCGTCAGTGGGCACTGGACTTCTCGGCTGTCGGCGAGCTCTGTGTGTTCCTCAGGTGGAACCCTGACAGCGGCCGGATCATCGGCAACGAGCAAGCGGCTGACGAAAACGGTCAGCCACTCTTCGACCAAACGACTGGAGAGCCTCTTCCTGACGAAGAGAAGCCGGTCTTCGAAGGTAAGTTCGAGGTGGAAGACATCTTCCCAGCCAACCTCTTTCGGGATTCTTGCTCCAAGTCGATGCGGGACTCTCCTTGGCTAGGCGTTAGGAAGACCGTTCAAAAGAAGAAGCTGGTCGAGCGCTACAAAGACGACGAAGAGAAGATCAAGTCGCTCTCGGGCAGTGGCAAAGAAGAGTTCGTCGTCTTCGAGCCCATGCGATCGAGCTACAAGAAGACGCAAGACGAAGTCCTGATAAAGGAATTCTACTTCCGTCCATGTAGGCAGTATCCAGAAGGCTACTTCTACATCATGGCCTGTGACACGGTGCTCGAAGAGGGCCCTCTACCCTTCGGCATCTTCCCGATCCTTTGGGGAGGCTTCGACGAGTTTCCAACCTCGGCTAGGGCACGTTCGATCATCAAAGTGATCCGTCCCTATATTGCCGAGATCAACCGCGCTAGTTCCCAACTCGCCATGCACCAAATTACGATTGGTGATGACAAGATCCTCTATCAGAAGGGGAGCAAGCTTGAACAAGGCGCTCTCCTGCCTGGCGTTAGGGGTATCTCCTACCAGGGTAGAACCCCTGAGGTACTGCCCGGTAGGGACGGCAGTCAGTTCCTGGCCTACATCCAAGCCCAGATCGCTGAGATGTATTCGGTCGTCATGCTCAGCGAGCTGACCGAAGAGAAGATGACTCAGCTCGATCCGATGACGCTCCTCTACAGAGCAGCGAGCCAGCAACAACGCTATGGCCTCTACGCTGAGAAGTTTGAGCAGTTCCTAATCGACTTCGTCACCACTCTCCTCGAGATGTCCAAGAACTACATGCCGGACTCGGCTGTGATCCCGGCTATCGGCAAAGGCGAGCTCATCAACCTCGAAGAGTTCAGGAAGACGACTCCGTTTCGTTACCAGATTCGCCTGGAGCCGAGATCCGACACCATCGACAGCATGCTTGGTCGTCAGATCACCTTCCAGAACGTCCTCCAGTACGTCGGCAAGAACCTCGACAAAGACGAACTCGGTAAAGTCCTCCAGCAGATGCCTTGGGCCAATGCCAAAGAAGCGTTTGCCGACTTCACCATCGACGACGAGAACGTCAAAAACGACATGCTCGCCATGGAGAGGGGTCAATATCCCCCGATCGGCAAAGCCGACAATCCAGCCAAGATGCTTAAGAAGCTTGAGAGTCGGATCAGGAAGCCAGACTACCGCTTCCTCGATCTTCAGATTCAACAACTCTATGACAGACGCATTCAAGAGTACGTCGAGCTTCAAGCTCAGCAGCAACAGAAGATCCTGGCTGAGCAGTCTGAGTACATCCCCATGGATGGTCCAGGCGTCAAATGCGACATGTACACAGAAGATCCAAACAACCCTGGTGCCTCTGCCAAAAGAGCCATGTTCCCTCAGAACTCTCTTGGCTGGCTGAAGAAAAGGCTTGAGGCACAAGGAGCCTCACTCTCTCAACTGGGCTCTCTAAGTCCAAATGTGCAGGCAGATTTGGCAGATCAACGGATGACGATGAACGGCGGCATGCCAGGAGGGGGAACGCTACCCCTTCCACCCGGTGGACCCGGTAGCATGCCTCCACCAATGGCCATGTAGGCCAAGGAGCAACGATGACTATTCAGACCAGCGGTGCAGAAGAAGTCCAGGCCTCGGAACCCACTACGCCTAGTGTGACATCAGAGCCTACTGAAGGAGCCGATCCATCGGCCTCTTCAGAAGATTCTGGTGATGCTGGTCAGGGAGGTGCAGTAGTGCCTCCTCCCTACCAGCCCAACCTGACGTTCAGAATGAGAGACCCTTCCAGTCACCGCCAAGTTGAGAAGAAGTTCGACGACTGGATTCATGGAGTCGTCAAAGACCCTGAGACTGAGAAGAAAGTCAGAGAACTCCACGAGAGAGCCTACGGCCTTGATGCCGTGAAGAGTGACCGTGAGAGGATCAGTGGCGAGCTTCAACAGACCAAGCAACAGATCCAGCAGCAGTACCAGCCGGTCATGGAGACCGTGCAGCAGGTCGCTCACTTCCGAGACCAAGGTAACTTCGATGCCGTCTTCAAGCTAATCGGCATTCCTCAGCAAGAGGTCTTCAAGTGGGCTTACCAGTTTGCGACGTCTAGCCCAGAGGCCAGAGCGCAGCTAGAGAAGAATGCTTCGGCAGGTATGGAGGCCTACGGTGCTCAACACCAGATGTCTCGTGCTCAGCAGGACTCCATCCAACAGGCAACCGACTTCAAGCAAAGAGAACTCGGTCTCCTCATGCGCTACGACACTCAAGTTTCAGGTGCTGCTGCCGACTTCGATGATCATCACGGCAACGGAGCATTCATCGAGCAGATCAAGCGCACTGGCGACTACTACTGGCGGATGGGACAAGACATCTCGGTAGAGCAAGCCGCACGTGAAGTACTAAAGCTAATCGGCAAAGCCACGCCAGCTATGCCTCAAGGCCAGGCCCATGCTCAGGTCCCCGGACAGGGACTTCAGCATGGTGCTCCGATGCAGGGAGCCCCGCTACAAGCTCCTACGAGAAAACCAGTCATTCCAAGTTTGCAGGGGACAGGAACGTCTCCCGTCAAACGCGTTTACTCGTCCATGGAGGACATCCGTAAACGCCGTAAAGAGCTCGAAGCTGCCGGTGAGTAGCTTCTAGGATTCTCTGCGAGAGATGCGATCTCCAGAGAGAAAGCCCTTTGTTTTTGGGGACGGAACCAACCCCGCCAAGGTTCCAGAGTCAGTCCCTAATCCCAAAAACAAATCTTTCTCTATGGAGCATACGCCATGACGTTGGCACGTACCTTTGCCTCGATGTCGAACGAATACATCACCGGCAAGCTCTTGACCGAAGAACTGGTCAAGCGCATGTGGTTCTTCTCGGAAATCGAGCATGTTCAAAACTGGAAGGGCGGCACAATGCCGGTTCCCTTCGAAGGCAACCCACCTACCTCGATCTCCTTCAACTCGCTGACCGCGTCTAACGACATCGCCGAAGCTGACTTCGTTCGCGGTGAAGTGACGACTCAGGTGAAAGCGGCTCACTCGCTAATCTTCAACCAAGAAGACTTGGCTGAGCATGACGGCAAGATCCCTGAGTCCACATTCTTGGACGTCATGGACCGTACCGTTGGCCCAGGCATGACGTTCTTCAAGGAAGCTCTCTCCCACCAGATGATGGCTGGCCCGTCGGTTGCGACTGTTACGGCAGAAGCTTCTTCGGCAAGCGGCATCTATACGCTGAACCGCATTGAGCGGCTCAACAAGGGTCAGAAGCTGGTCCTTAAGGACTCAGCCGGTTCTGTCTCTGTCTACGTGAAAGCGATTGACCTCAACTTGGACAAAGCGACCTTCTCTCTCTCTCGCGGTGGAGCAGCAGCCGACCTGTCGGCTTACACCATCGCTCAAGGAGCTAAGTTCTACCACCCAGGTGGTGAGTCCGGAACCTTCACGTCGATGCGTTCAGCCCTTCTGTCTTCGGCCAACGGCGGAGCAGCGACTCTCCACGGCAAGACTAAACTCGACTACCCCTACCTTCAGGCGATCAACCTCTCGGGCTCGGACGTCACGGCGTCGAACATCCTGGAGAAGCTCTTCGACTTCTACGTCAACGTGCGTAAGAAGGCTCGCGGCAATGCCGACAAGCTGGTCATGAGCTTCAAGCATTGGGGCTCTTGCATGAAGAGCCAGCAGATCACCAAGGGTGCATTCAAGGTGGTCTCCGATCCGAAGAGGAATGAGTTCGGCTGGTGGGAGACAACCATCGCCTCCACGACCACAGGAGAATCCCTGTCGATCTGTGCAGTTCAAGAGTGGGATGACACCGAGATTGTCGCCTTCGACAAGGGCTCGGTGAAGATCTACTCGAACGGTGGCGTTAAGAAGCACAAGACGCCAGAAGGCAAAGAGTTCTACACGGTGCGTAACACCACCGGCTACCAGTACATCATCGACGTGCTCTTCCGGGGTGAAGTTGTTTGGCATGCGCCAACACGTAACGGCATCCTCCACTCGATCAGCTACTAAACCTAGGTCGAACAGAGCCGGGAGGGTAATTCCCCTTCCTGGCTCTCTTCGTCTCCCTTTTGAAAGGATTGTGATCTATGGCGATCACTGACGAGCAGAAATACTTGCTCAATAACCAGATGGGCTCTGTTGCTCATAAGGTTCAGTTGGGCACTTTGGTTGAGTCAGCAGAAGAAGGCGGACTTGCGGCTGGTGCGGTAGCGCTGGCGAATCTGGCGGCAGGTGTCACGCCAAGTCACGTAGTTAAGTTCGCAGGCAAGTTTACAAGTCTTGGTGGCGATGCAACCGAAGTCATCACGGTGACTGGTCTAGCGGCTACGGATGTCGTGCATGTCACTGTACAGACCAAGGGTGCTACGCCTCGTAGCATCGTAGAAGCTGTGCCGACGGCTGACACCATCACGGTGACGTTGAGCGGTGACCCATCGACTGACCACATCCTCGGATACTCGGTACTCAGAGCAGCATCGTAATCAACACATCACTCCTTAGGAGATAAAATCTATGTCTTTCAATCAGCTCGATCTTACAAACCTCGATAACGCCGAAAGCCATGCCAAGGCTCCAGCCAAACACGGTGCCAAAGTCGGTATGGCCAAGTGCATCTTTGATCCGAGTGCTGTCACTGCTAACCGTGCAATCGGACCTTATGATCTTGGCCTGACGATTCCCAAGAATTGTCTAGTGACCGGGGCTTGGTACAAGGTGCTCACGACATTCACATCGGCCACCGATGCTGGAACCATCGCTCTGAAGATTGTCGCAGCCAACGACGTTGTCTCGGCAGCAGCAATCTCCACTGGCACGACCTGGGATGCTGCCGGTGCAATCGAAGGCACTCCGAAGCTCGAGACCACGGCTAGCTGGCTGACGACCACGTCTGACCTTGCAGTCACAGCGACAGTCGCTGTGGAAGCTCTGACGGCTGGCAAAATGGTCATCTGGGTCCAGTGGCTCTACTACGGTGACGTTGTTTAAGTCTGGTGATCAGGGGGGGTCTTAATCGGCCCTCCCTTCTCCTTTGGGAGTTTCTTCATGGCACAAGACAGACGCGGCAGGCTTCTGACCGAAGCCCACGAGATGGTGAAGCAGCACCTCGTCTATGACGTTGGCGGACGGATGACCGACGTCTACACGGCACACACCGATGCTGCCAACGGCACTCCCTGCTCTAGGACTCGCTACACCTACGACGGTGTGAGCACCAGGATCGAGAATCGGAAAGAACAAGACGCCACCTGGGACTCAACTTGGGACATGGCTTAAGGGGATCTGATGAGCATCTTTGAGCACCAAAGATTCGAGATCTTCCATCCGGGTCAGCATCCGATGAAGCATACCCTTGCTGACTTCGGCTATGCGAACCCAGCTTTTGGCAGCCAGGTAACCAACCTTGAGCAGGCTATGGACTGGGTCCTAGCGGTGCTCTATCCGAGTGTTCAAGCGTCAGTCGCCAACCAAGCGGCGCTCCCTGCTGCTGGCAACACCATCAACGACATGCGTGTCGTCTTGAATGATGGGGATACTAAGGCTGCCACCTACCGCTGGGAGCAAAGGGAAGGTGACGCAGTAGCCAAGTGGTACAAGATCTACGACATGGACTGGGGCTATGACTCGATCCTGTCGGCCACACTCTCTAAGACTCAAGACATCTACGTCGTTCGTCAGGGCTATGATGACCTAGACGATACTGGCACTGCTCTGACTGGCGTTAATGCCGGTCAACACATCTACGGTGGCAAGTCTGCCTCTACTCACCTGACGCTTCACGCCAACTCTGGAGACGGCACTGGCGCTCAGACTGGTTACGTTCAACTCACCGACAACGTCAGACCGACTACCGATAGTGCTCTAAGCCTCGGCACAACGGCTTTGCGCTGGCTCAAAATCTGGACCGACGAAGTCACTGTCGGCACCATGACCATAGCGGCTGGGTCCATCGTAGACACCTCTGGACTGATTGACCTTGGTGCCACCAACCTGACGACGACAGGAGTCATCACCGCTGGCTCCATCACCGCTGGCACCAGTGCCACGTTTGGCACGACCACCATCGGTAATGCTCTTATCACCGACACTACTGGAGCAATCAGTTTCTCCAACGAGAACCTAACGACTACTGGCACCCTGGCATCAGGTGTCCACACGATCGGCACGTTGGTCTTGTCTGGTGCTTCGATTACAGACACGTCAGGCACGATCAGCTTTGACAACGAGAACCTAACGACAACTGGTGCCATCACTGGTGGTCAGGTCAATGCCGACAACCTCAGGCTTGACGGCAACACGTTGAGCTCGACGTCTGGTGGGATCACCATTTCGGCATTTGCGTCAGTGGTCGACGTTACGACAGCGATGACCACTATCGGCCAGACTGTGACTGGTACGTTGGGTGTCACTGGCCAGCTCAATATCGACAACCTCAGGCTTGACGGCAATACGTTCAGTTCTACGGATGTGAACGGTAACGTTGCCATCTCTCCGAACGGCTCTGGCCTGGTGACAACATCGGCCATCTTTCAGCCGACAACAGATGGACTGTTGAATCTCGGTGCTATTGGCAGTCGGTGGAACAAGATCTACTTCGATGACGCTCTCTCTGACGGCACGACTGAGATCACACAGGCAACGCTCCAGTCGCTTAGAGACATTAACGTGTCGGTCGCTTCGGGGATGTCCCTCTTCTACAACGGCACCAAGTGGGTTAGCTCGGTCCCAGACACCGAGGTCGACCACGGCACTGTCTCTGGCCTGGGAGACGACGACCACACTCAGTACGCTCTCCTGGCTGGTAGGAGTGGTGGTCAAGAAATCACTGGTGGTACGGCGTCTGGTAACAGCCTAACTCTCGAGTCAACAACCCATGCCGCCAAGGGCACCATCTTATTCTCGTCTGTCCCAGCTCCGACAAACGACAATGTTACAGACACTGGTACGGTATCCCTTCGTTGGAAGAACCTCTACATGAACGGCCAAGCGGTCGGCATGCGGCTGGCCAACTACACTACGGCTGGTAGGCCTTCAGCATCCGCCAGCAATATCGGCCGAATCATCTGGGACACAGACCTAGCCGACGTCTTCGTCGACCTTGGCGGCTCTTGGCGACAGATCACCAGCGAGCAGTACTACGAGGAAGATGCCGTCAACTGGGAAGGCACTGCGACCACGGTTACCTACAACGTCTCAAGCTCGGTCAATAACTCCAGAGCACTTGTCTGGGCTCTGAAGAAGAACTCCGACAACTACTTGCAGATCAAAGCTGATATCGACTTCCCAACTGCTACGTCGGTGAGAGTTACGGTCGGTATCCCGCTTGCTGCTGGTACCTACACTTTGATCGGGAGATAGTGGACTGAATGCCTACGCTGGACATCGAGACATTCCATAAAGGCATCACCGACAAATATTTGAACGGTGACCCTTCGGCTGCTCGGAAGATGGACAATCTTCTGATTGACGAGAATGGAAAGCTCATCCAGCGTCCTGGCATCACCATCTACAACTCTTCTGCTCCTCAGATCCCGGCTGGTAACCAGCGGATTGATAGCCTCTACTATTTTGATACCACCCTCTTCGCCAAGTCAGGCACCAAGCTCTACTTTCTGAAAGACGGCGACGTTGCTTGGTCGACTCTTGCTGGTCCTGCCTACGATGCTTTTGCTGATAGCGAAGTCGGAGCCAAGGCCACATGGTCTGAGTGGCGAGGACATCTGTTCATTACCCCTGGACCTACTACCAACATCAAGACTGGGTGTCGAACGGTCAAGGTCTACAGGAATACGTCAGGAAATTGGGCGCTCCTTCAGGCGGGTCTACCAAAGGCCTACAAGATTGAGACAGCCACTGCTCCGTCTGATGTCGATGGCACTCCTCAGACCATCTGGTACTCGCTCTTTGTCCACGGTTACTACGCTCAGATAAAAGGCATCGACACATTCTTTGTCGACTACAGCGCTCCAACCGTTTTTGCTTCGACAGCAGGTCATGCCTTCAATTTGGCTATTGGCTATAAGCTCAACTTAGCCAACGCCTTAAACCAGAACTATCCGACGACTAACGTTAGGGTTTTGACTTACAGAACCCTAGACAACGGTATCGAAGCCTATGTCGATGACATCTCAGCGCTCGACACTGCTGTCACCTGCGATACAGCACTGGATAGAAATGTCAGCGAAAGTAAGCCAACGGTCGCTGTTTCTGCTCAGAACTTCACGGCTGCTGGCACTCTGACTGTCTCGACTGTAGATGCCTTGAATTTCTTCTTCGTCGGTCGAGAAGTCCAAGTAGAAGGGCCAAGCGGCACTCGCTACTACGCCATTGCAGTCAACTACTCGTCTGGCTTAGTTACGTTCTCTTTGACGAGAGGTGGAGCAGCAGCGACAGGTGTAGCCTATAGCTTGGTTTCCAACTCGCTTCGAGTAATCCTCGGTGAGACTCTCTACCCTGGTGCGACTGATGGCATCTACAATGATCCGATTCCAAGCTGTAACTTTTCCGCCATCATCGACAACTATGGTTGGTATGCAGGCTGTCAGGACACGTCATCTTCTGGTGGCATGCGGTCTAACCGCATCCTCCAGAGTAAGCCGGGCAGTGTGTCAGCGGCACCTGTTGGGAACTTCGTCGATGTTCCTGGCGATCACATCACGGCTTTCTCGTCGGTTGGTTCTCACCCAGTAGCCTTTACGAGAAACGGCACATTCAGGATCGAAGGTCGCTATGACGTCTTCGGTAACGGCATCGTTAGAGCCATTCAGATCTCAGACTCTGAAGGATCTGTTTCCCAAGACGTCATCAAGACGAGTGACGGCATCTACTTTGGGAGTGAGAACGGCTGGTGCTGGACCAACGGCTTTGATGTCACAAACCTTTCCAAGGTCCATCTAAAGACCACCTACTCCAACCTCTCGACTAAGACTCGGATGTCAGGCTGCTACGACACTAAGAACGGCTTGGCCTACTTCGGAGTTGAGTCCACCGCTCTCGTCTCAGGCATTACCGGCAAGAACAACTCGGCTTTCGTCTTGAACGTTAAGAGGACGGAGCTGCCGTCAGGCGTCTTTACGACCATGAGTGCTGGAGCCAACCTTCAGCCCAACTCTCTCCACTATGATTCGGCTAATGCCAGAGTCTTAATTGGAGACCAGCGTGGCTACGTATTCAAGCTGGATGACTCGCTCACGACCGATCCAGTGGTCAACACGGCTACGGCCTGGTCGACTTGGACTAAGACGGCCATTGTCTGGGACTACATCACTTCGGCCTTCGCCTTTGGCTCTACGAGAGTCGCCAAGTGGATGTCCGATATCACGGCGATTGCCAAGAACCTCACCGGCAATGTCTCGATCGACATGTGGTCCTACAAAGACGACAGGACGACGGGAGTGCAGATCAAGGCGGTGAGGGAGCGTTCCATCACGTCTGGTCTCCACAAGATCTTCCGTAGGTTCCCTAAGGGAAATCTCTCCTGTCTCTACGCTCAGCTTCAACTGAAGAAGGGCTTCGTCGTCATCGCCAGAAGCAATGACTACGCCTTAGCGACCTTGAGTGGTGCTGCCAACACGGCTCTTTTAGCCTCTGGCACCTGGCCTAACGACGGCTCTGACAGCCTCGTTGGCCATCACCTCTATCCGGCCATTGCTGGTGCTTACGTTACTGGCTGGGAGATCATTACCCATTCAGGCGACACGCTGACTGTGGCAGACACTGGAAACACTTTCCCTACGGCATCAGGCAACGCCTGGGTGGTGAAGGGGTATCCGAAGAACGAATCCCTAGAGCTTCATAGCCTCGGCATAGACCACTCGCTTCTTGGCGAAGGTTATCCAGAAAGGAGCGACCAAGGTGGCAACGCCTAGGACGAACCAACTGGACATCAACCTAAGTCGGATCTCAGACGTAGCAGTCAGAGACTGCATGAGTTCTTTGATTACGTTCGTCAACTCGATGTCTCAGGGGCTGAGAACTGGCGGTGACGTCAAAGGCAAGTCCATCGCTAATGACGTTGGCTCGGCTGGTCTAGATAAGAACGGCGGTATCTTTGGCAGCTTTCTAGAGCTGGATAGCGGCGGTAAATTCAGAGTCAAAGTGGTGTCTGGCACCAACAGCGCTCTCGCGGTCAAGACCATCACTGTCCTTGATCCCTACATTATCGTCGGTGCCTTTGGTGTCACTCAGCTCAACACCTCGACCACCTGGCAGGTGATGACGACTGACCCAACAGTCTCCAGTGCCAACTACATCAACGTCATCATGACGAATGCGCAAACAGTTGAAGTCACCAGTACCGACGTCAACACGTCCAACGCTTTCCATCTCGTCGTCTTCTACAAATAGGTAGCCCATGGCCATCACGACCAAGTTTTTCACCTGGACCGAGATCTGGACCAAGATCAAGTCCGAGCTCGACATAGATGACGACGACGACTTCATCGACGAGACGGAAGCCATGTCTTACGCCAATGATGGTGTGGACGAGGCAGAGGCTGAGATCCTTGAGGCCTATCCCGACTACTTTCTGACGAGAGGCACCATCACTCTCGTAGCTAGCACCGACGAATACGTTCTACCGACAACTATCTATGCCCACAAGATTCGGGGCATCGTTTACTACTCAGGCTCCAACGTTTACGAAGTGAAGCGCATCAGAGACTGGAAGAAACTCATCTCTTACCGTCTTGCTCGCACCAATTCGTCTGGATCTGGCGACTACGGTTACTTCATTCACAACTCAACCGCTGGTAGCCCTAAGATTGCTTTCTCCCCTATCCCCTACGAGTCGGGACAGGTGATGGAGGTTTGGTTCATTCGCCAGGCTAACCGCTTTACGACTGGCGCTGACCCTTGCGACATCCCCGAGTTCTCGAGCTTCGTTGTCGACTTCCTCCGAGAGAGGATTGAGTACAAGCGTGCTGCTGGGAGCCCTAGGCATGCATCGGCATTGGCTAAACTCGAAGGCACCAGAGGTCGGATGGTCGACACCCTGACAACCATGGTGCCTGATGCTGACAACGAGATTGAGCCTGATATGAGTTCTTACGACGAACATAACTAAGGAGAAGGTGCCCTATGACGCCCATGCAGATTGTTAATCCGGCAGCAGAGACTCGTCCTGACGGAAGACCCGTTAGACCTGGCTTTCAATCCATTCTCGGATCTTCCGGGAACCTTCTAAGCCCATTTCAGGCCAATGCTAATCAGGCCAGTGCATTCACGATGAAGACCGACATGAACCCCTGGATGAATCTGCAAAATAAGCAGATTGGTCTGGAGCAGTCTGGCATGCGGGATCAGTTGAACAGAGACACCAACCTTGGTCTTGGCACTGGCATGAGTAACCTCGCTGCCTCAGGTGGTATCGACTCAGGAGCTAGGGAGCGGATGGTGACCAACTCTGCTGCTCAGAGGACTCAAGGCCTCTCGGGCATTGGCCAGCAGTCGGCCTTAGCCAGGAACAACGTCGGTATCCAAGGCGAGCAGATGAAGCAACAGGCCGATCAGTTCAACACCAATGCTCTGAATCAGAACTCTCAGTTCAACGCTGGAGTACTGAATCAGAACTCTCAGTTCAACGCCAGTAACGCTATTGGCGGTATGGGCATGCAGAACGCTTTCAACTCCAACCTCTTCAACCAAGATATGGCTGGTTGGGGAGCGCAGAAGACGGCTGATGCTCAAGCTAGAGCTGCTAACAAAGAGGAACCTGGCTTCCTCGGCATGGGTGGCGCTCTCGGTACTGGCATTGGTGGTGAAGGCGGCATGTTGGGCACTGGCCTCTTCCGCAAAGGAAGCGGCGGTGGCTACAAAGTTTGGTGATTCCACTTCAGTTCTAGAGAGGAGAGATAGACATGAATCCTTGGTTGTTGATGGCCTTAACGACGGCAGTCGGTGCTCGCAAAGGCGAAGAAGATAAGGGCAGAGAGAAGAAGCAACGTCTTCTGAACTCCGAGATCACTCGCTACTCGCCTTGGACAGACATTGGCCAAGAGGCTGTTCAGGCGGCTGACCCTACTGGCTCCATGATGCAGGGTGCGATCTCTGGCGCAATGATGGGCCAGGGTATGGCGAGCACTGATAAGCAGAATGCTCTGCTCGATGCTCAAGCCAACTACTACAAGCAACAAGCCTTGATGCAAGCTCCTGGAACTGGACCTCATGCGCTACTCCCTGGCCAAGGTCCTTTGATGGCGAAAGGCTACTGAGATGGACAAGTCTCCATGGAAGGGAATGCCCTTAGTACCTATTGATCCTAATCGCCAACAGCCTCTCCCCAAAGAGCAGGCCTTCTGGGACTTCAATGGCTCGGTAGGTCCTAATGCGATGCATAAACCACCAGAGACTCTGCCTATGGAGCAGATGCCTTACGCACCAGGAGTTGATCCCGGTATGGCGTCTCTCTACACACAGGCATATGGCGCAGAGCCTCCTCCTCCTCCTGCTCCTCCTGGTGGTGGTGGTGGTGGTGGTGGTGGTGGAGGCTTCTTCACCGACTACGAGAAGGCTCTACAGAGCCTGAAGGAGAGATCCGACGGCCTTGCTGGAGCTCAAGCCAGGTCAGCCGAACCTCTTCGCCGAGACATGATGAATCAGACGGTGGGAGATATTCAGTATGACCTCTCGCCACTAGCAGCCTTGGTGGACACTTGGTCAGGCTCGAGACTCGCTCAGTCCTACAAGAATCCTGAGACCGGCAGAGAACGCCAAGACACCATCAGGAAACTCCAATCAGGAGTCTCCGGTGCAGAGATGCAGTCTGAGGCAACGAAGTTTCAAGGTTTGAGGGATCTCGCTGCTGGTCAGTTTGACCTTGGGAAGCTGAAGCAGGACCAAGACTACAAGAACAAGATGCTAGGCATGGAGCAGGAGAAGCTTGGGATTGAGAGGCTTAAGGCTGGGACTGAAAGGCTTAAGACTGGTGGTAAAAGCCAAGGCAGAATTCTTGGAGAGAGCGCCATCAAAGACTATGGCGAGCTGCAAGGCGTTGTTGCTCTGGCTGATGATCTTGATAACGTTATCGTCAAATCTGCATCACTGATGGGTCCAGTCGAAGGCCTCTGGACAATAAACCCCTGGAACTCTACACACAAAAAAGTTCAAGCAAAGTTCGATCTAGTTCGGCAGAAGATCGGCAAAATGCTTGAAGGTGGCGTTCTTCGCAAAGAAGACGAGGAGAAGTACACCAAGATCATGCCGGTTTTAACGGATAAACCAGGTGTTGCTCGCGACAAATCTCGCCAACTTTCCATCCTGCTACGCAAAGACCTAGCTCGCGTCATGGATAACTATGGTCGTGCTGGCTACAACGTCTCAGGCTTTGCTGACCAGACGGGAGGCTACATGGCTAGCGGTGGAAAGACAGGCGGCGAAGCCAATGAGTGGGGTTTAGCTGTCGGCCAGAACATTGATGGCAGGAAGTACCTCGGCGGCCATCCAAACAATGAAGCCTCTTGGGAGTAAGCCTTGGAACCCTGGGAAAGACAGTGGACACAGAAAGTGGCTCCTAGCGGTCAGGCATCTCCTAGTGCCACCAAGAGTGAGCCTTGGAAGCGTCAATGGGAAAGCCATAAGCCATCTCAGGCAGCAGAGTCTGAGACTCTTCAAGAGATGCATCCAGCCTTCTCCAAGGCTGACCGCTTTGTCGTGAAGACATTCGGCAACGACACAGAGGCTGCCATCCAGAGTCTCCAGAAAAGTCACCCAGCCCTTGAAATCACCAAGAACGACTACACTGAGCAGATCAAGGCGAGGACTAGAGGGAAGAACGAACCCTTTAAAGTTCTGGACCCTGATACGGGTTTCTTCTCGTCTGACTTCGTGAACGACGTCACTGACGTTGCTGGCGATGTGGGGACAGGTGTCGCTACCACCGGGCTTACAGCTCTTGGTGCCCTAGCCGGTGGTGCAGCAGGGGCAGCAGCCGGTGGTATTGGAGCTGTGCCTGGAGCCCTAGCCGGTGGTGCTGCTGCTGGCGGTCTATCTGCCGCTGCTCTAGAGGCCTTGAGGCAGGCGGCTGGTGTCGGCCTAGGGGTCAACCAAGAGGTCAAAGGCGATGACATAGCCTGGGCCGGGGGCACTGGTGTTCTCTCCCCCCTGCTCTTCGGCGGTGGTGCTACAGCCAGTCAGGTTGCTGCCAAGGCGGCTGGCAAAGGCTTGATGACCTACGCCAACCCGTTCCTCGGAGCCAAAGAAGGGATTAAGAACCTCGCCAAGTCGACCGTTAGGACAGGCCTCTCCAAGACTCCCTTTATGAAGGGCTTGGCTCAGCATGTTCCAGCCAACGTCGACCAGTCGATGCCAGCGCTCCTTGCCCGTTACGGCAGCGAGGGAGCCGAGGGTCTAGCGAATACCCTGACCAAGTCTCAGTCGGGTGTCCCTCGGCATATCTTCGGGAAGTTCAAGAGCACCTTGCCTAAGGTGGCTGAGACCACGTCTGGCATCCAAGCCGACGTCATTAGGACCTACGCCGATAACCCTGATGCCATCGAGAACCTGACGGAAGGTGGCGTTAGGAACCTAATGGTCGACACCATCGACTCGACCAAAGGCACGATGGGGAAGAGACGAGGAGAGATTGGCGATCTGATGAATACGGCGAGAACTCTTGCCGACGACATGGCGGACATGGCTGACCTGGCAGGAAGTCCAGACGAAGCCATGAAGTACAAGGTCCAGACATCCGACGTCATGCAGCCCTTCCAAGAGTTGATGGAGCAGGTAGAGGAAGCTGCCAAAATCGACGGTACTGAGATCGACCAGGACGCAGCCAAAGCTGTCAGCGAGATCTACAGAAAGTACTTCGTCAAAGAAGTCGTAACGACTGGTCAGACGGCCTTCGGAGCTCCCCTCGTTCAACAGACGGTCAGACCAGCCATGAAGGCGTCTGAGGCATTTCGTCTGAAGCAAAAGCTTCTGAAACTCGCCAAGTTCAACCCATCAGATGGGTTTAAGTCTGGTCTCCCTAAGGGAGCAGACCACGTCCAACAAGACATCATCATGGCGGCTAGAGAGGCTATCGGCCGTATCGACGACCAACTGGACCAGATCACTAAGACCGCTGGAGTCGACGGTGCTGAGAAGCTCGGTATCCCCTTGGACCCAGACTTCTCCTACCGCTTCGCTCAAGACGAGTACTCGATGCTGAAGGAAGACGAGAAGCTTCTTGGCCAGCTCCTTAGAAACCCAAGACAAGCCCACAACACCCTCTCTAACCTCGGCAATAAGACCAATAGGACAAACATGGAAGGTGTTATGGCTATAGACGCCAAATACGGCACCAACCTCGCCAAGACGTCGAAGGAACTAGCAGCCCACCGTGCCTTCTCTGATGCTCCCTGGCTCGCTATGTCGGGAGGCGGAACAACGTCTACGTCTAGAACCGTCCCTCTCTCTGATTCCCTAGGAGGCCTTTTCTACTACATCGGTGCCAACTCAGGCCTAGGCCAGGGTGGAGCCGGTATCGGTGCCAGTGTCGGTCAGACACTAGGTGGTGTCGTCGGTGGACCAGCAGCTATTAAGCGGTATCTCCGCATGAACAAAGCCGTGGGCAAAGGGAAAGGCCTCATGCGGGATGCAGCACTTGCTCCCAACCGGGTCCTTACACCTTGGTCGCTCATGGAACAAAGGAGCCTAGAAGAATGAGTTTCACTCTGAACTACGCACAGATCTCGAACCCTAACTTCATCACTGGTCTAAGAAAGATCGTTCAGAACGACAAGTTCACTGACCCTAAGAGGGCATACAACTGTGCTCGGATCGGTAGCCTGATGGACCTAGAGCTGAAGACATTTCATGACCTCCGCTTCAAGTTCAACAAGAAGTGGAAAGAGATGAGGCCTGAGAATGTCGAGAGTTCAACAGAGGCTGACAAACAGAAGCTTGAGGAACTCAAAGTCGAAGCCGACAAGTTCGCCGAAGTCTCCTTTGAGATCCCTCGTCACAAAGTGGACTTCGAAGACCTTGCAGGCATTGGGCTTAGTCCGAATGAAATCCTCGCACTTGAACCCCTGCTCACTAACCTTCCGGAGTGAACATGCGTAAGGCCATTTACGGTCTTCTGGCTCTTCTTGTCCTAAGTGACATCGCTGTCGGAATGGAGGTCAACGGAGAGCTCAAGAAAGCGCTGCTGGAGAAGCAAAGCTCAGACCCAACAGGCTATGAAGCTCGCGTCTACTACAACACCACATCCAAGAACCCCAAGATCTACAACGGTACGTCTTGGTCGACTCTAGGGTCTGGTGCTGGGTCTGGCGAGAAGAACTACGTGTCTGCCGGAGCCATTTCAGCTACCGGCTGGGTATGTGTCGGAGACTTAGATGTCGCCACGACGACGACAGCGGCGGATCTTCCACGCGAGTACACGACTGCAAGCGGCATCAAGATCACGGCCGATTCGAACGTTCAATCGGTCGCAGACTATTGCTACTTCGACTTCTCGCTGGATGACGTCGACATTTCGAAGAAGCTCAAGATCGCTTGGTCTCAGAAGACTACGGGTACCTACGTAGCTGGTGACCTTGCTGCCGTGATCACGACGCAGGCTGACCGGACGACAGCGCTTCACACCCCGATCACGACGGCGGTCCCATCGGCTGATGGTGTGTTCACGACATCATTCGATGCATCGACGACGGCGACTCTGTCCCTGGTGATTCGCTCGACGACTGACATGGCGACTAACGGCGGCATTGTGATTTCGGATGTTGTGGTTGGCCCAGGCACGCAGCCTCAGGGCGCGGTTGTTGGCGAGTGGCAGACATACACGCCGACAACTACAAACTTCGCGACAGCAGCAGCAGCCAACCGTATTGGTCGATGGCGTCGTGTCGGCGACAGTATGCAAGTACGGATTCGCGCTGAGGCAAACGGTGGCGGCACAGGCGCCTACGATTTTTCCATGCCGTCCGGACACACGATTGATACTGCCAAACTATCGACTACTGGGGTCTACGGCAATCTCGGCACTGCTGCCGCATTTGACTTCGGTGTGGCGTTCTACTCCGGCACCGTTGTTTACGGTACGACGACAACAGTCACAATTTTGGATGGCGACGGTTCCGGCGCAGCCGCTGATTACTGGAAAACAGCCCAGCCGTTCACGTGGGCTAGCGGCGATATTGTGACGCTAGATTTCACCGTTCCAATTTCCGAGTGGTCCGGTAGTGGCACAATAAATTTAGCAAGTAATGATGTGGAATATGCATCGGTAGCGGGCACCTGGGATGCTGACTCCTCTACAACTGTCCACGGACTCGCTGGCACGACGATGGGTGGTGCTCTTACTGCCGCGCGCGCAAAAACGATTACGTGGCAAACGGCAATACAAACGGGCGACATTATATCGCTTCTAATCGACACCGGCACCGGCTATCAAACTGTACCGACAAGCACTGTCCCAGCACACAGCGTTCAAAACACCACGACCTATGGCGCATCGTCGCGCGGACCCGCATCCGCCACAACGTCAGTAATCGACTTCGGCCAGTATAGGGCACCGTCTGGCGCTACGTTTGCCTCAGCCGGTAGTGCGTGGCTGAACACCTACAAATGGGTGGCTGTTAAACACAAGCCCGGTCAAGCCGTTGGTTATGGCCATGTCGCGCAAAGCTCCTCAGGCTTGGTCAAGTCCGCTGGCCAACTACTCGGCACGAACACGAATGACGTAGCAGCGACGGGGTTTGTTGGCGAGTCTGTTTATTCCGGTGTTGCGGCAGGATCGGCAGTGGCGCAAACGACATCAACGGCTACAACAATCACGTCAATTTCACTGACGGCTGGTGACTGGGACGTGAGCGGATCGATTGTATATCTACCGGCCGCCTCAACATCAATCACTGAGCTTTCCTCAGTCGTCAGTAAGACGACAAACAGCGTCGGTTCTGCATTGGTTGGGCAGATCGTTAGTGGGGAAAGCCGCAACACAGTTACTTCTGTAGCGAGCGTGCCCGGCTCTGGTGCCAACGTCTCTGTTCTAACAATGCCAACACGTGTTTCTTTGTCTTCGACAACCTCAATGTTCCTAGTTGCGAGACCCGTGTTTACTGTTTCGACAATGACGGCACACGGCAGCATCTCCGCTCGAAGGGTCCGCTAATGAGATGGCTTTACATCGCTTTACACATTTTGACTTTGACGGCCTGTGGCGTCTTCAAGTCGCATGACGAAACCAGCGGCTCTCTCCAGACAGCCCAGCTTCTCTCAAAACGCGACTCTGTCCGCTCGATGATCCTAGAGCAAAGAGACCAAGTAACAGGCTGGCCATCTAAGGATGACTGCGATGGGCTTCTTTGGGCTGGTCTACTGGCTGCTAGCGGTATCGACGTTGATCTTTCCCTTGCTGAGGATTTGCCAGGACATTGGCAAAGGCGTCCTCTTCCTTGTTGGACTCCGGAGGCAGGAGACGTTGGCAGTAAGTCCACCATCTCATCCGACATGGTCACAGGGCTCCTCTGGTCAGCATGGAGAGCGAAGGATCTAGCATTGCTCCAGCGGTTTGCTGCTCTAGGTGAAGCTCACGAGGAGCGAGTAGCAGGTGTCAGGCTTGGGTGGATAGTCGGAGAGCCTTACCCTGCTGAGGCCTCTAGAGTCGTCATCCGCCAGAACCTCTATGGCCTCGTCGGTCGGATGATCTACCAGCTCTCAGAGGGTAAAGACGACCGTAGTTACCGGCATGAGTCGACTCTCTACTTCGACGTCAAAGAAGACTATGCGCGCCACATTCAGACGCTAGGGATTCTGCTCCAAGGGGAAGTGAGGGGAGATAGCCACGGCTTCAACGTCGTCTCAGTCTACGAGGACGAGCTTGAGCGTCTCCATGCCAACAAGAACACTGACCCGAATGATGCTCTCTTCCAGACGTCTGTAGCGATCTACGGCGGTGACTACAGCGAGGCCTACAGGCTCCTAATGGATGATGCCTACGTCCATCCAACCTACGTCCGAGGTGCTGAGATCTATAAGTTGGTTCACTGGCTTTTCGCTGCTGAACTTGTCTTAAAGTACAACGCTGATAAAGCCGATTCAGAATGACCATCCAAGACTTCATTCTCGAAGCCTTGAAGATGATTGTCCCTGTAGCCATCGCCTATATCGGCGTCCTCAAGACCCGCACCGACCTCGATATTCTTTACGCGAAACATCGTGGCGACGAGAAAACCAAGATGCGGCGTAGGTGGTATCACCGCTTCGCTGCCAGACGAAAGGATTGGTCAGATGATTCAAGCCATCGTTAATCTCTTGCCATGGAAGACCATTGCGAGAGCATGTCTTGGCAAGTACCTGAGCAATCCGAAGCTAAAAGAACAGGTCTTCCTCGACCTAAGATCTCAAGCGCAGAAGACCGAGACGAAGTTCGACGATGCGGCAGTCGATACGTTCGAGGACATGTGGAATGTCGTGATGCCTGTGTTGCTCGGGAAGCTCTAGGCCTCCATCCCAGCTTCGAGCAGCGCAACTCTTGCTACCTCGATTAATTCCCCTAGCTTCTCGCGTCTTGTGAACTGACTTCGCCCTAAGCATCTGCATCCACCGTTTGTGTGCTGACCGCCTTTACTGTCGCGGAACATGCAGTTGCCATCACTGCAACCAAGAACAGCAAAGTGAGCGAGAGCATCCCTTAGTCGCTTTACCTCTGCGCGGGATTCGTCGCGTTCTGACATCCACTTACCTAGGTTTGCACTTATGACACTGCTGTAGTTTAAGTCCGAGAACCATTCTTGACCGCATCTGCAGAAGTGGTGCCTTCCTTCCTCGTAATGCACTTCAGTGGTTCCGCACTCTGGGCAAAAGGTCCACAGGTCGGGCTTGTCGGTCATGTCGTCTCCATCCCAGCTTCGAGCAGTGCGGTGCGGGCTACGTCGCCTAATTGACGTTCGCGTTCTCTAACATTGCTCACGTCCCCTCCCCCTTCACGTCACGTGGCGGCAGCGTTGCGACAGTTTCCGCCAATTTCGTGTCGGCGTCGCCACGATCCACGTCATTTCGCCATTCCGGCTCTGTGAACCGAATTACGTCCTTCGCAGCATCCGCCACGCGCCATAGTGCTACGTTCTCAGCCCTCGCAGCGTCACGCTCAGATTCAGACAGCGCAAGCCTCGCCCGAATAGCCAGATAATCAGCGTCACAGAACTTCAGGCTGTTTGACGAGCACTTGGAATACCAATCATCTAGTTCGGCTAGCTTCTCGTCTGTGATCGGCTTCATTGGTAGGTCAGGCTTGTCGGTCATGTCTTTTTCGCTTTTTGTTTCTTTGCCCATGCTCGCCTCGCCTTGCGATTCATTTTGCGGACTCGCGGCAGCTCTGCGTCAGAGATCGGCACCTTTGGCTCGTTGTAATAGAAGTCACTCAGCGGCTTGATATCTCCGGTGTCAGGGTTCATGTCACAACCTCGCTAGTGAGCAGCGCGTGGCTCGCATAGCAAACCGGGCAATGCTCTGGGTCCGTATCGTCTGGGTTTTTACAAACTCCGCCCATGTCTGCGATGTAGCGCAACGCCTGCTTTGCTGCCATTAGCTGGGTGCGAAGTGAGTCACGTTCAGCTAGAGCGGCGTCACGCTCGTCGTCGTTGACCTTTCGCATGCGCTCTTCGCCACGCAGATACGCGCTATCTCGCTCGTTTCGAGTTGTCTCTAACTCCTCAGCGTAAGCTGAGCATGCGCGAGCGTGGGCAGCGAGTAATGCAATTCGTGTTTCGTTCAGCTCAGCCAGCGCAGCGTCACGTTCAGTCAGCGCGTTTGAAGCCGTACACTCAACCGTTAGCAACATGCTCGCAGCACGCACGACGGCGGCTTGAGCAGCGTCACGTTCGGCGCGGGATAGCTCAAGCTCAGCAAGCGCATTGTCACGTTCTGTTTCACCCCTGACTATGCGATGGAAATGAGCAGTGTCACGTTCAGCTTCCGCTTTCTCAGCGCGGGCCAGAGCTGCGTCACGTTCGGCTTCAAGGGAAGCTATGCGGTTCAAGTCATGGCTTGGATCATAGAGATGCAATACCTCGATTACGCACCCGCTGCGCGCTTGTGTTAGGCAGCTATAGCAATAGCTTTCCCAAGATCCGTGGATCGAACATTCGCCGCTTCTTTCGTTTGTGCTCACGTCATCTCCGTTTGTTTAGCCATTGCCATAGCCATAGCCATAGCCAGAGCCATAGCCAGAGCCATAGCCATAGCCAGAGCCAGAGCCAGAGCCATAGCCAGAGCCAGAGCCATAGCCAGAGCCAGAGCCAGAGCCAGAGCCATAGCCAGAGCCATAGCCATAGCCAGAGCCAGAGCCATAGCCATAGCCAGAGCCAGACCCAGAACCATAGCCATCGCCATCGCCAGAGCCATAGCCAGAGCCAGAGCCATCGCCAGCTATTGCTTCCATACCTTGACCCCTTTAATCGACTCACGCGCTTTGTCGGTCACGTCGAGAATCTCAATGACCTCCAGCAATTCGACTCGGTCGACTTCGCACGGGAATT
>Ga0163150_10001420_pt1 | contig 40357 bp, 31 predicted proteins | sample OliLakLV19P2IB_FD_148628 | JGI IMG/M metagenome (GOLD analysis project Ga0163150, IMG submission 148628) | Freshwater microbial mat bacterial communities from Lake Vanda, McMurdo Dry Valleys, Antarctica - Oligotrophic Lake LV.19.P2.IB | ecosystem: Environmental > Aquatic > Freshwater > Lake >... | reverse complement strand
TCGATGTACAGCGCCTCGACCTCCGTCGCCTTCAGGAAGTCGCGCATCGCCTTCGCGATGAACTCCGGACCGTTGTCGCTGCGGATGTGCCTGGGCACGCCGCGCGTCTTGAACAGTTCGACCAGGCTGCGCCCGGACGTCGCGCTCACGCTGGCGCGGACGATGGAACACGACACCGACCAGCCCAGCGTGCGCCGCGCGCGAGTGGAGCCCATCGAGCCCGAGGGAATGGCGGGCGGTGTGCCTCTCTTGCGCGCATTCTGTGCCTGCCTGCCGGAGGTCATCGCCGACCCGATGCCTGACGGCAATCTCCTCTATCGATTCGTCGACGGACGCGTCGGCAACGCGGCTTCCATCACTGCGTTCACGGGCGATGTGCGGCGCGACTTGAGCGGCGCTCTGCATCGGGACGAGGCCAACACGATGAATGCGCTGCTGCTGACGATCTCGCGGCCGTCGGCGCTCGCCGTTATTGATATGTGGTTCCCGCCCGGCCTGTGGCCAGCTCAGCCCGTGGCAAGGTCGCTCTCGGCGATCGCCGGCGATCCGCTCACCGCTCCACCAGCGACGTGGCGACCGCTGCCGCTCTCGGAAACGGCGCAGCGACTCGGCCTCGGTACGGAAGCCGGCTACCTCCGGGAAGTGCCGGAGTACTCGAGCGTCATGGCAAGCGTGTTCACGCGGTTGGGCTGGGACGCGGACCAGTGCGAAGTGCACCGCCTGCGGGTCGAGTACCCGATGATGGGCACGTGCCTTGGACTCACGGTGGAACTGCCGGAGCGTTGAGCGCGAAGGCGCCGACGGCCGCTTCGGACAGGCCCTTATCGGTCTCGTGATGACCGTGCGCGAGAGTACGGCCCACAAACGTGCCGCTTCCATTGATTCTTCTGGGCGCACTCTTGAGAATGGCTGGCACGTACCGGAATCAGCGACTCTCGACCGTGCGATTGTGCGCCGGCGGTGAGCGCGGCTGCGCGGTGCATGAGGGGAAGCACATGGGCCAGGCAGCATCATCGTTGGGGTTCGCGGGCATTGTCGGTGGACTGCTCTTGCTTTCACCGGCGTGGGCGTCGTCGGCGTGGGCGCAGGTCACGAAGATCGAGCTCACCCCGACGCAGGTCGGCAGCCGTAACACGACATACTTCACGATCGCACCGACGGACGATCCCGCGCTCTTCTTTGGTGTGCCCTTTGACGATGTGCGGCTCGTCGATTTCAACTCCGCGCCGGATGGCGCGCTGGTCGAGGGAGGCGAGGTCACCACGCAGTACGGTTCGCTGGGGGTGATGATGAACAGCGTTCGCGTATCGGCGTTCATCTATGGCGGCAACAATTACGGTGCCGGATTCGCCACCGAGGACAACCAGGCGCAGGTCTTCACGTTCGCCGCGCCGGTCAAGGCCGTCGGCATGGTCAACACCTCGCCGGACAAGGATCTCGTGCAGTTCTACTCTGGCCCCGCCGCCACCGGCACACTCCTCTTCTCGTTCAACGATCAGCAGGACCTGCCGCTGAATTTCAACATCGACCGCTTCGTCGGCGGCATCGCCGATGCCGGCGTCACGATCGGGTCGTTCGTCCTCTCCAACCAGTCGGGCGATCTGGAATTGGACGAGCTCATCTTCGCCATCGCCGATCCGCCCACGTGCCCCGCGGATTTCAACGGCGACGGCTCGGTCGATGCCGCCGATCTCAGCGTGTTGCTGGGATCATGGAATCAGGTCGGCGCGGCTGATCTCGACGGCAGCGGCATCGTGAGCGCCGCGGACCTGGCGATTCTGCTGGCGGCGTGGGGCGCGTGCTGATAGCGGCACCGAGCGCTGGAGATCCGAAGGCCGCATCGGAGGTCCCCGCCTCGCCGAAACTCGGACGCGTTGGCGCGGAGGGCGTCAGATACTTCGGCCCGGTCAGGAACGCGATCGCGCGTTGGCGATCGAGGGCGATAAGGCATTCAGGCACGTTGCGGTCGTCGAGCCGTGCGAGCTGAGACACTGCTCGAAAGATCGCCGCGCGAAACGTGGGTGAACCGCGGGCGGCCTCCGCTCCGTCTTGGATTCCGCTGAGGGTGTCTTCGCGGACATCCTCGTGATCGCGAAGCAAGTGGAGGAGCGGCGCGACGCATTCCTCCGCCGCAAGTGATCCGAGCAACGCTCCTCTTCCCGCGCGAGCCGCACCAGGTACGGACCCAACCATCGGTAATAGACGAAGCGCAGCAGGACGAGCGCCGCGAGGAAGATGAGTGTTCGACCAAACCACATGACACATGCATCCGCGTCAGCGCACCGGGCGCCCGCTCAAGACCGACATCGCGTGGATGTGGACGAATCGCGAGGAGGGACGCATGTGTTCCAGTGTACGTGTCGCATCTCCGCCGGCTCCTTGCTACGCTCCGCCTCAACCCTGCACTATGCCCTCCGAATACCTCAGCGCTGAAGACGTCGCCGGTCCCGAATGGGCTGCGTGGTATGCCATGACGCCGCTTGAGCGTTGGGAAGCGTCGCAGCGACTGTGGGCGGAGTACGTCGCACTGGGCGGAAGTCTTGAACCTGAGATCGACACACAGAGTCCCTTCTGGAGCCACGCGGACCTCGAGTCGTTTGCCCGCGCCATACCGATGCATCAACAGGCTGGCACCACGCCGCCGCCCGCAACCCGCGAATGAGCATGCTTCCGTCCGTTCAGATCGTGCTCGACACGCTCGCGCGCCACGGCGTGAAATCGCTCCTTATGGGAGGACAGGCGTGCATCAGCCATGGAGCAAGCGAGTTCACGCGCGACCTCGATCTCGCAGTGCTCGCCGACGTGCCGAATCTTGATGCGCTGGCGAACGCCATGCGCGAGCTGCAGGCCGACGTGATTGCCGTCCCCCCGTTCCAAAAGGCGATGCTCGACGCCGGCCACGCCGTGCATTTCCGGTGCCGCGCGCCCGGCGTTGCCGGCTTACGAGTCGATGTGATGAGCCGAATGCGGGGTGTTGATCCGTTCCCTGCGCTCTGGGAGCGACGCACCGTGCTCGCGAACGGCGTTGCCGTTCTGTCGCTGCCGGACCTGGTCGCGGCGAAGAAGACCCAGCGCGACAAGGACTGGCCCATGCTGCGGCGACTTCTCGAAGCCGACTACTTCGCCCGGCGGTCCTCCTGCAACAGCACCGACGTTGCTTTCTGGCTTCGAGAGTGCCGAACCGCCTCGCTGCTGGAGGAAATGGTCGCACGCTTTCCCGCGGATGCTGCGGAGGTCACACGCCCCGCCGTGCGGCTCGCGCGCGACAGAAAACCTGTCGATCAAATCACGGGCGCTCTGCGCGACGAGGAAGATTCGGAACGCAGGCTCGATACAGCGTATTGGGCGCCGCTGAAGAAGCAGCTCGAGTCAATGCGCGCGCGCCCGCGCGAATAGCCATCATCAGCCCTGCCGCACGATGGCTCACGGCGGCGAACCCCGAATCCTGCGGGGCAGTCGACAATGGACACACCATTACGCGCGCATGCTGGCCACCACAGCGCGGCACTCGGTTTCGTACGCGGCGCGGATGGCGGACCAGTCGGCCGACGCGAACTCCTGCGGTGACGGATCCATCAGTGGAGGGGCTGTCTCGCGCACGGCGCCTATCGCGACGATCGACACAGCGATACGCCACTGTGTTCTCGACCTCGACATGACGCCCGCCGGTTCGGCGGACCGCACTGACAGCCGTGACTGCGTTCACCCCGTCGCCGGCCGCGCGGCGATCAATGCCGGCCGCGATCACAGGCTGCATTCAGGCGGTCCCCAAGCGCCGAGCAAGATGCTCAGGTCGGATCCGCCGACCGCACCGTCCTGATCCATGTCCGCTGCGCAATCGCGCGGGCACGCCCCCCAGGAACCCAGGAGCAGCGCGAGGTCCGCGGCGTCGACGATAAGATCGCCGTTCAAGTCCGCCGACGACGGAACCGTCAGAACGAGCCGTGGCTCACCGTCGACGCCGCTGCCTTCATCGGCCCAGAAGGTGTGAATGAATCCGCCCTGGTTCGGATCCTCGGTCACGCGCGTCACCATGAGGGTGATGAGCCCGTTGGTGTCTTCGAGCAGCATCGCGTCCAGCGACTCTGATGCGAAGAACACCTCGGTGCCCGGCGTGGAATTCCCGAGCAGCACAAACTCGCCCAGCAGTTCGGCGTCGCTCGTCAGAAGGAAGCCGCTGCTTTGATCATTCGCCGGCGCTGTCGCCCACGCGATGCCGGTGGCGGCGGGAGCGCCCTCGGTCCCATCACCTTCGATCCAGCCTCCCTCTGCGGGGTCCGCATCGTCGACGACACCCTGGGCGACGTCTCGGAGTCCCCACACGTGAAACACCTGCGGCCCGAACACGGGTGCACCCTCGATGTGCGAACTCACCATAGGGCGAAAGGCCGCGATGGACAGCGGCTTCTGCTCGAGCTCCCGCAGGTCGAACCTGAAGTACCCCTTTCGATACAGCGACTGAGCCGCGTTCTTCACCATCACGAACGGGTGACCGCCGAAGTTGCCGTCGGGCGCGTAGTTTCCGATGTACGCATCCGCGCCTTGGCCGTCGCTCGTCCGAACTGTCACGCAATCGCCCGCAGCAGAGACCGCCAGCACGAGGATCGATCCGAAGACGAGATGGTGCTTGTTCGCTCGCAGCGTCATAGTGCTCCCCCCTTTTTAAACTGATGTGTGGCGCGCGACACTCATTCACGCGCACGCCGATCGTACCTCGGACGCGGCGTAATGGGACGCGGCGCAATGGACAGGGACGCGGCGTAATGGACACACTGTTATGGCAAAACGGCGCGCCCGCGCGGCATCGCCTCCTTTCCACAATCGCATCAATCAGCAGGAAAAACATCGTTTTCCGGGCAGTCGATAATGGACACACCATTACGCGCGCAACCCGCTGCCTCTGCGGCACATCCGATGACGCTTCGCAAGAACTCCGCTGCGGAACTCGTGGCGAAACTGAACGCGGATCCGGCGCATGTCGCTATGCGAGCGCTGGATGATGACGAGCTGCTGCGACGCGTTCCGCGAGTCCTCCGACAATACCGATGGCCCCAATCCCGGTGAACGAGATGCGGGCCATCACCTTTCATCGACGGTATTCATCATGCAGTCGACAAGGGACAGACGCATGCTTCACCGATCGGCTCGGTGAGCTGTTTGAGAACATACAAGACCATTTGGGGCGCACGATCGCTCACGGCGCCGAGCTCCGAATCCTGCGTGAGAAGTCCGGGGCATCACCGACCTCGCGCGCGATCTCGTCAATGCGCGACCTCTGACGCAGCTCGTCAAACGGCATCGACCCATCCACCAGCTTGGCGTCGTACAGCGCGCGGTCGGCCCAGCCGTTGATGATGGAACGGATGTCAAACCGCCCCTCCCTGCCCGCGGCATTCGCGTACCGCGCGATGTTGATCGTGCAGTTGTTCTTGAGCAGGTGGTACCACTCGGGTCGGTCCGCGAGCCCGTTGATCCGGTCGAGGTACACGAGGAACAGCCGCTGCGCCGCCGCCGATGACACCACGAGCGGGTAGCGATACACCTCTTCGTTGCGGTACTCGGTCCGCACGCGCACGAGATCGCGTTCTTCGCCGACGACGTAGATCAGCTCGAACTGCTTGAACAGCGACGGGATCGCCGCGAACGCTTCGCCCTGCTCGGGTCGTGCCTCGATCGAAATGCAGACCGGCGGCGCGTTGTCAAAGTTGAAACTGACAAACGTGTGCGCGACCACACGTCGCTGCCAGTACGAGATATAGAAATCGACCGACGTCAGATGCGCGAGCGAGAGCTCGCGCTCCACGTAACGCGCGGTGAAATCATCAACGCTGCGATATTCAAAATTGCGAACGCCTGTGATCCGCACGCGGTCACCGTCGATGACGGCGCGAGGCAGCACCGCGACCTCGGCCCGCCACGGCCGATCGTGCGAGGGCTGAATCGAGATCTCCCAGGCGATCACGAGCGTGACCAGACCGGCGAACGCGACGCGCATGCGGGGTCGGCCGTCCAACCACAACGCCCAGACACTGAACGCTGCGCACCCCACCGCGAGCGTGAGCCGCAGCCCGAACCACGGGAGATTTGAGTAATACGTCGCGAGTGTTGCCCAGATCACGAGGAGGCCACCCACGATCACGCCCAGGCCGGTCAACAGCCGGCGAGCCGTTCTGGACCGCCCGCTGGCCCCGACCGTGTGCGTGGCGGACGGTTCATTCACGTGCTGCTGCGGATCATACGGATGGACTGCATGCCACCGGGGTGATCGACTCCGCGTGGTCCAGATGCACGCTCGCTCATGCAGTCGAAGTCGGCTCCGCCCCGCCGGTCTCGAAATCCGCGGCTCGGCGTGAGCGCTGCGGCCGCGGACCGAACGCGAGCCAGCACACCGCCACGGCACCGAGACCGATGACCGCGACCGAAGACCACGGCCAGCTCGCCGTTGTTGCGTGTTGCGTGAAAATGATCGCCTTCCAGCCGTACCAGCCGAGATACGCGAGCAGCATCACTCCGGCGAGACGCCGACGAAGAACGCCGCCGTAGATCGCCACCGCCGCCACCGCGACCCCCGCCGCTTCGATCACCCCCCGCGCGATGCCGGCGGATCCGACGTACCGCGCCGCTTCCACGACAACCCGGCCGGTCGCGTCCGTTGCGTGCAGGACGGTCATCGTGCCGCCGCGCGCCGCGAGGACCGCGCCGCTGATTGCCGTGAGAACCGCCGCGACGGCCAGGACGACAAAGATGATGTTGGCGAGGATGTTGGTGATGATGAAGCGTCCCCCGCGCCGACTGGGCGCACAATAGTGAACCGAAAGGACGCTCCATGCCCGCCGAGAAAGATCCCGTTTCCGCTTCGACCGTGCCCGACGACATCCAGCGATGGACCGCCGGCCGCAAGGTCGCCATCGTGATGGAACTCATCAAGGGAAAGACCACCTCGCCCGAGGTCGCGCGCCAGCACGGCCTCACCGTCGCCGAGGTCGAGACCTGGCTCGAGCGCTTCGTCGAGGGCGGCAGGGAGTTCCTCCGCGCCGTCCCGCGCGATTCCGAGGCGCGCTTCGAGGCGGAGAAGAAGGACCTGCACGCCAAGATCGGCGAGCAGGCGCTGCAGCTCGATGCTTTAAAAAAAGCGTCGCGCATCTTGGAGGCGCAGCGCCAGGGCTCGTGAGGACCGTGCTCGGCGAGATGCGCGGCGAAGGCGCATCGATCGGCGCGGCGCAGCTGTCGCGGCTCCTCGGCGTCCCGCGCTCCACGGTCTATTACGAGAAGCGCGAACGCGCTCCGCGGCCGATCGACGGCTTCGTCGCGAACATGATCTACGAGATCATCCTCGTCCAGCCCGCCTGGGGCGTGCGGCTCGTGTGGTCGTATCTCCGCTTCGAACTCGGCTTCTCGACGCTCAACGTCAAGAAGGTGGCGAGAATCATGCGGAAGGAAGGCTGGACCATGCGCCAGCGCCGCGCAGGGAAGCGGCCGCGGGTCGAGCATCGAAAGAGCGTCGCCCAGCGGCCCGACGAGCGCTGGGCGACGGACATCGCGCTCATCCGGTGCGGGCGCGACGGATGGTGTGCGTTCGTGCCGGTGATCGACTGCTGCACGCGGCAGATCCTCGGATGGGAGCTCGCCGCGACGGCGAAGGCGAAGACCGCGGAACGGGCCTTGGAGAACGCGCTTCTCTCCCGCTTCGGCCACTGCCGCGCGGCGCCGGCGGGTCTCGTCGTCCGTCACGACAACGGCCTCGTGTTCGGATCGAGGCGCTACGTCGCGACGATCACGGACTACGGACTGAGACAGGAGTACATCGCGCCGTACACACCGGAGCAGAACGGGCTCTGTGAGCGCTTCATCAGGACGATCAAGGAGGAATTCGCGTGGCACCGGCGATTCGCGTCGATCGAGGAGGCGCGGCGCGAGATCGGCCGGTGGATCGACTTCTACAACCGCGAGCGTCCGCACTCGAGGCTCGGATGGAAGTCGCCGGACGCGTACCACGCGGATCGCGCCGCGCTCGCGCCGATCGCTGCCTGATCGGCTGAGATTGAAGAGAAGCGAGCCCGCCGTCGCCGTCGCATCGCCGCCGCAAGGCTTCCGGCGCATGCGGGGGCGACGGCGGGCGGTAACGCGCGCGCACGACGTAACGAACTCGCCGAAGCCCGAGCGCAGCCGCCCGAAAGGAAGACTTCCTTTCCATCGCCGCCTCCGGCGGCGATTTGCGCGAAAAACAGCGCTACGGACTGTCCAACTTTCAGGGGCGCGTTACAATGACGCGGAGCAATCGCGTTGTTCTCATCGGCATGCCCGCTTCATGGAGACCCGATCCGGGAGATTTCGCTCGGAGCGACACGTCGACAGTTCCTCACGGTGTGCGTATCTCGTAACGCGATTTGTGCGCAAACCATATTCGCCAATCTACCTAAGTTTCCGCCCTTTCCACTCGAGATTGCTCCGTGACCGTCGCACAGGAGGACCGGCGGTTCCGCGAGAAGCGCGCATCGCCAACCGAGCCACGACCGGCGGGTTCGTGACAGGTTCCTCAATTTCGCCCGCTATCGATCGGTGAATTTCCGATCAGGAGAGATGCCATGCACTCGCAGACGTTCGCACGCGCGGCCTTCCTAGCCGCTGTGACTATCCCATTCAATTCGATGGCTGGCGCCGCGCCGGCTGTGATCGCCAAACATGCAGCACAACAGACGGGGTTCTCCTCTGGCGCCGCATCTCGACACGACGAACTCGGCCGCACGCTCTCCTCGAGCCGTGTGCTTCCATCCGGCCCTGAGCTCGGAGTGACGCCAGCCGGCGCGCCGCAGGATGACGGTGGACTCGCCGGCGCGACGGTCTGCGGTGAGACGACGTACACGCAGTCCACCGCGCCCACCACGATCGAAGCCGGCGGATCAATCATCTGCGCCGAAAACGATATCTCCACTGAGTTCTCGCACGCCCGCGCGTTCACCATCGACTCCGCGGGTCTGGTGGTGAGCTGTGTCAGCTTCGGTATTGAATTCAATGCGGGTCCGGCATGGCCAACCCGCGTGCGTCTCCTGACGGGTCCGGTCACCGGGCCATACGCGAACCTCACGCTGCTCTCGGAAGCGGTAGTCGACATTCCGGCTAACTCGGGACAGGCGTTCCATCTCGCCGAGTTTCCGGAAGGCGTTGTTGTTCCGGGTGGCGGCACGCTGATCGTCGAACTGAACTTCCCCACGCGTCTGATCGTGCAGGGGGGCGACGGCGGCACCATCGTGCCGGGCTGCAACGACGATGGCCAGTCGGGACCGACGTATGTGCGTGCGGATGCTTGCGGCGTCCCGAGCTTCACCGACTTCGCCGCGCTTGGCTATCCCCACGTGCACGTGGCGATGACGGTGTCGGGCGCCGTCGCGAGCGGCTCGTACACGCAGAATTACACGTATGACTACCTCACCTCGACGACGCTGCCGATGTCTTCCGTCGTCGTCGGCGATGTCAACACACACGGGACCGTCGCATTCAGTGTGAATGCCCCCGCATCGAGCCTCGGTGTGTATGTGTATTCGTCGGGCACATCAGTCAAAGTCATCGAACCCGGTCCAACCTACAGCGCGTTTGGCCCCCCCGACATCAACTGCGGCGGGCAGGTCGCGGTTCGGGCGCAGCGGCCATTGGGCGGCGGCGACGACATGCTGCTCTATGACGGCAGCAGCGTTCCTGTTCTGGTGTATCCCGGCAACGGCGACACGCTCAGCGATCCCTCGATCAACGACCACGGCGACATCGTCTTCGTGGAAGTGTCTTCGGGCGAGCTGCTGCATGTCGCGACCGGTTCGGGGTTCGTGCAAAGCCCGACAACGATCGCCAGCGTTTCGAATCCTGCGGACGACATCATGTCGTTCGGACCGCGCACTGACATCAACAACGTCGGCGAGATCGCGTACGGATGCAACCTCGCGAGCACTCCGCACACCGAGGTGCGCAAGATCGGGCAATTCGGCGCGGGCAGCACATGCGTCATCTATTCCGGTTCCAGCGCGCAGAAGAACTTGTTCAGCGTCGCGATTAATGGACCTGGGGATGTCGGCGGCCTCAAGCCGAGTAACTACGTTGTCGGAAACTGCGGTCCGCTGTCCACGCTCGTTCCGAATCCAGGCGGGATCGCTTTTGCGAGCCCGCTTGACATGAACTGGCACCGCGGCGTTTCGTGGCAGGGACAGGATGCGGTTGGCGGAACGATGGAAGGCGGCATCTACGGAGGCCCGAATCCCCTGACCGACAAGATCCTGCGCGTCGGTCAGCCGTTCCCTCCGATACCGGCGAAGATTGTCGGCGCCAATCCCAATGCGGGCGGCACCAACAACCGTGGACAGGTCAGCTTCCGCTCCAGCATGACCGACGGCACCATCGTGGTTGGCTGCGCGTCGCCCGCGGTGATGACCGCAGAGCCCGAACCGTGCCCGCTCGACTCCGACTGCGACGGCGACATCGTCGTCACGGACGCGGGATTCGAGACCAACGCGCTGATCGGCTACAGCGCCGTTCTCAACAATTTCCCGGGCTTCCAGGGCACGTGGGGCGCCGAAGACGGAACGATCGTCACCGGCCTGACGAATGGCGTGGCGCCGTTCACGGGATCGAAGATGCTCCGCATGACGAACGACGGACTCACCGCCTCGCAGACGGTGCAGGTGATTGACATCAGTTCGCTCGCTGTGCTCGTCGATGCGGGTGGCCTCGAAGCGGAGTTCTCGGCGCACTTCAACGCGGCCACCGGCGTCGCGGCGGCGTCATCACAGGCAACGATTCGGTACTACAGCTCGAACGGACTCGGTGGCGCGACGACGCTTGCGTCCGATTCGCTCATTCTCGACGCAGACACGTCGACGTGGCAACCGAACGGTGTCACCGCGGCCATTCCGGCCGGGACGCGCTGGATGGTGGTAGAACTTGCGTACGGCAACGCTTCCATCGGCGCGCTTGCGGGATTCGTCGACGACGCGCAGCTTTGCATCCGCAAGCTGCCTTGCGACAGCGACCTCACGGTCACGGATGCGGGTTTCGAGAGCAGTCCGCTGATCGGCTATTCCGCGGCGCTCAACAACTTCGCGGCGTTCCAAGGTTCGTGGGGGGCCGAGTCGGGATCGATCGCGATCGGCACCACGGGCGGCGTGGCTCCCTACAGCGGATCGAGGATGCTGAGCATGACGAATGACGGCCTGACGGCGTCGCAGACGGTGCAGGTCATCGATATCAGCACACTCGCGACGCTCATCGACACAGGAAGCCTCGAAGCGACGTTTTCTGCGTACTTCAATGGTGCGACGGGCATCGCCGCAGCGTCGTCCCTCACCACACTCCGATTCTACAGCACCAGCGGTCTCGGCGGCGCGAGCACCGTCACGTCGCATTCGCTCGTTCTCGATGCGAACACAGGGACATGGCAGCTCAACGGAGTTACCGCGGCCATACCGATCGGCACGCGTTGGATGGTGGTGGAACTCGCGTATGGCAATGCGTCCATCGGTTCGCTCGCCGGATTTGTCGACGAGGCAGCGCTCTGCATCCACAAGCTGCCATGCGACAGCGCGCTCGGCACCACTGATTCGGCATTCGAGACCAGTCCGCTGCTGGACTATGCCACGGTGCTCAACGACTTCGTTCTGTACCAGGGGTCGTGGGGCGGCGAGTCGGGATCGATCGTGACCGGCTTGTCCGACGGAGTGGCGCCGCACAGCGGATCGAAGATGCTGCGCATGACGGACGACGGGCTCACGGTGTCGCAGACTGTGCAGGTCATTGACCTCACCACACTCGCGGCGGTGATCGATGCGAACATGCTCGAAGCGAGTTTCTGCGCTCAGTTCAATGCCGCAACCGGAGTGGCCGCTGCGTCCGCGCAGACCACGCTTCGCTGCTACAACACGAGCGGACTCGCCGGTGCGACGATCGTCGCTTCCACGTCGCTCGTACTCGATGCGAGTACTTCGACGTGGCAGCTCAATGGCGTGACCACGCTGCTCCCGACCGGAACCCGCTGGATTGTTGTCGAGCTTGCCTACAGCAACGCTTCCATCGGGCCGTTGGCAGGATTCGTTGACGACGCCGAACTGTGCCTGCGCGAAGTCGGACAGACCGTGGTGGGTGATCTCGACGGCGACGGCATCGTCAACGCTGGAGATCTTGCAATTCTTCTCGGCGGGTGGGGCGGAGGTGGCCCGGCCGATCTCGACGGCGATGGCATCGTCAACGCGGGCGATCTCGCAGTGCTTCTCGGTGGATGGGGTGGCACTCCCTGACAGCGACCTGCCCGGGCTCCCGCACGGAAGCCTGTTGGACTGACGACGCCCGAGGTTCCCCCTCGGGCGTCGTCCTTTTTGATGGACGCCTACCAGCCGCGCGCCGAATCACGGCTTCACATTCCCCCTGCACCGGCAACGGTGCGCACACGGCTCGCCAGCAGCGGCAGAATCGAATCCCAGCCGTCGCGCCACCCCGAGCCCATTCGGTCGCACAATCGAGAATGGTCACACCATTACGGGCGCACGTGTTCGACCGGTTCGACGCCCAACGCTCTGCGTCCATCGCGGTCGGGCAGGATGCATGGCGCGTCAATGGATGAGCCGAGATACATCGTCCAACACATGCGTCTGACTCACCGACCGAACAGAGCGCCAAGCGCATCCACGACGACACGCCGCGCCGACATGGTTACATCGAAGCTCGACGCACGTCGAATGCACTCGCGCTAGCCGCACTCCGCGCATCGACGAGGTGCGTTGATCGTGACGTGCCTGCACTCTGGACACAAGCCGCGACGGAGCCGCGCGTGCGAGCGCAGCATGCGAACAAAGGCACCGAGAGCGAGGAACGCCGTGGCAAAGATCAGGGTGTCGGCGACGAATCCAGGCGCCAGCGGACGGAGCGGAAGCACGCGGGTCACCGGAGCGCCTCGACCGGAGTGCGAATCGCGGATGGTAATGCCGTCGCGAGAATCGTTGAACCCGGCCTTTGCACTCGGCGGGGCCGACGCAGCGAGTGATGCGAACGGAAGGCCGGCGCGTGTCGCTCCGCACCAGCGGTCCCCGACATCGTCGTCGAAGGGAAACTCGATCTCCTGCGGCATGACGACCGAAACACCGAGGCCACGGTACTCGACGCCCATTCGATTGGAACCATGGCGCCCTGACCATGGCTGCAATTCACGGTTGTCCAAGACAACAGGCCGCAGTTCGGCGACGGCCGCGCAGAGCCATGCGATCGCGACAGTCGACACCACGCCGGCCATCAACGCGATCGAGGTCATTCGGATCCGCGGGAATGGCGCGCGGCTTGATCCTCGCGCATCGCAACACTGGGATCGTTCAACTGCGCTGGACCATGCACCGCGAAAGAAGAGAGCTGAATGTGTCCTGATGGGCGACGTCATGGTGAACCCGGCCGCTCAGTGCTGCACGTCGTCCCGTTCCAACACGGCCTTCGCACGCAGGCCGTCATCGATAAACGTCACACCGGTATTGAGTGAGGTGATGCCGTGCAGCAGTTCCACGCCCTCCGGCCCCGGTTTGGGCTGTCCAGGATGGCCGTAGATTGTCGATTCCATCGTCTTGAACTCGCTGTTCCACACGTATTGCCCGCCGGCCGGATCGACGAGCCGAATGCCCCAACGGGCTTCGTGGATGCGCGCGGGATCCTGGTCGGGAAAGTGGCGCTTCCATTCGTTGAGGATGGGAAGGTTGGCCCACGAAGCGTGCTGCATTCGGTTGCGCGAACCGTTCAGGAACCGGTTCATGACCGCAAGTCCATGGCGCGAGAACTGAGCGCACAAGCTGGTTCCCAGCCATGGGAGCGGACGGACTTCCCGCGCTGCCTGAGGTGCCGTCGGCGCCGCGTGGCGGTCCATCGCCCGCTTGAGCACGTCTTCGCTCAAGGAGATGATCAGCGCCTTGGGCATGGCGGCGTAATGCAGCGCAATCTTGTCGAAGCCGGAACCCGCGCCGTCCGCCTTCGCCTGTTCCGTGAGCGCGACGCGGACGTATGGCCGATCGTTGTGCGTGCGCGCTTCCCACGCGACCATGCCGGGCACTGTCTGGTCGACGAAGCCGCGAAGCCCGACGAGGAACGCCGTGAGTTTGAGCACGCTGCCCACTTCAGCGTGGAGTGCCAGCGGCAGCTGGTGATAGTTGTCTTCCAAAAACCGGTCGGCCGCATCGCCCGTGTCGGCCTTGAGCATCGCATCCCAGAACGCGCCGGGATCGGCGTACACCGCGACCGAGTTGCCCAGCCAGCCCAGCGGATCGATCTCGCCGCCGAGGATCATCGATTGCGCCATCCCGCTGGCCTGCGCCACGCCGGCGGACTTCGGATTGACAGCGACGATGGCGTGCGCGATGGTGTCGTGCGGATCGCCTGCGTCCGGCCCGACAGCGGAGCCGCGGCCGAACTCCACGAATGGCCTGTATTCCGACGCCAGGATCAGCGGCATGATCGTCACATCCGCGGCGAGGCGCCGAGCACTCACGCTGAAACTGATGGCGATGGGATCGAAAGCCCAGCGCCAGTTCCGCTGGTAATTGTCGCGCCACTGTTTGTACGAGGCCGCCTCGTCGGGAGTGACCTCCGTGACGCCGAGCTCGACGATCGGCGTGAGAAATGCCGTCGAACCAAAGACGGACGAGCGGACGCCGTCGGGACCGATGCTCAGTTGTCCGACGGTTCGGACGGACGTGTCGGCATCGACCGAGATCGAATCCTTGAGTCCGCGCACGAGGTCGCCCATATGCGCCGCAGTCGCGTCGGCCATCACCGCGCCGGCCCGTACCCGGCGCGATGCGCCGATGCGCCACTCGGGCCCGCACCAGCGCCGGATGGTCGCGTCGCTGAGAAAGACCAGCCCCGTTTCGCCGTCGGCCCCGAGGGGATAGCGCGCGCGAAAGAAGCGATACTCCGGGAGCGAGGCGATGTCGGGAGCGAGGTCGCGCTGCACCGCCGCCAGCCGCCGCAGCTGCTCGAGGGAATTTGTGACGACGACCGCGTCGCCGATCCGCGCGACGTATGCGCAGATCGTGCGGTCGGGCCTGGTGAAGCCGGTGAATGCCACTCCCTCGATCTCGCCCGAGGATTCCTGAGCGCCGGCGACAGAGTTCGCGCCGGCACGCACGTGCGCAAGAAGCACGTCGCCCAGCGCCCGCACATCGGCGGCGTCAAAGAGCACCGCCACATCGGTCCCGGTGGGAAAGTACGGATCCGATCCGGTGACAGCGACGGATCGCACCGCCGCTGGTCCGAGCAATCGCGCCGTGGCGTCGCGCTGCAGACAGAGCTGGCGTTCGTAGCGTTCAATGAGCCGCGCATCCGTCGAGCGCTGCTCGGCGGCGCGGAGCACCGGGAGGCCGCGCTCGCTGGTCTCATCAGCCAGCGCCTTCAGTGTGTCGAAGGACGCGAAGAACACCGCATGTTGATCGGCGGGTATGAGTGTCGCCAACGCGTCGAGCTTCGGTGTGGCGTCGCCGAGCAGCGTCGTGAAGTCCATCTCCTGCACTGTGATGCCATCGATCGACGAGACGGGTACGGGCGTTTGCGCAGCCTCCGCGGAACTGTTGGGACTGTTGCGTGCAGTCGTCAGTTCGCGGTCGAGTTGAAGGCTCTCGCTCAGCGCCTGTCCGCCGACGAACACTCCGTAGGTCTCGGAGAATTCGTCGGCACGGCGCGGGAGCGCGGGCAGTGGCGGCGCGCCGTCCGGATCAGACCGCCCGAGCTCTCGGCGGGCCTCCGTCGCCTGTCGTCGGAACCACGCGGTGCCGGGTTTGCCGCTCAGCATCAGATTGGTGTAGTGCGCTTCTTTGCCGACGAGGAAATCCTGGCGTGCCTGTGGAGTGCGCATCTCCGGAGCGATCGAGAATCGAATCGCCGTCATGGCCGACCAGTCCGATGTAGGCAGAAACAACGATCCCGAAACGTCGTCGCCCGCTGGCGCGCGGACGAGCAGGACGTCTCCGCGGCCCGTCCAGCGCGACGGCACTCCGCTGGCATCGCCCTCACCGACTCCGATCACGTACGCCTCTCCCTGCTTGTCGAGAACGGCGTACGGCATCATGACGCTGTTCATCAGCCAGCGGCGCGGGGCAGCGTCGTTCCGCGCGGGGAGGGCGCCTTCCGTGATCTGCAGCGTGTCGAACGGCACGCGGAAGAACGCGTCTTCGGCACTGGCTCCGGCACTCAGAAGCGATACGACGATCGCGATAAGACCCAGCAGGGCGCGCTTCATGTTGGCTACTCCAGTTCACGTGGCAGTGTTGCGTTGGTCGCCTGCCTCGACCGCGAGCAGAGCTGTTCCCGACACGAGACATCCGTCAAAAAGCGCGTGGGCAGGAAATCATCGCACCGATTCGTGCATGTCGCTCGACGTCACGCTCGACATTACACGCCATAATGGACACACCATTACGGGCGCAAGCCTCTTTCCCACAAGCACATCCGATGAAGCGCCGTCCGCGAAGGTATTGCGAGAGCCCTCGGTGCGCCAGACTCGAAGTTTGCGTGGAGTGTGCTGGTCGACCACTATCGAGGTGAAACTGAACAAGGAGCGAAGGACGGCCTTGGCGTGGCGCCTCGAGCCGCGTGCTGCAGCAGCGCGCACTCGTGCGTGCTTGCCAACCAGCCGCGCGAATCGCGCTGACCGAGCTCGCGGACGATCCGGATCTGAAGAGGGAGATCGGCGTAATCCCGCAGCAACGCACGCGTTCCAAGTCGAACCGATGAACACCTTTCGAGCACCGCCTCGTCAACTCATCGACGACGCGCCCCGAGTCTCGTCATGGCCCGCCTGCACCGGCAACGGTGCGCACACGGCTCGCAAGCAGCGGCAGAATCGAATCCCAGCCGTCGCGCCACCCCGAGCCCATTCGGTCGAGCGTCCAGCGGGGATCGCGATCGGGCACGAGCTCGAGCCGCGCGCGGATCGTCAGCTTTGTCCCGCCGTCGCGATCGGCGAAGGTCACCGTGAGCCGGGCGCGATGGAACAGCCTGCCGTTCTCTTCGCACACTTCGTCATAGACAATGCGCTCCGGTGCGACGACTTCGTGATACTGGTTCGAGCATGTGTACAGCGTGCCGTCGCTGTGCGGCATTTGAATGCGTGAACTGCCTCCGCTGCGCGCATCGAGCTTCTCGATGATCGGCGTCTGAAAGCCTTGGGGACGCCACCAGTGCACGACGTGCGCCGGGTCCGTGAACATCTGAAAGACGAGTGTCCGTGGCGCTTCGATGACGCGCGTGACGACGAGTTCCTGAACGTCCGCGGGCTGCGCAGCCACGGTCCTTTCACTGCTTCTTTCTGCCGCCATGTTTCTTGTCCTCGGATTGCATGGTGCGGAGGTACTGCTCCAGCCGGTCGAGCTTCTGCTCCCAGAACTGCCGATACTGCTCCACCCAGTCGGCGACTTCACGCAACGGTTTCGCTTCGAGGCGGCACGGGCGCCACTGTGCCCGTCGCCCCTGCGCAACGAGGCCTGCGCGCTGCAGCACCTTCAGGTGCTTGGTGACGGCGGGCAGGCTCATCGCGAACGGCTTTGCGAGTTCGGTCACAGACCGCTCGCCGGCCGCGAGCCGAGCAAGAATCGCGCGGCGCGTCGGGTCGGCGAGCGCCGCGAACGTTGTGTTGAGCTGGTCGGTCGACATCGTATTTAACCGCGCGGTAAACTATGAACGCTGCCCAGGAATTGTCAAGCGAACTTCGGGAATCGTAAAGTCGCGCCCGATGACCTCGCTCGGCCGTTACGCTCCCCTCGATGAACGGGGCGCAGGAACCGCAGCAAGCAGATGAGTGGTCGGCGGGCGACGAAGCGCTGCACTTCTCCGCCGTCTTCCTGCTGTTCGCGCCAGTCGGCGTGATGTTGATGATGGTCTTCAAAACGCCGCAAGGCTGGGCGGCGGGCCTCGCTTCCGCCGCGTTCCTTTGTGCGTGATGAGTGTGCGGACGATCCCGCCCTCATGCAGCGTCTGTTCGCACTGCTTGACGCTGACGAGCAAGCCGATGCGTTTCTTGATCGACCAGCGCTCGGCGCGCAACCGAACGACATGAACGGCATGCACGGCGTGCCGGACGCGGTGGGAAACTATCTCATCGTCGGCGTGCTGGGCGTCGGCGGCATGGCGACGGTGTATGAAGCGATTCAGGAGCGGCCCCACCGGCGCGTCGCGCTCAAGGTCATGCACCAGAGCATGACGCACACCGACGCGTATCTCCGGTTTCGCTTTGAAACGGAAACACTCGCACGCCTGCATCACCCGGGCATTGCGCAGATCTATGAAGCCGGCGCAGCGGCGCTTGGCCAGCCCGCGCCCGCGCCGTTCTTCGCGATGGAACTCATCCCCGATGCACTGCCGATCACTGCATACGCCGATCGGCGCGCGCTGACGATCCGCGAGCGCATCATCATGATTTCCGACGTGTGCGATGCCGTCCATCATGGTCATCAGCACGGCGTGATTCACCGGGACCTCAAGCCCGCAAACATTCTCGTCGACGGCGAAGGACGACCGAAAGTCATTGACTTCGGCATTGCACGGACGACCGAGGCCAACGCTGAATCGCTCACCGCCCTCTCCGACGTCCGGCAGGTCATCGGAACGCTCAACTACATGAGTCCCGAGCAATGCAGTGCCGCGGGCGACATCGACAGCCGGACCGATGTCTATTCGCTTGGTGTCGTCCTGTATGAGCTCGCATGCGGCCGCCTGCCTCGCGATATTGCCGGCATGCCGCTGCCCGCTGCGCTGCATGCGATCGTGCACGAACCGCCGCGCCATCCTGGGCATTCTGAGTCGGTGCGCGGCGCTCCCGCCAATCGCGATCTCGAAGCGATCATGCTGAAGGCGATCACGATGGATCCGGACCGGCGTTACGACAGCGCCTCGGCGCTCGCGTCGGACCTGCGGCGCTGGCTGCATCCTCAGCCGACGGAGGCGCGGCCGCCGGGCGTGCTTGATCAGGGCCGACTGTTCGCGCGGCGCAACCGTGCGCTGGTCGCAGCCGTCGTGTCGATCGTCGTCAGCATCATGCTGGCCGCCTCGATCAGCACAGCGCTGGCGATCCGGCTCGCAGAGCAGGTGGAGAAGCGACGCGAAGCCGAGATCGACCTCATCAGCGAACGGGATCTCGCGCGCTGGCAGGCCTACACAGCGCAGATCGCGGGCGCGCTTGCGGCCGTGAAGACCGGCGAGTTTCAGCAGATGAGAACGAGGCTCGCAGAGGCCTCGACGCATCCGCGCGATTGGGAGTGGGGATTCCTGTCACGCCTCGCGGAGCGGAGCGCAAGCACGACCGCCGCTCACGATGCAATGGTCGAGGGAATGGCGGTGAACAGCAACTGGAGCCGCATCGCCACATCCGGGAACGACGGTGAAATACGTCTTTGGAATGCGGCCGCCGCGGACGCGCCGCTCGCGAGCTACGAGAGTCCGTCCGGTGCCGGAGTCTCAGCGATCGCGTTCACAACCGACGACCGCTTCGTGGTGACGCGGACGCATCAGGCTGTCAATCTCGCCGAGCATGTCGGCCAGCGGCGTTTCGATCTTCTCGATCGACATCCGGTTGGCCTCGATCTTGGAAAGGTCGAGGATGTCGTTGATCACCGTGAGCAGATGCTGACCTGCGCTCTTGATAGTGTCGAGCGTCGAGGCGCGCTGTTCCGGCGAAGCAACGCTTGCGCCATCCTCGCGCATGATGTCAGCGAATCCCATGATGGCCGTCAACGGTGTGCGGATCTCGTGGCTCATGTTCGCCAGAAACTCGCTCTTGGCACGGCTTGCGGTTTCGGCTGCCGAGCGGGCGACGATCAGGTTCTGTTCCGCGCGCTTGCGAACGGTGATGTCCTGCATTGCGCCGGTCATGCGGACCGCCGTCCCCAAGGCATCGCGCATAACAACGCCGCGATCAAAAATGTCCGAGTACTCGCCATTGCGGCAGCGGAACCGATACTCGTCGGACCACGCATGTCCCGTCCCAGCAATCACTGCATGGATCCCATCCGCGACGCGCTGTTGGTCGTCACGGTGAATGCGACTGGTCCACGATTCGACTCCCGGCTCGATCTCTTGGGGCGCATAACCGAACAGTGTCCCGAATCCGTCGTTCCACCAGATGGCGTTCGTGAACAAATCCATGTCCCACACTGCGTCGGTCGTCGCTCGGCAGACGATCTGGAATCGCTCGGCGCTTTCGCGCAGCGACTCGGCCATGCGTTTGCGCTCGGTGATGTCAGTGCTGATCGAGACGTACTTCTCGATGCTTCCATCCGCCCCCTTGAATGGCGCGATGACGCTGTCGAACCAGCGCACCGAACCGTCCTTGGCCATGTTGCATACCTCGCCGCGCCACGGGCGTCCCGCGACCAATGTGCCCCAGACTTCTTTCCAAAATCTCGCGGAGTGATAGCCCGAGTCAACGACTCGATGGTTCCGCCCAAGCAGCTCCGCGCGCGAGTACCCGCTGATGCGGCAGTACGCTTCGTTCACGTCAACGATGCGGCCTTGCGGATCGACGACCGAGACAAGCGAGTGCTGATCGACCGTGTAGCGCAGCGCCTCGGACTCGCGCAGCGCGGCATCGGCCACATCCCGTGCCGCGGAGACCTCACTGGTCACGGTCTCGACGCACGCGGCGTATCGACGGATCGTGCGCGTCACCCGCCACCCGACGAGGGCGAAGATCAGACATCCGACCAGCCCTGCCATGGTGCAGCGAAAGATGCTTGCGCGCAGCGCGTCGCTGATCGCGCTGCGGGTGCTCGATGCCTCATCATCAGCGATGCCGGCGACACTGGTTCGCCATGTATTGATCGTCACCAAGCTTCCCGCGAAACGGGAGTTCGCGACGTGACTCGATCATCGCGTCGGTACCATGACGCGATGCACCGACCACTTGCCGCGCTTGTCGTTTTTGCTTCGTCGCTGACCGCGTGCGCCGCGCCGCCCGAGCGGACCATGGCGTTCGATCCGGTCGACCTCGTCGCGGGTCGCGAAGTGCCAGGGTCGCCCTCGATTTCCCTCGAGCACGAAAGCTACACGTACCAGTTCGCCACGCCGGAACATCGCGCCGCCTTCGAACGCGATCCCGCCGCGTTTGAAGTCGCCGATGGCGGCGCCTGCGGAAGCATGGGACCGCTTTCCGGACTGGGCGACGCGCGACGGTTTCTTGTGCACGAAGGGCGGATCTACCTCTTCGCATCGGACGGGTGCCGCGCGACGTTCCGCAAGGATCCGGCGCAATGCATCGAGCGCGACGATCCGGTGCCATCCGGCGATGACGCCGCGAAGAAAGCCGGTCTGGCGATCGTCGACCGGGCGATCGCGTGGGCCGGCGGCGCGGAGCGGATCGCAGCGCTGCGCACGTATCGGCAGGAAGTCGCCAAGCCGTCGAAATCCAACGATGGACAAGGCGACTGGCTTGAGCGTCAGGTCGTGAGCGTCGAGTTCCCGTCGAATGTGGCGCAGCTCGACGAGTGGTCGCGCGGCGACGTGGTGCACTCCTGGACGACGGTTGCGACGAAGGACGGCGCGATCGCGAAGTCATCGAAGCGAGCCGACGCGCTGGCGCGAGTGACCAAGGCCGCCTTCCTTCGCCAGGCGGCGCGCTTGCCGACCGTGCTGCTGCGCGCGCGTTCCGAGCCCGGCTATATCGCCGTCGCCGATGGCAGCGGCGCGATCGACGAAGGCGGCGCATCAGTCGACGTCGACTTCGTTCTCGTCGGCTACGCCGGCGCCACCTCACGACTGGCGATCGAGCGCCATACAGGACGCCTCGTACAGCAGTCGTTCCACGGCCGGGACGGAACTCCGTTCGTCGGCGAATCGGTGCGCACGTTCACGGGCTACACGGTCAGCAAAGGCGTGACCATTCCCAGTGCATGGTCGACCGAGTTCAATGGCAAGCCCACGCCCGCGCGCACCGTCGCCATCGGCAGCATCACGGTCGACGAGGCAATTCCGGCCGAGGTGTTCGACGTCACGCTGCGGTGATGCCGGTTCGGCCCGATCCCGTGATCGCGCAAGATTTCCTGTCCCGCCACGTCCCCCGACGTCGCCTTTCCCTTTGATCCACGAGTCCCGGTGACTCCCGCTTGCAAGGAAAGCTCCCATGCCCTCATCAACAATCGCCTCGTTTCTCACTTCCTTCGGTCTGTTCGCTTCGTTCGCAGCGACCCCGGCGCTCGGGAATACGTATTCGTTCCGTCTCATCGCCCAGTCTGGCGATCCGGCCCCCAGCTCGCTCGGCGGCGCGTTCGTCTCGTTCGGACACCCGCGGATCAACGCGTCAGGACAGGTCAGTTTCCAAGCGACGACAACGGAGGCGATCGCTGACAGCGGCCTGTGGCGCACGCTGTTCGACGACCCCCAGACGCTCGCTTTAATTATCGGCGAAGACTTTCCGGTACCCGGCGCGCCGGCCGGGACGAAGTTCGGCGCATTCCAATCGCCGTTTCATCATCCCCTGCTGAACGACGACAGCAACATCGGGTTCGCGGCGCCGGTCACGCTCGGTGACGGAACCGTCGGCGTCTTTCGCATGATCGACGGCGTGATCACGAAGGTCGCTCTGCCGAACGACTCGATGCCGGGACTGCCGGCGGGAACGCAGTTCAAGACCGTCGGCAATCTGATCTCGTTCAACGCGAACAATCTCGTCGCGCTCAATGTCACGCTGAAGGGTCCCGGCATCACCGCGCTCAACGATGAAGGGTTTGTCCTCACGTGGTTCGGCGGACTCAACATGCTCGCCCGCGAAGGCAACGGCGCGCCCGGCATTCCCGCAACGACGTTCGGCACGATGCTGCTCACGTATCCGTTGCTCACGGACAACGGCCAGGTCGCGTTCGACATTCCACTCAACGGCGCCTCGAATGCGAAGTGGAGTCGCTGGCGCGGCTGGCCCGGCGGACTGTCCCTTCTCGCGAAAGAGGGCGACCCGACACCGCTCGGCGGAACGTTCGCGGGCGAGCACGAGGGATTCTGGACGATGGGAACGACAGCGGACGGCGCGAGCTTCGTCGAACGCTTTGAGAACGACGCCGGACTCCAGCGCGCCGTGTGGCGGGTCGAGGACACGATCGAGTCCGCGCTCGTCGAGGGAGGCGTCGGACCGCTCGGCACGTATGAAGAGATCAGCGGCGACGTTCCCGCGACGGCCGTCGACTCCACACTCGCGACCTTCGCACGATTCGCCATCGCCAACGCAGTCGACACTGCGCTCGTTCTCTCACCGCCGCAAGGTGCCGCCGAAGTCGCACTGCGCGAAGGAGACCCGGCACCCGGGTACGTCGCCGGTGTTCAGTTCGACGATCTCGTTGACTTCGACAGCTTCACGGATGTTTCCAGCGCGAATTCGCATCGAGTCCTCGTCAGCGCCGCGACGCGCGGCCCTGGCATCACGGACGCCAACGATCGCGGTGTGTGGGTGGTCGACACGGACGGCACGGTGCGTGTCGCCGCCCGCGAAGGCTCGTGGATCTCGCTCGAAGGCGGGCCGCTCGGACAGATCGCGCTGATTCGCGTGAGCCACTCCGGCAGCACGAACTCCGGACGGCGCAGCTCCATGAACGAGCGCGGTGACGTCGCGATGACGCTGCTTTTCACCAATGGCGATGAGGCAGTCGTCGTCGCCCAACCGCCGCTGGCGTGCGCTGCCGACGTGACGGGCGACGGCGTTGTCGACGCAGCAGATCTCGCGATCGTGCTCGGCGCGTGGGGAGAGACGGGACCCGTCGGCACGGGCGGTGATGTCGATCGTGACGGCGACACTGATGCCGCGGATCTTGCAGCGGTCCTTGGAGCGTGGGGCGCGTGTGCGGATTGAACGGGTCTCAACCGGGCGCGGGTGGCGCGCTCACGCGCTGTTCCGCGCACGAGCTTTCAGCGCGCCCACTATCCGCTCAATCTGCACCCGGTGAATCGTCAAGTGCATCCCCGTCATCGCATGCCAGCCGGCTGCGTCGAGGGGACCGAACCACGGATGCGCGTATCGCAACGGCGTGCGAAGGTTCTCTGCTTCTGCGATCGTTGCGAGCAGCCGGTCGCAGGAGGTCTCGTACTTGCCAATGTTCCCCGCCAGCGCCGCATCGCAAACAGCATTCGCGCCGCCATCAGTTCGGGCAGCGGCAGCCCCGCGCCCGGCGGAGCCAGTTTGGGCTCGGAAGACGACTCCATGCCCGGAGTGTGCCACATCACTTGCGTTCTGCAAGTCTTTTTGCTTGCACATTGCAAGTCTTGTCGTATGCTGGCTGGCCGTGGTGAGAAAACCGCAACCGGTCAAACCGAAGGCCAGGCAATCGCCGAGCCGTCGGAACAGTTCCCGTGTGAAGATTGCCGGGTCGTCAAAGGACGACCGGCGATCCCCATGTCCTGTCGCATGCGCCCTCGACATCGTCGGCGATCGTTGGACTTTGCTCGTCGTGCGCGATCTCTTGCTCGGTCGCGCACGGTTCAAGGAGTTCAGCGCGTCACCGGAGCGCATTCCGACCAACATCTTGAGCGAGCGGCTCGAACGACTGCGTGGTGCCGGTGTGGTCGAGCGCATTCCCGCCGCAGACGGCACGAAACGGCTCGCATACCGCCTGACGCGCAAGGGCCTCGGGCTCGGTCCGATCGTGGCAGCGGTGCGTGACTGGGGGTTGAAGTGGGAGCCGGGAACGAAGGCGGCGATCGCGGCGGCCCCCCGGGCGTGACCGCCGTGTCATCAACTCCAGCCGCCAAGCAGGATCGCCAGATCGGCTCCGTTCACCAAGTCGTCATCGTTGAAGTCCGCAGCGCATCCGGTGCACGCCCCCCACGCGCCGAGCAGCACGGCGAGGTCCGCACCGTTCACCGTGCCGTTGCCGTCGAGATCGCCGGTGACGAGCGGCCGCACCTGGATACCGTTGATGCCCCACTGGACGCCGGTGCCGAACAGCCCTGAGTGCAGACCGATTTTGCCGTTGAACACCGAGACGGTGTGCCGCGAGTACGTCACGGTGAGCTCATGCTGCCCGGGCCACTCCCCTCCGACGAACGCCGGACCTTCGTTCGCAAAGTCCACGCGGGTCCGACTGAGGAGCCCAGGCACGTTCGGCGTCATCGCGTAGATCAGCACTTCGTAGGGACCGTTGGGCAGATTGTTGATCCAGATGCAGACATCGACCGGGTTGTTGAAACCGATCAGCATGTCGTCCATCAGTGCTTCGTCGCCGCCGCTGGTCGCGCGATCGTTCGCGAGCAATAACTGCGTCCCGCCGATGTTGTTGAGCGTGACGCCGTCGTTCTCGCCCTGCAGATTCACGAGCGGATAGAACGTTCCGACGACGGGCACGCCGAGCACGTTCCACTGGCCCGCAAGCCAGGCGGCGCCGTACGCGGCCGGCGGCGGCGAGTCGACGCTGCCGAGATCGATGTTGTACGACTGTCCGCTCGCACCCGATGTAAGGGCCGCCGCCAGGCCCAGCGCGAGACCGCCCGCCAGCGCCTTCATGTTCATTCGCTTCATAGAACGTGCTCCTTCGAAGAATCCCCTTGACCTGCCATCACGTTATGTTCTAGTACAATATGACGATGGTCCTAGTACAGAAATATATCACCGGTCGGACCGCCGTCAAGATCGCAGCCGACATTGAGGCCGCGATCCGCGCCGGTTCGCTCGCACCCGGCGAACAGCTGCCGAGCGTGCGCGCCCTTGCGGACGACATCGGCATGAGCCCAGCGACGGTCGCCTCGGCCTACCAGCTGCTTCAGTCGCGGGCGCTTGTCGCCTCGCAGGGCCGGCGCGGCACGCGGATCTGTCACCGGCCGCTCGCCACCGCGCGGCCCCGGGCGGCGCTCGCCGCCGGGGCAGTCAATGCGGCTGACGGCAATCCGGACCCGGCGCTGCTGCCGGACTCCGCCCGCATCCTCCGCACGCTTGACTACCGGCCACACCTCTACGGCGAACCGACGATGCACGAGGGGCTGATCGCCTTGATGCGCCGCGCAATGGAAGCCGACGGCATCAAGGCTGACCACTGCTGCGTGGTCAGCGGAGCGATGGACGGCTTCGACCGGCTGATCACCGAGCACCTCCTGCCTGGCGACCGGATCGCGGTGGAAGATCCAGGATTCACAGGCCACCACGATCTGGCGGCATCGCGCGGACTGTCACTCGTGCCGGTGCGCATGGATGACGAAGGCATGCTGCCGGACGCGCTGGCGCGAGCGTGCGCGCAGCGCGTGCACGCGGTGCTCATCACGCCGCGCGTGCAGAGCCCGACCGGTGCGGCACTTTCTCCAGAGCGCGCCCGCGAACTGCGCGGCGTGCTTCGCCGGTATCCCACGGTGCTGGTGATCGAGGACGATCACTGCAGCTTTCTTGCGGAGTCGACGCCATTTCAGCGCGTGCACGATCCGCGCGGGCGCTGGGCGCATCTTCGTTCGTTCTCCAAGTCGTTCAATCCGGATCTCCGCCTTGCTGTCATGACCGGCGATGAAGAGACGATGGTGCGCCTCCTCGACCGCCTGGTCGTCGTCGAACGCTGGGTCAGCATGGTGCTGCAATCGCTCGCGCACGAGCTGCTGCTCGACAGCCGCGCGCTCGCACACGTGCGCAAGGCGGCGCGCACGTATGACGAACGGCGCGAAGCGCTCGTTGCCGCGCTGCAGAAGCACGGACTGCATCCGCTCGGCCGATCGGGCTACAACGTATGGCTGCCGGTGAGCGAAGAGACTCCCACCGTGCAGGCGCTCGCACAGGCAGGATGGGCCGTCGCGCCGGGTGAACGTTTCCGACTCGGCAGTCCGCCCGGCATCCGGATCACCGCATCGAGATTCGGACCGCACGACCCGCGGCGGTTCGCGGACGCCGCATCAGCCGTGCTCACGTCGCCGCATCGGATCGCAACGGCGTGAGCGGCGCTGACGACCGCGCGAGCCGTCCGCGCCTCCGATCACTTTCGGAGAGGCTCGTCGTCCAACAGCACGCGCCGCGGCGGTGTGTCGAGATCGTCGAACTGATCGCGTGACGCGGCCCACACAAACGCGGCGAGCGCGGCACCGGCGACCAGCAAGGCAACAGGCAGCGCGATGAAGATCGCTTCCATGTGATTCAGCTCCTCTCCTGATCCGCGCGATCAGCAGCCAAGGAAAACGACGGCATCGCCAGCGCGATCGCCATCACCGTGAGACTCGACACGGGCATCAGGACAGCCGCAACGAGCGGGTTGACGAATCCGAGGAACGCCAACACTCCCCCCGCCGTGTTGTACGCGATGCTCACGGCCAGATTGAGCCTGATTGCATGCATCGTCCGCCGCGCTCCCTCGACGAGTCGCAAGAGAGGCGTGAGTCCTCCGCCCGCAAGACAAGCATCCGCGACATGCAGCGCCGACTGCGCGCCGTTGCGCATCGCGACGCCGATGTCAGCGGCGGCCATTGCGGCGAGATCGTTGACGCCGTCACCGACCATGACCACCGGCGCGGCGAATTGGCTGTCGCGCACGATCTGAACCTTTCGTTCGGGCGAGCAGCCGCCCTCAATCTCATGAGGCTGCAGACCGACGGCAGCACCGACGGCGTGCGCTACAACTGGATGATCGCCGGATGCCATCGCCAGCGACCATCCGAACGACCGGAGGCGCGCGATGGTCGCCGCCGCTTCGGCGCGCACCGGATCACCGACCGCGACGAGGGCACGCACTTCACGATCCACGGCCACGAACACGGGACTCTCGCCGCGTCGGACGATGCTGTCGGCAGCATCGCTCGTCCACGCGGGCAAAGTGATGGCAAGCTGGTGGATGAGCCGCGCCGAGCCAACTGCGACGTGCTGCCGCTCGACGACGCCTTCGATGCCATGACCGAGGTGCTCGCGCACATCGCGCGATGCAGCGTGCGATGCGGCACCGAACGCGTCGGCGATCGCTCTGGCAATCGGATGAACGCTCGAACACTCGAGCGAAGCCGCCAGCACGAGTGCCGCCGGATCGCCTTGAGAACATGTCACTGCAACACGCCCCTCCGTCAGCGTGCCCGTCTTGTCGAGCACGATCGTGCCGCGCGTGCTGACACGCTCAAGCACATCGCCGCCCTTGACGAGTACGCCCTTGCGCGCGGCCTTGCCGATGCCCACGACAACAGCGAGCGGCGTCGCGAGTCCAAGCGCGCAGGGACACGTCACGACGAGCAGCGCCACCGCACGGGCGATCGCGACGTCGGCGCCGAGGTGCCACCACCAGAGGGTCGTCGCTGCGGCGCCCGTGAGCACCGCGAGCAGAAACCATCCGGCCATTCGGTTGGCCAGCTCGACGATGGGAGGACGACGCGCGGAGGCCTCGGCGACGCGTGCGAGTAGCTGACCCGCGCGCGTCTCGGCGCCGGCCTTCTCGACCATCACAGCCACTGGTCGATCGACAGGTCGCGTGCCGGCAAACACCGGCTCATTCGCTGCGATGGAACTCAGGCGCGATTCGCCGGTCAACATCGAGCAATCGAATCGCGCGGCCGGAGAGCGAAGCTGACCGTCGCATGGCACGGTCTCGCCGGCAGCAACTTCGACGATGTCACCGATCACCAGTGATTCGATCGGTACATCGACAACGCTGCCGTCACCCTCGCGCTTGCGTGCGAGCGCAGGCACGAGCGATGTGATCAGTTCCACTTCCTGGTGTGCCCGCCGCTGCTGCCGGTACTGCACGAAGCGGCCGACCAGCAGGAGAAACACGAGCATGGTCGCCGACTCGCAATAGATCGAGCCATTGCCCGTGACGGTGCTGACTAGGCCGGCGACGACCGCGCCCAACAGTCCGGTCGCGACGGGCAGATCCATGTGCGGCGTGCGCGTGCGGATCGCCGCGATGGCGTTCGCGAAGAAGAGGCGGCCGGGACCTGCCAGCGACGCAACGGCGAGGACCACCGCGATCCACTGGAAGAAGAGGCGAAACCGCGCATCCATTGAACTGAGCAGGCCGCCATACAGCGCGAACGCGACGGCCATGGAATTGCTGGCAATGGCTGCAGCGACACCGATGCGGATGAGCCAGCTGCGATCAATCGCGCGCTCGCGCCCGCGCGCATCCGGATCGGCCAGCTGCAGCAGCTGATAGCCAAGCGCATCACAGCGCTGCGCGATGGCCGCAAGCGTGATCTGTGCCGGATCCCAGTCAATCGCGACCGCTCCGCGCCCGATATTCACGCGCACAGCAATAAGACCGTGCACGATCCGCGGCAGCGCCTCGAGCAGCCACACACACGCGCCGCAGCGCATGCCGTCGATGCGCAGCTCGACGCTGAGCCGCGACGCGTCAGCTGTCGTCGCATGACGCGCTGTGAACTCCGGGCGATCGAGATGCGCGAATCTCCGGCGGGTCACATATGCAGGCCGCGCGTCGCGGACGCGTGATTCCTTCACAGCGATCTCGTAGTACTTCTCGAGTCCGCAGGCGTAGAGCGATTCGTAGACCGCATGGCATCCACCGCAGCAGAACTGCTGCGTTGCACCATGATTGACCAGCCCATTGGGCACCGGCAGGCCGCAGTGCGTGCACGCATGTGCAATGGCAGCGCGCGCCGGTGCGGCAATCGTGCCAACGACGCGAATCATGGGTTCGCTCCACTGCAGCACGCCGGCAACTCGTCGGCAACGTGCAGGATGGCACTCGGCATCGCCGCGCTGCCGGCGAGCGGATGCATGCTCGACGCAACCGCTGCGGCTTTCGGCCCGCGCACGAACGCAATGTGCAGTCCCATGGCAATCATCACGACTGCTGCGACCACCGGAAGTGCGCTTCGCAAGGGACCTGCCGCAGCGCGCACGCCGATCGCCACGGCGGCGAGCGCGGGAACGCTGCCAAGCCAGAACGCGCTCATGATCAGAGCGCCGCCCGTAGTGGTCGCGGCGCCGGCGGCGATCGCGACGAACGCGTACAGCCATCCGCACGGCAGAAGCGGCGTGGCGAGTCCGATCGCCAACGAGCGCGTGACGGGCGGCATCGCCATCGCCCTTCGATGCAGCGCCTGGAATGCACGGATGACCAAGCCGGGCATCATCGCGTGCGGAATGCGCGCCCCGGCCAGTCGAAGGAGCATTACGGCGCCGAGCAGCACGATGGTGCATCCCGCGAGGGCGCTCGCCACGCGCTGCACACCGACGAGCGCTCCGCCGAGGTCCAGCGCACCGCCAAGCGTGCCGGCAACAGCGCCCAATGCTGCGTAGCTGACCAACCGGCCGCCGTGATACGCGGACTGCGCGCTCCAGACGCGGGCGGATCGCAGCGTGCGCCGTGATCCGCCGATCGATGTCGTCAACGCGATGTCGCGCGGGCCCGCCGTCGACTGCGTCGCTGTCGTGCAGGCCACGATGCCGCCGCACATGCCGGCGCAGTGCAGACTGCCGAGCAGACTCGCCACGAGCGTGGTCGACAGCAGCGCCACGTCGGATGCCACGAGGGATGCGCTCATCGCGAGGCGTCTGCGCTTTCGTCCGCAAACATCAGCGTGCGCCGAAACGAGTCGGTGTACGTCCCCTGCTTCCCGCGCACAGTGATTCGGAACTCCCACTGGCCGGCGACGCGCGCGGTCAGCGGCCCGCTGAAACGCCCTTCCTCAACGCGGATCATCACTGGAACACAGCGCCGGTCGGCGCGCTTCACCGGAATCGCCTCGACGCCGACCGCATCGGCATCGATCAGGTTGCCGTACTTGTCGGTGATCTTCAGCGTGAGGACCGGAGCGCCGCTCGACGACGCCGTGATCTCCGGACTGACTGTCCATCGCAGGCGATCGTTGGCGTCGTGCTGCGCGCGATGCGCATCCCATGCGACGGCCTTCGCGTAGTAGTCGGGCTCCTCGCCAAGCGGACGTCCTGCAACAGCGAGCCACACGGTGGATGTAGCGACGGTCACGGACACTGCGAGCAGTGCGATGGGAACGAACATCCAGCGGTCTCGCACAAGATTCATTCGCGCGACTCCTTGGAGTAAGGCACCGATGAAGCGAGGCTGCCGAACGGTCCGGCGATTCCGAACGACTGTTCCGCGGCGAAGGCGCCGTCATCACGGATCTGCAGCGTGATGGCACGGTGGCCGCGCACAAAGTCGGACGGGCGAGACAGAATGTGCAGTGTTGCTTCGCTGCTCGCGATGCCATCGACAGCCAGACCGACCGGTTCGCGCAGCACGACGCCGTCACCGCCGACGATGGTGTACGTTCGGGCGAAGTCCGTGCGATTGTCGACGCGCACCCGCAGCACGTTCACGATGCTTCCGTCCGATTCGACCGTGTACGGAACTCCCTGCACACGAAGCTGCACGATCATCGCGTCGGCGCGGTTCACGAGCAGATAGACGAAGCCGCTCAACAGACCCATGAGCAGCAGCGGATACACCACGAGCCGCGGGCGCCATCGGCTGCCAGTTGTCCGCTCGAGCACGTTCTGCGTGGAGTATCGAATCAATCCCGTGGGACGATGCAGCTTCGTCATCACAGCATCGCACGCGTCGATGCATTGGGCGCAGTGAATGCACTCAAGCTGCAGGCCGTCGCGAATGTCGATGCCGACTGGACACGTCTGCACGCACAGAGTGCAGTCGACGCAGTCGGCGACGCGTTCTGACGCCAACCCTCGCGCCGACGCTAGTGCACGCACAGGTGCGTCGACGACGACATCCTTGCGCTCATCGCTGCAGCCGCATCCGCCGCCGCAACGGCCGGTGCTCGGATCCTTGTCGCAGCCGTACTTCTTCTCAGGCGCGCGCTTCCGGCCGCGCGGTTCGCCGCGCATTCGGTCATAGCCGACGATGAGCGAGTCACGATCGAGCAGCACCGACTGCATACGACCGTACGGACAGACGAGTGTGCACATCTGCTCGCGGAAGAAACAGAAGTCGAACATCATCATCGCCACCGTCACACCGAAGACTGCGAATGCGGTCGGATGCTGCAGCGGCGAACCGAACGTCCACTCGACGAGACGATCGGTGCCGACGAAGTACGCAAGGAACGTGTTCGCGAGATGAGCGCTGACCACGAAGAACGCCATGTACATCGCGACGCGGCGCCACGGTGCCACCAGCGACTTGCGATTGCTGTATCCCGCACCCAGAAACAGCCGCTCGATCGGGCGATACACGAACTCCATGTAGATCGTTTGCGGGCAGGCCCAGCCGCACCAGACGCGCCCAAGAATTGCCGTAAGCAGGAAGACCACGACGAATACGATGAGGATGAGCAGCGCCAGCAGCAGTGTGTCGGTCGGACGAAACGTCACACCGAAGAAGACGAACCGCCGCGTCATCACATCAAGCAGAATGAGCGGCTTGTCGTTGAGTCGAAGCCACGGGATGGCGGCGAACACGACGATGAGCCCCCACGCGAGCAGCCGACGCATCGTCCATGTGTGGCCGGGCGAGAGCTTCGGCATCAACCATCGCCGGGTGCCGTCAGGATTGAGCGTCGACAGTACGCCGCCCTCCGGCGCCGCTGGCACTGGTGAAGCGTTGAGCAACGGCAGTGAGATCGAAATCGAAGTGTGGTGCTCGTGGGGCTCGTGGGGCATGCGCGATCACTTCTGCGTCGGAAGAACGCTCGTCGTCGGTTTCGGTGGAACGCTGGTCAACTCAAGCCACGCTGCGATCGGTGAGCCCTGCGCCGCTTTCGATTCGGCCGGGCTCGTCCCGCGCAGCGACGCGACGTAACTCGCCAGGAGAATCAGCTGCGGCTCGCTGAATCGCTTGCCCCATTCGGGCATGCCCTTGGCAACGACGCCGTCCTTGATCACGCGGAAGATGTCTTCGACCTTGTTGACGTTGAGGTAGCTGCTGTCGGTGAGGTTGGGGCCAGTGACGCCGCCGCCTTCGGGGCCGTGACACACGGCACAGTTCGAGCGGAACATCACACCGGCGCCCATCTTGAGCTTCGCATCGCTTACCAGCGAGAGAATGGTCGGCGCGAGCGGCTTGATGTCGCCGAGCGAAGCGGTCTGCGCTTCGACAAACGCGCCAACCTCTGACTCATAGTTCTGCTGCATCGTGGCGCCGACGCCGAAGTGGTAGTACACGAAGTACGGGCCTGTGAAGAGAATCGACAACAAGAAGACGCTCGTCCACCAGAACGGCATCGGGTTGTCGTACTCGAGGATGCCGTCGTAATTGTGGTTCAGCACCTTGCCTTCGCCGGGCGCGTCGTACTCACTGGCCGTTGCTGCGCTCGCGCGAGCTTGAGCGTGTGGACCTGCGTGGGGCCGATCGTGGGGTCGAGCCTGACCTACTTTCGTCTTCAACTCAGCCATTGGTGTGCTCCTTGCGCTTGGCGGTCGACGTCGCGATCGGTTCGATCTCCGAGAGTGGAAGGCGCGCGTCGCGCGCGAATCGGCCGTTACGGTTGGCAACGACGAGCCACACGAGGATGCCAACGAAGAGCGACACGAAGAAGAGCAGCGAAACAATCGAGCCCACGGTGGACTCCGCGAGCGTGAGCGTGCAGAGGAAAGAGGTCATGGCGTGCGCTCCATAGGCGTGGATGCGTCGGGTGCAGACGGTGCTTCAGCAGTCGGCACCGCCACGTTCATCGGGCGATCGAGATCCGTGCCGAGCCGCATCAGGTACGCGATCAGCGCCACGACCTTGCGATCCTGCAGACCCTCCGGTCCGTTCTCGGCCTTGATCTGCTGCGCGATGGCCATCGCCTGTGCTTGCGCATCCGGCACCGCATCACGCATCGCCGCATCGGAGTAGTCGACACCAAGGCGATGCATGGCCGTCATGGCATCGGTCACCTCGTCCCAGCTGATCGGCTGGTCGAGGAGATGCGGGTACGTCGGCATGATCGAGCCAGGGCTCGTGTCCGTCGGCAGATTCATGTGCCGGAGATGCCAGAGCGGCGACGGGATTCGCTTGCCGACGCGCGCAAGGTCGGGGCCGATGCGGCGCGAGCCCCACAGGAACGGTCGATCAAAGACGAACTCGCCGGGCTTGCTGTACTCGCCATAGCGCTCGGTTTCCGCACGCAGAGGACGGATCATCTGCGAGTGGCAGTTGACGCATCCTTCACTCAGGTAGATGTCGCGACCGGCAAGTTCGAGTGGCGTATACGGCTGCACGCTCTGGATCCGCGCGATGTCGGCGGAACGCGTGAAGAGCGGGATCACTTCAGCGAGTGACGCCGAGATCACCGCAAGCACCACCATGATCGTGAAGACCATTGGGAGTCCTTCCCAGCGCCGATGCCAGCGAAGCTGCGCGAACACATCGAGCGTGCGTGCGAACTCCACCGTGGATCCCGCGGGCAGTGATGGCCCGGGGATTGCCGGCTCGCGGAATCCGCGCGCCAGCGGCGCGGCTTCGTATACCGCGACGTCGTAGCGCGGCGGCCGCCGATGCCACGTCATCAGCACGTTGATCCCACAAAGAATCGCGCCGATCACATACAGCGATCCGCCGGCGACCCGGAACCAATAGAACGGAATGAGGACCGTGACGGTCTCGATAAAGTCACCGAACTGCAGATAGCCCTCAGCGTCGAAGGCGCGCCACATGAGCCCCTGTGTAAGTCCTGCCGCGTAGATCGGGATGATGTAGAGCAGCATCCCGAGCGTTCCGATCCAGAAATGCAGACTCACCCACTTCTGCTTGGCGATCGGCACCTGAAAGAGGCGCGGCAGCAACCAGTAGATCATCCCGAACGTCATGAACCCGTTCCATCCCAGCGCGCCGCCGTGGACGTGCGCGATCGTCCAGTCGGTGTAGTGACTCAACGCGTTGACGCTCTTCACCGACAGCAGCGGTCCTTCGAAGGTCGCCATGCCGTAGAACGTCACACCGACAACGAAGAACTTCAGAATGGGATCCGTTGCGACGCGATGCCATGCGCCGCGCAGCGTGAGCAGTCCGTTCAGCATGCCGCCCCATGACGGCATCCAGAGCATCACCGAGAAGAGCATTCCGAGCGTCGATGCCCACTCCGGCAGCGCGGTGTAGTGCAGATGATGCGGACCGGCCCAGATATAAAGAAAGACAATCGTCCAGAAGTGCACGATCGACAGCCGGTACGAAAACACCGGCCGGTCCGCGGCCTTGGGCAGGAAGTAGTACATGAGCCCGAGGAACGGCGTCGTCAGAAAGAACGCGACGGCGTTGTGCCCATACCACCACTGCATGAACGCGTCCTGCACGCCCGCGTAGACCGAGTAGCTGCGATGCCAGTTGGCCGGCATCACGAGGTTGTTGAAGATGTAGAGAACCGCGATCGCGACGATGGTCGCGATGTAGAACCAGATCGCGACGTACAGGTGCCGCTCGCGCCGGACCATCAGCGTGCCAAAGAAGTTGACGGCGAAGACCACCCAGATGAAGACGACAGCGATGTCGATCGGCCACTCGAGTTCCGCGTACTCCTTCGCCTGCGTGAAGCCGAACGGCAGCGAGAGCGCGGCCGCGACGATGATCGCCTGCCATCCCCAAAAGTGCAGGTTCGAAAGCACGTCGCTGTACATGCGCGCTTTGAGCAGGCGCTGCGACGAGTAATAGACCGCCGTGAAGATCGCATTGCCCGCGAAGGCAAAGATGACTGCGTTCGTGTGCAGCGGACGAAGACGGCCGAAGCTCGTCCATTCGAACCCGAGGTTGAACCGCGGATGCGTCAGCTGCAGCGCGATGAGAACCCCGACGAGCATGCCCACGACGCCCCACAGGATTGTCGCGAGCAGGAACTTGCGAACGACTGCGTCGTCGTAGCTGAAGCGGTCGAGTCGGGTCGCGGCCGGGGAGGGCGGAGGCGTGCCGGTGAGCGATATAGAAGCTTGCATGGCTGCGTTGGTTGAGCTGAGCGAGGGGTGGTGGTCGTTTGTCGAGATCTGGACCCGCGTATCCGTTTCCGGCGGGCTCGGCTTCGAGTGGTCGTCAAGCCTCGGAAAGGCGGCTAATCAGGAAGCGGTCCCGACCGCGGTTCGCACCGAGAAAGCCGCTGCCTCGACGGGAGATTCTCCGTCGATTCCATGTGCGGACGAATCACGGACCTTTATATCGGCAATTCGAGCCTTCGTCGACTCCTTGTCCTGGCGGTTCTCAACACAATGCCAAAACTTCGGTGCAGAAACGCCCTTTCCAAGCCGCTTCGGGGCTCGGAAGGAGGAAGTTTCCTCACCTCACGTCCCACCTATTCGCGCATCAACTCGCCAATCTGGAGTAAGATCTCCACAATTGCCGTCGATTCGCGACGGCTCGTCCCTCAAGCCAACCCACCCCCGCCATGTACGGAAAACAGACTGAACGGGCCATCGCCGCCATGAGCCGGCTCGCCGAAGTGTGGGACGGCGGCCAGACGCGTCTCTCCGCCATCGATATTGCGGAAGATCGCGGCCTGCCGCGCCCCATGGTGGCCAAGCTCCTCACCGCTCTTTCGCGCGCCGGGCTGGTGAGCGGCTCGCCCGGGCCAGGCGGCGGTTACGCGCTCGCCAAGCGTCCCGACCAGATCGCGCTGCAGGATGTGTATGTCCTGTTCGAGCGCGAGAACACCAGCTCTCTGTGCCCGTTCGGGGGCGGCGTGTGCGGTGTCGGCGAGCCGTGTGCCCTTCACGACCGGCTCGTGCAGATGGAAGGATCGGTGCGCTCCATGCTGCGCAACACGACCTTCGAGATCTTCCGCGAAGCAGCCCAGTCGAAGGGCCTCAAGCCCGCGGCCCGCGATGCGGTCCCTCCGAAGGGTCGTGAGAGCTATCGCGCCCCGACGCACAAGGGCGTGTGACAGCGCTCGAAATGCCGCGCATCGGCGACTTGGAGCTTGCGGCAGCATTCCGCGCGTGACAGGCTGGTAGCGCCGTTGCCGCGTCTGCGCGGCCATTCGAAAGGTCCTTCCGCCATGCGTCGCGCCGTCGCTCTCTCATTCGCACGCTCGATAGCTCTCTCCATCACGGCGCTGGGCGCCGCCGTCTGGACATCGGTCGCAGCGAGCGACATCGCGTCGGCCGGGGCGCGCGCCGACGCGCCGGCGACCGCATTCGATGTCACATTGAACGATCTTGACGGCGCGCCCCACCGCCTCGCCAGCCTCGCCGGTCCGGCGGCGACCGTCGTCGCGTTCACCAGCGGCACCTGCCCATTGAGTCGCAAGTTCGCACCGGAACTCGACCGCATCGAGACGGAGTTCGCCAACCGCGGCGTCGCGTTCGTGCGCGTAGCCGCCCGTGGTGAAGAGCGGGAGCCGCTTCGGGCGCTGCTCGACGGCCGACAGTGCCTGATCGATGCGCACGACGCTCTCGCCCGTGTCATACGTCCCGCGAGCACCACCGAAGTCTTCGTATTCGACGGGGCTCGCGCGCTGCAGTATCGCGGCGCGATCAACGACCAGTACGGCCTCTCGTACACGCGGCCCTATCCGCGCAGTCACTACCTTCGCTCCGTACTTGAGGCGGTCTTGCGCGGCGATGCGCCGCTGCTGCATTCGACGGTCGCGCCCGGCTGCGCACTGGCGATCCTTCCGGTGTCAATCGGCACGCCGACGACGACGTATCACGAGCACATCGCGCCGCTCATCGCGAAGCACTGTCTCGAGTGTCATCGCGAAGGCGGGCCTTCCCCCTTCCGCCTCGAAACGTACGACCAGGTTGCGGGCAAGGCCGCGATGATTCGCCAGGTAGTCGCCGACCGTCTGATGCCGCCGTGGTCGGCCGCGCCAGCGCACGCTGATCGTCCGGTGTTTGCGAACGACCGCGCGCTGCGAGATGACGACCGCGCAGCCATCATCCGTTGGGTGGACGAAGGCGCGGCCGCAGGCGACGCGGCGAAAGCGACACTGTATGACCGGCCGGAGCCCATCGAGGGCTGGCAGATCGGCACGCCCGACCTCGTCCTGCAGATCCCCACGGCGAACGTGATTCCAGCGGAGGGCGCACTGCCGTACGTGATGGTGAGCGTGCCGACGGGGCTGACCGAAGAGCGATTTGTGCAGGCGATCGAAGTGCAGCCGACCAGCATGCTCGGCGTGCATCACGTGCTCGTGTTCGCGCTCCCGGGACCTGAGGAGCGCAATGCAGGACGGCGCAGGAATCTCGAGCTGGCGCAGGCGCCCCGCGCGCCGCGCGAGGTCAAGCGCGCTGACGATCGCGCGCATCGGCATCATCTTCGCGAAAGAGCCGCCGACCAAACTCATCGAATCCGCCGGAATCGCCGACCGCACGCTGATCATTCCGCCGCATGCACGCGACGTCGCGGTGACATCGACGGAGCGCTTCGACGTGCCGGTGCGGCTCGTCGCGTTTCTTCCTCACATGCATCTGCGCGGCACGCGCTTCCGCTACGAAGCGGAGAAGCCGGACGGCACGACGATGCGCCTGCTCGACGTTCCGAGCTACGACTTCAACTGGCAGCACCGATACCTGCTGCGCGATCATCTCGCGTTGCCCGCCGGCACGCGGCTGCACGTGACGGGATGGTTCGACAACAGCGTGGCGAATCCGGCGAATCCCGATCCGAGCGCCGAGGTGCCGTGGGGTCCGCAGACGTATGAAGAAATGAGTGTGGGATACGTCGAGTACTACGTCGACCGTGAGTGAAAGTGAGGTGACATGACGATCACGTGGAGCACGATGTCGCGGCGCGCAGCGCTGTTCACGGCGCTCGTAATCGCACCGCACGAGGTTTGTGCATACCCGCTTCTGCAGGTCGGCTGCGACCCGCGTGAGCGTGGCACCATCATCGAGCCGGAACCGTGCGGAACCTCGACGAATCCCGACTGCAACGGACCGACGCAGAGCGGCAGCAACTGCTGTGTTCCCGGAGGCGGTCCGGAACCGCCCCGCCGCGGTGACCGACCGGTCGCGTGGGGCGCGGCCCTTCCGCGTCCCCGATGCCACGCGGCAAACACGCTGCTATCCTGCACGCTTCCGGTCCATGTAGCTCAATTGGATAGAGCGTCGCCCTCCGAAGGCGAAGGTTGCAGGTTCGAGCCCCGCCATGGACGTTTTCGGTGTGCCCGGTCGCCGGATCCCCGGCAGGATTTCGCATCAGCGCGCTGCGCGCGTTCTCATTCTTCTCCAACGAGACAGTTCCCCGAATTGCCGTTGACCGACGCGCGCGGCGATGTATGCTCGCGCTGCGGTTCACCAATTTCTGGGGAGATCCTCATGCAACGAATGACATGGACGAACGGCCTGCGGGCCGCAGCGGTCGGTCTCGTGACGATCATGGGGTCCGCAGTCCCGACGCACGCCGCGACTGACACCATCTTCTTCGCGGACATCTTCAATCCCGACTTTTCCACCGGATCGGTGCGGAAGATTGATCTCACGCAACGGCTCCCGGAGACGCTCGTCCCCACGGGCGGCGGACTGCGCAGCCTCGCGGTCGATGTGAGCGGCGGCAAAGGTGTATTGGTGCGATGTCGACAACTTTCAGATCGCCCGTGCGAATCTCGACGTGATCAGCACCGGCTTTCATCGCGGACTCGCCATCGACACGGTGAACAGCAAGGTCTACTGGTCCACGTCGATCACGGCTCTTCGAGGCGCCATCTGGCGCGCCGATCTCGACGGCAGCAATCCGCAACAGGTCGTCACCAGTCTTGACCCTGAGTTCAAGCCGGCCGCGATCGCGCTGGACGTCGCAGGCGGCAAGATCTACTGGACCGACTATGTGATTGACGTGCTCAGCCGCGCGAATCTTCAGGACGGGAGCGATCTCCAGACGCTCTTCATCGCGCCGTTCAACAACAATCCGCGCGGCATTGATCTGGATCTCACGAGTGGAAAGGTGTACTGGGGACAGGACATCGGCATCATCACGGACGACGGCAAGATCATGCGGATGAATCTCGACGGCGGGCAGATCGAGGACATGCTGATCGGCGTCGGCCTGGTGAACTCGCTCGACTTTGTCACGCTGCTGGGTGTGCGACGGTGCGCTGCTGACATCGACGGAAGCGGAAGCGTCGAGGCAGCCGATCTCGCTGTGCTCCTCGGCGCGTGGGGCGCGTGTCCGAACTGCGAACTGATCGCGTGTCCCGCCGATCTCAACGAAGACTGTTCCGTCAACGCGGAAGACCTGGCACTCATGCTCGGCGCGTGGGGCAAGTGCAATCCTTAGCGGGAGGGATGCCGGAAGCGCGCCCCCCAAACCCGCAGCGGCCGATTTACTCGGCCGCGCCCGCGGCGCAAGAGCGAGTGTGCGCCCGGAGGGAGCTAATACGGGCCGCAGTTGATCCGTGCGCTCGTGGTGCGATCTCTGTCGGGAGCTGCCGCTGCTGGCGTGAACGCCTCGCGCGAAGGTCAACTGTGATCCGTATAAGACCAGCCCGCCCGCACCGAAGCCCAAACCCGCAGCGGCGGATTCACTCCGCCGCGCCCGCGGCGCAAGAGCGAGTGTGCGCCCGGAGGCGCTAAGACCAGCCCGCCCGCACC
>Ga0163150_10001419_pt1 | contig 40373 bp, 45 predicted proteins | sample OliLakLV19P2IB_FD_148628 | JGI IMG/M metagenome (GOLD analysis project Ga0163150, IMG submission 148628) | Freshwater microbial mat bacterial communities from Lake Vanda, McMurdo Dry Valleys, Antarctica - Oligotrophic Lake LV.19.P2.IB | ecosystem: Environmental > Aquatic > Freshwater > Lake >... | reverse complement strand
GGCAATCAGGGGCGGGTGTTTGGTGGCCACGCTTTTCGGTCGCGCGGTTCTGGGGTTGGGGTCAAGCGCCCAGCATGGTGAACCGCATATTACCGCATGCGGCTGTCGGTCCTCTTCACTGGATGCCAATCAGCTTGGATTAGGATCGATTCCGAAATGGCGAGGCTTCTTAAAATCGGTCCGGTCCGGGTTTTGTGCCTTGGGCTGATGGCGTTGGCTTCGGCTGCGTGTGCGACGACGCCTGCGCCGATCTCGGCCGGCGGCCAATTTCCTGGCCGTCCGGGCGCGGAGCGCCTGCCGGATCTGGGCGGGGCCCTGCCGCAAGTGACCGACCACGCGGCCAACCTCCAGTGCGTGCCGTTTGCCAGACAAGTCTCAGGTGTCGAGATCTACGGCAACGCCAATACTTGGTGGGCTCAAGCAGCTGGCCGGTATCCGCGCTCGAATTCGCCGGCCTTTGGCTCGGTATTCGTGATCCATGGCTTCAGTACTTCGGCTCGGGGCCACGTTTCAGTGGTCACCCACATCGAGTCCAGCCGGCTTATTCGCGTGGATCACGCCAATTGGCTGAATGGCGGCGAGATAAGCCGCGGCGTGCCTATTCTGGATGTTTCGCCCAACAACGATTGGAGCGAGGTTCGCGTCTGGCACATTCCCGGCGACCATTGGGGCGGGCGAACCTATCGGGCGGATGGCTTCATCCATCCCTTCCAACTGCACGCTGCGATGAGCTGAAAGTTCCGCCGTTAAGCTTTATTGATGCCGCGGCAAGATTAAAGTTAACGGGAACTCGAATAACTAGGACCAGATCTAGTCTTCACCAGGCTCGTTTACCATACGAAGTCTCACCTTTCCATTTCTTCAGCTGGGTGTTTAGGTTTTTCTTAACCCCGCACGGCGTTTCTATGTCCTAGATTGGGGCAGAAGCTCGTCTAGGCTCGTTAAGGGCATGTTTGATTCCCGTGCGCTCCTCGTAGCGGCCGCGACGGTTACCGGCTTCGCCGGCTTTCCGTCAGATGCGGAAGCGTTGACGCCGTTGTCGCTCGATCTCGCGATCGACCCGACGGTGACCGAGGGGCCGTCAGAACACGCCATCATGGCGCCGAGCTCATTCGAGCGCGCGCCGGATGCTGCGTACGAGCCGATTGCTCGTGTCACGAATTATCGTTCGCGCTTGCAGTGCGTGCCGTTTGCGCGCCGTGAGTCAGGCGTCGAAATCTATGGCAACGCCAACACCTGGTGGCGTCAGGCGCAAGGCCGGTACGAAACCGCCGAAGGCCCGACCGAAGGCGCCGTGATGGTGCTTCACGGCTACAACACCAATGCGCGCGGCCACGTCGCGGTTGTGAAAGAGCAAGTTTCGCCGCGCATGGTGATCGTGGATCACGCCAACTGGCTGAACGGCGGCGAGATTACGCGCGACGTTCCGATCATGGATGTCTCGGAAGCTGGCGATTGGTCGGAAGTCCGCGTGTGGAACGTGACTGGCCGTCACTGGGGCGGCCGCACGTATCGCGTGCAGGGCTTCATCGTGAACATGCTGACTGAGCAAGCGCGCGCCGAGCAAATCCAGCAAAGCGCGATGCTCCACGAAACGGCCGGCGAAGCGATCCCGGTCGGCTAATCAGTCTTCGCGCTCAGGGCTTTGGTCAGTATCGGCCGAAATAGCTGCGCGCGGTGAACTAGCAAGATCGTAGTAGACTTCAAATAATCGTCATAAAACTATAAGTTTTGGACGTGAGGTTGTTTGGACTTGATCGTACGAGGTGCTAGCCTCGTTTCGGTAGCCGCCTGAGACGCGATCGCATCTCGATTAATGCGGGGCGCTGCCACGCGTCAGAGGGCGCGATCTTCTATGGCTCACGACGATTCCAAGCGCACATGGCTCGCGCAGTTGCGGCGCGTTTTCCCGATATTTGGACGTGAACGTCATTTCGCTGACGTATCCGCGGATCGCCAGGCCGCGCAGAAGATGACGCCAATCGCGAAGGTGATGTCTGATGCGGGCCGCGAGTCCACGACACGCACCGACTAAACGGGCGTTTCCATCACATCCCCGGTCGCGCTAGCTTCCGCGCTTCGCTGTGCGGACTGCCGGCGGGGAGGGGACGATGGCGAACGCGACAGCGGCCGCAGGCGCGCAACAAAATCCGACGAAGCCGAAGGCTAAACGGAAAAGACGTGGTGGCATTCCGCTGTTTCGCTGGCTGACGCGCAATTGGATCTGGGATGGCTTCATCCTGATCTGCATCATCGCGAACGCGGCGATCCTCGGCATCGATGCGCACTTCGGTGAAAGCGGGCCGTACCATGCTCAGATCGAGCAGTGGAACATGTACTTCCTTTTCATCTTTACCGGCGAACTCGTGTTCGAATTTCTGGCGCAAGGTCCGCGGAAGTATTTCTCAAACGGTTGGAATATCTTCGACGTCATCGTCGTTGGCCTGAGTTACATCGCGACCAGCCCGGCGATTTCTGCGTTGCGGACGCTGCGGGTTATTCGTGTTTTCCGTCTTGTCAGCGCGGTGCCGCAAATGCGGCGCGTTGTTGAGGCGCTGTTTGGCGCGATGCCTGGGATTTTGGCGTCGTTCGCGATCCTCTCCGTGGTCTTTTACATCGCGGCGGTGATGGGCACGACGCTCTTCCATTCCGATCCAGGGTTCAGTGATCTTGGCCAGTCGATGCTGTCGCTGTTTGCGTTGTCGCAGTTCGATGGCTGGGGCGACACGATTACGCGGCTTCAGCAGCAAAATCAGTACGCGTGGATTTTCGTGCTTGGTTTTACGCTGATCGCGGCGTTCGCGGTTTTGAACCTTTTCATCGGCGTCATCGTCGAAGCAGTGCAAGCCGCGCCGCAAGAAGAGATCAAGGACGACATCGAAGAAGTCCACGGCGATGTCGAAGATATTCAGGTCGCGCAGGAAGACGCCGCCGTTGTGCAGCAACGTATCCTCGATGAGGTTCGCGCCTTGCGGGCGGAAATTGCGACTCTGCGCGGAGGCGCGCCGCCGGCGGTTTAACGGCCGGAGCTTGCGCCTGAGTGCGCGACTAGAACCGGGGGCGAGAGTACTGCGTTGATGCCTTGGATGACGCCGTTTGACGCGGTGATGTCCGGCATGACCACGAGTTCATCGTTGACGCGCAGGCCATCGCGGCCATCGACGGTGAGGCGATATCCGTTCGCTGACTCTGGCCGGGTGTTGCGGCCTCCGACAGTCTCGCTCGTCAGGCGCTCTGCGACAACGTGATAAGAGAGTAGTGCGAGAAGCTCATCACGATTTCGCGGCTGCATCAGCCGATCCACTTCAGCCTGGTCCATTTGGCGGAACGCGTCATCAGTCGGCGCGAAAATCGTGAATGGGCCTTCGCCGCGCAGCGTCTCTTCGTAGCCTGCGGCTTCGACGGCGGCGAGGAAGCGCGTGAACTGACCGGTTGCGGCGGCGACTTCCAGTACGTTGCCCTCTGGATTCGGCGTCTGAACCTCGGCGACCAAGAAGCGATCGGAGCTTTGCGCGAGCGCGGCGTGTGGCGCCAGCAAGCAGGCGGCTGCGAGCAATGCGGCGCGAAGGGGTCGTTGGAACATCATGGGCAGACAACCCCGCCGGTCGCCTGCGGTTTCATGACCATCGCAATGGACTGGCGCGGGAGCGCGGTATCAGCGAAAATGCGCTCATGTCCGTTTGGTCCCGCATCGTTGACATGGCCGCGCGCGCCTTCGATCCGGAGGCCGATCCGCCGGAATTTAATGAAGAATGCGCGCCGCGCCCGAATGACGTCGGCTTTACCGCCGCTGTGATTGGGCTAGCGGCGAAGATGGCTAAGGCCGATGGCGATGTGACGGAGGCCGAACTTCGAGCCGCTGCGCAGGTGTTTCGGCCGCCGCCTGGGGAAGAGGTGCACTTTCGGCGCGCCTTCTCCTTGGCGAAGCAGACAGTTTTAGGATTTGATTCCTACGCCAAGCAGATCGGCCGGAAGTACCGGGCCCGGCCCTGTCTGCTCGAAGACGTGCTCGACGGCCTTTTCCATATCGCGCTGGCGGACGGCGCGGTGGGCGAGGCGGAGCTCAAGTATCTGGCTGATGTCGCGCAGCATTTTGGCTTCAGCGACGCGGAATTCCGCCGCATCAAAGCGACCAATCTCGGCCCCGACGCGGGCGATCCGTACGCGATCCTAGGCTTATTGCCGGGCGCGACGATGGAAGAGGTGCGCCACGCTTGGCGGCGAACGGCGGCCGAAAACCATCCCGACCGCATGACCCAGCGTGGCGCGCCGCCAGAATTCGTTGAGATCGCGCACGACAAAACCGCCGCCATCAACGCCGCTTATGCCAAAATACGCGAAGAATTCAGCGTCAACGCGAAATGATCGCGGTGCTGTTGAGAAGCGGAGCGCGCCGTAAGGGCGCCGCATTGATCACGGACACTTCCCCTCCATATTGGACGAAAGGAGTTGTCCGCCCATGACTGCGAACGCCGCCGACTTCGGCTCTACCGCTTTGAGCGCCTTCGCGCGCGCGGCAGGCCTCTTGGCGCTCGCAATAGGTGCGGCTCTGGCTTTCGTATTCGCGTTCGCCGCGGCTTTGATCGTTGGCGTGATGATCGCGGGCGCTGCGCTCGCCATGCGCATCTGGCCACGCCGCAAGGCGGCTGCCGCGACCGGACCCGTTGTTCTTGACGCACACCGCACGCCGGAAGGCTGGGTCGTTGAATCCGCAGCCAAGCGGAAATAACGCGTCTATAGTTAGCGCGTGACTCGTTACATCCAAAAACCGTCCCCAAATTTCGACGCGCGCACGCGTCCAATAGATCTTGTCGTGCTGCATTATACCGGCATGCAGGATGCGGAGATCGCGCTGGCGCGGCTGACTGATCGTGCGCCTGTCGCGGGCAGCTATCCTGGGCCTTGGCAAAGCGATGATGTGACGCCTGATGCGCCGCTTTCGCGCGTGAGCGCGCACTACGTCGTCGATGAAGCGGGGCAGGTTTATACGCTGGTGCCGGAAGAGCACCGGGCTTGGCACGCGGGCGTTGCGAGCTGGGAAGACGACGGCGACATCAATGCGCGCGCGATTGGGATCGAGATCGTCAATGGCGGGCATGATTTCGATTTGCCTGATTTCAAGCCGGCGCAGATCGATGCTGTGGTTGCGCTGCTGAAGGATATTTTCGAACGCTGGCCGCAGCTCAATGCAAAGCGCGTGGTGGGTCATTCGGATGTCGCGCCGGCGCGCAAGGCTGATCCTGGTGAGAAGTTTCCGTGGCAACGCTTGGCTGAAGCGGGCGTTTCTATTTGGCCCGGGAATACGAGCGGCATCGAGCTCGATACCGACGAGCCGGTCAGCACCGCGCAGCAATCCTTGGCGTTCATCGGTTATGGCGTGACGCAGACCGATTACATGGATGAGGCGACGAAGACCGCATTGGTTGCGTTTCAGCGGCGCTTCCGTCCATCCGATATGTCCGGCGCGCTCGATGGGGAAACCCAACGCCTGCTCATCGCCGTGGCGCGGCTGGCTCAATAGCGCAACATCGCCCACTTGCGGCGCGTTGGGGATCGCGGGCAGGGAGTGTTCATGAACGAGCGCATCGTTGCGTGCCCGTGTGGCGCGGCCAAACTCAAGATTAGCGGCGAGCCGGTGGTGCAGTTTTACTGCCATTGCGGCGACTGCCGGCGCATCCATGGCGCGGCGTATGCGCCAGAGGCGATGTTCAAAGCGCGCGAGGTCGAGGTGACCGGCGAGACCATCAGCTTCACACTGAAAACCACGCCGCGTATTTCATGCGCCAAGTGCGGCGCGCGTTTGTATGCGAACTTGCCGGCGCTCAAATTGGTTGGCGTCAACGGCACGCTGTTGCCCGACTTCAAAGCGGCGTTTCACATGCATTGCAGCGAAGCGTTGGCGCCGGTGCGCGACGACCTTCCGCACTACGCCAAACAGCCCGCCGCCTTTGGCGGCGAAGATACGCTGGTGGATTGGTAGGCGAGGCGCTACAAAGCGCGCGCCAGTCGGCTGGACGGCCGCGGGTACGCGAGTGCTCGAGGAAAGTCCGGGCTCCACGCGGATACGGCGGCGGGTAACGCCCGCCGGAAGCAATTCTAGGGATAGCGCCACAGAGAATAGACCGCCGATGGCTCACGCGAGTGAGCACAGGTAAGGCTGAAACGGTGGGGTAAGAGCCCACCGCGCCGACCGTAAGGAAGGTGGCACGGCAAGCCCCGCCGGGAGCAAGACCGAATAGGAGCACACGTCCTCCGTAGCCTCGGCGAAGGAGGGCAGGTCCGTCCGCGGATCGTGCTCGGGTTGGTCGCGAGAACCATGTGGCGACGCATGGTCCAGAGGAATGGTCGTCACCGCGCAAGCGGTACAGAACCCGGCTTATAGGCCGACTGGCATTTTTGTTTTGGCGCCGAGCGAGGGCCGCTCTCGGCAAAAGGATCAATTTAAGCGCCCTAGCCAACCGTGCGGCGTGTCAGGCTGACTTCTACATTGGCGATGGCGCGTTCGGCGGCGAGGGTGGCGACGAAGAGTTCGTTGCGCTGGCCGTTGGCTTCCGCGCACGGCGCGGCGAAGACAGCTTCGCCGCAGACATCGCCGTTCGCATCGCGGAGGCAGATGGCGATGTTCGGTGTCGCCTTTGGTGCGGCCAAGCGGGCCAGAAAGTTTGCGCTCACTTCTACGGACAGGCCGTCGTCATCAACGTCGGCGCCGATATCGGTGAGGGCGAACTCTTCGCGTTCGGTGTTGGCGATCGGCTCGGAGGCGAGAAACTCGGCGGCGGCCAGTGCGCGGGTGAGTTGTTGGTAGCGCGGTGCATCCTTCGCGGCGGCGCTGCGCTGGCGGGCGGCGCGCATGAGGTCGCGCCAGCGGCGGGCGTCCCCGGCCATGTAGTTCGAAAGCTCGCCCACGTCTGTCACGCGGGTGAAAAGCTGTTCGGCCAGGCCGTCGAAGAACGCGAGAACGGACGAGAGCCCGCCACTCGTAGCGGCCGCTTCGTTTGGCCGAACCGTGTAGCCGCCGATCAGCACTTGTTCGGCGCCGATGCGGTGCTCGGCGATTTCGAGCCAGGTGCGGTAAATCTCTTCCGGCTTTGCGCCCTTGGCGCGCGGTGAGGGCGCGATTATCGCCGCTTGCTGCGTCTCTGAGGAGCCGCTGAGCGGTATGAGTCCTGAACCGCCGAAGCCGGTCATCTGCTGATCCTGTTCATTTCGGGTGAGAACTATCTGATTCTTGCGCGGAGAAGCGGGTGAATCGTGGCAAAAGGCGCCATGTCTCACGCGCCCGTTCTACTTCTCGAAGCGATGGACGCGCTCGCTTTGGCGGATGGCGGCCTTTACGTCGACGCCACATTCGGCGGCGGCGGCTATAGCCGCGAAATCCTGTCGCGCGCCGATTGCCGCGTGGTCGCCTTCGACCGTGACCCAGACGCCATAGCCAGAGGCGCTGAACTTTCAGAGTCAGCGAAAGGTAAATTCACGCTTCATCAAGGCCGCTTTGGCGATCTGTCATTGGAGCAAGCGGACGGGGTCGTCTTCGATCTTGGCGTTTCGTCCTTCCAGCTCGACGAGGCCGAACGCGGCTTCTCGTTTCAGGCGGACGCGGATTTGGACATGCGTATGGAGAAGGATGGCTTGAGCGCCGCTGACGCCGTGAACCGGCTGAGCGAAGGCGCGCTTGCCGATCTGATTTATCGCTATGGCGAAGATGACGACAGCCGCCGCATTGCGCGTGCGATCGTGCAGGCGCGGGCCGCCGCGCCGATCACGCGCACGCTGCAATTTGCCAAGCTGGTTGAAGATTCCGTCGGCGGACGCAGAGGCGCGCGGACGCATCCGGCGACGAAGACCTTTCAAGCGCTGCGTATGCTAGTGAATGATGAGCTTGGAGAATTGGCGCGCGGGCTTTCGGCGGCGGAGCGGGCGTTGAAGCCGGGCGGACGTTTGGTGGTGGTGTCGTTCCACTCGCTGGAAGACCGCATGGTGAAGCACTTCATCACCGAGCGGGCCGACGCGCAGGGACGTGGTTCGCGCCATGCGCCGGACTTGCCGCCGGAGCGTGCGCCAAGTTTTGCGATCGACAGGAAGCGCGCAACGGTTTCCAGCGATGCTGAAACCGCGGTCAATCCGCGTGCGCGTTCGGCAAGCTTGCGCTGGGCGACGCGCACGGACGAGCCTGCTTGGGATGAACTCGAGCCGCCGGCGCTCGCGCCGCGTGCGGAGGCCGAATGGCAAAAGTTACGCTGAAGCGTTGGTTGCAGGTCGCGGCGGCGGTGATCGTCGTCGTGCTCGCTGTTGGCGTTTATCGCGCCAAGAGCGATGCTGCGGGTACGGAAGCGGATGTGCGCCGCCTGAATGGCGAGATTGCAGAGCGTGAAGCGCGTATCCGCGAGCTCCGCGCCGATATTGCCGAGCAAGAAAGCCCTGCGCGTATCGAGCAATTGAACGAAGAGCGTTTGGGCAACACCATCGGCAGCGAAAGCGCGGCGCTTCCCGAAGCTGAGATCGCGCGGCGATTGCCTGCGCCGCAACCGCACGAGCAAAAGGGCGGCGAGTGAGGCCGCTGGGCGCCAACACCGATTACACACGCGGACGCATTCAGGCGCCGCTTGAGGCCGCGCCCGCGCGCAATCGTGTGCGCTTTCTGGCGCTCAGCATTTTCGCGGTGCTGTTGTTGCTCTCCGGCCGTGCGGTGCAGCTGGCGTTCTCCGGCGATCCGCTGGCGCGGCCGAATAGTGTTCATGCCTCCACGGCGCTGCCCCGCGGCGACATCGTCGATCGCAATGGCGTTCTGCTCGCCACCACGGTTCGCGCCTGGGCGCTGACAGCAGAGCCGGCGCGCGTGCGCAATGTGGTCGAGACGGCGGATGTGCTGATGCAGCACTTTCCCGCGCTTGAGCGCGAAACGCTGTTGCGGCGGCTGAACAATGTTGAGCAGACGACGGTCTATCTCGATCGCGGCTTGAGCGAGGAGCAGCGTGATCGCGCCGTGGCGCTGCGCTTGCCCGGCATTGGCGCAGAGCCGGAGCACCACCGCGAGTATCCGCAAGGCGCGCTGGCCGCGCACGTGGTTGGCTTCACCGGCATCGATCTCAATCCGCAGGCTGGCGTTGAGCTTGGGCTCGACGAGGAAATCCGTGCTGCGGGCGCGGAAGGCAGGCAAGTGCGGCTCTCGCTCGATGTGCGCATGCAGTATGCGCTTGAGGCTGAACTCGATGCGGCGGCGCGGGCGTCGCATGCGACCGGCGGCGCTGCAATTTTGCTCGACGGCCGCACCGGCGAGACGCTAGCGCTGGCGTCGTGGCCGACGTTCAATCCGAATGAGATCCGTCGCTCGTCTGAGAATGCGCGGCGCGATCGTGTCGCGGGCGACCTTCACGAATTGGGCTCGACGATCAAACCGTTCACAGTAGCGATGGCGCTGCAGGAAGAAGTAACGACTTCGGGTGAGTTGTTCGATTTGAGCCAACCGCTCGAACTCGACAACACCATCATAGCGGACCACGAACCGATCACCGGTTACGCGACATTGCGCGATATTCTGGCGCGCTCCTCCAATGTCGGTGCGGCGCGGTTGGCGATCCGGCTTGGTGGCGCGCGCCAGCGCGCGTACCTCGAACGTCTCGGGCTCACGCAACCGACCACGCTCCAACTTGGCCGCCGCCAAACGCCGTTGGCGCCCGCTGCGCGAACCCGTCGTGATATTGCTGCGCTTGGCTTTGGCTATGGCCTCGCCACGACGCAGGCGACGCTCGCCAGCGCTTATACGGTGTTCACAAACAATGGCGCGCGCGTTGCGCCGACGATCCTGGCGCAGGCGCCGGACGCCCAGATCGAACGCACGCAGATATTCACACCCGAAGTGACGCGTCAGGTGATGCTCTACCTTCGCGCCGTGGTCACAGAAGGCACCGGGCGCGCGGCGGACGTGCGCGGGCTGGTGGTGGCCGGCAAGACCGGCACCGCCGAAAAGCCGGGCGGCGCTCAAGGCTATGATCAAAGCCGCAATTTCTCCTCTTTCGCAGGCGTATTTCCGGCCAATGACCCGCGCTATGTGATTGTCGTGGCGCTTGATGATACAGGCGCGGGCGAAGCAGGCGGCTTGGTGGCTGCGCCGGTGGTGGCGCGGACGTTGAGGCGCATCGCTCCCATGCTCGGTTTGCGTGTGGAGCCCGACCGCGCGGCGCGCTAGGGAGAGACAATGAAGCTCGGCGATCTCTTTACAGACGGCGTTCCAGCGGACGCCGGCGCGATTGAGATTACCGGCCTCACGGCGGACTCGCGCAAGGTGAAGCCGGGCTTTCTGTTCGCGGCGCTCAAGGGCGTTTCAGCGCACGGACGCAATTTCGCGGTGCAAGCGAAAGCCAATGGCGCAGCGGCGGTGTTGTCGGCCGGCGATCTTGGTGTTGATCCTGGAATTGCGGAAGTCGTCGCCGATGAGCCACGCCATGCGTTCGCTGTCGCCGCTTCAAAGTTCTATCCAAAGCGCCCGGCCACAATCGTTGGCGTGACCGGCACCAACGGGAAGAGCTCGACGGTCGACTTCCTTCGCCAGATTTGGACGCACGCCGGCAAGAGCGCTGCGAGCCTAGGCACGCTTGGCGCTATCGGGCCGAAGGGCGTGATTGATCTTGGGCACACAACCCCCGATCCGGCTGCGGTTCACGCCACGCTGACTGCGCTTGCCGCGCAGGGCGTGACGCATGCTGCGATGGAAGCGTCGAGCCACGGGTTGGAGCAACACCGCGTCGATGGCGTGACGTTCGAGGCGGGCGCCTTCACGAACCTCACGCAAGATCATCTCGACTATCACGCAGACATGGCGGACTACAGGAATGCCAAGCTGAAGCTTTGGAATTTGGTGCGTGATGGCGGCGCCGCGATCATCAATGCCGACGCCGCGGATTGTGATCCGTTCGAGCGCGCCGCTAAGCAGCGTGGTTTGGACGTCGTGCTGTGCGGCTGGCGCGCGCCGCGTGATCGTGCACTGAAGATCGTGGAAATTCTGCCGCGCCCGAACGCGCAGACGATGGTGCTACTGTGGAGCGGCAAGGAATATAGAGTTGAGCTGCCGCTCATCGGCGAATTTCAGGCGCTCAACGCCGTGTGCGCTGCGACGCTCGCGCTAGCGACAGGCGAAGCACCGGGGACTGTGTTTGAGGGCATGGCGAAGTTGAAGCCGGTGAAGGGCCGCATGGAGCACATCGGTCAGAGCAAAGGCGGCGGCCATGTGTTCGTGGACTACGCGCACACGCCAGATGGGCTTGATGTGTTGTTGCGCGCCGCACGTCCGCACGCGCCGGGGCGGATCATTGCTGTGTTTGGCTGCGGCGGTGATCGCGACAACGACAAGCGCCCGAAGATGGGCGCGATCGCGGCGCGACAAGCGGATGTTGTGATCGTCACCGATGACAATCCGCGCAGCGAAGATCCGGCTGCCATCCGTGCGCAGATTTTGAAGGCCGCGCCGAACGCCACTGAAATTGGAGATCGCGCGCAGGCGATCCGTGAAGCCGTCGCCATGCTGAAAGCGGGCGATGCGCTGCTGATCGCGGGCAAAGGGCACGAGACCGGGCAGATTATCAAAGGCGTCACGCACCCGTTCTCGGATCAAGACGTCGCGACAGCGGCGTTGGATGGGCAATGAAGAACCGCTTTCACCACTCATCCCCGGGGCGGCGCGAAGCGGCGAGCCCGGGGCCCATAACCACCTCTGTTAGCTGCGTGGCGCTCCGTGTTTCAAATTCGGTCATTCGTGTTTATGGGTCCCGGACTTGGCCTGCGGCCAATCCGGGAATGGGTATGTTTGCGGACGGAGAAGTTTCGTGACGAACGAATTGTGGTCCGCGGAAGAGGCGCAAGCCGCGACGGGCGGGCGGCTGCTCAACGGTGAGTCATGGAGCATCACCGGCGTTTCGATCGATACGCGTTCGCTTGAGCCTGGCGATTTGTTCGTGGCGTTGAAGGATGTCCGCGATGGGCATGACTTCTTGGCGCAGGCGTTTGTGTCAGGCGCGAGTGCGGCGCTGATTTCGGATGCGCGCAAAGTTGAAGGCTTGGGCGCTGCGCTTGCGGTGCATGATGTGCTGGATGGTTTGCGCAAGCTTGGCGAAGCGGCGCGTGACCGCTCGAACGCCAAGCGCGTGGCTGTTACGGGTTCGGTTGGCAAAACGTCTACAAAAGAGGCGCTGGCGATTTGTTTGGCGGCGAGTGGCCCGACGCATCGATCCGTCAAAAGTTACAACAATCATTGGGGCGTGCCGCTGACGCTTTCGCGCATGCCGCGTGAAAGCCAGTTCGCGGTGTTCGAGATTGGCATGAATCATCGCGGCGAGATTTTGCCGCTGGCGCAATTGGTGAAGCCGCACGCGGCGCTGGTCACCACCATCGCGCCTGCGCACGTCGAAAATCTCGGTTCGCTTGAAACAGTCGCCGATGAGAAGGGCGATATTTACGCGGGCCTGGAGCCGGGCGGCTCGGCCATCATTCCAAATGAAGCGCCGCACTCTGATCGGCTTATCGCCGCCGCCGAGCGCAACGGCGCCAACATGGTGCGCTTCGGCCGTGACGCGGTGTGTGAAGCGCGGCTGATCCGTTTTGATATGGATGCGACGGGTTCGAACGCTGAAGCGGAGATTCTCGGACGCCTCATCAAGTATCGTGTCGGCGTCGAAGGCGCACACTGGGCGCTGAATTCGGTTGCGGCGCTTGCGGCGGCAGATGTTGTTGGCGCTGATCTCGAAGCTGCGGCGCATGCGCTTGAGCATTTACGCGCCTTCGATGGGCGCGGCGTGGCGCAGCAAGTCGAAGCGCCGTTTGGCGCGTTCGTGCTTGTGGATGATTCCTACAACGCCAATCCGGCGTCGATGGCGGCGGCGATTGCTACGTTGGCGGCGCGTCAGCCTGGGCCGGGCGGACGGCGCATAGTGGCGCTTGGGGATATGTTGGAACTTGGTCCGGACGAGCGCTCCTATCACGCTGGTCTCGCGCAACCCCTTGAACAGGCGGGTATCGACGCTGTGTTTGCGGCGGGTCCGCGTATGGCCGCACTCATGGAGGCGCTTCCCGCGTCGCGTCGCGGCGGCTATGCCGACAACGCAGACGCGCTGATTCCGATCATTGCGGGTTCGCTCCGATCGGGAGACATCGTGCTTGTGAAGGGTTCGAACGGTTCGAAGATGAGCCGCCTGGTGGCTGCGTTGCAGCGCCTCAATGGGGATAAGAATGCTTGAGCTCTTAGCGCAGTACAGCGACAGCTCGCAGTTCTTCAATCTCTTCAACTACATCACGTTCCGCACTGGCGGTGCGATGTTCACCGGGATGATCATCGCGTTTGCGATTGGTGCGCCGTTCATCAGCTGGCTGCGCCAAAGGCAGGGCAAGGGTCAGCCGATCCGAGAAGACGGGCCTGCCGGCCATTTGCTGACAAAGAAGGGCACGCCGACGATGGGCGGGCTCATTATTCTGATCAGTCTCGGCATCTCGTCTTTGCTTTGGGCGGATCTGCAAAACCCATATGTGTGGTCGGTGCTGATCGTGACGCTGGGCTTTGGCGCGATCGGTTTTGTCGACGACTTTGCAAAGGTGACGAAGCAGCATCACGGTGGGCTTTCAGCCAAGCTGCGTTTGTTGTTCGAGTTCTCGATCGCAGCGGTTGCCGCCGTGGCCATGTTGGTGGCGGAATGGGTGGCGACGACGCCAGGCCAAACGCACGACATTATGGGCTTTTGGAATGCGCTCTGGGCCGCAGAGCCGCTGACAGCTGTCGCGCTGCCCTTCATCCAGGGCTGGGGCGTGCAATTGCTGGCGTTCTATGTGCTGTTCGCGATGATCGTGATCGTGGGCTTCGGCAATGCTGTGAACCTCACGGATGGCCTCGATGGTTTGGCCATCGTGCCGGTGATGATCGCGGCGGGCACGTTTGGCGTGATCTGCTATCTCGTCGGCCGCGTCGACTATTCGGCGTATCTCGGCATTCCGCACGTCGCGGGGGTTGGCGAGCTTGCGACGATATTGGGCGCGCTGCTTGGCGCTTCGCTCGGGTTCCTTTGGTACAATGCGCCGCCTGCACGTGTGTTCATGGGCGATACCGGCTCGCTGGCGATGGGCGGCTTGCTTGGCGCAACGGCGGTCGCGACCAAGCACGAAATCGTTCTCGGCATTGTCGGCGGTCTGTTCGTGCTCGAAACGCTTTCGGTGATGCTGCAAGTCGCGGTGTTCAAGCTCACCGGCAAGCGCGTGTTCCTGATGGCGCCGATCCATCATCACTTTGAGAAGTTGGGCTGGCAAGAGCCGACGATCGTGATCCGCTTTTGGATCATCGCGTTCATCTTTGCGCTCGCTGGCCTTGCAACATTGAAGCTGCGTTAAAAGTTGCGTTAACGGCGCGAAGCAGCGCACACCCGCACGCTCACGGGTTGGAGGCGATCGGATGATTCCGATCACGGAATTTAAGGGCCGCGACGTCGCGGTGTTTGGCTTAGCGCGGACAGGTCTCGCTGCGGCGCGCGCGCTTACGGCTGGCGGCGCGCGTGTGCACGCGTGGGACGATAACGACGTCACGCGTGCGAAGGCGGAAGCCGCCGGCGTGCCGGTGTCTGATATCAATAGCCGCGATTGGCGCACGTTTGCGGCGCTGGTGCTTTCGCCCGGCGTGCCGCTGACATTTCCCGAGCCGCACCGTGTGGTGACGCTCGCCGAAGCGACGGGCGTGCCGATCGTCAGCGATATCGAACTCTTTGCGCGCGCGGTGAACGCGCTGCCAGTGACACAGCGCCCGAAGGTGATTGGCGTAACCGGCACGAACGGCAAGTCGACGACGTCAGCTTTGATTGCGCATATCCTGAAGGAAGCCGGCAAGGACGTGCGGCTTGGCGGCAATATCGGGGACGCGATCCTCGAACAGCCGCCGCTGCATGCAGGCGCCTATTACGTGATTGAGCTGAGTTCGTTTCAGTTGGATCTGACGTCGAGCCTTCGGCTCGATGTTGCTGTGTGGCTCAACACGGCGCCGGATCACCTCGATCGTCACGGCGATATGACCGCCTACGTTGCTGCCAAGAAGCGCATCTTCCTCAACCAGGGCGCTGCTGATTGGGCGGTGATTGGCGTTGATGATTCCTATTGCGCGATGGCGTGCACAGAGTTGACGCGCGGTGGGGTGCAACACGTGGCGCCGATTTCTGCGGGCCAAGCGCTCGGCCGTGGTGTGAGCGCGCTGAATGGCAAGGTTATCGATAGCCTTTCGGGCCGCTCAGATACGGTGGCGGATATCTCCGGTGCGCCGGCGTTGCAGGGTAAGCACAACGCGCAGAACGCTGCCGCCGCGTATGCCGCAACGCGCGCGCTTGGCGTCGATCATCGCATCATCGCGCAAGCGATCACGACCTTTGCCGGATTGCCGCATCGTCTCGAACGCGCTGGCACGATCGAAGGCGTACGCTTTGTAAACGACAGCAAAGCGACCAACGCCAATGCCGCCGCGCAAGCGCTAGCCGTGTATCCACGTGTGTACTGGATCGCAGGCGGCGTTGCGAAAGAGGGCGGCATTGAAGAACTCGAGCCGTTCTTTCCGCGCTTGGCTAAGGCGTATCTGATCGGCCAATCGGCTGGCGATTTCTCTGACGTTTTGCGCGGCAAGGTCGCGGTCGCAATGTCGGGCAATCTGGAAGCGGCGGTGAAGATGGCGTTCGCTGACGCCAAGGCGTCGGGTGAGCCGCATCCGGTTGTGTTGCTCTCACCTGCGTGTGCATCCTTCGATCAGTTCAAGAGCTACGAAGACCGCGGCGATCAGTTCAAAAAGTTCGTCGCCGCGCTCAGTGATGGCGCAGGCAGCAAACGCAACGGAGGCGCGGTTTGAGCGCCGCCATCGCCGAACGCTTTGGCGCGGCGATGGAGCGGGCCCGGACTTATGACCGGCCGCTGCTTGTCATCGCAGCGATCCTGTTTGTGCTCGGCATTCTTTTCTCGATGTCGGCAAGCCCGGCGGCGACGGCGCGCATCCGCATCGAGGAAGCGTTTTATTTCGCGGGCCGGCAGGCGGCGTATGCGGGGCTTGGCGCTATTGTCATGCTCGCGGCGGCATCGCTCGATCCGCGTCAGTTGCGCCGCGGAGCAACGCTGGTTGTGGCGATATTCCTGCCGCTCTGTTTGCTGGCCTCGTTCTTTGGCCCCGAGATCAAGGGCGCGCAGCGTTGGTTTGAGTTCGGCTTCTTCTCGATGCAGCCGTCGGAAATCCTGAAGCCCGCGCTCATCATCGTGTGGGCCTGGATGTTGGGCGAGAGCATGAAGCAGCCCGGCTTTCCCGGGCGCGCGGTTGCGATCACGGCCTATGCGCTGACGGCGGCTGTGTTGCTGTCGCAGCCTGACATTGGTCAAACCGCGCTACTCGGCATGTGCTTGGCGCCAATGCTGATCCTGTCGGGGGTGGCGCTGCGCTATGTGCTTGGCGGCGGTGTGCTGGCGGGCTTGAGCGCCTGGGCGATCTATACGTTCTATCCGCACGCGCGCGAACGTGTGGACACCTTCCTCAACCCTGAAGGCGACGCGGGCTATCAAGTCAGCCGCGCGCTCGATGCGATTGCGGCGGGCGGTGTGTTCGGACGCGGCCCCGGCGAGGGCGTGATCAAAACGCGTCTGCCCGATGCGCATGCTGACTTTGTCTATGCCGTTGCCGCGGAGGAGTTTGGTCTTATCGCGTCGATCGGGCTTATCGTTGTGTTCGGCGCGTTGGCGTTTCGCGGTCTCTCGCGCGCCAGCAGATTAAACGAGCCGTTCGAACAACTTGCAGCGTCGGGCTTGATAACCTTGCTCGTCGCGCAAGCTTCTATCCACATTGCCGTGAACTTGAGTTTGCTGCCCGCGAAGGGCATGACGCTGCCATTCATCTCCTTCGGCGGTTCCTCGATGATCGGCTCGGCGCTGGCCTTGGGGTGCTGTCTTTCTCTGCTCCGGGATCGCCCCGGCGCTTATCTGTATGCGGGACGTAGACGCGATTAGAACATGACAAAAAAAGTCGTCGTCATTGCTGCGGGCGGAACCGGCGGACATTTGTTTCCGGCCGCCGCCTTTGCTGAAGAACTGTTCCGGCGCGGATGGCGCGTGGTTTTGATGACCGATGCGCGGGGGCGCCGCTACGCCGAAGGCTTTCCGGCCGAGCGCATTGAGGATGTTTCGGCCGCATCGATATCGCTGAACCCAATCACGGCCATTCCGGCGGCGTTCAAGATTTTCCGCGGCATCAATGAAGCCAAGGCGCGGTTCAAGGCGCTGCCGCCTGCTTTGGTCGCAGGCTTTGGCGGTTACCCATCGTTCCCAGCCCTGATGGCGGCGCGCGCGTACAAGGTGCCGATCCTCATTCACGAGCAGAACTCAGTGCTTGGCCGCGTGAACCGTTCGATGGCGAACAGCGCCTCCATCATTGCGTGCGGCTTCGATCGTCTTGATCGGCTGCCGGAGGCTGCGGCATCGCGCAAGCACGTCGTCGGCAACCCGGTGCGCCTGCCGATCCTGGCGGTGCGTGAGCGCCCGTACCCGGAGGCGCCCGCGGGCGGCCGGCTCAATCTGCTGATCATTGGCGGCAGCCAAGGCGCGCGCGTGTTCGGCGAAGTGATCCCGTCGGCGATTTCGCTGTTGCCGCCGGCGCTGCGCGCTCGGCTCGAGGTCGTGCATCAGGTTCGCGAAGAGCAGGTCGAGGACGTGAAGAAGACCTATGCGGCCACCAGTGTCAGCGCCGAGGTCGCGCCGTTCTTCAAGGACATGGGCCAGCGTTTGGGCGCCGCGCATCTGGTGATCTCGCGCGCGGGGGCCTCGTCGGTGACCGAACTTCAGGTGGCCGGGCGACCGGCGGTCCTGATCCCGTTTGCGGCTGCCGCCGACGACCACCAGACCGCCAATGCCGAGGGCCTAACCGCCGTGGGCGCGGCGGACCTTTTCACCGAGGAGGAATTCAACGCCGGGGCGCTCGCGGCGTTGCTGGAGCGCCGCTTGGCCGATCCCCATGGCCTAGCCGTTCGCGCGTCGGCGGCGCGCGCTGCGGCCAGGCCGGATGCGGCCAAAACCTTGGCGGACCTCGCCGAGCGCGCCGCCAGCTAATCTCTCTCGGCCCCTGCATCCATAGCCGCCTTAGGCGGCGGTAGAGGATCAGAAGCGCCCGAAGGCGGGCGGCAGGGGATACTGAGATGAGTGAGGAATTGTTCCGCGACTTCTGGTGGCTGATGTTTCCGGTGTTCGGGATGGTCATGGCGATTCTTGGCATGGCGCGCGGTGACGCTTACCAAGACGCCGTGATCCGTGACGCCCGCGAGAAGCTGGAGCGCAAGTAATGGACTTCGAAGAATTGTTTCGCGACTTTTGGTGGCTGCTGTTTCCGATTTTCGGAATGAGCATGGGCCTCATCGGCATGCTGCAGACCGAGAGCCGCAATCAGCAGGTGATGCGTCTCATCAAGTCCTACCTTGACCAGGGCAAGGAGCCACCGCCTGAGCTTTTGAAACTCGCGTCGCAGCCGAACGACTATGGGACGAATATGAGCGGGGTCGCTTCTCCGGGGCAGCGCAACAGTAGCGTGTGGAATTTTGTCGTGTTCTTTGCGCTCGCCGCCGGCTTTAGCGTTGGCTACTGGTTCGTACGGGGCGAGGCTTACGCATTCGCCTTTCTGATCGTTGCGGTGACCATGGGTGTTCTCGCTCTCGGCGCGCTATTCATTTCGCTCACCTCGCGTCGCCCCTGATCCGCGATGGACTCCGGGGAAGAAGCGCGGCTGATCGGCTTGGCGCGAGGTGGCGACTACGCCGCCTTCGGCCGCCTCGTCGATGCGCACCAGGGCGCGGTGCGGGCGTTTCTGCGGCGCGTCACCGGCAATTACGCCGACGCGGACGATCTCGCGCAGGAGGCCTTCGCGCGGACATGGGAAGTGCTCTATCGCTTCGACGGAACGTCGGCGCTGCGGACCTTCATTTGCGGTGTAGCGTTTCAGTATTGGCGCCGCGCCCGCCGTTCGCAGAGCCGCCGCGAAGCGCGCGAGACCGCCTATGCCGATTTGAGCGACACGCAGACGGACGAGAATCCCGAGCGCGCCGCCCAGCGTTTAGCGCTGCGCAAGGCGATGGAAGAATTGCCCCAGGATCAGCGCGCGGCGCTTGCGCTTTGCCTCGGCCAGGACTTCACTCATGCCGAGGCTGCCGAAATTCTGGGGCTTCCCTTGGGCACGGTGAAGTCCCACGTGAGCAGAGGCCGGGCGCGCCTACAGGTGGCGTTTGGCGTCGCGGGAGTTGAGCGATGAGTGACGATTTCGAACTGGCCGCGCTCCTTGGAGAAGCGCCCGCAACGCCCGACCCGGACTTTCGCTTCGATGTGCTTGCACGCACCGCCGAACGCGCGCGCCGCCGCCAGGCGCGTCAGAACGCGTTTCGCGTCACGACAATGTTCGCGCTTATCGGTCTGGTTTTCCCCTTGGCGCATACTTTCGGCCTGGGGCTGACCCAATTGCAGCCGCTTCTGTTGGTTGCGGGCCTGCTTGGGGTCGCTTATGTGCTGGCGCTCTGGACGCTTGAGGGGCCGCGCGCTGTGTTGGCGCGCTCCCGGGCGGTCCTGCGGTTGCCGCTTTAACGCGGACTTGAGAAAGAGGGCGGGATGGCGCGCTACCAAATACTTGCACCGATGCTGACGTTGCCGAAACCGATGGCGGTCGCTCAAGCTGATACGCCGGCCGAAGCTGTGCGCTTGGCGCGCGAGCTGGAGAAAAAGGGCCGCCAAAGTCTGCAGATCGGCGACAGCGAGGTCGAGCAGTACGTTCCGGTCGACGCGTTCGCCGCGAAGCACGGCATCCGCTAACAGCGCCTTTGATGCGCCGTAGAGCCCGCCTATACTGGCGCGGTTAGGGGAAACCATGATCCGCCGCGCTATTCCGTTTGATACCGGTCCAATTCATTTCGTCGGCATTGGCGGCATCGGCATGTCCGGCATCGCCTCGGTGATGAAAAACCTCGGCTATGAGGTGACGGGCTCGGACGCCAAGGAAGGCGCCAACATCGAGCGGCTGCGCGATTGCGGGATCACGGTCACGATCGGCCACAAGGCGGAGAATGCCGCCCAAGCTGGCGTCGTGGTGATTTCATCCGCGATCAAGCACGGCAATGCTGAGGTCGATACAGCGCGCGCACGCGGCGTGCCGATCGTGCGGCGCGCCGAAATGCTCGCCGAGATCATGCGCCTGAAGTGGACGGTCGCGATCGGCGGCACCCACGGCAAAACGACGACGACGTCGATGATCGCGGCGCTGCTCGATGCCGGCGACAAGGACCCGACCGTCATCAATGGCGGCATCATCAACGCTTACGGCGCCAATTCCCGCATCGGCGAAGGCGAATGGATGGTGGTTGAGGCCGACGAAAGCGACGGCACGTTCACGCGTTTGCGCGCCACGGCGGTTGTGGTCACCAACATGGACCCCGAGCACCTTGATCATTACGGCTCGGTCGAAGCCATGAACGCGGCGTTTCAGACGTTCGTGGAAAACATCCCGTTCTACGGCTTTGCGGTGATGTGCTTGGATCACCCGCAAGTGCAGGCCTTGGCAGCACTTGTGCGGGACCGCCGCATCATTTCCTACGGCTTCAATCCGCAGGCCGACGTCTGTGCGGTGAACGTTCGTCCGTCGCGCGATGGCTCGACGTTCGATGTTGTTGCACGGAGAAAAGGCGAAGGTCCGGGCGTGACTATGCACGATCTCTTCTTGCCGGTTGCAGGACGTCACAACGTCCAAAACGCGGTCGCATCTATCGCCGTCGCGCGTGAGCTTGGCGTGACCGATGCCGGCATCCGCAATGGCTTGAAGAGGTTCGCGGGCGTGAAACGGCGCTTCACAACCACCGGCTATTGGAACGAAGTTCGCATCGTCGATGACTATGCACACCACCCGGTCGAAATCGCCGCCGTGCTCTCAGCCGCGCGCGAGATGACTGGCGGCCGCGTGCTCGCCGTGGTGCAGCCGCACCGCTACACGCGCCTGCGCGATCTGTTTCAGGATTTCTCGACCTGCTTCAATGACGCTGACATCGTCGCGGTCGCGGATGTGTACGCGGCCGGCGAAGCGCCGATCGATGGCGTCAGTGCTGATACGCTGGCGTCCAGCTTAAAGAGCCACGGCCACCGCGACGCGCGGCGGATTGCGAGCTTTGAGGATCTGCCGGCGTTCGTGCGCGCGGAAGCCAAGCCGGGCGATATCGTCGTGTGCTTGGGCGCGGGCGATATCACCACGTACGCGAACGCGTTGCCGGGCAAGCTTGGTGCGGCGGCGTAGCATCACCTCTGTCATTCCGGATCGCGCCTTCGGCGCGTCTGGAATGACGAGGGAGTTGTCGATGCCGGTTCGCAACGTTTGACTCATTCGCCCGACTCCGCGCAGCCCGGTTTCATGGCCGACACCGCTCACCGTAAGCCGCAGCCGCTCCGCGCCGCTATTGTCTATGATTTCGACGGCACGCTCGCCCGCGGCAATCTGCAGGAACGCAGCTTCATCCCGGATATTGCGGGTATGAAGCACGCCGATTTCTGGATGGAAGTGAAGCGGCTCGCGAAGCTTGAGGATGCCGACGAAATCCTCGTCTACATGCACTTGATGCTCGACCGCGCCCGCGCTGCCGGACACCCGGTCACGCGCAAGCAGCTGCAGGAAAATGGCGCCGATCCTGACTTCTTCGATGGGCTGGATCACTGGTTCGATCGCGTTGATGCGTTCGCCGATGATCTCGGCCTCCAGCTCGATCACTACATCGTCTCGTCCGGCATTTATGAGATGATCGAAGGCTGTCCGCTGTTTCCGCGCTTCCGGCAGGTTTTTGCGTCGCGTTTTCTCTACGACGCAAAGGGCGAGGCGAAGTGGCCGGGTGTTGCGATCAACTACACGACCAAGACGCAATTTCTCTTCCGCATCAACAAGGGCATCGACAACGTCCACGACACGGAAGCCATCAATCGCTGGATGCACAATGACGCCCGCGAGCTGCCGTTCGAGCGCATGATCTTCATCGGCGACGGCGACACCGACATTCCGTCGATGAAGATGGTGACGAGCCAAGGCGGCTGCGCGATTGCCGTGCTCGATCCGTATCAATGGACCGAGCCGCGTAGCCTCGACAAAGTCGCGCGTCTGATAGCGGAAGATCGCGTGAACTACGTGGCGCCGGCCGATTACCAGCCGAAAAGCCAGTTGGACGTGATCGTAAAAGGCGCGCTCGGCCGGATTGCGTTGCGCGCTGGTTTGCAGGTGAACGCTTAGGCGGAGCCGCGTTGGCCTTCGACAAGCTCAGGCTGACGCTACTTCTATAACGGCGCGATACAAAAATTCGTCACGCTGAGCCCGTCGAAGCGCGACGTCGTGGTCAGCTGCCCTGATCGGCAACGTTGACTGGTACGCGTTCGATGTTCGTCACTTGGAATGGCATCGGCGGATCGCCGCCCATCAATTGCACGCCGGACGGATCGCCGACGCAGATGAAGCTCGACGCGGAGCGCACCGAGATCGCGTGCGTCCAATCCAGGTCGCGCGAGTTTTGCGGAATGGTGAGAATGTATTCGCGCGCCGGGCTGATGCGCAGCTTCACGTTGTGATCGTCGACGACGCTGTAGCCGCGGACATCGAGTGAGCGAAAGCAATCGCGGCTGCCGCCGGGCGAGCCCGCTGAGGCGGATTGAGCGTTAGAAGAAGCGCAGGCGCTGAGCGCGAGCGCGCCGGCCAGAAGAGCGAAGCGAAGCATTCAGGTCTCCGTATGGGTTAGCTGCCTTGGACGGGGTCTTCGCCAGGGGCGCGTGTGATTGCTGAAACGGGATAGGTGCGTTGTGGGTCGCCGCCGATGAGATCGACGCCGAGGCCGTTGCCGGTGCAGATGCGTCCGGTGGAGGAGCGGATGGCGATCGCGTGCGTCCAGTCGAGGTCGCGCGAATTCCACATCGTGGTGAGAATATACTGACGGCTGGCGCCGACGCGGAGGCCAACGTGATTGTTATCGATCACGTTGTAGCCGCTCACCTGTTCGCTGCGGAAGCAGTCCCGAGAACTTACGGTTTGTTCGCTGCCAGGTACGGTGCTGGCGCAGGCGGCCAACGTCCAGAGGCAGATTATCGCGGTGAGCATGCGGAACATGGAGCGCGTCCTTCCTGAGACGAGTATGGGACGGTCCGCCGCGCTGTGCGAGCGGCAGCCGCGTTGACGGGGCTCAAAAGCCTGCGATACCCGTTCAACAATGAGTGAACTCGACCTGCCACCAGTGCGCGGCCAGCTTCTGAGAGGCGAAACGCTGGCGCCCTTTACTTGGTTTCGCGTCGGTGGCCCGGCGGATGCGCTTTTTTTACCGGCAGACGACGACGATCTCGCCGCGTTTCTGACCCAATTGAATCCGGACACGCCGTTGCTGCCGATCGGTGTCGGCTCGAACCTCATCGTGCGCGACGGCGGTGTGCCTGGTGTTGTCGTGCGCTTGGCCGGCCGCCAGTGGGCGCAGATCGAAACACTTGACGGCTCGCGCGTGAAGGCAGGCGCGGGCGCGCTCGATGCGATGGTCGCGAAGGCAGCTGCGAAGGCTGGGATCGGGGGTCTCGAGTTTTACGCAGGCATTCCCGGCACGATCGGCGGCGCGCTGACAATGAACGCGGGCTGCTACGGCAATGAGACCAAGGACATCTTCATCGAAGCGACGGCGATGGATCGCCAGGGCAAACGCATCAGGCTGACGAACCAGGATTTCGGGTTCACCTATCGCCACAACGCGCTGCCGGATGGCCTCATCTTTTTGAATGCGACCTATCAGGGAAAGCCGGGCGATCCGGCGACAGTCACCGCGCGCATGGCTGAGATCACCAGCAAACGCGAGGCGTCGCAGCCGATCCGCGAAAAGACGGGCGGCTCGACGTTCAAGAACCCGATCGGGCCGGATGGCGAAAAACTCTCGGCTTGGAAACTCAACGACGAAGCCGGCATGCGCGGCTATCGCCGCGGCGGCGCGCAGGTGAGCGAATTGCACGCCAACTTCCTGATCAACACCGGCGAGGCCACGGCCGCGGATATTGAGGGCCTCGGCGAAGAGGTCCGCACGGCGGTCAAGGCCAAGCACGGCATCCAGCTCGAATGGGAAATCAAGCGGATCGGGCGGGCTTAATATGGACCGCCGGCGTCTCGCCGGCCAGCACCTGCGCCTGCCGGCGGGACGCCGGCGGTCCATATTTGGCTTTTCACCTCTCCCGCTCTAAACCCCGCGCAAACAGAATTCAGGAACCCGTATGCGCTTGAAGCCCAACATCCTCGCCGCGATTGGCAACACGCCGCTCGTGAAGCTCAACAAGGTCGTGCCCGAGGGCGCGGCGGAAGTTTGGGTGAAGTGCGAATTTCTGAACCCAGCGGGCTCGATCAAAGACCGCATGGCCGTCTACATCATCGAGCAGGCCGAGAAGAAGGGCATCCTGAAGCCCGGCGGTCTCATCGTTGAGAACACCTCCGGCAACACCGGTCAGGGCCTCGCGATGGCGGCGGCGATCAAAGGCTATCGCTGCATCTTCACGATGCCGGACAAGATGTCGAAGGAGAAGCAGGACTCGCTGAAGGCCTACGGCGCCGAGGTGATCATCACGCCGACCGACGTTCCAGGCGACTCGCCTGAGCACTACGTCAATGTTGCCAAGAAGATCGCCGAAGACACGCCGGGCGCGTTCTACGTCGATCAGTATCACTCAGCCTGGAACATCGACGCGCACTATCACTCAACCGGCAAAGAGATTTTCGAAGATACGGACGGCGGCAAGTTTGATGCGTTCGTCGGCGGCACCGGCACTGGCGGCACGGTTTCGGGTGTGGGCCGCTATCTGAAAGAGCATGCGCCGAACGTGAAGATCATCGGCGCCGACCCGTTGGGCTCGGTGCACTATCATCTCTTCCACACCAAGACGCTGCCGACCGCGCACGTTTATATGGTCGAAGGCATTGGCGAAGACATCGAATGCCGTGCGATGGATTTCTCTGTCGTGGACGACATGCGCCAAGTGAACGACCGCGACAGCTTCGTGATGGCGCGCCGTCTGGTGCGCGAGGAAGGCTTGTTCTGCGGCGGCTCTTCGGGGTCGAACGTCAGCGTTGCGATCGAGATCGCCAAGGAGCTTGGCCCAGGCAAAGTCGTGCTCACGGTCCTCCCGGATCACGGCAACCGCTACGTCTCCAAATTCTTGAACGACGGCTGGATGAAGGAGCACGGCTTCACCGAGACCGAGCGCGAGCTTGGGTTTGTTGAAGACATGCTGAAAAACCTGAAGTCGAAGCCGATCACCGCCGACGCAGACGCGCCGCTGCGGACGGTGGTAAACTTGATGCGCGAGAACGGCGTCAGCCAAATTCCGCTGATCGAACGCGGCAAGCTCAACGCCATCGTTCACGAGAGCGACGTGCTCGGCAAAATGCAGAAGCGCGACTTCAATCTCGACGCGCCCGCAAAAAGCATTGCCTCGCCGATCGCTGGCCTCATCTATCCGAAGGCGCGGATCGAGGAGCTGTTCCACATCTTCTCGACCGACCACGTCGCCGTGGTCGTCGATGCCTCCAACGTTGTTGGCGTCATCTCGAAGATCGATTTGATCGAGTACCTCAGCCGGGGGCGCTAGTGCGTCTCCAACTCCCACGCATTCCCGGGGCGCCGCATCGCGGCGAGCCCGGGACCCATAAACGCGATCGCTCGAAGAGTTGGCGCAGCTGTTGCGGCTCTCTCGTATCGAGTCGTGTTTGTGGGTCCCGGACTTGCGCTTCGCGCAATCCGGGAATGGGTAATTATTGAAAGCAGCGAACATGCACGACGACAACAAGCGCTTCAGTACGCGGTGCATCCACGCCGGTCAGGAGCCCGATCCGAGCACGGGCGCGATCATGACTCCGGTCTATCAGACCTCGACATTCGTGCAGCAAAGCCCGGGCGTGATCATCGAGGACTATGATTATGCGCGTTCGGCGAACCCGACGCGCAAGGCGTTGGAGCGCAATCTCGCCTCGCTTGAGGGCGGGCGGCACGGCTTCAACTTTGCCTCCGGCCTCGCCGCGCAGGCCGCGTGCATTCATCTGCTGAGCTCAGGCGACCACGTCGTTCTCTCGGATGACGTCTATGGCGGCACCTACCGGCAGTTCGACAAGGTGTTCCGCCAGTTCGGCATCACCTACACGCGCGCCGATTTGACCGATCTCAAGTCTGCGGAAGAGGCGTTCAAGTCGAACACGAAAATGGTCTGGCTGGAGACGCCGACTAATCCGTTGCTGAAAGTTATCGATATCGCCGCCGTTGCGCGTTTGGCGAAGTCGAAGGGCGCGCTCACGATCGTCGACAATACGTTCGCAACGCCGGTTCTGACCAATCCGCTTGCGCTCGGCGCGGACGTCGTCAGCCATTCGTGCACGAAATATATTGGCGGTCATTCGGACGTCATCGGCGGCGCGCTGATTTGCACCGACGATGCGCTCGCCGATCGCCTCCGGTTCACGCAGAACGCCGTCGGCGCCATCGCGGCCCCGTGGGACAGCTTTCTGCTGCTCCGCTCGACGAAAACGCTGCACGTGCGCGTACAGCGCCATTGCGAGAACGCCGCGAAAATCGCTGACTTCCTGGCCGAACAAAAGCAAATCGAGCGCGTCGTCTATCCCGGCCGCACCGATCACCCGCAGCACGAGATCGCCAAGAAGCAGATGACCGGCGGCTTCGGCGGCATGATCACCGCTTATTTCAAAGGCGGCCTCGAACCGGCGCGCACGTTCCTTGAACGCGTGAAGCTCTTCTCGCTCGCGGAATCGCTCGGCGGCGTCGAAAGCCTGATCGAACATCCTGCGATCATGACGCACGCCTCAGTCGATAAGCACTTGCGCGAACAAATCGGTCTAACCGATGGCCTCGTGCGCTTTTCTGTCGGCATCGAGGATGTCGAAGATCTGATCTCCGATATTCAGGAAGCCTTGGGTTAGCGTCAGGCCAGCATGCTTCCTCAAAAATTTATCATTCTGCAGGAAGCGAGATATTCGTTCCCGAATGAGTATGCCGGGTTGGTGCGCGTCCTTTTGGCGGGCGGCCTCTTTCGTTTGAGCAATGCGGGCGGCTCGCCTAGCGATGCTATCGACCACGTGTTCGATGCTCTTGGTCTTAGTAGTAAGATCGGCGCCGAAAAAGTCGCAAAAAGCGAGGCAAAGACGTGTCTCGCGTTTCTCTGGCAATCCTTTGAGTTTCCCGCCGATATGGGCGCAGACGACTCTATTAACTACGCCAAGAGATGCAGCAAGAACGCGTTGTTAAGGGCCGCGCGCCGTCATAGTTGGCTTGCACCGACGGTGCGTCAGTCCTGGTCAACCCGATCTAGCTGGCAGAGCGAGAGCTAGCTAAGGCGCAAGCGCCGCGATCTCGCTTGCTTTCGTATACGCCGCCGTTGCCGCTTCATCGATCGGCGCGGCGAAGGCGGGGTAGCGGCCGTAAGCGTAGCCCGCGCCAGTTAGCGCTAGCAGGCTGATCGTGAGCGCGATTGCGAACAATCGGCTGTTCTTCTCTTTCACATGCAACATCTTCTTTTCCACCACCGGTTTTGGCGCAACGCCGGTCCGGCGCGCGCGTTTAGTCGTGCGAGCTGCCGGCGGTGCGGATGCGCGCGTGGGCGTCGCGCGCGGTGAGCTGCTGAGCGCCCGTCGCCACGCAACACGTTGCGGGCCGTTACGCTTAAGCGGCAGGAGATGCGCCCCCTCTACGGGCGGCGGCGCTGAATCCAGGCGCACGCAAACGAGCGAACCCGTTGCCCTCGCCTTTTTCGCCGCCGCCCGGAGCGCGGGCGTCCCCCACGCCGCGCGCGACCACAACAACACGACCTTGTGCGCCCCCGAGCGTTGCGCTCGCGGCGTGTAGCTTCGAACCTCGTAGCCCAGCGCCTTGAGTTCAGCGGCGACGCCGCGAGCGTGGTTTTCGGCGCCGCGCGGGTGCGCGAGCAGGATCGGTGTTGGCATGCGCAGTTTTTGTGCTGCCCCAAGTCGCGGGGCGGCAAGGCGCAGGTTCCCGGCGGTGGGGGATAGTGCGAGGGGCGCCTAATTTGGAGGCCGTGCGCTCAAACAAGCGGCGGAGCCGCGCGATGAGGCTTCAGGCGATGGAAACGCTCGTTCGTATAGCCTCAGCCGAGGTGCGCAGCGAAACGTGGTTAAGCGCCGTCAATGCGAATGAATCGAAATTTACGATAAAAATCAGTGACTAATGGCCTTCCCCACACGTTGCCTTAACCCTGAGATGTTTCGTTATGACACTCCCGGAATGAGCGCAGAAAAGGCGTTCAGCTGGGGTTGGTGGTTGGTTGGTGGTGAGGCAAGCGCATGGCCCGTGTGGCGGTGCTATTAGGGGGATTAAGCCCCGAGAGGCCAGTGAGCCTCAGTTCCGGCAAGGGCTGCGCTGACGCGCTGCGCCGGCTCGGTCACGATGTGATCGAGGTCGACCCTCAAAATCCAGGCTGGATCGCCGAGCTGCGCGACGCGGCGCCGGACGCAGTCTTCAACGCGCTTCACGGCGAGTGGGGCGAAGATGGCCGCACCCAGGGCGTGCTCGACTACTTAAAACTTCCTTACACGCACTCGGGCGTGCTCGCGTCGGCGCTGGCCATGGACAAGGACAAGTCCAAGGCCGTGTTCGCGCAAGCGGGCCTGCCGCTCGCCAACGGCAAGCTCATGCATCGCCTGGAGGCCGCCAAGGCCCACCCGATGCCAGCGCCTTATGTGGTGAAGCCGAACGCGCAAGGCTCGTCGGTCGGCATCTTCATAGTGCGCGAAGGCGCCAATCGTCCCCCAGAACAATTGCTCGATCCCGATTGGACCTTCGGCGAGGAAGTGCTTGTCGAGGAATTCATCGATGGCAAAGAACTGACGGTCGCGGTGATGCATGATCGCGGCGCTCTGGCTGTCACCGAGATCTTCGTCACCAGCGATGGTGACTGGTACGATTTCGACGCCAAGTATTCGAGCGGCGGTTCGCGCCATGTGGTGCCCGCCGACATTCCCCAATCCGTCGCCGACCAGTGCATGCGCGCCGCCGAAGCCGCGCACCACGCTCTCGGCTGCCGCGGTGTCTCCCGCAGTGACTTCCGCTACGATCCGAAAACCGATCGCCTCGCGCTGCTGGAAGTGAACACCCAGCCCGGCATGACGCCGACGTCGCTGACGCCCGAACAAGCCGCTCATGTTGGCCTCTCCTATGACCAGCTCGTCCAGTGGATACTGGAGGATGCATCATGGCCGCGGTGAGAGCGCGCCGTCCTGGCGGCGGTAAAGGTGGTGGTGGACGCGGCTACGATGAGCCGCCGCGCGGCAAGCGACGCCGTCAGCAGCCGGTGCCTGGTTACGTATCGATGCCGCGCATCGCGCGCATCAAGCTCTCTGGCGGCCTGAGCGGCGATGACATGCAGGTCAGCGGCAAGAGCCTCGCGCTCGCGCTGACGGGCGGTGTGATGTTTATCGGTATCGCCATTGCTGGCGCTGCTTGGCTTGGTTCATCTTTGTTCGATGCGGGGGAAGCTTTCGCCCGTTCGGCGGACGCGACTGTCGCCAATGCCGGCTTTGAGATCGCGGAGATTCGCGTCGCGCGCCTGCCGGATGCGCCGGAAATCAGCGAAGCGCGCGAACACGAAGTCCGCTCCCTGATCGTGCCGGAAGGTCGCCACTCCATTTTGGCGCTCGACCCGCAAGACGTTCAGGCGCGTGTCGAGAGTCTCGACTGGGTCGCCAATGCGCGCGTGCGCCGCCTGTGGCCATCGACGCTGATGGTCGAAGTTGAGCGCCGCCGCGAGTTTGCGGTTTGGCAGGACGAGAACAACCAATCAGCCGTGATCGACGCCAATGGTGAGCGCTTGCTGACCGAGCGTGTCGAGGACAACCAAAATCTGCTGCGCGTCGTTGGACGTGGCGCCGGCCCAGCCGCGCCGCCGATCCTGGCCGCACTCGAAGGCATGCCTGAAATTCGTGAGCGCACGGCGCAGCTGATCCGTGTCGGCGATCGCCGTTGGGACATTGAGCTGAAGTCTGGCGCTATTATCGCGCTGCCGGAGGAGGGCCAACTCGAAGCTCTGGCGCAATTGCAGCGCCTGCACCAGCGCTACGCGTTGCTCGATCGCGCTGTAACGCGCTTCGACATGCGCGCGCCCGGCCGCCTGGCCGTTCGCGTTCATCCCGCTCTCGCGGACGCGCCTTTGTTGGGAGGCGCATAATGGCCTCTCAGCTCCGTACCGCCGGCTTCCAGCCGGCAGAAAGCGACGGCCGGCAAGATGCCGGCGGTACAGCGCCGCTCGTCGCCTCCCTCGATGTTGGCGTGTCCAAGACTGTCTGCCTGACCTCGCGCCGCGATCCGGTGCTGGAAATGCATCCGGAACGTCCGCTGCGTGTGCTCGGCATCGGTCAGCAAACCGCGCCGGCGATCGCCAGCGGCAAGCCGGCGGATTTCGATGCGTGCGCACGCGCGATTGAAGTCGCGATCCAGGAAGCATCCGCAATGTCCGGCGCGCCGATCAGCCGTGTCGTTGCCTCTTACTCTGGCCCCGGCCTGAACTCGCAGATTGTCCGCGGCGCCGCGCGTGTTAAAGGCGCCGCGATCACGCACCGCGATATCGAGAACGCGATTGACGAAGCGATGAAGGCCGCGCCTGCGCCGCAACGCTCGTTCATCCACGTCGAACCGCTGCGCTACATTATCGATGACGGCGAAGGCATTCCGGATCCGCTTGGATTGCCAGGCAAGATACTGGCCGTTGAAGCGTGCGTCGTCACTGCGCCGACAGAAGCGCTGAACGCATTGCGCGCCTGCATCCGCCAGGCCGGCGCTGAAGTCGAAGACATTATAGCTGGCCCGCAAGCCGCAGCGCTTTCGGCGCTGACGCAAGAAGAGCGGGAAGAGGGCGTGCTGCTGATCGATATCGGCGCTGGCGCCATCGGCGTCGCGGCCTATGCGAGCGAAGGCCTCGTCCACTGCGAAACTATTTCCGCCGGCGGCGTCCGCCTGACGCGCGACCTGGCCATGAAGCTGCAAACGACCTTCGCCGCGGCTGAGCGCGTGAAGCTGCACTTTGGCGCTGTCGGCAACGCCTGCGATCCGCGCGAAGCGGTGCAGGCGCCGAAGATCGGCATGGATGGCCGGCTGGAAGCTGCAACCACCTTGCGCGGCGTGATCTCCGATACGCTGACGCCGCGTCTTATGGAGATGCTGCTCACCGTTCGCGACCACATGAATCGCGCCGGTTTCGGCGGCGCCGAAGGCCCGCAACGCGCGGTGATCGTCGGCGGTGGCGCGCTTATCCCTGGAGTTCGTGAGTTAGCGGCCGAAGCGCTCGGCATGCCAGTGCGTGTGGGGCGTCCGCTTGAGCTTTGTGGTTTCGATCATGGCGAAGCTGGGCCGGCATATGCGGTCGCGGCTGGCTTGTTGCGCCACCGGCTCGACAATACCGATCTCGAACTGGTCGATGGCGATTTCCAGCCTTCACTCGCGCATCTCGGCGCTTCGGTGCGTAATGCCGTGCACGGGATGTGGAATTGGCTGCGCGAAAACTTCTAAGCGCGGCGTCGCGGCGGCGTACATCCGCTGCAATTCAACCTTGATCGATCCGTAAGGTCTCGACTCTCGGAGGAGGGAAGATGCGTATCGCGTTCGGTCTTGCTGGTTTGGCTTTGTCAGTCGTCGCCATCGGTGCGTGCGGTGAGCCGCATTACAAGGACGCTGACGCCGTCACGTGCATGGCGTACCTCGCACTTCAAAGCACCGCGATCAGCGAAGGCCGCAGCGCAGGGGATGCCGCTTCTTTCGACGCTGCAGGCGCTGCTTGGCGCTCACTGGCGGAGCAAAAGTACAGCGCCGACGAACTCGCCCAGTATTTCGCCAGCAGCGTTGCTGTGTTCGATGAGATCACCGCGCAGGAACTCGCGCTGATATCCACAACTTGCGTGAGCCGTGCGCCCACGGCTTGAGCGGTGGGGAATTGCGTCGAATTCCCCCGGCCGGAGGTGTGTTTGGCCGTTGCGGCGCCGCAAAAGCGCCGCTTCGATTTCCAACACTTAACGAAAGCTTAAATGCTGCACTTGAGGGTGCAGTACGAGCGTGGGCGAATCGTGAGAATCGGTCGCCCTTGGAGCGGGTAATGAGCCAGTATAGTGCGCCGACAATTCACGACCTGAAGCCACGCATTGTGGTCTTCGGCGTTGGCGGTGCGGGCGGCAACGCCGTCAACAACATGATGGACGCCCACTTGCAGGGCGTTGAGTTCGTGGTGGCCAACACCGATGCGCAGGCGCTGACGCGCGCGCGCACCCCGAACCGCATTCAGCTCGGCCATTCGATCACCGAAGGCCTCGGCGCCGGCGCACGCCCGGAAGTCGGGCAGGCGGCCGCGCAAGAGAGCCAGCCGGAGATCATCGAATTCCTCGAAGGCGCACACATGGTGTTCGTCGCCGCCGGTATGGGCGGCGGCACCGGCACCGGCGCAGCGCCAGTTATCGCGCGTACGGCGCGTGAACGCGGCATCCTGACGATCGCCGTCGTCACCAAGCCGTTTCACTTCGAAGGACAGCGCCGCATGCAGCTGGCGGAAGCCGGCGTGCAGGAGCTGCGCAAGCACGTCGATACACTGATCGTTATTCCGAACCAGAACCTCTTCCGCGTCGCCAACGAGCGCACCACGTTCGCCGAGGCCTTCCAGCTGGCGGACCAAGTGCTTTACTCCGGCGTCCGCGGCGTTACCGATCTGATGGTGATGCCGGGCCTGATCAATCTCGACTTCGCCGACGTCCGCACTGTGATGGCGGAGATGGGTACGGCGATGATGGGCACCGGCGAAGCGCACGGCCCGAACCGCGCGCTCGATGCGGCGCACGGCGCTATGGCCAATCCGCTGCTGGACATCGTCTCGATGCGCGGCGCCAAGGGCGTGCTGATCAACATCACCGGCGGCTTCGACATGACGCTGTATGAAGTCGATCAGGCGGCGAACGAAATTCGCGCCGAAGTCGATGCGAACGCCAACATCATCCTTGGCTCGACATTCGATGAAACGCTCGAAGGCCGCATCCGCGTGTCAGTGGTCGCCACTGGTATCGATGACGAAGCCATCATCACACAGACAACCGTGGTTGAGCCAGCGCGACGCGCTGCTGAAACTACGCCGCGCCGTCCGGTTGTGCCGCCGCGTGCGGATACGCCGCGCGAGCCGCCGCCGCGTCCTGTGCGCGAGCCCGCCTATGACGAGCCGCGCCCAAGCTTCGCCAACGATGTTGAACCAGAGCGCCGTCCTGCGGCCGCGCCAGCTAAGAGTGGCGGCGGCTTCTCGATGTTCGGTTGGAAGAAGCCGGACTCGTCGCGTGATGACGAGCCGCGTGAGTTCAATCTCGACGCGCACGATCCTGCACCGGAGCCACGCCGTTCGCACGACGATGTCGTCCGCGATCCGGCGCTCGACGAAGAACTCGAGATCCCGGCGTTCCTCCGCCGGCAAATGAACCCGCGCTAAGCAATCAATAGCAGTGCAATACCTGCGACCGCGCCAGTCAGCGCGCCCGCAATCACGTCAGGGAGATCGTGGCGCCTCAGCGCGAGCCGAGCCCAGGCCAGCGCGCATGCAAGTAAAGAAAACGCACAGCTCGCTGCGATACTCGATGATGCGACAAAGGCCGCATAAACCGCGAATGCGATGTGCAGTGAGAGTTTGAAGCGCGTGCGCGTCAACAGCGCGACCATGATGATGGCGCAAGCTAGCGCGAGGCCGGTGATCACCCTCGGATCGACGCCGATCGCCCAGCTCAGCGCCGTCGCTACTGCCAGCGCGCCTGCAAGTCCAAGGTTCAGCTCCGTACGCTCGTGATGCGCCGAAGCGTCCATGTCTCGCCAGCGTCCGCTGCGGACTTGCACGAAGGCATAGATCAGCACCGCGGTCGTCAGACCCAACACGATGCCGAGAATGGGCATTGCACTCTCGCCACCGCTCCTAAGCGCGACGATTGCGGCGAGCGGCATCACCACGACGGGATGTCCAAGCAATGACAGCGCGTTTGCGAGCGCCGTGCGCATCAACCGCCCCAGAGCTTCTTGCGCAACGCGGCTTCGCGCTCCGTCAGCACGCCAGCGCGCGCCAGCACGTCGAAGCGTTCGAGTGCGGCGCGCCGATGGTTTTCGGCTTCTATGCCGCCGGCGCCAGCGAGGTGGCTCTCAACGATGGCGCAAAAGCGCATACCTTCGAGATCATCCTGATTGAAGAGCTGAAAGGCGAGGGCGAGTTCATCTTCCCATGCGCTGCGCGCCGCAGCGAGATCGCCCATCGCTCTGGCTGCCAGACCCAGTCGCTCAAGCGCGACCGCGAGCGCATGCGTTGCCGTGCGATCTTTTGGTGAGGCTTCCAGGAGCTTGAGGCGGATCATCGTGCTCTCGCCGAACGCCGCGCGCGCGATGGCGTTTTCGTTTGCCTCCAGCGCCGCATCGCCTTGCTTCACCAGCGCCGCCGCAAGCCCGCGCGCGTGACGCGCGTCGTCAGGCGCCTGATCGCGCGCCATGCGCCGCATCTCGGCCGCGCGGGCGAAGGCGTCTCCGGAGGAGGCGCCCCCGGCACGCGCAATCTCGCCGATGCGATCCCAGCACGCCGATGCGTCCGCAAGCCAAGCTGCGCTTGCATCTTTGCTGGAGGCAAAGCGCTCCGCGTGGACGCGCGCTTCGTTTGCGGCTTCGCGCGCTACGTGCAGTTCGCCAGCGCGTAGAGCGTGATCGGCTTGATCGAGCAAGGTGTGAACCAAGAACCGCGCCGGCTGCTCGGCGAGTTGGTCGGCATGGCATAGCCGCTCGGCCAACAGCCGCGCTTGCTGCATGGAGTCCGCTGCGGCGGTGTTGTCACCGAGCGCCGCACGCAATGCAGCACGCACACGCCACGTGCCAGCAAGCGCCCACGTTTCACCCGCGTCGTTTGCCGCAAGCCGCATGCGCACTTGCAGAGATTTATCCATTGCATCGCGCGCCGCATCGGCGGCGCCCCGCGCGTAGTCCGCTTCCGCCGCAAGCGCCCATGCGTCAGAGAGTACCGCGCGCCAATGCGGCTCATCTTTCTCAGTTACGGCCAGCGCTTCGTAGCGGCCGATGGCTTCGCGAAAGCGCCGCCGCGCCGACGCCGGCTGATTGGCGTCGAGTTCTAGCGCGCCTAAGCGCAACTCTGCGTCGGCGATGTCGGCGGCAAGCTCCGGCGTTTCGGAAAGTTGCATCGCAGCGGCTTGAAGCAGTGCGAGTGAGCCTTCGGCGCCGCTCTTCGCACGGGCGAGATCACCGACGCTGGCGTCGAGTTCGGCGATGCGGCCGCGGGCGCGTGCGTACCAGCGGGCGCCGTGCGGGTCCGTCCTGTCGGTCGCGAGTACGGCGTCTTGGAGCTTCATGGCCTCGGCATAGAAAGCGCGCGCTTCGTCCGTTGCGCCCTCGGCGCGTGAAATATCTCCAAGCATGAAGGCGGCCCGGGCTTTGGCTTCTGGGTCCTTAGTTTGGTCGAGGAGGGCCTTAGCCTCGGCCTTTGCGGCCGCCATATCGCCGGCCTCAGCCGCGAGGCGGGCCAAACCCAGCCTCGGACCGGGCTCGAGGGGTGAAAGTTCCAGGGCCAGCGCCAGAGCGCGCTGAGCCCGCGAAGGGTCAGTCTTTTCCCAAAGGGCCGCCACGCGCCGGGCCGCCAGCGCCGCACCCGGTCCGCCGGCCTGCGCGGCCCGCCAAAGCACCTCTGCGTCGGGTCCCACGGACTTCTTATTTTCGTTCATTCTTTCAGTCACTTAATATCGTCTGGTAAACCGTCACAAACCGTAACCCAACGTGTTTTGTGCCAACGGGAACCTCTGAGATACACAAAACGTCGGGTCGGGGGGCCTGAAGTCCTGCTGGTGGGACAAGAGGTGGCATCTGTGCGTCGTCAACAGACCATAGCAGGTCCGGCCATGTGTGCGGGCGTTGGCGTCCATTCGGGCGCGCATGTGCGCATGGTGCTTTCGCCAGCGCCAGTGGACACCGGCATCGTTTTCGTCCGCTCGGACGTACGCGGCGTTTCCTCAAATTCCATCGCGGCTCACGCTGACAGCGTTTCCGAGACGCGCAACTGCACCACCATTCGCAACGCCTCGGGCGTCGAACTGGCCACGATCGAGCACCTGATGTCGGCCTGCGCCGGCCTCGGTATCGATAACCTCATCGTTGAAGTGGACGGCCCGGAAGTGCCGATCCTCGACGGTTCGTCCGCTCAATTCGTGCAAGTGCTGTTGAACGCAGGCGTGAAGCAGCAAGCCATTCCGCGCCAAGTGATCCGCATTCTTGAGCCGATTGAAGTGCGTATGGGCGCAAAGAGCGCCGCTCTGCTGCCATCTGAAGGCTATGACGGCCTCGACATGGATGTGACGATCCGCTTCGCCGATCCCGCGATCGGCACGCAGCGTCGCCGCGTTCATCTCTCGCCGGAAACGTTCCTGAGCGAAATCGCCGATGCGCGGACGTTCGGCTTCCTCGCTGATGTCGAAACCATGCGCGCCGCTGGCCTCGGCCTTGGCGCCTCGATGGCCAATGCCGTCGTCGTGGACTCTGGTCGCGTTGTGAACCCGGAAGGACTTCGCTTCGACGACGAGTTCGTGCGTCACAAGATGCTCGACGCTGTGGGCGATCTGTCGCTCGCGGGTGCGCCGATTTGTGGCCGCTTTGTGGCGGACCAGCCTGGTCACGCCCTGAACGCCCGTCTGGTGCGTGCGCTGCTCGATACCCCGGAAGCGTGGTGCTGGGAGCACGGCGAAGCCCCGGAAACGGTGCGCGAAGCCCAGCCCGCCTTGGCTGCCGCAGCCCGCTAATTCCGCTACCCACACGCCACAGCCGCAGACGCTTTGCGCCGCGCGCGCCTTCCTGTATCAGCGGAACGCAGCCCGCTTCGCGCGGGTCCTGAGCAATAAGAGGCCCGGCAGAATGACCCCTCGGAAGAACCAGCTTTCCCGGGCCATCGTGCTCGCTCTGCTCGCCGGCGGTGTCACCGCGTGCGGCGGCGGCGTGCGCGATCGGGCGGATGTTCAATACATCGAGGAACCTGCGTCGAACCTGTACAATCGCGGCGCTGACGCGCTGGATCGCGGCCGTTACCAACGCGCGCTGACCATGTTCGAAGAAGTGGAGCGCCAGCACCCGTATTCGTCATGGGCGCGCCGCGCGATGCTCATGGAATCCTACACGCACTATCAAGCGCAGGCGTATGACGATTCAATCGAAGACGCGCAACGCTTCATCTCCCTGCACCCGGGTAACGAGAGCGCGCCTTACGCGTACTACTTGATCGCGATCTGTCACTTCGAGCGCATCATGGATGTCGGCCGCGACCAGGGCACGACCGAGCGCGCATTGGCTGCGCTGAATGATGTCGTTCGCCGCTATCCGGACAGCCCATACGCGCGTGACTCGCGCCTGAAGCTCGACATGGTCTACGACCAGCTCGCCGGCAAAGAGATGGCGATTGGCCGTTTCTATCTGACGCGCGATCAGCAGCTCGCCGCGATCAACCGCTTCCGCAATGTGATCGAGAACGAGAACTTCCAGCGCACGACGCACGTGCCGGAAGCGCTGCACCGCTTGGTCGAATCCTATCTCTCCGTCGGTATGACGGAAGAGGCTCAGCGTATGGCCGCAATCCTCGGGTACAACTTCCCAGGCAGCGAATGGTATCAGCGCACGTTTGCTCTGATGACGCAGGAAGGCGTCGCGCCGGTCGCTGTCGAGGAAGCTGAACGCCGCGGCTGGCTCGGCCGCACGTTCGGCCGGGTGCTTTAACTCCTCGCGAGGGGAGCCGCGTGAGCGACAAAGCCGTCGATAAACTGACAGCCAAGGAAGCCGCCGCAGAGTTGGAGCGGCTGGCAGCGGAAATTGCGCGCCACGACAAACTCTATCACGGCAAAGACGCACCCGAGATTCCGGACGCCGAGTACGACAAACTTCGTGTCCGAAACAACGCGATCGAAGCGCGCTTTCCTGATCTGGCTCGTGAAGACAGCCCAACGTTGAATGTTGGCTCGGCGCCGGCGGAGAAATTCGGCAAGGTGCGCCATGCCGTGCCGATGCTGTCGCTCGACAATGCCTTCGACGGCGCCGACGCGCACGCCTTTGTCGCGAAGGTACAGCGCTTTTTGAATTTGGACACGCCGCCGGTCATCACGGCTGAGCCGAAGATCGACGGACTCTCAGCCTCGCTGCGCTATGAGAACGGCACGTTCGTGCAAGGCGCAACGCGCGGCGATGGCCGCGAAGGCGAAGACGTCACCGCCAACCTCCGCACCATCGCCGACATTCCGCACACCATCAAAGGCACGCCGGCGGTGCTGGAAGTGCGCGGCGAAGTTTACATGGAGAAGGCGGCGTTCGCGACAATGAACGCCGGCCTCGAGAAGGACGGTAAGCAGGCTTACGTCAATCCGCGCAACAGCGCGGCTGGGGCGCTGCGCCAGCTCGATGCAAAAATCACCGCAACGCGGCCGCTGCGTTTCTTCGCGCATGGTTGGGGTGAGTTGAGCGAACCGCTGGCGGACACGCAGTTTGACAGCGTCAAGCGTCTCGAGTCTTTCGGCTTTCCGCTCGCAGGCATTAAGCGCGCAAAGAATGCCGAGGAATTGCTGGCGATCTATGAGGGCATTCTCGCTGGCCGTGAGAAGCTTGCCTATGAGATCGATGGCGTCGTTTACAAAGTGGACTCGCTTTCGTTGCAGCAGCGCTTGGGGTTCGTCTCGCGCAGTCCGCGTTGGGCGATCGCGCACAAATTCGCGGCTGAACAACAGCAGACGACGCTCGACGGCATCGATATCCAAGTGGGCCGTACCGGTGCGCTTACCCCGGTCGGGCGGCTGAAGCCGGTGTTCGTCGGCGGGGTCACCGTCACCAACGTGACGCTTCACAACGCCGATTACATTCGCGGCGTTGGCGCCGATAACGGTCTGATCCGCGGCGGCAAAGATCTGCGCATTGGCGATACGGTTATCGTCCAGCGCGCGGGCGATGTGATTCCGCAAATCGTCGACCTGTTGTTGGAGAAGCGGCCAAAGGGCGCCCGCAAGTACACCTTTCCTGAGACATGCCCGCGCTGCGGTAGCCACGTCGCGCGCGAACTTGAGCCAGGCGAAGAGGGTGTCATTGCGCGCTGCACTGGCGGGCTGAATTGCCCCGCGCAGGCAGTCGAGCGGCTCATTCACTTCGTCGCGCGGCGTGCGATGGACATTGAAGGCCTCGGCTCAAAGCAGATCGAGGAATTCTACGAGCTTGGTTGGGTGAAAGAGCCCGCCGACATTTTCAACCTCGCCGATCACCGCGATGAGTTGATGATGCGCGAAGGCTACGGCGAAAAGAGCGTCACCAATCTGTTCGCCAGCATCGATGCGCGCCGCGAACCGGAGTTCGGGCGTTTTCTGTATGCGCTGGGCATCCGCGACATTGGCGAAACCACGGCTGGCGTCATCGCGCGTCGCTTTGAAAGCTGGAGCGCGTTTGTGGAGGCCGTGAACGCAGCCGTGAAGGCGCGCCCCGGCGAAGCCTTCGAAGCGCTTGAGCGGGTGCATGGTGTCGGCGAAGGCGCGCGCGCAGCGCTGATTGCGGCAGCGGCGGACTTGAAAGCGCCTAGCGGCGATCTCTTCGAAGGTGGCGAGCCTCCGAAAGTGAAGGGCGTCAGCGCGAAGGCGTGGCAAGGGCTGACGGACGCGTTCGGATCGTTGGCCGAAGCGATCGTCGCGATCAAAGCCGCGGCGAAGCGGGCGCCCGGCGAGGATTATCTCGAACTTGCGCGTATCGATGGTATCGGGCCGGTGGCCGCGGATCATCTCGTCGATTTTTTCCGCGAAGAGCACAATACCGACGCGCTGAAGCGTTTGCTGAAGAACGTCACGCCAAAGGATCAACAGCGCGCGGCGACATCGAGCAAGGTATCCGGGCTGACGATCGTGTTCACCGGCACGCTCGAAAAAACAACACGCGACGAAGCCAAAGCGCGTGCGATTGCGCTCGGCGCCAAAGTCTCCGGCAGCGTGTCGAAGAAAACCGATCTCGTCGTGGCCGGACCCGGCGCCGGCTCAAAGCTGGCGGAAGCCGAAAAGCACGGCGTCAAGGTGATCGACGAGGACGCCTGGATCGAACTCAGTAGCTAAGCTTCCATCGCGCGCGCTGTGCCGAGCGTGTCCGCGTATTGTTGAAACCCAGTGATCTTGCCGTTCTTGACGCGGAAGATGTGCGCGAACTGTGCGCGCATCGTATCCGTACGCCGAGGGCCGCAGGTCAGGCGGCTTTTGCGCGGATGACTTGCGCGAGCGGCTTCCAGTTCCACGGGAGAAGCGCGGCGAGATCGGACAT
>Ga0163150_10001417_pt1 | contig 40411 bp, 31 predicted proteins | sample OliLakLV19P2IB_FD_148628 | JGI IMG/M metagenome (GOLD analysis project Ga0163150, IMG submission 148628) | Freshwater microbial mat bacterial communities from Lake Vanda, McMurdo Dry Valleys, Antarctica - Oligotrophic Lake LV.19.P2.IB | ecosystem: Environmental > Aquatic > Freshwater > Lake >... | reverse complement strand
GAACCAAATTGTACATTGATATGAAAATAATAGTTGCCTGCAGAAGCAACAGTCGAGTTAAGTGTAGTATCGAAGTTTTCTCCAGATTGTATGAGCTTGGCGGCAGAAGAACTAAATACATCATTACCACCTCCACAAAGATTTAAAGCTGAATCGGTAACACACCATGTATATTGATATTCATACGCTATGGAGCCTTCGTTTGTGATACGTACCGCTGTAGCAATACTTGGTATAGTCAAATCGCTAAAGCTTTGAATAAGTACTTGAGCTGGTGCTCCTGGAGTAGCACTTACTTCGCTTGATGATGATCCTTGACCAATTATATTTTTTGCACGAACGCGGAAGTCGTATGAATTATCATTAGACAAACTGGTGACTGTTGCCGATGGAATCGTTCCTACGCCATCAGCAAATACTGCCCACGTACTGCCACTGGTGAGTTTGTATTCAACAACATAATCAGTAATTGCAGATCCACCATTTGATCCCGGTGCTGCCCATGACAAACTAATGCTTCTATCACCAACTGTAGCAGCGAGACTTGTTGGTGCGCCGGGAACAGAGGCGGCCACTATTGAATTACTTGCACCAGATGATGTACTAGTGCCAACTGCATTTGTTGCCGTGACTGTAAATGTGTATGTCGTTCCACTGACGAGTCCACTGATTGAAGCGAAGGTTGAAGTCGTGGTTGTACTAAATCCTCCAATATTTGAACTTACTGTATAGCTCGTGACAGCGGTGCCACCATTTGAAACCGGTGTAGACCACGTCAAATTTACACTAGCGTTATCTGCCGCAGTCGCAACAAGATTTGCCGGAGCATCAGGAATGGTAGCTGGGGTTACGGAGTTGCTTGCGCCAGATGACGTACTTGTACCAATTGCATTTGTTGCTGTCACAGTAAATGTATACGCGGTTCCGTTTGTAAGACCAGTAATTGTAATTGGTGATGAGCCACCGCTTGCTGTAAATCCACCGGGGCTTGAAGTGACTGTGTATGAAGTAATTGCAGAACCACCATTACTGCCCGGTGCTGAAAAAACAACGCTAGCTTCTCCGTTTCCTAGTGTTGCTGTCCCGATAGTTGGGGCGCCAGGAACAGTGGCCGGAACAATCGAATTACTTGTCGCCGAAGCAGTACTTGTGCCTGCAGAGTTTGTTGCGGTCACAGTAAATGTGTAAGTAGTTCCATTAGTTAAACCAGTTATCGTGATTGGAGAGGAACCTCCTGTTGCAGTGAAGCCGCCGACATCTGAAGAAACGGTGTAGTACGTAATTGCGCTTCCCCCATTACTCCCTGGTGCACTGAATGTCACCGTTGCTTCACCATTACCGCGAGTAGCGGTGCCGATAGTTGGTGCGCCGGGGACTGTTGCAGGAACAATAGAATTACTTGTTGCGGACGCTGTTGAAGTGCCGGCACTATTTGTCGCCGTCACTGTAAATGTATACGTTGTTCCATTCGTAAGTCCTGTCACAACGAGCGGTGATGAACCACCGCTTGCTGTAAATCCACCGGGGCTTGAAGTGACTGTGTATGAAGTAATTGCAGAACCACCATTGTTGCCCGGTGCACTGAAAGTGATTGTTGCTTGGCCGTTACCTGCTGTTGCAGTTCCGATAGTTGGTGCATCCGGAACGTCTGACGGAATAATAATATTTGATGCACCTGAGGCGATACTCGTACCCGCAGCGTTTGTCGCCGTCACGGTGAAAGTATAACTTGCACCATTTGTCAGTCCTGTCACAACGAGCGGTGATGAACCACCTGTTGCTGTAAATCCACCAGGACTCGATGTCACTGTGTATGAAATGATACTTGATCCCCCATTGTTTCCTGGAGCTGAGAAAGTAATTGTTGCTTGGCCGTTACCTGCTGTCGCTGTTCCGATAGTTGGTGCATTAGGAATGGTCGAAGGAGTTGCAACTGAAGATGCAGTTGATGTTGCTCCTGCACCGACAGCATTTACTGCTGCTACTTTGAATGTATAGGTGGTGCCGTTGGTGAGACCGGTAAAGGTGAAGTTTGTTGTTGCTCCGCCAACGAGACGCGTTGTTGCGCCGGTGACTCCGGTTGCGGCAGATGTTCCGTCACTTGCAAAGACTGCGACTTGATAGTCAGTGATTGCTGAGCCACCAGTAGAGGCAGGTGCTGTCCATGAGACCACACTTTGTGTGTTTGCACTTGAAGTTCCAGAAACTGATGTAGGTGCGCCGGGAGTAGTGGCCGGAGTAGCAGCAGAAGATGCGGTTGATGTCGCTCCAGTACCAACAGCGTTTACTGCTGCTACTTTAAATGTGTAACCAGTTCCATTAGTGAGACCAGTGAAAGTGAGGTTGGTAGTAACTCCACCGACGAGGCGTGTTGTTGCTCCAGTCACTCCGGTTGCGGCAGAACTGCCGTCACTTGCAAAGACTGCGACTTGATAGTCAGTAATTGCTGAGCCACCAGTAGAGACAGGTGCTGTCCATGAGACAACACTTTGTGTGTTTGCACTTGAAGTTCCAGAAACTGATGTAGGTGCATCCGGAATGGTCGAAGGAGTTGCCACTGAAGATGCAGTTGATGTTGCTCCAGCACCGACAGCATTTACTGCAGCAACTTTGAATGTATAGGTGGTGCCGTTGGTGAGACCAGTGAAAGTAAGATTCGTAGTAACTCCACCGACGAAGCGTGTTGTTGCTCCAGTCACTCCTGTAGCAGAAGATGTTCCGTCACTTGCAAAGACCGCAACTTGATAGTCAGTAATTGCTGAGCCACCAGTAGAGACAGGTGCTGTCCATGAGACAACACTTTGTGTGTTTGCACTTGAAGTTCCAGAAACTGATGTAGGTGCGCCGGGAATTGTAGCGGGTACAACCGAATTACTTGTTGCAGAAGAAACGCTCGTACCAAATTCATTGGTCGCCGTCACAGTAAATGTATATGTTGTTCCGTTTGTTAAGCCGGTGACGATAATTGGTGATGAACCGGCTGTTCCTGTAAATCCTCCTAGGCTCGATGTCACAGTGTAAGAAGTGATGGCAGAACCACCATTGCTTGCTGGTGGAGAAAATGTAATTGTCGCTTCGCCGTTTCCACGAGTTGCTACGCCGATTATTGGTGCATCAGGAATTGATTGAGCATTAAAATATGGGTACGTAGAAGCTTCCGCAATCTTCCATAAAAACGTTGTAAAATCCCAGTCGACAAAAGTCGCCTGCTGCTTCATTTCTGTTGTGGTTTTCCCTGTCATGCCTGCAGGATCAGCGCCGTTACCTACGCCATCTCCCGCAGCAAAACCAGAGGTTGTTGTGTCCCAATAACTTGAAGAATACGTACCGCTCACAGGATTACCGGTGATGCCTCCGACATATTGAAGGGAAGCCGATGACCCTGTAGCACCCGAGGATCCGGCTGATCCGCCAGCACCTCCTGTTCCAGACGCTCCACCTGCTCCACCCGTAGCGCCAGAGGTTTTGATGCCTGAAGGAATACCGCTTGAATAGGTATTGGTAATGACAGTTGTTGTCTGACTCCCCAAGAGACCTCCCACAAATGCGCTGGCTCCGGCTCCACCCGCAGCACCGTTCGCGCCGTTACCATTTGTACCTGCACTACCACCGCCAGCCGCGCCGCCATTTCCTCCGTCGCCACCATTACCACCATCGCCAGGAGTACCAGCAGTAGTAGTAATATTGCCACGAGCGTAAGCGTTAGAAACAGTACCTGTGTTTGCTCCGACTAAACCTCCCCCCGTAACTGCTCCTCCTACACCTCCTACACCACCAATAAGACCAACTGTTCCGTTCCCGCCATTTGCAGCCGATCCTCCGACTCCACCATTTCCACCCTTCCCGCCAGTAGCTCCGCTAGCACCATTGCCTCCAGTCATTGTCACATTTCCATACGCATAACTTGTATCGAAACTGCCAGTTGTGAGATTCGCGCCCATAAGTCCACCCGCAAAGCTCGCTCCTCCAGCTCCTCCAGCTCCTCCAGCAATACTAGCACCACCGTTTCCACCAAGACCTGTTCCTCCATTACCTCCCGTGCCAGATATTCCCGAAACACCTGCGACCCCTCCTGCTCCACCAATAGTGGTGACATTTCCCAAAGCCCATGATGTTTGTACAACACCAGCAGTGAAGTTATATCCAACCAAACCACCAGCGTATGAAATTCCTCCAGCACCTGCCACGGCTGTCGCTCCCTGAGCTCCACCAACACCTCCAGCACCAGTTGGTCCACCGGCTCCACCATTTCCTGATGTTCCTGCTGCTCCTCCAGCACCACCAGACGAACCATTCACCGTAACATTTCCCTGTCCATATACTGTATTAAGTGTGCCGATGTTATAACCAGCAAACCCGCCTCCATAGGCAATACCTCCTACTGTTCCGGCGCCTCGAGTACCAGAATTTCCACCCGTACCGCCAGTACCAGCCAAGGCCCCCGCACCACCGTCACCTCCATTTCCACCTGTGCCACCTGAACCTCCAGCGCCTCCGGTTAGAGTGAGAGTTCCCCACGCGTATGAATTACTAATTGTTCTTCCTGTATTGTTCCAACCAACAAAAGCACCTCCGTATGCAATGCCACCCGCACCTCCTGCTGTAGCAGCTCCACCAATACCTCCATTGCCTCCGGCACCAGCAATTCCTATCGCACCGCTACCGCCATTGCCACCAATACCTCCTTGACCACCAGTACCAGATACTCCAACAACATTATTAGTGGCATACGAACCAAGTAAAATAGTCCCGTTGTTGTAGCCAGTATGTCCTCCTATATAGAGAACTCCTCCTGCGCCAGCAACAGCTCCAGCACCTGCAATTCCACCCGCAACAGCAGTTCCGGGAATTCCACCATTCCCTCCAGTACCTCCAGTACCACCGTTTCCAGAAGTTCCAGTAACAGTAGCCCCAGTTGAATAACTTGTAATAATAGTGTCCGTTGTGTTTACATTGTTACCTATAAGTCCACCCGCAAAGCTCGCTCCTCCAGCGCCACCAGCACCGCCAATCGTTCCCCCTCCTCCATTACCGGCGCTCGCTGATGCATCACCGCCAGTTCCTCCAATCCCACCAGACCCACCATTTCCAGCCAAAGAAGTGACAGTACCAGTGGCATAAGAATCAATAATAATTCCTGTCGTAGTATTGTTGGCAGTGAGTCCTCCTGCATATGATGCTCCTCCAGCACCGGCCGCTCCTCCAGCTCCGCCGGCAGCAGCTATGGTGGCAGTAGTGATTCCACTTGCTCCACCTGCGCCTCCAGTACCTGGAGTTCCCACCGCTCCGCCCGTTGAATTAACATTTCCCGTCGCATATGAAAAATACTCAATCGTTCCCGTATTAAAAGCAATGAGCCCTCCCGTGTATGCCGCGCCACCTGCGCCCATCGCTCCGCCGGCACCACCTGTGCCTCCAATAGCATTTGATCCGCCAGTGCCCCCAATAGTTCCAGCCGCTCCATTTCCTGACGTTCCCCCAATTGCGGTAGCTGCTCTTGTAGAATAACTAGTTGTAATAAGCAAGTTTGAACCCAATGTCGAACTTGTTTGCCCTATCAATCCTCCTGCGTATGAAGCGCCCCCCGCGGCACTTGCGCCAGCGGCGCCAGCGGCGCCACCCGCACCGCTTGATCCACCACTGCCAGGTGTGCCTGCTGATCCGGAAGCTCCTGAAGCTCCTCCTGTTGCAGTAACTTCATTACCAGTTGAATAATCAAACAAGTAACGGCTGGTTCCGGTAGTGACCGAACTAAAACCAGTAACCCCTCCTGCATTGGCTTGACCTCCAATCCCACTTGCACCGCCTGCGCCACTTGCACCTCCAATAGAACTGGTCGCACCACTTGAACCGTTACCTCCAGTACTGCCGGCGCTTCCTTGTCCGCCAATTGCAGTTACATTTCCTGTAGCATAACTATTAGCGATATCACTTGACCCAGTGGTAATACGATTATTTCCTACAAGTCCACCAGCATATGCCGCTCCACCAGCCACTCCCGCAACCGCGCCTCCTCCAGCACCACCAGTAATGGTGGTACGAGATGCACCTCCGTTACCAGATGTTCCTGCAGTCCCAGCCGTTCCACCAGTGGAAGAAACATTGCCTGTAGCGAAATTTGCAAATAAATTACTGGTACCGGTAGTAAAATTGTTTAAACCAACGAGTCCGCCAGCATTAGCATCACCTCCTACTCCAGCGGCACCTCCAAGAGCACCCACAGAACCAATATGCGTGCCACTAGGAGAGGCGGATCCGTTTCCACCAGTACCCCCCACGCCGCCAGTGCCTCCAGCTCCACCGGTCGCCGTGGCATTTCCCGATGCATGAGAGGTAAGTATCTGCAAAATTTGCGTCGTACCAGTCATATAACCCACTAGGCCACCGCCATAGGCAGCGCCTCCTGAGCCTCCTGAGCCACCAACACCTCCAGCGGCAGCGGTTCCTGTAGTAACACCGGATCCGGAAGTACCGCCAGTACCACCGTTCCCTCCCGTTCCTCCCGTGCCGCCTGTGGGCGAAACGGAAATCGTAGAAGTCGCATTTTGAATCGTCCCAAGATTATAACCAACCAATCCACCAACAGCTCGCAAACCTCCTGCACCTCCTGTACCACCCCCTGTTCCTGTGCCACCTATAAAGTTAGTCGCGCCTGTACCACCATTGCCACCATTTCCTCCGTTCCCTCCAAATTTCTCACCAGGAGAAGATGTTAAATTATCACCGTAAGAATTACTAACGACTCCAGTTGCAGTATTAAAACCAATTAAACCACCTATATATCCGTCACCCCCGAGCCCCCCGACACCAGCTCCTCCTCCGGCTCCACCGGCAGCACCTATACCCAAACCTCCATTTCCTCCATTTCCTCCGTTTCCTCCAACCTTGTCACTACCCGACATAGTTATGTTGGTGGCATACGAATTACTAATATTTGCAGTATTATAGGCTACTAATCCACCTCTAAAACTCACACCGGCAGCGCCACCAGCACCACCAGCAGAGCCAGCGGCACCTCTTATACTATCTCGTCCATTTGATCCATCAGCACCAAAACCAGCAGCACTAGTTACATTCATCTGACTATAAGAATTTGTTTGAATGACTCCGGTGTTGTAGCCAACAAGACCTCCATCGTAAACCACGCCACCGGCGCCGCCCGCTCCACCGGCGCCGCCGATACCATCAATCGCAGTTCCTGTGCCGGTGCCACCAGCACCTCCGAGAGCTGACACCCCTCCATCACCACCGGTAGCATTGACGGTTCCAGCTTGAGCATAGGAGGTTGTAATTGTTCCCAAAAGATTCTGCCCAACGAGTCCGCCGACAGTGACCGCTGCACCCAAGTTTGCTGCGCCCGCACCGCCTGCACCGCCGACTCCGCCTGCGCCACCAATATGGTTCGTTCCCGCCGATCCATCACCACCATTTCCTCCTATACCGCCAACGCCACCATTACCAGCAGTAGAGGTCGCCATTGAGGTAGCATATGAAGAATTAATAATGGCGTTGACCGATGTGTTAAGTCCGACCAACCCTCCCACGTTTGTCGCTCCTCCTGCTCCACCCGCACCTCCTGCCCCTCCTGCAGCCGCAGTACCGTTTGTAATATTCCCCGATGCCCCAGCATTTCCTCCCGCGCCGCCGACTCCTCCTGCACCACTATTACCTGTAACTGCTCCAGTCGCGTGATATGAAGATTGAATAACACCACCCGAGTTGTTTCCTACAAGTCCTCCAGAATATATTACTCCTCCAACGCCACCGGTGGCTCCAGCACCACCAATACCTCCGATAGCCGCAGACCCGCCAGCTCCCCCATTTCCACCGGCACCTGAATTTCCACCTGCTCCTGAAGTCCCGATAATAACTCCAGTGCTGTATGAGGAATTTATATCTCCTGAAGTTAAAAAACCAACAAGCCCGCCAGTGTATCCGATTGCTCCAGTGGCGCCAGCCGCTCCTGCGCCACCAGCACCACCCGCTGAAGCAGAACCTCCAGCGCCGCCCGCACCGCCCGCAGTTCCAACCCCTCCCGCTCCTGCAGTGATCGTTACATTACCTGTTGCATACGAGCTTCCAATGTATAGCCCTGTACTAGCGAACCCAACGAGACCTCCTCCGTAGATAAAACCTCCAGCACCTCCAGCACCTCCGACAGCTCCAGCGCCACCAGTCATACTTGCTGCTCCGGCGCCACCGCTACCTGACACTCCTCCACTACCACCAGGATCTCCAGTAACTGACACGCTTCCAGTAGCGTACGAACTTGTGATGGAAATGCTGGCGCCAGCAATACCTCCAATTAGACCTCCTACGTTAGAAGCAGTTGCTTGAGTAATGCCACCAGCACCGCCAGCTCCTCCCACTCCTCCTATTGCTCCCACTAGACCATTCGACCCAGCACCGCCAGCTCCAGAGGTTCCTCCGGCAACAGTCACGTTGCTCGTAGAAAACAAATTATCAATATGTACGATTGCTAATGACACATACCCGATTGCTCCACCTACAAATTTTGCTCCAGTTACTCCGCCCACACCACCGGCTCCGCCGGTTCCATTTCTCCCGCTTGTCCCGCCAGATCCACCCGCACCTCCTGCCCCTCCTGTGCCAGCACCCAAACCACTTATCTGACTTATAGTTCCGCCAACACTACTTGAACTTGCTATATTGCCATTACCTTGGCCCGCGATACCTCCAAGAAACAAAGCTCCGCTTGAACCACCTGCACCACCGGTTCCTCCTACTCCACCATTGTGTCCACCTGTTCCGGCGCTGCCATTTCCCCCTGCTCCTCCCACTCCTCCAGAACTACCCGCCGTATTGGTTGACGTTAAACTACCAGTGACAGAAGAATTCAAAATAACTCCGGCACTATCTCCCACCAGACCCCCAAGGTATGTCGCTCCACCCGCTCCGCCTCCTCCACCAACTCCTCCAGACGCTGCAGTACTGCCTGAAATATTTCCAGATGTACCGCCGGTACCTCCAGCACCTCCCACTCCAGCGACTCCTCCAGCCACCGTGATCGTCGTGACGGTATAGTTCACGCCGGAAATAATTCCGGTGGTCAAAAGTCCAACCACACCTCCGCCAGCGGCGAGCCCACCAGCACCCGAAAGACCACCCGCCCCACCGACTCCTCCGATAAATCCTGTCGTGCTTCCTCCGGTACCTCCTTGTCCACCAATGCCTCCAGCGCCTCCGGCGCCACCCGTGGAGGTGACGGTGCCTGTGTTGTTTGCAATTGAAATAGTCACTCCAAGGACACCGTTGTTTCCAATAACACCTCCAGCATACGACGCGCCACCTGTCGCACCTGCTCCACCTGCTACGCCTGACACACCAGCAATACCTGCACCACTACTACCACCGCTACCGGCGTTACCTCCAGCGCCTCCGGCCCCACCAGTAGAAGAAGCATTGCCCGTAGCATAAGAACTTGAGCTAATTACAGAAGAGTTGAAACCGACAAGACCGCCGGCCGAACTCAACCCACCTGCAAGAGCAGCACTTCCAGATATACCAGCTGCTCCCGCAACTGCGCTCGAAGAATTTCCACCATTCGCACCCGTGGGACCTGATGCGCCGGCTCCACCTACTGCCGTAGTATTGCCACTTGCGTATGAGGCACCATTAACAATTCCGTTTGTGTTATTTAATCCGATTAAACCTCCTGCGTAGCTCGCGCCACCAGCCGCCAAGGTTCCGAGACCGCTCGCGCCGCCCGTTGCACCAGTTGTGCCATTTCCCCCGTTACCACCAGACCCACCACGACCAGCAAGGCCTCCCGTAGCAGAAGCGTTGCCCGTAGCATATGAATTGGTGATGACTCCCGTATTAATACCAAGCACTCCTCCCGAATATGCTATTCCACCAACGCCACCGCTAGCTCCACCCGCTCCACCAACTGTCCCCGCAACACTTCCACCTGCGACGCCAGCTCCACCTGCTCCACCCGTACCCGAACTCCCCGCAGTTGCCACGACATGTATTGCCGCATTAGAATTTTGTATGTTACCCGCCGCATTACTTCCCACCAATCCGCCCGCTTGTCCTACTGCAGATGCTCCGCCGACGCCACCAACGCCACCAACACCTCCTACGGCTCCGCTTCCTCCCGTTCCCCCGGCTCCGCCGTTTGCCCCATTGCCAGCACTGCCAGCTGTTGCTGTTACAGAACCGGAAATTATATAGACGCTTGTCAGTGTGTTAGAAGTATGAAGCCCAACAATTCCTCCCGCAAACGCTTGGGCTCCAGCACCACCCGCACCACCCGTTGCCCCAACGCCACCAGCATGACTTGCCCCACCGGCCGATCCGTTACCGGCGGCCCCAGCAGCGCCTCCGTTTTTCCCCGCAGAAGCTGTCGCGGCAATAGTCCCGCTTGCGTACGAATTAATTATTTCGTTTGTGTTGTTTCCTACTAGTCCTCCCGCGTAGGCGATTGCGCCAGCGCCACCTGCACCCCCTGCGCCTCCAACCGCTGAGGCAACTGCGTTATATCCAGTCCCCGTAGCGCCCCCAGCGCCACCGACTCCTGCATTACCGGGCGTTCCTGCGGTTGCCGTAATGTTACCAGTTGAATAGGAAGTGCCCGAGATTACTCCAGCATTTTGTCCAGTTATGCCTCCCGATGAGCTCACGCCACCCACGCCACCCGCGCCACCTACTGCCCCTACACCACCAACAGCAGATGATCCGCCCGTACCTCCTTGTCCACCAGTGCCACCAACTCCTCCCGCACCCCCAGTCGCCGCAAGATTCCCCGACGAATAACTACTAGTGACGGTACCCAAAATAATTTGGCCAACGACTCCGCCTCCAAACACCGCTCCACCCGCGCCACCTACTGCGCCAACAGCTCCAGCTCCACCGGTAGTACTCGCACCGCCCGCTCCACCTGCACCGCCGGTACCACCTACGCCACCCGCGCCTGCGGTAGCCGCAATTGTTCCCGCGGAATATGCAGACTGGATTTCTCCGCTCGTGTGATAGCCAACTACTCCGCCTACATACGCAATGCCTCCAACCGCCCCGGCACTGCCGGCAATACCCGCAAGCCCCGCCCCTCCTGCACCACCAAGAGCCCCAGCTCCGCCGGCGCCGGAAGTTCCGGTAACATTTCCTGTTGCGTAGCTACTCACAATGCTTGTGCCGGCGTTTTGGCCAACAACACCTCCTGCATAAATGATCGCACCTGCTGTTGCCGTACCTCCGACTCCCGCGAGCGCTGACGAACCTCCCGCACCTCCCACTCCCGCTGCACCTCCGGCGCCGGCTGTTCCTGTGAGAGATCCAGTAGTCCAATAACTATTCGTAATCGTCAGAGTGTTATTCCCCGCAAGACCTCCAACGTATAAAATCCCGCCGGCTCCGCCAGTACCTCCTACGACGCCGGTCAAACCAGTAAGCCCCGCAACACCAACTCCGCCCGCACCTCCCGCACCGCCCGTTCCTGATATGGAATTTCGCGAGTATGAACTATCGATAACTCCCGTATTAGAACCCGCTATTCCCCCTGCGTACGAGGCAGTCACAATGGCCGATCCGCCAGCAGCTGACGCGCCACCCGCACCACTCACTCCCGCGGAACCTCTAGCTCCTCCTGAACCGCCTGTACCTCCAAGTCCGCCTGCCTCTCCTGTGACTGTGACTGTTCCAGTGGTCGAATAAGAATATGTGATATCGCCAGAGTTGATCCCTGCAATACCTCCGGCATAGCCGGCTCCGCCAGCACCTCCGGCTGCAGCGGCGCCTCCTGTACCTCCCGTGCCCGTGGTTGTAAGTGCTGCGCTACCTCCGGTACCACCTGCTTTCCCATCTTTTCCTGATGAACCTGTCGCTGTTACGGATCCCGTATTATATGTGGAGGAAGCAACTCCGCTGATAATTCCAGTCAAAATGTTTTGGCCTACTAAACCGCCCGCATATGCAATAGCACCCGCTCCACCTGCACCGCCGGTACCACCCGCGGCAGCTGCTGCGACACTTGTTGCACCGCTTGCGCCACCAATACCGCCGACAGTCCCGTTACCCGATGCGCCTGCGTTTGAGATAATCGTACCCGTTGAGTATGACGCATTTTGGATCGTGCCTGCGTTAGTTCCGGTTACGCCACCGGCGTATGATGCTCCCCCCGAACCTCCGATTCCAGCAGCTCCTGCTCCCGCCACTCCGCCGAGACTGGCTCCACCCCCGCACCTCCGTTGCCGCTTGTTCCTGCTGTTCCGCCGGCACCACCTATTGCAGTAATATTTCCTGTATTAAACGTTGAACTAATTACGCCGGTGTTTATCCAACCAACAATGCCGCCTGCGTATGAAATTCCCCCCGCTCCCGCCACTCCTACAGTTGCTCCCGCTGCACCACCAACACCAGTACCCAAGTTTGCACCACCATTACCTGTATTACCTGAATTTCCTCCTGCCCCGCCCGTGGCAGTCACTGTTGCTGAAGAACTTGAAGTTGCAATGGTTCCTTGAGCAAAATATCCAACCAAACCCCCAACGTATGTCACACCTCCTACAGCAGCCGCATTGCTCACCGACAAACCGCCGGCTCCCGCCGTCGTTGCGCCACTTGTGGTGTTTCCTCCAGCACCTCCGTTTCCGCCTGCGCCACCGGCTCCACCAATACCAGTTATATTTCCTGCGACAGTAGAGCTTGCAACAACACCCGTGTTGTAACCAACGAGACCACCAAGATACAAAACAGAACCAGCAGTACCAGCTGTACCGGGTGAGCCTGCTGTTGGAGTTGTGCTATTTGTGCCGGTAGCTCCATTGCTACCAGCTACACCAGCAGTTGAAGTCGCAGTAAACGATACTCCCGTAAGAACGAGATTTTGAATTGCTCCCGTTGAGTATCCAAAAAGTCCTACATAGCTAGTTGTCGTGGTGCTAATAAACAGGTTACTGACTGTATATCCCGAACCATCAAAAATGCCTGTAAATGGTGTCGTGTTGTTGCCAACAGGAGCAAAGCCAGAATTTGTATTCCATCCAGAAGTTACTGTAGCTGCAATATTGCCATTTAGAATATAGGAGCTTGCGAGGTTTGTCCTCATTGCCTGTAACCCATAGACATCAAAAATGACAAACGGGTCTTGGCTTGTTCCCATCCCGGTATATCTGCGATACGTGCCTGCATTTATCGCAAAGCTCCCGGTTGCAGAAAATGTGTGTGTCCCAGGCATTGGCGCAGTAAACGTTGCGGCCGATGTCTGCAAGTAATCACCTGAAAGCCCACCCGAGTTGGTGATGGTGAGGTTGCCACTTTGGGTAATGGTGCCAGTATAGCCACTAATGGTCAGAGACCCGATTGTAAATGCCTGATCAATAGTAGAGGCGTTGAGGCCGGTATCGAAGATAACGTCAGTACCAGAGTCTGGGATAGACGCGCCCGAGGCACCGCCAGACGAGGCCGACCAACTTCCTGTTGAACTCCAGTTAGCTCCCGAGCCACCCACAAAGTAACGAACGTTTGGGTCAACAATATAATCAATGTCAACGTTCCCAATAATTTTCAAGTCAAACTCGTCGGTTGGCGCAAGAAGCTCGGTCAGCAAAATTCTGAACTTGCCATTCTGGTCAATAGTAAATGTTCCTAAGAATTGTCCATCGAGGGTATACGCCTCGACTATTGCTGGGGTGTCGCCGTGCGGACGAGCATACAATGTTATGTCGCGAGACGCACTCAACAATGCCTCAAATGTAACGCGTACATATTGGCCATCCTCGAGCGATGCAAATACTCCATCTTGCGATTTAACTAGATCAAAAATATCTTCTATAGTATTTTTGTTTGCATCAAGTCGAAGTGCTTTTGATATGTAGACAATTTCAAACGTTTGCGTCGAGAGGTGCGGCACGATCCATTCCAAATGATCAATGTACCCATTACCATCATCATCAAAAGTAATAAACTGCATTACTTGATCGTCATTATTTTTCCACGTTATTTTTATTTGACTCTCTTGTCCAACTTTAAATACTTCAGGTATCGCCGTGCGAACTTGTACGTCAATAAACAACGACTCATCCATTCCATCGGGCACAGACACAATGACCGTTTTGCCATTGTCTGTAAATTGCTCGTCTACCATTGGAGTGAGCGCCGCTACCGATGTGACTTCTTGCGTAGAAGTTGCCGCTGATGGTTCTGTTGTAGTAGCAACATCGGGCGCAACAACCACCGTGGATGTCGAGGATGCATCGAGTGTCGTTGAGACTACAGGAGCACTACCACTAACTGAACCAGAATTTACGATTGGAGCTGGTGTTGCTTCCGGCGTGGGTACTATGTCCGGAGTTGTCACCTCATCTGAACTCGTAGCTACTTGGTCAGAAACGGCATCTTGAACAGGAGAAGCCTCTTCTGTAGAAGAGGCTTCTGGAGTAATAACTTTATCGCTCGACGCTGCCTCTTCAACAGTAGTTGAGACATCCTCAATAGAGGTAGTATCCGCGGCTGATGGAATAGTTTCCGCAGTAGCGGCTATGTCACTAATCGGCATCACTTCTGCAGCAGATGTTGAATCGGGCTCGACCACATCAGACGGAGTATTTGGTGGAGTCTCCGGAGAGCTTTCAGTTAGATTAGAAACAGGTGCATCAGAAGGTCCTACTGCGTCATCAGAAGCTCTAGAAATGAATGGTTGAAATAAAAATAAACCGGCCACTAATAAGCCGGTGAGAAAAAAATAACGGCCGCACTTCTTCTGTGTAAAATCTTCTCTGCTCACCACAATATTTTACTATGGCTCTCAAATTTTTTAGGAATAAAGGCTATATTTGGCAACACTTTTTTAATTTTTGGATTTAAAACTTATAGATAATTGATAGCAAAATTATGATTTAAAGAATACATTTTCATACACCCTGGCTATCAGACAAGGAGTACGGCCTCTCAATAAGGACTAGGATCAATTACCACCCATAGCTTACTTTGTATGTCTATTTAAAAAATTTATTGCCGAGATTCATTGTAAAGTCTGAAGTTCTCGGATAGCCGAGGCAATAATTACAGCATCATTTCTATGATCATGTGAGAAATTCCTTGCATTTTAGAGGCCAGGATGGGTAACCTATTTAAAATAGTACCGCTGGGTGTTGGGTCAGTAGATTTAAGAAAATGATCGTGACATTTAATTGCATACCCCTTTGTTGGTTATCCCCACCCCATAATAAAAAATCTACTGCATGTTCGACATACATACAGACTATTCAATAACCGCACACAACAGTCTATATCTCAAATTGACTGCTCGCCTAGAGTATTGTTGGAACTTTATTCGCCAAAACAAAAAGAGGAGCAAATGGAAAATTCCGCTACCCCGCCTCGCACCAGTGCTCCGGCCTTGCGAAGCTACGCTTCTCACCCTCCTTTTCCATTTGCGACATCCGAATTCAAAAACAAATGAGCCGAAGTTTTGGCAAATCCTCTTCTTACAGAAGCTGTACACCTTTCACATTTTGAATACAAAATGCTCAAGGTCTTGCGAAAGTGTCCCACACTTTCTCACCCCAAAAAATTGCTTTGCCAAAACTTCGTCCGCATTAGTCCCGCCACCTGCCCGAATACTTGGAGGGCAGAACACCAAAGAAAAATGTCCTTTCCTTTTTAGAAGAAAAAATTGGTCGCACCACAAGAGTACTTCATGTTTTCTAATTCGCTTCGCTCATAAGAAAACAAAGTCGCGCGCAAATCCGAAAAGCAAGGAACATTTTTCTTTGGTGTCCGCCGTACTCGGCGGGTGGCGGGGCTGATTTATTCGTTCAGTTTCCTTTGGAAAAAAGTTCGAGCAAAGTGTATAATTACAGCACCAGAAGTAACTTGTTCGGAATTAAGAATATGGAGCGATTTTGCGGAAGCCAAAATCGCGCTTTGATTTTCGCCAAAACCCTTTCCGCCTACGGCGGAAGCCGTGAAATCCCATAATTCCCCCCAGCGTATGGAAACAACTCAAACCAAAACTAAATGCGTTCTCTATGCTCGCAAGAGTACAGAGGAAGATGACCAGCAGATAATGTCTATTGAGGCACAGCTTTTTGAATTGAGAGAGTATGCGAGCAAAGAACGCATTGAAATCGTAAAAGTATTTACGGAAGCGAAAAGCGCAAAGAAGCCCGGGCGAGACGGTTTTGCTAAAATGGTTGAGTATATTGAGGCAAGTAATGAACCACTTGGCATTTTAGCATGGCACCCCGACCGTCTCGCTCGAAATTCTGTTGATGGCGGAAAAATAATTTACTTAGTGGACATCAACAGAATTGCTTCTTTACGCTTTCCGCAGTTTTGGTTTGAGCCAACTCCGCAAGGGAAATTCATGTTGCAAGTGGCGTTCGGACAAAGCAAATATTTTTCTGACAACCTTGTTGAGAATGTGAAGCGTGGAATCCGCCAAAAAATCCGCCGTGGTGAATGGCTAACGCTCGCTCCTCTTGGCTATGTGAATAATTTGAAAACTAAAAATATTGAGCCACACCCGACCACTTCTCGCGTAATCAAGCGAGCGTTTGAGGAATATGTAAAAGGTACTTACACGCTGACATCTCTAGCGGATTTTTTGGCGGACCACGGCGTTGTTCAGAAAAAAGGTACGCCACTTGCCAAAGTTTCCGTTGTGAAAATGCTGACCAACAGAGCATATCTTGGATTTATTAAACATCGTGGTGAATGGCACAACGGAAACTTTGAGCCAATTCTTTCTCCGACACTGTTTGAAGCAGTCCAGAAAGTGTTTGCGAATCGGAAGAAACCAAGAAAGCAAAAATCGTTTCTTCCGTTCGCATTCACTGGATTTGCAAAGTGCGGCGAGTGTGGCTGTGCGATTACGGCGCAGTATGCCACCAACAGATTTGGAACACGCTACACCTATTATCGTTGCACCAAGAAAAGTGGAAAGTGCGCACAGCCGTATACGCAAGAAAAGGCACTCACCGCACAATTGCAAACACTGCTTCAATCAGTGTCGCTTCCTTTTTCTGAAATTGAAGAAATGGACAAGCAGATTATTGCTTGGGAAAAAGAATCAATTTCTGAAAAAGGAAATGTTGTCCAAAATTTGAAAGAGAGGATTCGAGCAAGCCAACAGAAGCTCGACAAGCTCGTTTCTGTGTACCTAGACGGCGATATTGAACGCGAGACATATCTTTCGCGCAAAGACCTCCTTATGCGCGAAAAAGTAGGTTTGCTCGAAGCAGAAACAAATTTTGGGCAACAAAGAAAGAATTGGGTCGAACCCTTGCGGAGTTTCGTTTTGTCCTTGAAATACTGTGCCGAAATTGAAAAAACTTCCAATCATTTAGAATGGAAGAAGTTTTTTCAACAAATCGGCTCTAACCCTGAAATCAAGGACAAAACGATTTCCATACGCTGGGGGGAATTATGGGATTTCACGGCTTCCGCCATAGGCGGACGCGGGGGCAAGGTCGCGGATTTTGCTTTGCAAAATCCGCTCCTCTTTCCAAATTTTTATGATGTCTCTACTTGTGCTGGGGAGAGGACTTGAACCTCCAAGCCTTGCGGCACATGGTCCTAAGCCATGCGTGTCTGCCAATTTCACCACCCCAGCACTTTGAAAAGAACAAGCCCTGCCAATTTCGCCACCTGCCCAACAATGGCGATGATACTACAAAACCACTTAAACATTTGCTAGAGTACACGAATCCCGCCCGTAAGCAGAGCTTTCGGGCGGGATCATTCCGACGGCATGAAAACTTAGTTTTCGCGCCGCTCCTCATTCCCGCCCGTAGCTCAGTTGGTAGAGCAGCTCCCTCTTAAGGAGACGGTCGCAGGTTCGAGCCCTGCCGGGCGGACAAAGTTACAAAATCACCTGTTTTGGGTGCATCCGCGAGTAGTTGATACTGTTCTTTGTATTTAGTTTGAGCCACGGTTCCGTTTTTGAGAGAAAGGTTCCAAAGTATCTCAAAGGCCACTTCTCGTTTTTTCTGATCATCAGCATCAAGAAACTTTTTCTTGGCTCTACTGGCTTGCAGAAATACATTATGGGTCGGTTCCAAAGTGGCGAGAGGGTTTCGATTGGAAGGGTTCTGTAAATCCTTTTCGATAGAGAAACGCTCGGCCTTGATGCTCTGGATTTTACGCTCATAGAGTTCAGGCCGAAGAAGTTGGGCAGAGTACACATCGAACGCGGTGATCTCCTGCTCCTCTAGGGCCTTTAAACGGGCTTCTAGACGCATCCTCGTAGCCTCTTGGTAGTCAGAGTTATGGGAGTAGCGTTGTCGGGCCGCCTCATACATGATATTGACCAGCTCGTCGTCAAAACCGACTTTACCGAGCGCATCAGCCGTCAAGGCATTAGCCAGCTCAGATCGGAGATAGCCCTTATGCGCCTCACAAAAGCCTTTCCCATTGGTGCAGTAGTAATACTGGTGGCCTTTCTTGAGAGAGGCCGTATACATACACCCACAGACCTCACAAGTTAAAAGGCCTCGAAGCGGAAAGAATTGAAGTTTAGGCCGGGGGCGTGTCTTTCCAACAAACACTTCTTGCACATGATCGAATTGATTCTTTGAGACAAGAGCCGGGTGTTTGCCTTGGTAGTATTTTCCGTCTCGAACCATAACCCCGTAATAGAAAGGATTTTTGAGCATGGCCTCGACCTTGCTTCTTCCAAAACGATATCCGCCCGTCGTCCTAAAGCCCTCGGTATTGAGAACCTTAAAAACATCCCTCAAAGAATAATTACCGGAGCCGTATAGCTCGAAACAGCGAAGCACCGATGTGCTTGTCTTGGAATCAATCACCACAAGCCCGGTGCCTTTCTCATTGAGGTAGCCTATAGGCGCACGACTCGGCCATTCGCCCCGATCTAACTTGGCACGATTACCACGCTTCACATTCTCGCTTAAATCCCTGCTGTATTGGTTCGCCATACCAAAATGAACGGCGAGAAGCAAGACGGTTTCAGACGGGATATACGTTTTCTCATATGTCCTGATTTCCTTGATGATGCCATTTTGGAGCATATCCATGATCTCGCCACCCTCGACCATGTTCCGTGCAAGGCGGTCTAGCTTCCAACAAATAATCGCGTCGGCCTCGCCGTTTTGAATCATGCGAATCATTTTCCTGAACACCGGACGACCTACTATCTTTGCGGACTGACTTTCCCTGAGAATCGTTTTTACCTCTAGACCATTAGCAATCCTTAGCATCTCGTTCTCCTGCGACTCAAGCGAGAGGACTTGTTTGTCCTCGGTATCGGTCGATTTTCTGCAATAAATTATGTATCGCATACTAGAGTTATCACAGCAATCCTATCACGGCCTCCTTCACTTCGGGAAACTCGGAAAGATCTACAACAGAGCGTTTAGTCTGGCCTTGATATTTGCTCTTGTACTCCTTCTCCCATTTAGGAAGTGTGCTCACCAACTGGAGAATCTTACCTATCCGAGGCTCATCTAAGACCTCTAGGGGGCGATTAAGATTTCGGCTCGCAAAGTACCGCTTGCGTCCATGGAGCCGTTCATCGAGAGCGTCTTTCGTCATATACTTGGTCATGTACGCGCCGAGATTAGGGACTTGGGATACCTGCTTAATTTTTATAAAGCCGTGATCCCATATCTCCGCGAGAAGATCTTTATCAATCCATAGCAGGTTAAAGACAATCGCGTGGAAATGTACCGCGCCGCGCTTTTGGAACTCCGGCACACAGACATACTTGAAATGGCTTTTTCTCGTCCCCTCCATGCGGTAATTGAAGTTTTTGAGGAAGTTAGTGTAGAGGCGATTAGCCTCGGTAAGGTCAGTGAGATTTTCAGCGAAGGTGAAGGTAAGGAATTTTGGGCTGAATGGCCTGTCATACCCGTCAAACCATTGGTGGGCATTAGCGTTGATAATCCGAATCAGCCTATTCTTCGTCTGACTTAGGGAGCGTCGCATAATCTCTTTCTTCTCGTCCTCAGTCTTTTTCTTTACCAAGGCGGAAGTACCACTCTTGCCCCTGAAGCCATACATCAGGTCTTTCTCGTACAGATAGGCCTCAAGGATATCTCCTGAGAGGATAATTTTTTGCTTAGTAAGTCTAGTCATAAGTCGAATTAAGTGTGAGATTTATCAAGTCTAGTAAGAGCCGCCCGCGCCCGCCCTGCGGGCGGGTCGCGCGGGCCGGCTAACCCCACGTAGAGGCGCGCAAAGCTCTCTAGATACTCATTGGCTTTTTCCTGAGGCAACAAAACACCGCACCTTTTTTCAAAGTACGTAGTTGTACGCTCTATGAGATCACTGGAAAATGAAAAACTCTCCACCGCGAGAGTTTAGAAAACTAGCCTTACGGTAGGCTACCGTAAAATTACGGTAGGTACTTAGGATTGATCTTCACAAAGCCACGAGTGCTTGAGTTAAAGAGTAGAAAATTAACAATGCCTGTTCCCCCCACTATCTTTTTTTGAATGACCTGACAGGCATCGTAATAACGCTTCCAGTTGTATTTCTCACCCCCAAAGAATTGGTCGTGAATATCTTTATAGTCAGAGACCTCTTTAAGATCGTGAGAAAAAAGATGCTCTAAGACATAACAGCCATTCTCTTTATTGTCGATACTTCCGAAAGAAATTTCAATGCCGTTTACAGTAAGAGTGCAATCTCCAAAAGAAAATCTGGGCTTTTGCTCTCTGGGAGAAGAACTTAGGCTACTACAAATCGCCGGATGTACGTGAAAACTTACAAAGTTAACTCCATCAAGCTCTGGAGAATCATACCCCTCAACACTCCCGGTATGTGGGCCACTTATTCCAATGATCGGTTCTTCACCGGCTATTCTGTGTTTCAAAATTGTAATTCCTCCATCTAGAGTTAGCCCTTGGCGTTTAAAATCCTCCTCAGTAAGATTTATTTCGTGGAAATCATCATATCCTTCAAAATCTTGAGGAGGTAAGGCGGAACAGATAAGTTCAATTACTTTCTGCACATCAGAGTCCATAACAGGTTATTAAAAATCAATCAAATCCCTCACTTTTACCCCTAAAGCTCTAGCAAATTTCTCAGCGCTATTGAGGGTTACGTTCTTTTCGCCCCGCTCGATCATGCCGACATAGGTTCGGTGTACCCCAGCCTTGGAGGCAAGCATCTCTTGAGATAAGTCTTTCTTCTCACGCATCTCGCGTACTCGTTTACCGAATTTCTTCGCTAGAATAGGGATGTCTCTCATACCCCAAGGGTAGAGAGTTGCCTACTTTGGGTCTACATACTATAGTTAGCGTAAAATATGAGAACTTTTCTTCTTTCCGTTATAACTATTGCAATACTTGTTGCGAGCGGTTCTGTAGCTTACTACTACGTAGTATTCCTTCCTCAACAAAACCTGAAAAGCCAAGAGGATTTAAGTGCAATCCGAAGTGTTGTTGCCCCTACGCCAGAACAACAAAAGGTGCAACAAGAACAAGAACTACAGTCGTGGAAAGCTACCGAAAATGCTGTCAATTCTTATACCCAATGTTTGATAGATATGCAAGAGAAGGGGGCGACTTGGCTTGACCAAAAATGTCCTAGCGCCAATGATCCATTCGATAGCACGAATTGTAGATTGACCGTCATGTCATCTGCGGAATATCAAAGTAAGTTTGGCTGTAAATATCCTTTCTAAAAAACTTTACTTTAAAACACCAGTACTAGGATTTTTTTTTGCCTTCTTTTTCAAAATATTTATCCGAACCATCTGACTCTTTTTGATCTCGCTTGATTGTAATTCGTCCGAAGTCTTTTTTTACAGCACCATCAAACCAATCAGAACCAATTTTCTGACCGCCATCTAAAATATTATCTATTTTATTATTTGCCATATCAAAATTCGACTCCTGATTAGACTTACTTCTTTTTTTGCCCCGCGCCATTAGCATTTGTTTAAATACTACCATATTCGATATGATAGGATTTGCTTCTAACTTTCATGTATTTCTCCTTTAATTGAGTGCCCCAGATCGGTAGATCGGCCATTTTTTTGATCGTAAGCCCAAGCAAAAATTCCGCGTCATGGGAGTAAATGGAAAATTCATGCGCGGGAAAATCATTGACTAGGCTTTTGGCCGTATCACGCGCCTTTTCCGGCTGACTTTTCATCATACGAGTCAGCAACATGTTTAACGCATACCAAAAACCTATTCTCAGTTCTCTTTGAGCTTTCTGAAGGTGGTACGGATCAATCTGCTGAACGACTGGCTTGAGAAAGTCGTTGGCGTTGTCCAGGGCCATACCAGCCGCTTCACTTTTTGAAACACCCTGCTTTCTCAAAAAAGTGAAGCGGGCTTTCGCTATTGAATCCACAAGGGTTGCCATGGATGTAATCGTGTTCTGTATATCTAGTGCACTGATCCGCGAGCCATCACTCGGATGTTCAATGGGGAGGTCAAGTGGCCCTAAAGCTGACCGCTCGCACATGTATATCTCATCAGTGCCAAGAGACATCAAAGTGGCCGCGCTTTTCGCATATCGTGGAACGATGGCTGATATTTTTTCGAATCTTGCCTGTAGAATGTTCATGATTCCCACGGCCGAGAAAGGACTACCGCCAACAGACTCGATAATTAGAAATAGTTCGTCTGCCTTCTTATCGGCGACTTGTTTCTCAACATTTCCAAGAGTGGCATCGTCAATACCATCTTCGCTGTCATCGATGAATATAAGGTACGCCTGTGATGTCATCAGCGGGCATTTTACTCCTACCCATTACTTTAGCAATCGTCCGGAATGTAAGGCAGAATAGACCTAATAACAAAAACTCCGACCACAGGCCGGAGTTCGTGTGAGGGAACGGATCGGAATTCCTACTCTCCACCCAAGGGCAGTGGATTTGGGGCTAAACCATGTCACCGCTTTTCTCAATCCCAGGTCGCAAATCGCTTCGCACTCACGCGGATTGGTCAGACTAGCTGCCCCCACGAGAGGATCAACCCTTGTAGTCGATCTACCTAAGGAGCATTATATCAAGCTTCCGTGTAAAACAAAAGTTCCAACATCGTCCCATAGGGCGGACTGGAGTAAACATAGTGAACGACAGTCCGCCCGAGCAAGCGAACTGCTTCGCTTGCGTGCAGGGCGAGAAAGGACGAGCGTGCGCATGAGAAGCATACTTCGAAAGCGCGCGAGTCCTGTACGGCCCCCGTAGGGGGAGAGCCCTGCCGAGCGAACTAGAATGAAAAAGCGGGGTGGAACCCGCCTTTTTCATTTGCAGAACGGGGTGCCGCAGAAAGTATTCGTCACGACTTCGAGGATGGTGACCGCGGTGACCATGATGAAGAATCCGACGATGCCCCAGATGAGCATCCGGCGTCCGGTTTCCCGCGCCTTCGGGTCATCGGCCTTGAGGACGAGTTTCGTCGCACCCACGACCAAGTAGAACATCGCGAATGCGAACATAAGGAGGATAAGGGGCTGGATGATGAGTCTCGTGATGTTGCCGATATATTTGAAAAGCGCGTCCTCAGCGGCAAAAGCCGAAAGCGGGGCTACGAGAAGTATGGCGAAGCCAGCTTGTGTGAAAAAAAATTTCCTCATAGATGTCATTGTACCGCTACCCCGCTTTTCAGCACGATGTTCCGTTGAATGATCTTCAGGGTTTATATGGATTATCGATGACCGGCGGATTGACTGTTGCCTTCCCGTCAAGATTAAAGGTGTTCTGGAGCATGACCACGATGCCGAGGATTGAAACCACCATGAATATGCCGAGAACTCCGTACACCATGAGGTCACGAGCCTTCTTCTTGTCCTCATCCTTACCGGTAAAGTTGAAAAGATACATCGCGAGCCCCCAGAAAAATGCGAGGAGAGCGAGTGCTGCGACGATGGGAGAAGCCTGCTGTACCAGGTCAAGGACGGTCCTAAGGATGGTCTGGAGCGTCGTCACAGCGGCAAATACCGCAAGCGGGGCGGTGAGTCCCGCGACAACGAAAGCCATCTTCAAAAAATTCTTACGCATAGAGATGATTGTATCACCGGCGAATAGCCTAGAGCGTCGCTTATCCTCATGGGTGCTGACCCCGGTTCTATGGAAGGGTCAAGCTGTCGCTGAAGAAAGTCTGCTGGATGGCCGCGATGAGGCCCCCGAGAGAGAAGATCACGAAAATGGCGATGATGCCCCAGATGATGCGCTGTTTTGCCTGCTTCTTCTTCTCCGCATCCCCCGTCGTCATAACGAGTTGCATCATGCTCCAGAAAAAGAGAAGCAGAAGGAGTGCGAACGGTATCGCAAGTCCCACGACCTCTGTCGCCGTGTTGATGAAGTTGGTAAGGGTTTTTTGAGCGAAGGCAACGGACGGAAATGAGCCGAGCGCAAAAAACGCGACGACAAAAAGCGTCGCCGCGTTTCGCACCGCTTTCAACGAACCGGAGAGTCGATTTCCGTTTCCTTGGGAGCTCGTTCTCAGCACGGGATTAGTTTCCTATGCGCGGGGCCGGAAGGGCGGTCGTACCCTGAACGCCGAAGGTCCTCTGGAGGAGCTGGGCGATGCCGAAGACGGACACCATGACGAAGATAGCGAGGATGCCGTAAATCATGAGGTTTCTGCCCTGCTTCTGCTTGTCCTCCTTGCCTTCCCCGAAGTTGAAGAGGTAAATCGCCAAGCCCCAGAAAAATGCGAGGAGGGCGAGGGAGGCCGCGATCGGCACGGTGTTCGTGACGATGGTGCCAAAGGCTTGGACGACACCACATAAGTCGCCATCACCAGTGCACACTGCAAGGGCAGTGAGAGGCACGAATGCGACTATTCCGAGGATTCCTGTAGCCATTAAATACTTTTTCATAGATTTAGATGCCGTTTTTTATAACGCGTATTTTATTAATACTTGTCAAAGTATAGCATTGAAAAACTCGACCATCGAGCCGAAAGGGTGTTGATGTGGATAGTCCATTTTATCAGCCTATTTGCCGATGGCATCTACGGTCGCCTGGATTGCGTACGCGAGAGCTTGACCGCCGAGGACAAGGAGTCCGCCGACCACGGCCCAAACGAAATATGAGCGAACTTTCTTGAGCTCTTCGGGGTTCCCTTCCGCCTTCACGAAAAGGAAACCGACATAAACGAGGAAAAGAACAAGGACAGGAAACGCGATTGCAGACACAAGCCGCAAAACCCGGACAAGGAATTCTGCAAGCGAGGTCACGCCGAGGGGGTTAGTAAGTGGAGCGGCGAACGCGATGACCGGTATGAGTATGACCGCGAATGGTAGGGCGTATGCGATGAATCTCTTCATGATGCCCCCATGATACATTATTTAATTCCAAGTATCGCCTTCAACTCCTCCTCCGCGGCGCCGACCGCTTCACTAACCTGGAACTTCCCTGATGAGATGCTGTCGACCGCACGCTTGAACATGGCCTCGGTGCCGGCAGGGTCTGGATCAAGGAAGGCAAAAGCAGAGAGAGCCGCTTCGCGGAATATTTCGCTGTAGGGATTGTCGGGCGACACGACAAGAAGGTCGCGCCGGACGGAAGGCACGCGAGTCTTCTCGACCAGAATCGTCTGTCCGGGCGCTCCCGTCATCGCGTGTGCGGCCACGATGGCACCGCTCAAATTGCGGCTCCCGCGCGGCACGGCGAGCGCGTAGATATCGGCTTCCGTGTATTTCCCTGCTCCACGCGCTTCAGGGAGGGGTGCAATGTCAAAATTCAGGTTCGGATTAGCTTGACGCAAGGAAAATAGCTCGCTCGTACGGCCTATGTAGAGCGCAAGGCGGCCAGCGAGGAATGCGTCATGTGAAGGCGGTTGCGAGCGGTTCCACGAATACGCAGGCTTGGTAGGATTTGCAAATTCCGTATAGAAGCGGAGAGCGGAAACCGCGGGAGACACAGAATCTCGTCCGAGCCCACCGAAGACATTCACAATCAGGTCGCCCTCGCGCGCGACTACTTGGTCGCCGAGTTCCCGCAGTATGGAAAGGACGATACCCTTTGCGTAAGAAACATTGTCCCAAGAACCGAGAGCTATGGCGCTTTCGACCAAAGTTCCGTTCTTATCGGCTTTCGTGAGCTTTGCCGCAGCCGACGCTATCTCGTCCCAATACCGAGGTGGGTTCGCGATGCCGGCAGCAGTAAAGAGCGTCCGATTCCAATATAAAACCAGAGGGTCGACGACATACGGAAGTCCCGCGATGCCGGTCTCGTTCAGAAATATCTCTCCCCCTTCGATGAAAGTGTCTTTAAACGCACGCTGACTCATCACCGAATACGGCATCTCCTGCAGTTTGTCGCCATGCTTCACCAGATATGCTGCTGGGAATACGACGAGGTCGGGTCCGCGGTTGGCCGCAATCGCCTCGATAAGTTCAGGAATGAACGTATTCGGATTCATCTGCGTATACGTGACGCCTGAAAAGTCAGTCCGGGTGAACTTTATCTCTTGGATCTGGGTCCCCACGATGGACTCCGGCAAGGGACCCCAGATGGCCACGCTCCCCACGGATTGAGCTCCGCGTCCCGTAAAACCAGCGAGGATGGAAACGGAGCCTATCGCAAGTGCCACGAAGAGGCCGAGGAGTATCGCGTGAAAGGGTTTCATCCCGTTAGAGATAGGAAGCGCTTTAAGCGGTTTTTCAGGTACCTCCGTCCCATCCCGGATTTAAGATACCTTTCTCTTGCTTGAGAATCGGATTTATTTGAACTCATTTCGTAATAGATAAGTTCAAAAGGTCCACGACCTTTCGTATACACTGATTGGCCATCGTTGTGTTGCTTAAAGCGCTTCCGTAAATCATTTGTCATTCCAATGTACATCATACTGCTCTTTGTGCTTTTGAGTACGTATGCATACCAATTCATGTATCTCTAACGGGATTCATCTGTGGTTAGTATAGCGCAACGCGCATGGTGCAAAGCCCGAAATGCACTGCGGGAAAGACGGCCCGACCTTACGACAGGGTTGTGAGAAATCCGTAGTGATGCGAGCCGGCCGGCACCATGTCGCCAGTCGAGAATCCCGCGGCGCGCATGAGGCGAACTGCTTCGGACGCCGTGACAACCGCATCCGCCGTCGGCCCCATGTTGTTGAATGAAGAAGTCCAGTCGATGACGAGCGCCCGCCCGCCGGGCTGGATGACGCGCGCGAGCTCGCTCAAGAACCGTGTGCGGTTCGAGAGCGCATGGAGCACATTCGCAAGGATGGCGAACTGGAGGAGATTGTCTTTGAGGGGGATGTGGGTATTCAAGTCGGCCTCGACCGCATAGAGGTTGCTCCCGCGACGCTTCGCCTCGCGCGTGAGTTTCGTCAGAGCGGGTACGAATGCATCAAAAGCATAGATCGTCGTCTCGGGACCGAGGCGGTCGATGACGCCGAGCGCAAAATGTCCCGAGCCGGAACCAAAATCCCCTACGCGCGACCCGGCAGGGATTGAAACTCGACCGAGAATATCGCGCGGATTTAGGAACATGCTCCCCATAGCATAGCAAAAGAACCGGCGCTCCGTTCGGAGCGCCGGTTCAGATAAAGACGGCGGAAGCTGTTAGAATCCGAAACCGATGTAGACCGAGGTTCCGTTTCCGTAGTAACCGTAACTTGCGTACCCGGAAAGACCCCCCTGTCCATAGTAGGCGTTCAAGGAATAGTTCGAGTTTCCTGAATAGTTTGACATGCCAAAACTTCCGTAGTAATTGCTGTTGTAATTGTTGTTATACCCGTTGCCGTAGCAATTGCTGTAGCAGTTGTTGTAACCTCCGTACCCGCCTCCCGCGCCATAAAACGGGCGCATCTGATACTGAACGACGCCCGGACCGATCATGTTGTAGGGCTGCATGGCGTACTGCGTAAGGGCGTGCACGCTTTGAGGGGCTACACCAAAAGAGCTAGCGACGATAACGAGCGCAAAAGCGACTCCGCCAAGGCGCGAAATGGCATTTTTCATGATTCGTGTATTTTACACCCTTTTCATATTTTTGTCAAGCACCTCGGGTAATGCGAAAATGAACGACCTCGGAGGTCGTTCATTAGTCGTACAGGAGGTAAATAAGCCGCTCGCTACAATGGGCGCAATATCGATGTCGGACATTTACCGGTGTTCTCTATCGCCCAATGACTTGATATATCAAGTCACTTATCCACCAACACAGCCTACCAGCATTTTCTTAATATCGATGTCGGTTGGGGCACTAATAGGCGTTCTCTCACACAGGACTCAAAACACTACAAACGCCGCTATCTTGTCGCCCTCGCGGAGCTTCATGATGCGGACCCCTTGGGTTACTCGGGAAAGCGACGGAACTTGCTTGAGCTCCGTGCGGATGACCTGCCCTTTCTGCGATGCGACGATCATCTCGACTATCTCCGGTGTCACAATTCTGGCTGCGATAACGGCGCCGGTCTTCGCGGTCACATTCGCGGTCTTGATACCGGAGCCGCCGCGCTTCTGAATCTTATATTCCCCTACCTTCGTGCGCTTCCCGTAGCCTTGGTTCGTGACGACGAGGAACTCGCTCTCCTTTTCATTGCGAACGACATCGGCGCCGATGACGGTGTCTTTCGCCGGAAGCTTCATGGCGCGAACTCCGCGCGCGCTCCTGCCCATCTCACGGATGTCAGCTTCTTTGAAGCGGATGGCCTGTCCGCGCGAAGTCGCGAGGATGACGGTGTCACCCTTCATGACCGGGAGGACTTCTATCAGACGATCGCCCTTATCGAGCCCCATCGCGATGATGCCGGAGCGGCGCACATCGGCGAATTCTTCGGCCTTCACTCTCTTCGCTACTCCGCTTTCGGTCACGAGCATGAACGCGGTCGCCTCGCTAGATTTCATACTCGATTTTGTTTCTTTGGGCATGGCGACGATGGAGGTCACCCGCTCCTCGGACGAAAGCGGGAGGACATTCATGATGGACTTACCCTTGGTCGCGCGTTTTCCTTCCGAAATCTCATACATGCGGGTCTGGTACACCTTGCCGCGGTCGGTGAAGAAGAGGATGTGGTCATGCGTCGAACCCTCGAGGAATCGGATGACGAAGTCTTCCTCTTTCGTGTCGAGGTCGATGACGCCAACCCCGCCCCGTTTCTGCTTCCGATATTCTGCCGGGTTCGTGCGCTTCACGAAGCCACCGGCGGTAAGCGTGAGCATCGTGGGCTCATCCGACACGAGGTCTTCGTCCGAGAGATTCTTGATACCTCCCTTCACGATGCGCGTCCTACGCAGATCCCCGTACTTCTCTTTCATGGCGAGAAGCTCCTTCTTGACGACGGCCATAATCTTCTTCGTCGAAGAGAGAATATCCTCACACTCCTTTATGAAAGCCTGAACCTCCTTGAGTTCGTCCTCAATCTTCTTTCGCTCCAAGCCAGCAAGTTTCTGGAGGCGCATTTCGAGAATGGCCGTCGCCTGGAGTTCGGAAAACTTGAACTTCTTCATGAGGGACGCGTGCGCATCCTGGACATCCTTTGCGGCCCTGATGAGCTTCACTATCTCGTCGATGTGGTCGAGCGCCTTCGAGAGGCCGAGGAGGATGTGCTCGCGGTCCTTCGCTTTTCTGAGGTCGAACTCCGTCCGGCGCTTCACAATCTCCTTGCGGTGCGAGATAAAATTTGAAAGGATGCCCGAGAGCGAGAGAGTTTCAGGAACACCGTCCACGAGGACGACCATGTTGTAGTGAAACGCGTCTTCGAGCTGGGTGTGCTTGTAAAGATAGTTCAGAACAGCCTGCGGCTGAGCGTTGTTCTTGAGCTCGATGACGATCCGGATGTCTCTCGTGGACTCATCGCGGATGTCGCGGATGCCCTCGAGCTTTTTGTCGCGGACCAAGTCGGCCATGTTCACGATGAGATCGGACTTGTTGACGCGGTACGGAATCGAAGTGATGAGGATGATGCTGTTCCCTTTCTTGTCTTCCGTAATCTCCGCGACGCCGCGCACGACCACCGGCCCGCGGCCAGTTGCCGAGGCATGCGCGATGTCTTTCGCGTTGTAGGCGACACCACCCGTCGGGAAGTCGGGGCCCTGCACGAATTCAAGGAGGTCTTCGGTTGATGCGTCGGGATTGTCTATCAGATGCGCGGTCGCGTCCACTATTTCGCCGAGGTTGTGCGGCGGAACATTTGTCGCCATGCCGACCGCGATGCCCAGCGTTCCGTTCAAAAGAAGATTCGGTACTGCGGCGGGCAGGAGCGTTGGCTCTTTGCGCGTTCCTTCATAGTTCGGGCGCCAGTCGACCGTCTCCTTCTCTATGTCGTTCAGCATCTCGAGCGCGATCTTCGACATCTTGGCTTCCGTGTAGCGAGGTGCCGCCGCCGGGTCGCCATCGATAGAGCCGAAGTTCCCCTGTCCGATGACCATGGGGTAGCGCATTGAAAAATCCTGCGTGAGCTTGACCAGGGATTCATACACGGCCGCGTCGCCGTGTGGGTGGTAGTTGCCTGTCACATCTCCGGTGATTTTTGCGCACTTTCTCGTTTTGCCGCCGGGATTCAAGCCCAGCTCATGCATGGTGTAAAGGATGCGGCGGTGGACTGGCTTCAACCCGTCCCTGACATCGGGCAATGCTCGCGAAGTGATGACGGACATCGCGTAGTCGAGATAGCTCTCGCGCATCTCATCCGTGATGGAGCGCGAGACGACCCGAAGCCCTGGAGCGCCTTCTTGATTAGAAAAACCGCCGGCCTTCGCCGACTGGTCATCTCCATCACCGTCTTCCTTCTTCTTCCGAGGCATAATTTCTTCTTTCAATTATAGCATTTCGGGGTTCCGAATCCAGTACGGAAACGCCCGCTATCCAACTACTCAGGAAGCGAAGGAGCCCCCGAAATGTTCGTATCGAAAAGTGGCGGACCCTGGGTCGTCGGCTCTTTGAAAACCGTCGAGGTGAGGAAGTAGCCGACCGCCCACAGGACCGTGACAATCATGACCGCGACAAGGGTCACGAGAAACATAACCTGCTGTCGTACGGCAAGGGGCTGTTTCCTGATTTTTTCGAGAGTGTCCAAAAACATCATCCTAAAAGGACGACCGCGCCGTCCATCGCCGCGAGCTCTTTCGGGCGGACCGTGAACTTCTCAACAGGCTTCAACCCCGTCTCTCCTTCCGCTTTGAGAAAAGCGCTGAGGGCTTTGTCGTCTTTAACTGCATACGGAATGACCGCATTCGGCTCGATGGAGGTCACCAGTTCATGTGCCGATTTCGGGTCAAGAGTGCCGTCGCCGACCGGCACGAGGACGATGCCGATGCCATCGAGCTCGGAACGGATATCAGCCGGAAACTTCGGATTCGAGATGGCACCGAGAACGAGGACACGCATGCCATCCATGTCAATCACATACATGGTGTTCCCCACATCAGAGATGACATCGCCGTAGGAGGAAGGGGTCGAATATCCCGAAACCGAAACATCGCCCACTTCATACGCGCCGGGCCCTTGGATAACGAAGGGTTCCTTGTCGCCGTGGGACGCGGTCTCGACGCCGTTCCAATCGTCGTCGGGCAGAGAGATGAGAACAACATCCGCGCCGAACTTCGCAACCTTGTGTTCGCGGCTCCGGGGGCCCGGAGGATTGACCGCGACCGTGATGGGCCCGGCTGAAAGCTTGAAACAATACCCGCCAAGATGCTGGATGACCATATCGCGAAGATTATAGCATCGTCGCCCCTCATCCGTGAGCCGCCAGAACCCGCCTTTCCAAAAAAAATGGCGCGTGGTATGGTAATCGCATAAAGCCCGAAGGGGCTTTAGTTTCACTTCGGAACGGTATAACCCTTTAATTAGTTCCAAGTCCTGAGTTCAGGGTCCAGAGTTAACTCTAGACTAAGAACTCGGAACTCTGGACTTTAAAGAATCCGCTCTGATTACTGACACTAAATGCTAACAAAAACTGATAACCAGGGCATAACGCCTGATACCAGCACCCTTACGGGGATGCTGAAATTAGTCGCTGAATCCGCGAACCCGCCAGCCTTGGGCGAAACCACCGAAGGTCCCGTCATCGCCATAGGTTCTGGAAAGATATACATCGACCTTCCGCCGTTCGGCACCGGCATCATCTACGGACGGGAGTATCTCGCAGCGCGCGATGTGCTGAAGAAGGTCGCCTTGGGCGACACCGTTTCGGCGAAAGTCGTCGGTTGTTTCAATTCCGAAGGCTACATCGAGCTCTCCTTGAAAGAAGCGCGACAAGCGATGATTTGGTCAGATGCCGAGAAAGGAATCGCCGCAAACACCGTCTTCGAACTTACCGTAAAGGATGCAAACAAGGGAGGACTCATCATTCTCTGGCAGGGTATCCAAGGGTTCCTCCCTGCCTCCCAGCTGAAACCCGAACACTATCCGCGCGTCGCGAACGGAGAGAAACAACTCATCTTGGATGAGCTCAAAAAACTCATCGGCACGAGCCTTTCGGTATCCATCATCACAGCGGATCCGCGTGAGGGCAAACTTATCTTCTCAGAGCGCGGCGGCTCGAAAGACACTCGCGGTACTCTGGCGGATCGCTACGCCCTGGGCGATGTGGTTGATGGTGTCGTGACTGGCGTCGTCGACTTTGGCATATTCGTGCGTCTGGAAGACGGCCTTGAGGGCCTGGTCCACATCTCAGAAATCGATTGGGGCCTGGTCGAAGACCCGCGCATCTTCGCAAAAGTGAACGACGCTATCAAAGTGAAGGTCATCGACATCAAAGAGGGCAAGGTTTCGCTTTCGATGAAGCAGCTCTCTGAAGATCCGTGGGTCTCCGCCGGCAAGAAGTACAAGAAGGAAGATGTCGTCGACGCCGCTATCATCAAGTACAACAAATACGGTGCTTTGGCATCAATCGAGGAGGGTGTCGCCGGCCTCGTGCATGTCTCCGAATTCGCTTCGGAAGCCGTGCTCCGCGAGGCGCTCAATCTCGGAAAAACCTACAAGTTCAGGATTACGCTTTTTGAACCGAAGGATCACCGCATGACCCTTTCGTTCACGAAAGCCCAGTTGTAGATTTTGGCGTTACGTTTTTTTTCGGCGCTTCCCTACGAGAATGCACATGACACTCCTTAGGGCTGCTAGTTTGTTACCGGGGTAACGCACGCGACGATACGCCGCGACGCCAAAATTCACAACGGGGCGAAAGCCCAGTTGTAGATTTTGGCGTTACGTTTTTTTGCGGCGCTTCCCTACGAGAATGCACATGACACTCCTTAGGGCTGCTAGTTTGTTACCGGGGTAACGCACGCGACGATACGCCGCGACGCCAAAATTCACAACGGGGCGAAGACGCAATAGAAAAAATACAACCCCCCGGCCTCACGGCCGGGGGGTTGTATTTTTGTATGACACACCAGTTCAGATGGCACCCTTGATACGCGGATCTACCAGTCCAATATCAGGTCCCATAATCGCCGGAAGGGGCTCAACATTAAGAACCTTATCTTTTTTCACATTAAAACTAAAATTCTGCTGTTGGTAAGATAAAAACTGGAGTTGGGGGCCCGTCTGGAGGTGAACCGGGCTGGCGCGAGAAAACCTTGCTACTGATTGTATTGATTCATGCCTGCCTGATGTCCGTCCTTCGCGACAACTTCACATGCCTCGACGACTTTTTTCAAAACCTTTTTCAGAGTTGTCATCTCCTCCGTCCTGAACTTTCCCAGAAGAAATTTCAATACCTTGTCTTCGCCTGATGGCTTCTTGGCCATCCCTTTCGCGCCCGGAGGCGAGACGCCTATCCTGATGCGCACGAAATCTTTCGTCTTCAGCGATCGTATGATGGATTCGACCCCGTTGTGCCCACCGGAAGAGCGCCCGAAAGAAATTTTCATCGAACCCAAAGGCATGTCGAGGTCGTCATGGATGACCACCAGGGACCCGACGCCCTTCTTGTTCTTCACGAAATGGGCAGCGGCATGGCCGGAGTTGTTCATAAAGGTGTCCGGAATGACTATGGTCGCCTTCACCCCCCCAAGTACCCCCGTGGCGACCTGCATTTTCGGCTTTTTTTCAGTTTGCCAGAGCGAAAAGTCGTGCGTCGCGTGTATGCGCTCGACTGCCATCCTGCCCGCGTTGTGGCGCGTGTCCTTATATTCGTCTCCAGGGTTTCCGAGTCCGATGATGAGGTGCATGAACGGTGATTGTGCTCAGACGAGCGTCGCAAATCAGTGTACCCCGCACTGAAACTTAGCGTAATAGCTCATGTGCCGAAGTGGATAGTATAGCGTTACAGCACAGCTGGAAACAACGCCTATCGGTATCTCGATGTAGAAGTATTTCGCTACGAGACACGACGCCAAGTTCTAGTGACAGGGTGTACCCCGCACTGAAACTTAGCGTAATAGCTCATGTGCCGAAGTGGATAGTATAGCGTTACAACACAGCTGGAAACAACGCCTATCGATATCTCGATGTAGAAGTATTTCGCTACGAGGCACGACGCCAAGTTCTAGTGACAGGGTGTACCCCGCACTGAAACTTAGCGTAATAGCTCATGTGCCGAAGTGGATAGTATAGCGTTACAGCACAGCTGGAAACAGCGCCCATTGGTATCTCGATGTAGAAGTATTTCGCTACGAGACACGACGCCAAGTTCTAGTGACGGGGTGTACACGAAAGCGCGCGAGCATCAAAAAAGCGTTAGGCAACGAATCTGCTATTGCGCGCAACGATGCGCGCATCTACAATGACACTCATGAACGAAGTACGCTCACCTGAATCGGTGAATGATATTCTCAAGTTCGCACTCTTCGCCCTCATCATCGTCATTCCCATCCGCCTTTTCATCGCTCAGCCCTTCATCGTCCGCGGGGCTTCGATGGAACCCACCTTCGATAACGGCGAATACCTCATCGTCGACCAGGTTTCGTACCGCATAAATCCGCCGGAACGCGGGGATGTCGTTATATTCCGTTATCCGAAGAATCCTTCCATATTCTTCATAAAGCGCCTCATCGGTCTCCCCGGAGAGACGGTTGAGATAACCGGGGAGCGCATCACCATCCGGCGCGGCGTCGGGGTCGAACCCATCGCCCTTGATCAATCATTCATTGACCCATCCCGATTGAACAGCGAATACGGGGTCTATGCGCTGGATGCCGATGAATATTTCGTCATGGGCGACAATCGGAGCGAAAGTTCTGATTCGCGAACATGGGGGCCTTTGCCGAAAGAAGACCTCGTCGGTCGTGCCATCCTCCGCCTTTTTCCGCCCGGACGCTTTGCGGTCTTTCCAGGATCCGCAGAACTCGTAAAATAATATATGAACCGTATGATTATCGTTCTACTCCATCAGTTCCCCACTCTCAACTCTCCACTCTTAACTCTTAACTCTTAACTCTAAACTCTAAACTCTAAACTCTAAACTCTAAACTCTAAACTCTAAACTCTAAACTCTAAACTAAATTATATGCGCTCACTCGAACGAGGCAAGCAATATGAATCACTCGACGCCGCTCTCGCGCGGGTCGCCTACGCGTACGGATTCACCTCTCCGCCTGTCGTTATTCCCAAAAAAGCGCTCGCGGTTTCTGACGATCTGGCGACCTCGGCATCTGCGGCGCTCTTGAAGAACGCCGGGTCGGGAAAGTTGACCGCCCAGCTCTGGGGTTCTGCCCGTGGCCCCAAAGGCGGTACCACACTCTCGTTTGCCATTTACGCAGGCCGTCACGCCGTCGCCCATGCACTCGTGGTCGAAGCCGCTCGCTCGGTCGCGGAGCTTGCCGGCTTCTCTGACCTGACCGTGCTCGTCTCGTCGGTCGGCGACCAGGAATCGAAACGGCGCTTCGCGCGCGAACTCGGAAACTTTTTCAGAAAAAACATCGATGCCACGCCCGCGGAGTTGAAGCATGTCGCCACTCACGACCCTGAAGGGGCGTATCGCACGCTCCTCGCAAGCCGCGACCCCTTACTCGAGAAAGCGCCTCATCCGATAGATTTCCTTTCAGAGAATTCGCGGAAGACGATGCTCGAAACCTTGGCTCTTTTCGAAGCCATCGGCATCCCCTACGCTATCGAACCCCGCCTTCCCGCAGAACCGGGCTTCCACGCCGAACTTCTCTTCGCCATCGAAGGCACCGACCGGAAAGGGGTCCGGGCGCGCATCGCCTCGGGGGGCCGTTTCGATGAGTTCGTGAGGAAAAGCGGCAGCGCGGAACGCGCGGTTTCCATATCCGTCATCGTCCCTGACCGCGTCGACCCGGAAACGGCTGACGAAGGGCCTACCTGCTTCGTCGTCCACGTAGGAGATGCGGCGAAACTCAAGGTATTCGGACTTTTAGGCGCTCTCTGGCACGCCAACCTCATGGTCACGCAATCGCTCATGGCCGAAACCTTGCGGGAACAAATTGATCAGGCGCGCACCGCTGGAGCGAGGTACCTTGCCATCATCGGACAGCGCGAAGCGCTCGACGGGACGGTCATCCTGCGGAACCTCTCGACCCAGCTTCAGACAACGATTCCGGCAGAAAAACTCGCTGGACATATAGGCCGACGGCACTAAGCAACAAGAACTGACGACTTTGATTTTTCGCTCACTGCATGCTTCAATAGCGCCATGAGCGTCAATGTTTCAGTCGCCCGCCATGGGAGCGAGAACTCGATGAGCCTTATCCGACGCTTTTCGAAGCGCGTTCAGGGCGCGGGTATCGTCCGCAAGGTGAAGAGTATCCGCTATAAATCACGGAACCAGTCCCGCACCCGCCGACGCGCGTCAGCTCTCCGCCGGATTACGAAACGCGATAAAAACGCAGAACTTGAGCGCATGGGACTCTTAAAACCCCGCCCGATGAGGGGGGGCATGAGAAAATAAGACTCCGGTCTTGTGACGGCACGGATTCGAAAAAAAAGAACGAGCCTCGGGATACCGGGGTCTTTTTCTATGACGAAGGACGCAGCACAAAATCCTCTTGCGGCAGGCCTCCCCTGTGCGCGCCTGAAGCGCGCCATCCTCGGAGCTCGGTATGAGCTCTCGGTTGCCTTCCTCCGAGCGCCCGCGATGCGTGTGCTCAACCGCACGTACCGGAAGCGTGACGCCTCGACGGACATCCTCTCGTTCAGCATCGCTCCCGACATGGGCGAACTCGTGTTCTCAGCCCAAGATGTGCGTCGCCGGGCTCCGGCGTTTGGCATGAACGCGCGCGCGTATTTCGCCTACCTCTTCGTCCACGGATGCCTCCACCTGAAAGGCCTTGAACACGGCCGGAGGATGGATTCTCTTGAACGGAAGTACTGTGAACAATTTGGCATCCGGTATCCGGCGAACAGCGCGTGATACGATAACGGAGAAGGTTTGCGGAAAAGTTCGCGGCGGTTTATTCGGATGGGCGCTGTTCCGCGTAACCTGACACCCATCAATGGCTTCCCAGTTCGCAGTTGGCATCGATGTAGGCACCTATCAAGTGCGGGTTGTTATCGCGCGCGACGGAAAAGACCGCTCCTCCCCCTTCCCCAAGGTCATCGGAACGGGATATGCCGAATCAAAGGGCCTCAGGCATGGCTATATCGTGAATTCGACTGATGTCGAACGCTCCATCCGCGCTGCCGTCCTTGAGGCGGAAAGTGTTGCTGGAGTGAGGGTTAAGAATGCATTCCTCTCCATTGGCGGCATCGGCATCGACGAGATTCGGGGCAGGGGCGAGACGGTCATCGCGCGCGCAGACGCTGAGGTTACCTCGCTCGACATAGAAAAAGCCCTCGCGGCATCGCGCGCATCCATCGAAGGGCGCCTCTTGAACCGACGCATCCTCCACACCATCCCCCTCGCTTATGCCGTCGATGGCGCGGAGGTCTTGGGGCGCGCGCAAGGGATGAAGGGAACCAAACTCTCTGTCGAAACGCTCTTCGTTACTTGTCTTGAACAGCATGTCGCCGACCTCGTCGAGGCGGTCGAGAATGCGGACATCGTGGTTCAAGACATCATGGCCTCTCCGCTCGCCGGCTCCATCGTGACCCTCTCGAACGCCGAAAAAAAGGCAGGATGCGTCCTCGCGAACATCGGCGCGGAAACTGTCTCAATCGTCGTGTTCGATGCCGGCACGCCGGTATCGGTCAAAGTGTTTCGCATTGGCTCTTTGGACATCACCAAAGACATCGCCTTGGGGCTCCGCATTTCTCTTGAAGAAGCAGAGCAGTTGAAGCTCGGCGCAATCACGAACGCGTCATACTCGAAGAAAAAATTCGACGACATACTTTCAGCGCGCTTGACCGACATCTTCGAGGTTATCGACGGGCATCTGAAGAAGCTCGGCAAGGACCAGCTCCTCCCCGCCGGCATCATCCTCTCCGGAGGCGGAGCCGGCGTCGGCCCTATCAAGGAAATTGCAGAATCATCCCTCAAACTTCACTCGAAAATCGCATACCTGAATGTGCCCCAAGACGCGAAATTCAAGGATTCGTCATGGGCAGTCGCGTACGGGCTCACCATTTGGGGCTTGACCGGTGACGGCATCCCGCGAAACATCACCCGGGAGAGCATGGGCGATATCGGGCGCTCAATCAGCGGATTCTTCAGACAATTTCTTCCCTAAGAGGGGTCTAGAACAATACCAATCTGCTGAAAAGTCAACTATGGCGCGCCTTTTCATTTTCAACTACTATAGGTGGACTACTATCTAAACCCAACACACTGCATGCCCCAGATTCATACAGAAGCCGAGACCGCAGCAAGGATCCGCGTCATCGGCATCGGCGGTTCCGGAAAGAATGCCATCAACCATATGGTGAATTCGAAGGTTAAGGGCGTTGATTTCATAGTCATCAACACTGATGCACAAGACCTTCAGCAATCCCTCGCGAAGACAAAAATCCACATCGGCAAGAACCTGACGCGCGGCCTCGGCGCCGGCATGGATCCCGCAATCGGCCGGCGCGCGGCTGAAGAGACACAGGCCGAAATTCAGGATGCGATTCGTTCATCCGACATGATATTCATCGCAGGAGGCATGGGCGGTGGCACCTGCACCGGCGCGGCGCCGATCGTGGCAAAAATCGCGAAAGAGTCCGGAGCACTCACGGTCGCGGTCGTCACGAAGCCGTTTTCGTTCGAAGGACAGCAGCGCATGCGCCTCGCGGAGCAGGGCATGGAAGAACTCCGGAAGGAAGTCGATGCCTTGATTGTGATACCGAACGATCGCTTGCTCGCGGTCGTCGACCAGAACACGACCGTGAAGAGTGCATTTGCCATGTGCGATGAAATCTTGCGGCAGGCGGTCGAAGGTGTTTCCGATCTCATCACGACTCCGGGAAACATCAACCTCGACTTCGCGGACATCAAAGCAATCATGGAAGATGCCGGTTCGGCGCTGATGGGCGTCGGCGTCGGCATCGGTGAGAAGCGCGCTGAAGATGCTGCGCGTGCCGCCATCAACTCTCCCCTTCTCGATATCTCAATAAACGGCGCGAAGGGGGTCCTCCTTTCGATCGCGGGTGGCGAAGACCTCGCCCTCCTCGAAGTCCAGGCCGCCGCCGCCATCGTGACCGACACCATCGATAAGAACGCGAAAGTTATCTTCGGCACCTCGAAGGACGAACGCCTCAAGAAGGGCGAGGTGCGCGTGACCGTCATAGCGACCGGATTCCCCGAAGAGGCGGGAACCAGCGGAGGTCGCCCGCTCTTCCAGATGGCCGGAAAGAAGGAGAAGAAAGAAGATGATAGCGGAAAGATATTCTCGACCATAATGCCGTCCTCGCGCGACGAAGATGCGGTCGCTCCTGCAAAGCGGGAGGAATCGGCCCCGAAAGCGGTCCAAGACGAAGACGACGAATGGGGCGTTCCCGCATTCTTGAGGAGGAGCAAGAAGAACTAGAAATGATTTTGAGCTTTGGCTTTTGACCCGTATGATGAAAGGGCACGCATCTGTGCCCTTTTGTTTTTTATCCAATCGAACAACCTTTCGTAGCGCGCGAATAACAACACCTGCATGTACGATCTCATCATCATCGGCGGAGGCCCGGCAGGAGTTGCGGCAGCAGTGTATGCGGCACGGAAACTTTTGAAAACGCTCTTGATTACCGATGCGTTCGGCGGCCAAAGCCTCGTTTCCGCGGAGATTCAGAACTGGATCGGCACGCCGGTCATCTCGGGTGAGGCGCTGGCAAAATCATTTGAAGCGCATGTTCGCGCATACCAAGGTGATGCTGTGACGATAGAGAAGGGAGAACGCGTAGTTGCCGTCTCAAAAAAAGACGGCGGTTTTGTTGTTGAAACGAAGAGCAAGAAAACTTTTGAAACAAGGGCGGTCTTGGTTGCCTCCGGAGGCGAGCGCAGGAAGCTTACGGTTCCGGGCGCCTCGGAATTCGAGCAGAAGGGCGTCACCTACTGTGCTTCATGCGACGGGCCTCTTTTTTCAGGCTCTCCCGTCGCGGTCATCGGAGGTGGAAACGCGGGCTTCGAGACCGCGGCCCAGCTCCTCGCCTATACCGAATCGGTGACCCTCATCCACCGCGGTCCACAATTTACGGCTGATCCGGTATCGATTAAGAAAATCCTCGAACACCCGAAGATGCGTGGCATCCTGACCGCGG
>Ga0163150_10001416_pt1 | contig 40424 bp, 36 predicted proteins | sample OliLakLV19P2IB_FD_148628 | JGI IMG/M metagenome (GOLD analysis project Ga0163150, IMG submission 148628) | Freshwater microbial mat bacterial communities from Lake Vanda, McMurdo Dry Valleys, Antarctica - Oligotrophic Lake LV.19.P2.IB | ecosystem: Environmental > Aquatic > Freshwater > Lake >... | reverse complement strand
TGCAAGAAAACTTGTATGATCCATTTGGGTATGGAATCGATGGGGTATTGATGAATCATGCGAATAATGATAATTTGTATCAGTATAATGCCTGCCCGTCCGAAGTGAAACGCAGGCGGGGAAAGGAGTTGAATACAGATCATGGATTGAATATGTATGATTATGGTGCCAGATGGTATGATGCAGGAATAGGACGATGGGGGCAGGTAGATCCTTCTTCGGATTTTGCACCTAATCTTACTCCCTATCGATATGGATTTAATAATCCAATATTATACAAGGACCCTGATGGTTTTTTTGAATCTCGAAGTGAAGCCAAAGATTATAAGAGGGAACATCATTTAAGAGGTTCGATTAGAAAGCAAGAAGATGGATTATTTGCAATTGAAAACAGAAAAGATCACTCGTTCTCAACTAACGATAAGGAATTTGGTATTATTACTGGAGCGCTCATTGAGGAGCGTGGAGTGCATTTAAGAGATATTGGAATAAGTGGCGCACAACAACTTTCTGATCCAATGTCTGAAAATTTTAATCCTAATGCTGTAATTTTCACAAATGGTGCTGATATTGCTTATGCTTTTGGCTCAATGTTGGGATTTGTTATGCCTTCAGCGAGATATGTTTCGGCTGGTGTACAAGCTGTTGCAACGACTGAAAAATTGGTTATTCAATTTGGAGGCAATGCTAGTCAAGTAGCTCACGCATTCCGTCATGTGGAGTGTCTCGGTTTGAATAGAGGTGAGGTGATGGCGGCGATTAAAAATCATTTGCCAACAGCCATCTCAAAGATTCAGGAATGGAAACCTTTAAATGAGGTAATTACAGTAGCGGGTAAAGAAATTCAGTACACTGCTTTCAAACTATCAGATGGAACAATTAATGTCGGAAGGATTCATGAAACATTTAAACCTTAGGAGAAAACCAACCCCACAAGAATTTAAATTGATTGAGCATTTGATCAAACTAGTTCCTATTTCTATTAATGAAACATGGAAAGAGTTGCTACGAGTAGAATCTTTAAGTGATGGAGGGATGGGTAGCCTTCGTTTATTTCCTGACGGTGAAGTACATGAGGACAGAATGTTTGGAGAGCAAGTAAGTGAAATACACTTTAAAGATCAGGATGGTGTTGATGTATTTGGAACTCTTTATTTAGATCAATGTGGCGATTTATTTGAACTTGACATGTGGAAGACTGATTTTTCGCCTACTCAAAGTTTGGACTATTAATTAAGCACCCCTTGCAATTTAGTTGGACGAATAAAAGCATCGAGCATGGCGAAGACATGCTCTTTGTTTTTAGAGTCCATTTTGGAAACTTCCTGGATACGCTGGATCATTTTTTTATCGAGTTCGAGATCGGTATGGCCCATGAGCCAATCGAGGGATACTTCGAGATACTGAGCCATTTTAGAAGCTGCCTCAATAGAAGGCTTCATCTCATCTCTTTCATTCCTACCGATAGCAGGGCCTTTGGTACCTAAAAATTTAGCGAGGTCATCCTGGCTCATTCTTTTATTTTTTCTTGCTTGTAAAAGTCTGGTTCCGAAACTCATATGATCTATATTGAACGGTGAAATGAATAATCATGCAAAGATATAGAACATAAATGTTCAATTCAAATCGTATAAAGCTTGATAAGCAGAAACAATCCGTGACCATTGGAACGAATTGGTTCTATAAATTATTTTTTTCGCATGGAGATATCTGATATCAAATCCAGACTTACCATCCTTGAGGTATTAACCCACTACACCCTAAAACCCGATCGTAACCGCCGCCTGCAATGCCCCTGGCATCCCGACAAAACCCCCAGCCTCCAGATCTATCCCAAAACCAATACCTGGACCTGCTTTTCCAGCAACTGCCATGCAGGCAGCGGTGATCAGATCGATTTTATCATGTTGATGGAACAGAAATCCCGATCGATAGCATCGGGGAGATACGAAAAGATCGACAAGCATTCAGCTTTATTAAAAGCGATTGCAATGATCAGCGGATCATCTATCACAGTACCAAGGCCACTACCAACCGCATCATTAATAGAAGATCAGGCCCGCATCGCCATCCTTACGAAATACTATCAAGGCACTCTCCAATCCATGCAACGGGGCACCCACGGCCTGGCCTATGCAAAGAAACGTGGCCTGGATCCGGAAAAACTATCCATAGGCTTCTGTGCTTACGATATAGGGAAAACCTGGAACAAAGACCTTCAGGAGAATGCTGAAAAGACAGGACTGTATAAGATCCGAAACTGCATCATCTTTCCCCTGAAGAACAAAGAAGGACAGATCGTAAGTATCTACGGCAGGAGTATCAGTGAATCTCAATCGAACTCATCCCGCAATGCTGCGGGATCTTCGCCTTCAGCTCGACACTTTTATCTTGCCGGAGGTTTTAAAGGATTGTACCCATCGTATCCCCGCCTTCGCTCTGCTACGGACGGGCAGGCCAAATCAGACACTATAAAATTGATCTTAACCGAAAGCATCATCGATGCAGCGACTATAAAGCAATACACCGACTATGAAGTATTAGCCTTATACGGCACGAATGGATTTACACCGGAGCACGGGCAAGTCATCAAGGAGCTTGAATCCCTGCAGGAAATCATCTTGTTTTTTGATGGTGATGAAGCAGGCAGAGCGGCCATAGGAAAATATAGTAAGCTCATCACAGAGATCAAACCCGATATCAAGGTCAGTCATGTAGTGACCCCGGAAGGAGAAGATCCAAATAGTTTGATACAAGGACATTCACCGGAAATATTAAATCACCTGATTGAGCATAGAATTATTTTTTCAACTCCCGCCTCATCGGCGGACAGGGAAAATAAAAATGAATCCCATAAAATCATAGCATCAAAGGAAGAAGTACCACCAGTAAAAACATACGAAGAAGCATTAGACACCGGCAATCCTGAACTCCTTACCTACCATACCTCATTAGTCTACATCCTCATCCTGGGCGGCATCAAAATCAGCGGCCTGGATCGACTGCGAGTCACCTTAAAAATAGAACGATCGACATACAGCCATCACCTCCCGGTGCGTCACAGCCTGGATCTGTACCATACTAAACAAGTAGAGCAACTCACCCAAAAGATAGCCGAAAGCCTGGAGCTGGGTACCGCCGAATCAGAACGCACGATATCAAAACTCACCTCAGCCCTGGAGCAATACCGCCAATCAAAACTCGATCTGCTCAAACCAAAGAAAGAAGAAACTAAAACATTAACGGATAAAGAAAGAGCCGAAGCAATCGCCTATCTAAAAGATCCAAAACTATTGCGACATACGCTCCGGGATATTACCCGGAGCGGCATCGTAGGTGAATCCAATAATGCCCTGATAGCCAACCTGGCCTATACCTCACGCAAAAGAGAAAAGCCATTACACATCATCTGCCTGGGGGCCAGCGGCACCGGCAAAACCTATCTGCAGGAAAAAGTAAATGAACTGATCCCGGAAGAAGATAAGATCGAAATCACGAGCCTATCGGATAATGCCTTCTAATACTTTGGCCGGGAAGAACTCAAGCATAAACTGATCCTGATCGAGGATCTGGATGGCGCAGAAAATGTATTGTATCCATTGAGAGAATTACAATCCAAAAGAAAGATATCCAAGACAGTAACTTTAAAAGACAATAAAGGCAATCTGAAAACGATCACCCTGCAGGTATAAGGCCCGGTATGCGTCAGCGGCTGCACCACCAAAGAACGCATCTATGACGACAATGCTAATCGCTGCATCCTATTATACATCGTCCCGCTGATAGTTGCTTAGAAGTTTATCACCCCCAGTCGTCTTTCCTCTGACCAATCATTAAAGGGTTCGAATCCCTCCCTCCCCCGAACCCTGAAAATGGATCATACCTTTTTGTTTTTCAATTGAAAAGAAAAAACTAACTTGAAGCTAAACATGGGTTGTTTAAAGCTACCAAACTGCAAATCAGAATCACCATTAAGGGTGGCTTCCAGTGTTTTTCGGGAGGATAAAAAAGATTGCGTAAGATGGTTAGATTATGGTGCCAGATGGTATAACGCTGGAATTGGAAGATTATCTGCTTTCTTTGCAGCTATTAATTTCCGGGATGCACCGTCAACGCATCTTTTAGTTCACTGGCAAGGTCGTCGCTGTATATTCCATAAGCATTGACCAGTATACCTTTTATCCGGTTATTGGGTGAGGAGATGGCATAGATGATAGATTGATCCGAAGGATCCGTATTGTCTTCAAACCGGTAATGTTTGTCAATTTGAAAATCTCCTGCATACAAACGATACCGGCCGTCCATACACTCCAGGCAATTTTTTTTAATATTAAAATCTTCGGTATATCCTTCCTTCCTATAAGCTTCTATTGCCTCCAATAAGGTGTTAAACGATTCCATACCAACTGAATAAGATTAAAAATCAAAGATACGGCAATTGAGCTGTGGATTCCACTTAATCCTGTTTTAAAGAAATAAATCTATCCATTAATTATAACCAATCGACACCCAGACCGGGCTTGTCTAAAGGAATCATCTTACCTGCTTTAAGTTTGAATCCTCCGGATACCAGATCCTTGGCCAGATCAAAACTTCCGTCCAAATCAAGATATCGGGTTTGTTTACACGCATAAGCAAGGTGCATGGCTGCCGCAATACTCAACCGGCTTTCATCATTACATCCCCACATCAGGTCAATACCATTGTCTTCTGCGACTTTGGCTATTTTATTGGCCTGATATAGTCCACCGCACTTCATAAGTTTGATATTGAATATCCCGCAGCGGCCGGATTTGGCTAATTCAACGGCATTGATTTCATCGTGAAGAGATTCATCCGCAGCAACTACTTTTTTTAATTCCGGTGAAAGGCTATCCATTTGTTCAAACCGGTCTGCCCGGATGGGTTGTTCGTACAATTCTATGGCCAGGTTTTCACATCCAGCAACCAGTTTTTTGAAATCATCCGGTTGGTATCCCTGGTTGATGTCCGTACGAATTACCGGACCAAAGCCAACGGCTTCCCTCAACAGCCTGAGTCTTTGAATATCCTGGTCGGGATTCAACCCAATTTTTATTTTCAAATGAGTAAATCCCTGCCCAATAAATTCTTTGGCTTCCCGGATGGTCTGGGCGGAATCCATTATACCTATAGTGACTGAAGTCGGCAGGGGTTCTATCTTTTTTCCAAAAGCTTCCACCAAAGGTTTTCCAAGGTTTTTAGACCAGGCATCCCAGATGGCTATATCCAGGGCAGCCATTAAAGTGGGTACTTTTTTCAGGTATGGATACAACGAATTAATTAAAGCCCCGGGATCTTCGATGGATTGACCTATTAATAGATTCAAATCCAAATTATTCTGCGCTTCCAGGGTATCGCGTGTGGACACCCCTACCACCTCATTCTCAGGATTACAGTTTCCATATCCTGTGATTCCATTGTCCAGGTTGAGGAGACAAAACAGATTTTCCACGTGGTCCACCGTTTTCCAGGCAATAGTATATGGTTTGGAAAGCTGAAGATTTTCCAATTGAAATTGAATGGAGGTTATTTTCATTGGAATAAAGATAGGGTATCAGCGATCAGGTATCAGCAAATCAGCCAAATTTCCTGCTGACTGGCTGACCGCTGACCGGCTGACTTTCGACTCCCTGATTTATCTTTGTCAAAAAATTACCATGTCTTATATCCGTGACCATGAAATCGACTACAAAATCTTCGGAGAAGAAATGCAATATGTGGAAATCGAATTGGATCCCCAGGAAACGGCCATTGCTGAAGCCGGCGCGTTTATGATGATGGATGATACGATCCAGATGGAAACCATATTTGGCGATGGTCGCAATCAGGAGAAGGGGTTTCTCGGCAAGCTGATGTCGGCGGGTAAACGGGTGCTGACCGGAGAAAGTTTGTTTATGACGGCTTTTACCAATCTGGGATATGGCAAGAAAAAAGTATCCTTTGCCTCACCCTATCCCGGGAAAATCATCGCACTCAATCTGTATGAACTGGGTGGTAAAATGATCTGTCAGAAAGACGCCTTTTTATGTGCAGCCAAGGGTGTGGAAGTGGGTATTGAATTTCAAAGAAAACTGGGAACCGGTCTGTTTGGAGGTGAAGGGTTTATCATGCAAAAACTGGAAGGCGACGGCATGGCCTTTGTGCATGCGGGCGGTCATGTGCTTAAGCGTGAATTGCAATATGGTGAAACCATCAAAATAGATACCGGATGCATCGTCGCCTTTACACCAACCGTACATTACGACATTCAATTTATCGGCGGCATTAAAAACAGCTTGTTCGGCGGTGAAGGTTTGTTTTTTGCAACCCTTCAGGGCCCAGGGTCTGTATGGATTCAGACTTTGCCCATCAGTCGACTGGCATCCCGGGTATTGGCCTACGGCAGTTATAAACGGAAAGATGAAGGAAGTATCCTTGGGGGACTGGGTAATATCCTGGACGGAGACGGCATATAATTATGCCCCGGCCCTGCACCAGCTTATAAATCTTTTTTATTAAAGATCCTCTTGGCAATAAACAACGGGACAACGATCCATAGCATGCTTAAAAGGCTTATAAAAAGTATGCCGGTTTCTTTACCGAGAAAATTTTTATACAGCGCACCGGTGTACCCCATTAATGCCCCAATATCCATTTTTAACATGACCATGATTCTGGCTAAATCAATAGGATTGAGCCCTGAAAATACAAAGGTCAGTTTTTCCAACGGGTAATCACTCAGTGAAAACAGCACCAACAACAACAATCCATCATAAATGATAGCAAAGTAAAACCAAAGCAAAAGGGAAACACCGATACCTTTTGCTTTATCCCTGAAATTTACAGCCACTAAAAAAGCAAGGGCGCAGAAAGTCAGCGATAACCCGGCTCCGCAAATAAGCAAATACAGCCCGGTGCTTTCTCCTGAATATATTAATACCGGCAACCCTACCCCTGCCAAATAGGCTATCAACAGGGAAATACTCGTCCCAAAATATTCACTCCATAAGATTTTTGACCTGCTTTGCGGTTGGCACAACAATAATTCAATAAATTCATAAGAATTGTAATAATGGATGGTCGTAAAAATCAGGCTGATGAGCGGTACTACGATCAATACCACACTTAATAACCCCATCAGTGCTTTATCGTTATTTGCCTCCAACTGAAACAAACCCATGGCAATGAGAAACAACAATACCATATAGCTGATGATAATTTTGTTTCTCAGTATGTCGTAAAGTATATACCTGGTTAGTTTAAACATTTAGATTATTCCTCTACTTCCTTCCCTGTAAATAATGGATTTCGACTTTTCATGACGGAGGCAATCGCTTTATTTAATCGCAGTTCGCCCGTTTCCTGCTGCAGTTCAGAAAGTTCTTTGAAAAAGATCAATTTTCCTTCCTGCAGGTAGATCACATGAGTGATTAGGTCTTCCAAATCGCTTAATATATGCGAAGTGATCAGGATGAGTTTGTTTCTCGCTTTTTCCTTATTAATTTTTGCTTTCAGCAATTCGGCAGCCAGTGGATCCAAACCCGCAGTGGGCTCGTCCAGGATTAATATATCCGGATTGAAAAGAAAAGCCAGGGCAGCACTCACCTTCTGCCGGGTACCTCCACTCAGACTATGCATGCGCTGTTCCATCAGGGTATTCAACCGGTATGCTTCATACAGCTCATAATCCAGGGATTCCGGTGCAGCCTGCCTCAATGTAATGAGCAGGCTGAACAATTGGCCCACTTTCATATGATCCGGGTAACGACCAATCTGTGGCATATATCCGATCTGGCTCCTGTATTCCGGATGCACCTTATTGTTTTTTCCGTGGATCAGGATCTCTCCCCGGTCAGGACGAACCAAGTCTAAGATGCATTTTATTAAAGTAGTTTTACCTGAACCATTTGGGCCGATGAGTGAAATGGACTGTCCTGCAATAAAATCCGCATTGATGTTATCCAGGGCCTGAATTTTCCTGTATTTCTTGTCAATATGTTCCAGTCTAATCATTCCCGACTGCTTTCATGAGAGGGTACAGGTCCACAAAATGTTCAGGGGTCAGTCCGGGAATAGCCTTTTCCATCCGCTCCAACATCTGCATCATAAAACTTTTGATCAAAATTAATATGGCCGGATTCTGTTCTATCATCACGCTAAACAAACTCAACGGATGATAAGGTATGTCACCGACCCCATTCCGGTCCAGATCATAACCTTCATATTCATCCCAATAGTTGTTTTCAAACCGGTTGAGGGTCACCTGTCCATTGGTCGCTACATCAAAAGAATTGTTTATGAAATTATTATAAGTAAACAGGTTATCCATGCAACTGGCCTGGATGACCAGGCCCCAGCCATTGTCTTTAAATGAATTGTTCCTGACCTGTATCCGGTTGGAGCCTTCCATATGAATGCCTTTGGTATTGGTTTCAAACCGGTTATTCGTAATTTCGCTATCGACAATATCCTTTAACAACAAACCATAGGAGGATGCCCCCCAATTGTCCCGAAAAACATTTTCTGACATTTTAACCCTCCGGCTGTACATCACTGCTACTCCGGCCCCATTATTGGCAAATGTATTTTGTGAATATTCATCGTCATTGGAAAACATAAAATGAAGGCCATACCGGAGTTGCCGGCTGCTGACATTGAGGCGGATGATTGAATGAGTCACAAATTCCAGGTAGATCCCATCGCGATGCTGGCTGACCGTATTGTTTTCGATAAGGAGTTGATCGCATTTCCAAGCATGAATGGCATTTCCATTCAATTGTTCCGACAAAGACAGGCCACGTATCAGATTATTCCGTATAGTACTGCGGGAAACATTGGAAAGGTGAATGGCAAAATAGGCATCTGTAATGGTGTTGTTTTCAATCAGGACATCCGCAGCATCTATGACTTTAATCGCCGCGTAATCATTCATGGATGAATACCCGGCATTTCGAAGGGTTAGGCCGATGATTTTTACGGAAGTACCGCTTATGGTTAGCATTTCATATTTACCGGACCCATCTAAAATTGCATTTTTGGCGCCCGATACGGTAAGTGGTTTACTAATGGTAATATCATGGATAAAATATAAACCCTCATTAAAGTATATAGTATCCATTGGGGATGCAGCCTCAAAACAGGCCAAAACAGATGCATTATTTTGGTTCGGAAATACTTCGATGACTTTACCGTAAATTAGGGCGGGAAGGCTGCAAAATAAAAAAACCAGCTTCTGCATTTAACGATCTTGGGATATCGTTGACCAATTAAAAATTGATCCTGCCCGCTCACCCATAAACAATCTGGCTTCCTGTTCATTGGCAAAAGCTATGGCATTGGAACCCATCGGGCTTTTTACCAATGATCCGCTATAGAATCCTGCGGAATCCGCATTTAACCATTCATCTTTTTTATTAAAATTTGAAATCAACAAGAACCTAATGTCCATTTTATCCATTGGATTGGCCTGCATAAAATTTTTCATACAGGCAATATCATCAAATTTGTACACCTTCCCTTTTGAAGTCACGAGTTCACAGCCATATTGAGTTTCTATAATAGTCATTTTACATTGTGTGCAGGCATCTTGCCCGGCCACCAGCGGCTCCGGCTTTATGGTACAAAAAGATAAACTGAACAATAAATAACCCAACACCACAACACCCGTCTTTGATGGGCTTAAATTAATCTTCCTGCGTTTATACCATTCATATAAAAATATCAAAACGAACAACGCTGTGGAAACAATCACAAACCAACCCCCTATGTCCGGAAAAGAATACGCATCAAAATTGAGGAGCCGTTTATGCCCCAGGACCGGCGGTTGATACGAAAGACCGGGCACTTGTATGGCGGCTTTAGGATCCAGGTCATGCCCGTATTCATATCCCCATTGGTAAAAATCCACTATCGCCACCACGCCACCAATGACAGCCAACATCAAATATAGTTTTAGCAGCCTTTTGCTACCGGTCAAGGCCACGGCCAGTCCCAGGGCGATAAAAAAATAAACTACAAAATTCAGAAACTTAAATTCCGGAAATGATGCATTGGAAAAGGGTTTCATTCCAATATAGTGGTTTAATCCATTGATGATGTCGACATCCCCGCTCAGTCTGTTGGTCCATATATTGAGCACCAACCCTTCCGGGTACTGAGGGGCATAGAGATCGATTCTCCAGGCGGGTAAAAAAAATACAGCCACCAGCATCCCTGTAGCAAATGCCAGGATGATCCTGGATGAGGTAGATAAACCGGGATGGTGATTCACGTGGTTATTCATTCAGATTTTCTTTGACGGCACTATTTACCCGGTGGTAACAAAACGGCATCGATAACATGTATAATGCCATTAGATGCCGGTATGGATGCAATGATCGTTGCTGTATTATTAATCCTGACCTTACCGTCTGCAACTTGGAAGCTGACGTGATCCCCATTGACCATACCCAATGTCATCCCCTCTTTAAAAAAACCGGCTTTAAGGGTGGAGGTAGTGACATGGTACTGCAGGATATTTTGTAAATCGGCCTTCTTGGCCGGTTTCATTAATTCCTCTACTGTCCCCGGGGGCAATTTTGAAAAAGCATCATTCGTGGGGGCAAATACGGTAAACGGGCCTGCATTTGAGAGTGAATTCACCAGTTCAGCTTGTTTTATCGCCGTGACTAAGGTAGTGTGATCAGGTGAGCTTATCGCTACCTTTACCACATCTTTCATCGATTCATCGTCTTTCACAGCGGCCTGCCCCTCACTCATGGCAGGAGAGGCTTCCATTGCCTGATCGGACGATGGGCTTTGAACAGTGCTGTTCTTACAAGACAGTATCCACATGAAACAGACAAATACATATATGACTTTCATACTATTGATTTTTTTTAATTCTAAACAATTCATTGAACGGGGGTGGTATTTCCGGTACTGAACGATATGGGTACATTTGATCCCGGAACACTCACCCGTATATATCCCTGCATTTCCTGGTGCAAGGCGCTACAGAAGTCTGTACAATACATAGGAAATACTCCAACCCGGTCTGGTTTCCACATCAGGGTTTGGGTTTCACCCGGCATAATCAATAACTCCGCATTATTAGCCCCCTTCACGGCAAATCCATGGGGAACATCCCAATCTTGTTCCAGGTTGGTCACATGAAAATAGACGACATCTCCCAACCGGACTCCTTCTATATTATCGGGTACAAAATGAGATCGTATAGAGGTCATATACACATGTACTTCATTGCCCTTTCTCTCTACCCTAGCAAAATCATCTCCTTTGGCCACCCAGGGGTTCTGGTTTTCTTCAATTTTATAGATTTTAACAGAGTTTTTTGAAACCAGCTCTGCCGGTATAGCTTCCGCATAGTGTGGTTCTCCAATCGTTGGGAAGTCCAGGATCAATTTCATTTTATCTCCGCTGATATCATACAACTGCGCACTTTGGGCAAGTTCCGGGCCCGTAGGTAAAAAACGGTCTTTGGTAATCTTATTGTACGCTATCATATATTTACCCCATGGTTTTTTGGTCGGTCCCCCAGGTACACTTAAATGCCCTACGGAATAATAGGTGGGCACCCGGTCCAGTACCTGAAGGCTTTGTATGTTCCATTTGACTACTTCCGAAGAAACAAACATGGAAGTATAGGCATTGCCATTGTCATCAAACTCCGTATGCAATGGGCCCAACCCTGGTTTCAATACTTCTCCATGCAATACGGATTCATATTTTAATACCGGGATTCCTTCATAGTCACCATCATACGTTTTATCTGCAATAGCTTTTTGAATTTTGGTAAATGAAAAAACAGGAATAATCGCTGCGAGTTTACCACTACCAACAATAAATTCACCGGTAGGATCGGTATCACAGCCGTGTGGTGATTTGGGACAAGGCATAAAATAAACCATATCCGCTAAGTCCTTCGGATCCAGGACCAATACTTCTTTTTCCATGATACTGGTGGCCATATGCTTTTTCTCATCGTACATATTGTGAGCATATTTAACGACTTGTTTTTTCCCTTTACCCTGTGCGACATATTCTTCTGCTTTTTTCCAATTGACACACAGAATAAAATCCTTGTCTTTTTGAGATGAATTTACTTCCAGGAGGGTATTAGCCCTTTCCGAATTGTAACAGCTAAAGAAAAACCAGCCGTGGGACTTACCTTTCCCTGCCCGGGACAAGTCAAAGTTGACCCCGGGGAGTAAAATTTGAAACGCGATGTTCATGTTCCCTGACGCGGGATCTATCTTGATGAAACTTACTGTCCCCCTGAAATTTTGTTTATAGGTATTGATCGGGACATCCCCATTCGTATCATCCATAGGTATGCTGAATCGGGTGCCGGCAACTACATATTCCGAATTTTCAGTGATAAAAGGCGATGAGTGGTTTCCACCGCTATTTGGGATTTCAATAATCTCCACGGTACGAAAAGTTTTTAGATCGATGCGTGCAACCCTGGGTGTATTGTTCCCATTACCAAACACCCATCGACCATCATGGATCCCATTCGTCACGGACAGGGCTATATGATGTAAATCGTCCCAGGGCACAAAGCCGTGCGAGGTGTTGAGCATGGGTTTAGTCTCTTCACTATATCCATATCCTTTTTCAGGATCCACCGAAAATACCGGTATTACCCTAAATAGTCGCCCGGACGGAATTCCGTACACCGACATCTGTCCGCTAAAACCCCCGGAAACAAAATTGTAAAATTCATCGTATTTACCCGGTGCCACATAGACTTTTCCGGCTGCATCTGCCGATATAGCTTGTTGTATCCCCCTCGGTTTACAAGCTATAAAAGTGATCAGTATCAATGTCATTAAAATGGTCGACATGACCTTATTGGTATTTTTGTTCATATAGTTAGATTTAAAAAACAAGGCTATTATTTTACTCCGTCATTCTTACGCATAAATTCGATAATGTCCAGGGCTTCCTCCCTGGTTATGTTTTGATTGGGCATGCGCACGAGACATTGCTCCAATAATTTTTGGGCTTCCGGATCGGACTCCAGCATCATATCCACGTTGATAATCATATTGAGGATCCAGGTTGGGTTTCGTTTTTGAGTGACTCCTTTCCAACCCGGACCTACCAGCCTTTCTTCAGTAAGCCGATGACAACTTTGGCATTTCAGGCTGTAGATAGCATTCCCTTTAGTAGCCATGGCCTGATCCAGGGATGCTGAAAAAACAATCTCCCCTTCTTTTATCTCCTGACCGTGCACTTCCGGCTGGTTTTTAGTCAGATCCTGAACATCCAAAACCGGGGCATCTGTCTTGACACCTTTAGATTGGCAGGAAAATAAATACAACCCACATCCAAGCATAAATAAGATCAGCGTCTTTATTGTTTTCATGTTTTTAATTGTTATTTATTTCCTAAGTTAAGTAAAATTCTAGTTAAATCCCATAAATCATTATGATGTACCTCAGCGATTATCCTGATGGTGGTCAGCTCCCTTCCGGTGTTAAAGGTGCATAACGAATGTCAACCTGTCATTTCCGATCTCCCCAGCGGCTAAGGGGATATAAATATTGTTCCTCCCGGGAATGGATAACCCATCTTGGTTTCCCAAATTCAGAACCTCAGAACTTGTAACGCACACCGGTATTTACATTACATCGCAATGCATTGTATCCGTATACTTCAAAATAGTCCTGATTCAGGAGGTTTTTTGTGTCCAGGTGCCATTTCCATTTGCCATCCGCCCATTGGTAAGAAGCATATACATTGAGCAACTGGTAATCCGATAAATTTACCGGAATCGAAGAAAATGTATTGGGATCAAAAAAAGTATCCTTGCGGTTCCCGATAGACTTTAAGGAGATGGACGTGAACATCTTTTTAGAAATCTCAAATCTCATACTGCTTCCAAACGTATTTTTTGGGCGTCTGATCAAATTGTTGAAACTGGTATCCCTATTATCAAAGGTTCTGGTATGTACCGCACCAGTGGTATATGAATAATAAGCCTGAAATGAAATTTTTTTATTTAAATGAGATGCGACTTCCAACTCTAAACCATGATCAGATTGCTGGTCAAGGTTTATATACCCGGGGTTGCCATATACAATTGCATTTTTTATTTGTCGGGTAAACACCGTAACCCTGAATGTATTTCCTTTCTTTTGTGGATTATACTGGACACCGGCTTCCGTATGACGGCTATATTGGGGTTCAAGATCCGGGTTTGCTCCAAACGGACCAAACAATTCATTCAACGTCGGGGCCTTAAATCCGGTGCTGTAATTGGAAAATAGTTTTAGTGCACTGTTAAACTGATAACTTGGATTAATACTAAAGGTAAAAGCCTGACCAAATACAGAATGCTGATTTAACCGGGTACCTATTTCAACAGAAAAACCTTGAAATTCCCTGAGGTATCCAGAAAAGATTCTCTTTTTTCATTTTTTAATGATTTAAACAATTAGAAAAAAGAGTAAAAGGCTGAAATGAGATAAGAACCTGATGAGGAACACCAGAAAAATCTTAAACCCATTCGTTGCTTTTTACCCGAAGCACTGAATAGAATATGTTGTGGCGGCAGGTCTCCTGGCTTCCCTTTTGTTTGCGGCCTTCTCATTCCTGCATAGGAACAATGGCCATAGTGTGCAATTAAACTTCATTGCTGAAGCAGGGTTACAGTAGCGGGAACTGCTCCGGAATTTCACCGGTATTCCCTTTTAATCCGGTCCGGAAAATATCCCAGACCAAAACCGATACGAGGTAAAAATAGTTATATCATTTGAAGTATTACGCGATTTCCTCCTGTTATTCTTTGGAAAGGTTGTTTTCTAAAAAATGTGTTTCCATTTATATACAAGCCAATGTGTCTAAAACTTCAAACAATGGTTTAGCTGGTATTGATTGATCAAAATTATTATTGTTTTGAGATGCCCTTCCGATTCAAATTGATATTAATGCCATAATTTACCTTTGAAAACTTATTCGTATGAAATTTAATTTAATCGGTTTGATCATTCTGCTGGGATCTGCCACGTCGACAGCACAAAACAGATTTGATCAACAACCGGTAAGCGATGCAACACTGCGGTTTATAAAGTCATTAACCGCTGATCAAAAAACAATTTGCACCCGGCCCTGGGCCGATACGAATCGAACTCAATGGTCCAATCTTCCACTGGAACAAGTTAATCGTGATGGTTTGCGGCTGGATCAGTTACAGGATAGCCAGCGGGTATTGATCCATGATGTATTAAGGACAATACTCAGCGAACAGGGTTATCAAAAAGCTTTGTTTATCATGCAATACGATGAAGACACCCATACCCGTCTAACTGCGGCTAAGGTGCCGATTGCGCATCGGTATGGCCATGAAAAATACTGGACCTGGATCTTCGGTAGTCCCGGGGTTAATAAGGAATGGGGCTTTAAGTTTGAAGGTCACCACTTATCAATTAATATGACCTTCTCTGCTAAGGGTGTCAGTTGTACCCCGCATTTCACAGGGATCAACCCAGGCCTCATTACAAAAGGTATGAATGCCGGAAAGTATCTCCTTTATCATGAAAGCGAGTTGGGCAAGAATCTGTTTGTCTCCTTAAGCGAAGCCCAGCGTAAAAAAGCCCATATCGATACCTTGCCTTTTACCATTGACGTGCGAACACAAAACGGTAAGGAACCATTTTTGACAGCTCAAGATGGATTACCCTACCCTGAAATGAATACCAAACAAAGAGCCATGGTCATGCAGATCCTGAATGCCTGGGTGGATAATTTTCATCCGGATATTGCCGGACCCAAGAAAAAACTGATGAATACCTATTTAAATCAAATGAGGTTTGTTTGGATGGGCACTTCCTCTGTCCATGATTTACATTATTATGGATTCTTGGGACCCGGATGGGTCATCGAATTCGCCACCAGAGATCAGGGGATCCAACACTTTCATACGCTGTGGAGAGTCATGCCGGATGATTTTGGAATTAAACTCTAAAATCAGAAATTTTTATTTGTAATTAATATTATTTAAATTTGTTTTAAGTCAATCTATAGGTTTATTATTTTATTTGTAACCATACTCTTCTGAAAATTGGGTATTTTTGCAAAAATTTTTTTAATTATCCTAAACCAATAGAAAAATGGCGAGTTCTGAAGAAATTAATGTGTTATCCATTTGTGTAGATCTCCTGGATGGTCTGGAAGGTTCAATAGCAAATCGGATTACCCATTATCTGAACAACAAGTATGCTGAAACACCCACTATAACCACATTACCCACTGCGAAAAAAAGAGGCCGGCCGGCAAAAATTAAATCGGTTGCTCCCGATGGCCCTAAGAAGAAAAGGGGGAGACCCGAAAAAGTAAAATCTGATGTGCCTGTTTTAATCAAAAAGAAAAGGGGCAGACCGGCAAAAATTAAATCAGAAATTCCGACTCAGCTCCCAAAGAAAAGAGGAAGGCCCGCTAAAATTAAAGAGGAACCGACCACGCCACCGAGGCGAAGAGGCAGACCAGCCAAGGTAACCACTGCAATTTCGGCTCCCAAAAAAAGAGGCAGACCCGCTAAAAAGAAAAGAGGCAGACCAAGAAAAGGATGAGGGAAGAGGTATGAGGTATGAGGGATTGAGGATTGAGGCGAGGGACAAGGGCAGTTCTGTAAACGGATTGGTCTGTTTTTTAAAAATACCACATAAAACGATGATAACATTGCAATCAAGACAGCAAGTGGCAATGCATTGATCCAAACGGGCAACTTAAAATGGGAAGAATTTAATTTGGACTTATTAATTTTCCTGACCTGTACCCGGTTGCTGACATCGTTTTCCAATATCCAAAGATTCTCCTGGTCATCTATCAAACCGCCCACTGGTGACCAGGGAGATTTGGAATAGGCGTTGACATCGACCTTACCCTGTGGACTCACCCGCTTTACTTTTTTCCCGGAATAATCTGCAACATAGCTATTGTGTTGATGATCATTCCAAATTCCTGGAGTATTCGGCTCTTTAAAATTACGCGGATGGGACAATGAGCAAGATCCTATGTCTTTGCCAATTAGGATATCCGACCTGTAGTATCCAGCAGGTATAAATTATTCTCCGAGGTAAAATAACAGTTGCCTTCAGGAGTAATCAACATAAACCCGGGAATGTCATAATCGCCTTCTGCTATCTTTTTTAAACTCCCGGACGGGTTTATTCTTATTTTTTTTACCGGCTAAAATTGAATATAATACTGGTTACCCATGCCCTCCTTGTTCTGTGGATATTCATTTTGAAAAGCAGCCGAGGCCCAAATATCGTATCCAGTTTGCCATTGGGATGTAATCTCCAGGCATAACATCTCCAGTTGTCTGTCTGCTCTCCGTGGTATCATAAATGTTCTCCAAATAAAACATCATTTTGGTCTATATACAACTGATGGGTATGGACCAGATACGGCTTTGGTCTTGTGACCATATGGTGAAATTTTCCAAACATGTAACAGGTCTGTAAATAAATATTGCCTTTGGAATCCCTGACTATATCTGGACCGGGATGGGCTTTAAGGGCCAGAGTAAACATCTATGATAGGATGAATGGAGAAACAACAGGCCTGGAAAAAAGCATTGTTAAAATTAATAATAATCCGGAACGTTTAGCCCCAGGACAATATCCCGTTTACCTTCCAGTATACCTTTATTACGGATCAATTTGAGCAATCCATAACTGCCTCTTCTGGGTGTGGCCGTATTTTTTTCTTCCGGTGTAATAAACGGGTCACCCTCAAACAGGTATTCTTCGATCCAATAGGGGTTTTTCCCAGGTTCTTTGATGGTCACATGAACATGGGCAGCGAATTTTTCTTTAGGATAAGGTGCTGGTTTTAGTGTGTAAATCACGTATTCTCCATTTGCGTTGGTCTTCGCCCAGCCCCGGATATAACCATGCCGCTGCGCCCAACCTTTGGCCCCCGGAGCAGGTTTGTATACCCCGTGCTGGTCTGTATGATAGAGGTAAACGATCACCCCTTCCGCTGCAGTTTTTCCATCATTTTTAAAAACCCTTCCCCTTATGATCATTTTGGGGCCTTGTTCATTCCAATCCGGCATATATACTTCATGGTTTAATTTTTCAAAGGGAACATTATATTCGAGGGCTGCCTCGCAGCCTTCACAACTGCCACCAATGGGGCGTTGAGCAAACAAGGAAACACCACTAAGCAGGAGAATACAAAAGGCGAATTTTTTTACACCCTTAACCCGGATCAATTTCATATGGTTAAAATTTTAGAATTATAAATTGCATCCTGGGGGATGCATCCCGATTTAATAAGCTCTTACTTCACTAAAATTAGATGCTGATTAAAGAAATTAATATTTTGAAAATGTTAAATCTTAAGGGTACCTCTAAATACCCTGTCCCGCCTTATGCGGGAGAGTTTGAAAATTAGCTATTTTGTCCCGATTAGCTCGGGATTAGACAAGGCGATCCGACCTAATCGGATCGAAGGAGCCAGTCTTATAATAAACAATGAATATAAACCGGCGACATAGCGGTGTCCCGTCTTGGGACGGGATGACTGAGATTCAACGCAGCGTGCCCGAATGAAATCGTTCAGGCGGGTATAAATTCTAAAGAGCAATTTAGGTTTTTAATTATAAAAAACCGATCAAACCATGAACGGGTTTTTAGAGGTGCCCTTCATATTTAAATTAAACTATTTTTGTCGCTAAACGGAAAAGCCTCCCTCATTTTTTAATTCAATATCTTTTTCCTTTATGAAATCAAATAGTATAATCGCCGTACTCATTTTATTTATTTTTTCAGCCTGCACATCCGACACCGTGGAACAAAAAAAGGCAGTGGCCAAACCAGATTATATATACGAAAACCTGGACACGACCACCGATCCTGCCCAGGATTTTTTTCAATATGCCAATGGGGGCTGGATTAAAAAAAATCCAATTCCAAATGATCAGGCCAGTTGGGGTATCGGTCATCTGGTGGTGGAAGAAAATATGCGGCGGTTAAGGGAAATCAGTGACCAGGCAGCAGCCAAATCAGGACCCGACGGCAGCCCGGAACAAATGATCGGTGATTTTTGGAACAGCGGGATGGACACGGCAACTATTGAATCAAACGGGCTCAAACACCTCCAGCCTTATCTTGAACGGATACATACTGTCCAGGAAATCTCCGGCTTAATGTCCCTGGTGACGGAGTTTAAGACCTTCGGTTCCAGTACTTTTTTCGGCGATTTTGTCACCCAGGATGATAAAAACAGTGAAGCAATGATTTATACACTCTACCAGGGAGGTATAGGCTTGCCGGAAAGAGCGTATTATTTTAAAAATGATACCGCCACGATCCGGATCCGAAATCAGTATGCTGCTTATATCAGCACCATCCTGAATCTGTCCGGAAAAGATTCCTTAGCGGCGGATAAGGCGGGCAAGTCCATCCTGGCTATGGAAACCAGGCTGGCTAAGGCATCCCGAAAATTGGAAGATTTAAGGGATCCATATGCCAATTATAACAAACTGGCTATTGAAGATTTAAAAAAAATATCACCCCTGGTGGATTTGCCTTTGCATATAAAAAATACCGGGGTCCGGCATCTGGACTCTGTCCTCGTAGGCCAGCCTGAATTTTTCAGAGCTATGAATGAAGTGATCAAGTCAACTCCATTGAATGTTTTAAAAGATTATGTCCAATTTAACCTGGTTGCAGATTTCGCAGGAGCCTTACCGGATACCTTTGGTAAAAAGGCTTTTGAATTTAATAAATTGTTTAGTGGTGCTTCTGAACGACGGCCGAGATGGAAAAGGGTCATGCAGAGTCAGGAAAACCTCATCGGAGAAATACTGGGGCAATTATATGTTAAAGAATTTTTCACTCCGGTCGCTAAAAAAAGGTATGAGGATATGACGGAAAAAGTAAAGGAAGCACTCCGAATGAGAATAAGCCAACTCACCTGGATGGGAGATAGCACCAAAACAAAAGCTTACGCCAAGCTGGATGCTATCACTAAAAAAGTTGGATACCCGGATAAATGGAAAGATTTCTCAGCGATGAAACTTTCCAGGGAGAGTTATTTAAAAAACCTGATGCATGGCAATCTTTGGTGGCATCATTACGAAATGGCAAAACTCGGAAAACCGGTTGACCGCACAGAATGGGATATGACTCCTCAAACGTATAATGCTTACTACAATCCCAGTAACAATGAAATCGTGCTGCCCGCGGGGATATTTACGGTACCCGGCTACCGGGATGAAGAACTGGATGATGCTGTCGTGTATGGAAATGGCGGGGGCAGTACCATTGGCCATGAAATCACCCATGGTTTTGATGATCAGGGAAGGCAATATGATGCCAAAGGCAACCTGACCAGCTGGTGGACGGATGCTGACGAAAAAGAATTCAACAAAAGGGCAAAGGTCATGATCGACCAATTTTCAAATTATGAACCTTTGCCGGGTTATAAAATTAACGGGGAAGCCACCTTGGGTGAAAATATTGCAGACCTGGGTGGGGTGTTGTTAGGTCTGGAGGCATTTAAGCACACTGATCAATATAAAGAAGGCAAGCGTATCAATGGCCTCAGCCCTACCCAACGATATTTCCTGGGATTTTCCTTAGGATGGTTGGGCCACACGCGAGAGGAGCCCTTGCGAAACCAAATCCTGGATGATGTACATTCGCCGGGAAAATACCGGGTCAACGGGCCTTATTCGAATATAGATGAATTTTATAAGGCTTTTGATGTAAATCCCGGAGATACGATGTACCGTGCGGATAACATAAGAGTTAAAATTTGGTGATTAATTTCTTAATTGTTGAATATCAGACCTGTTATACCTGGAATTGGTTCTATTTTTGAGTTCCATAATAAGGAATACCTGTATTTTTGATAGCAATTTATATTGAAGCTTAGATTATGAATCTTAACAAAATTTCGTTCTTATTACTAATTGTCCTGGGGTTTTCAGGTAGTGCACTCCTGGGTCAAAATACCTATAAAGCCACTCATGAAGGGTGGTTGACCAATCTGGATGAAGCCTATGCGCTTTCTAAAAAGACCGGTAAACCCATATTAGCCAATTTTACCGGTAGTGATTGGTGCGGGTGGTGTAAAAGGTTATCTGCCAGTGTATTCCTTCAGGATGATTTTAAAAAATGGGCCGCTAAAAAAGTAATCCTCCTCGAGTTGGACTTTCCGCGTAGAAAAGCTTTGCCACAAGCTATTCAGTCCCAAAATGAATCGCTTCAGCAGGCTTTTCAGGTCACTGGTTTTCCTACCATCTGGGTTTTTGACCTGGATAAATCAAATACCACCAAACAATACAGCATCAAAGCCCTGGGTAAAACAGGTTACACTCCGACGGTGCAGGAATTTACTTCCGGGGTGGATCAAATGATTGCCAGGAGGACATAAGGAGGATAAAAATGATGATGGAAGAATAAAGAATTATCTAGTGGCGTTTTTTATATGCCTATCCAAAAAATAAACATCTCGTCCAAACTATCTTTGTTTTCAGATTATTTTAATCCGCGCATTGCAGGTGAACTCAATGGGCAGCACGTCAAATTAGTCAAATTTCAGGGTGAGTTTATCTGGCATTCCCATGTAAATGAAGATGAACTGTTTTATGTCTTAAAAGGCAAATTCGATATGCACTTTCGCGATCAAATCATAACCTTGGAAGAGAATGAATTTCTCATTGTTCCCCGGGGAGTAGAGCACAAACCGGTAGCATCCGAAGAAGTATCTGTATTGTTATTTGAACCCGCCGGCACGATCAATACCGGAGAGATCGACCATAAACTGACCAGGCCGACATTGGAAAACATTTAGCCGGTTGGTGTGTTGGATACCAAACGTTATAAATATACTTTTTTATACTTTGGAAGATCTTGTTTATCAAATGGGTAGACATGCTATAAACCCATTATATTATTCCGGTTTATTTCACCAGAAGTCAGGTAACAGTGTAGCGTACGATTTGTTTTGTAATTCTAGTTTTTAAAGATTCAAACAGGTAACAATATCTTAACTTAGCTTTTTTCATTCTTGAATCCAATATGTCCGATTTAACCTGTTTTCTTATAGATGATGATCCGGATGATCGTGAAATATTCGCTTTAGCATTGGAAGACGCAGATAAATCCTATAAATGTGTCACGGCCCTGAATGGCATTGATGCCATTCAAAAGCTGAGTACAGATCACACCTTTGTTCCTGATTTGATTTTTCTGGATTTAAACATGCCCATTATGAACGGCAAACAATGCCTGAATGAAATCAGGAAAATTCCACGCCTGAATCTTATACCGATTATCATTTATACGACCTCTTCTTACGCCCAGGATATTGAGGAAACCAGAAAACTGGGGGCTTCGCATTTTTTGATTAAACCATCCAGCATACGAATCCTGACCAATTGTTTGGCAGAGTTGCTTAAAAAAGATAACCCGCCTTTTTTAATTCAAAGGTCCGTCTGTGTCCTGGCTATATTGTTATTTGTTTTCTCCAATTTTTTTATCCGGGTTTTCCTCTACCATTTATAATCTATCCCAGTTGCTAAGAAATGGAAAAACATAAAAAAGTCTATCCTACTTTCGAAAGCAGTATAAACGCTCCCATCGACCTCAAGGCATTGGACCTGGTTTACGATTTCAGGGAGTTGATGGAAGCGTTACCTGCTGCCATCTATCTTTGTAATCCGGATGGAAAAATCAACTTTTACAATGAAGCTGCTGTTACACTATGGGGCCGCAAACCTCAATTGGGAAAAGACCTTTGGTGTGGATCATGGAAAATTTTTTTCTGTCGATGGGTTACCCCTGGACCTGGATAAAAGTCTTATGGCGATCACATTAAAAGAAAGACATCAGGTAAATAATACTGAAATGATTATTGAACGCCCTGATGGGACCAGGGTGAGTGTGTTGCCACATCCAAAGCCTCTTTTTGATTCCTCCGGTCGTATCCTGGGCACCATCAATATGTTGGTCGATATCTCTGAAAAAAAAGAAAAGGAACGGCGATTGTATGAAAACGAAAAAAAATACCTGCTGTTATCCGAACTGCTGTCCAAAAGCGCGGAGGAACGTACCCTCCACTTAAAAGTGAGTGAAGAGCGATATCCCAAAATGGTTGAAGAAGTTCAGGATTATGCTATTCTCTTATTGGATCCTGAAGGCAATATACTCAACTGGAATAAGGGTGCGCAACGAATAAAAGGTTATACCGAAGAAGAAATCCTCGGAAAAAATATCCGGATATTTTATATCGAAGATGACCGCAACGCTCACCTGCCTGAAAAACTGATTCGCGAAGCAGTAGAAAAAGGGAAAGCTATGCATGAAGGCTGGCGTCTGAGGAAAAATGGATCCAAATTCCGGGGTAGTATTGTCATCACGGCATTGCACGATGATCTGAATCAAATTATCGGTTTCACAAAAGTAACCCGGGACCTCACCGACAAAAAACTGGCTGATGATCAATTGAAACAATACACCCGTGATATTGAATTTCAAAACAGCCAACTGGAGGAATATGCTTACGTCGCATCCCACGATTTACAGGAGCCTTTACGAAAAATCGAAACCTTTGCTGAACTACTGGAAAGAAATCTGGAGGATAACGTGGAGGCAAAAAAATATCTGGATAAAATAAATTCAGCTTCCATACGCATGACCCATTTGATCAAGAATGTACTCCTATATTCACAGCTTTCACCGGGCTCACAACTTTTTATTCCGACGGATTTGAATGAGGTCCTGACCCAGGCAGAAGAGGATTTCGAAACATTGATTTATGAAACCCAATGTAAAATCACGTATTCAAAACTACCGGTGATCCGTGGCATTCCGATTCAATTGCAACAACTTTTTTCCAACCTGATCAGCAATTCACTTAAATTTACTCATTGGCCACCCGTTATTGAAATTTCGGCACAAATGCTTTCCACAGAGGAGGTAAAAAATCATAATCAATTAAACTCCGATCAGCCTTACCTGCAAATCCTTTTTAAAGATAACGGTATTGGATTTGAGTCTCAATATGCCGAACAGGTATTTAAATTATTCAATAGATTACATCACGACAAATCCGGTACGGGTATCGGATTAGCGTTGTGTAAACGGATTGTAGAAAACCATCGCGGCATTATGAGCGTTTTCAGTGAAGTGGATAAGGGAACTTCTTTTTTTATCATTTTACCCACCTCCTGAAAAATGAAAAAATCAATTAAGCATTTTATCAGCATATTTAAATCCGCTTTTAAGGAATGGATGTCAAAAGATCCATTTAAGGAAAGTGCAGTCATTGCGTATTATTCCATTTTCTCTTTGCCCGGTTTGCTGGTGGTCATCATTACCCTCGCTGGTTATGTATTTGGCCGGGACGCCGTCGATGAGCACGTGGCCGCCCAGATTGTTTCAACCCTGGGAGCGGAGACCGCCCATCAAATCCAGAACATGATCATAATGGCTGGTGAGACTAAAAAAACGGTTTGGGCTACGGTCCTGGGAGCCATCACTATTTTGGTGGGTGCGACCGGCGTTTTTTCACAATTTCAAAAATCTTTAAACATCATCTGGGAAGTTAAAGTAGATGCTCACAAATCCGGGATCTGGAAATTGATACGGGTGCGTTTATTTTCATTTGGTTTAATAATCGCTGTCGCATTTATACTGATTGTTTCGTTGGTGGTTTCTACCACCCTGGCTGCTTTAGGAGATTGGCTGACTGGTCATTTTTCGGATACTTTCGTGGTGCTTTTACAGATCATCAATTTTATTGCTTCTCTGTTCATTTTGTCTTTATTATTTGCCCTGATGTTTAAATTTTTTCCGGATGCCAGGATCGCCTGGAAAAATGTGTGGATCGGATCGCTGGTTACTGCGGTCTTGTTTGAAGTCGGCAAATTCGGGCTTAGTATATATTTTGGTAAAGCCAACCCCGGGACAGGGTATGGGGCTGCCGGGTCTATTGTTTTAATTTTGTTGTGGGTCTCTTATTCTTCCATGATTGTGTTTTACGGAGCTGAATTCACACGGGCTTATTCCAACCGTCATGCAGGCAAAGTGGCACCAACTGACATAGCCAGGGCAGACCCAAAACGCAAAACCTGAACCGGCTGTAGTGTTCTTTCCACCTAACTTTACCCAATTTAAATAATGAATCTCACTACCGGATATCCATTTGGGCTGATCAATAATGGCCTGCCAGCATCTTATCCAAAACTGGAGTCTGATGCTAAAACAGAAGTAGCCATCATTGGAGGCGGAATTTCCGGAGCCCTAACAGCATATTACCTGGGCCATGCAGGTATCGACTGCCTGCTGGTAGATGGCCGAACCATAGGATTAGGTAGTACGTGTGCCAGCACTTCCTTGTTGCAATACGAATTGGATAACCCTTTATATAAACTGATCTCACAAGTGGGCCGGCAAGGTGCCGTGCGTGCCTATACCCTTTGCAGTGAGTCCATCGATCTGTTAGAACGTATTGCTTCAAAATTAAAATTCCCACATTTCGAAAGAAGGAACAGCCTGTATTTCGCTGCTGGGATTAAAGACGTTCAGGGATTAAAGCAGGAATACCTCGCCCGCAAAAATGCCGGCTTTCCGGTGGATTATCTGGGAAAAGGAGCAATACAAAAACATTATGGTTTTTCATCACCCGGAGGTATTTTATCCCGGCAAGGGGCTGCAACAGATGCCTATTTATTGACTCACGCCCTGTTACAAAATGTCATTCAACAAGGGTTAAAAGTTTTTGACCGGACACGTATTTCCAAAATTGAATATCAACGGAATGGAGTAAAATTATCTACGATGAATGGGCCAATCATCACTGCCCGCAGGATGGTCAATGCTTCTGGTTATGAGATTACTGAATTTATTGATAAAAAGATAGTCAGTCTTCATTCCGCCTATGCCCTGGTATCAGAAAACATCTCCCCGGATAATTCTTTATGGAAGGATAAAGCGTTATTGTGGAATACTGCTGATCCTTATCTCTATATCCGGATGACCCGGGACAACAGGATCATGATTGGAGGAAGAGATGAACCATTTTACAATCCGGCCAGGCGTGATAAGCTGATCAATAGAAAGTCCGCCTTATTAAAAAAGGACTTTACAAAATTATTTCCACACGCAAATCTTCTTCCTGAATTCCGATGGGCGGGTACATTTGGTTCAACCCAGGATGCACTTCCATATATTGGTACTTATGATAAGACTCCACATACCTATTATGCCTTAGGATTTGGGGGGAATGGGATCACGTTTAGCGTGATAGCTGCAAAAATCATCCTCGATCTGATGACAGGCAGAAAAAACAAAGATGTCGACTTGTTTTCTTTTAATCGTTAGATGGTCTGACCGGAAGGAATCTTAAACCCGGAATGTGTTAAATTCTTTGCCATCCTGAAGCCGTAACTCTATCTATTCCAGTTCCAATATTAAAGAATGGAAGGAAGTAAATCATTTGTGCAAGGCAGGTCACTAGAGCTGGTTAAAAGATTTATTAATATTTCCCTTTAGTCGATTCAGTAGGATTAAAATGATCATCATAAAATCCCGAGTACCTTTGGACAAATCCTATCCAATCGGATTAAAAGTGACTACCTGTATTGTATTGGGTTACTCTTTCCTTTCTGAAGATATTCCCAAAACACGCTCTTGAACTATGAAACTAATTTAAAGTCTATCTGTTAACCAAAAATGACATTCCCATGAGAGTAATTGGAATTGATATCGATAAAACAAAAGCCATTTTCTATGCCCTTGAAACAGATACCGCCGGAAATCAGGTACCGCTTTCAGGCAGCCTAAGGTATTTAACCTTAGAAAACGATACAGACAATTCCAGTGTAAGAGCATTTCAATCCAAAATCCATTCGTTTTTTGATGAAATTCATCCGGATAGAATTGCAATTCTCAAGCGGCAAACCAAAGGGCGGTTCAAATCCTCTCCGTTGTCCTTTAAAATTGAAGGGCTGATCCAGTGTTATGAAAAAGTGGAAGTAGAGTTTATACAACCGATGGCCGTTTCAAGTTATTATAAAAAACATGTATTTGATTTTACCCCGGAATTTGAATACCAGGTACCGGCGGCTAAACTGGCGAGTTATATGCTTGCCTTTATTTAAAGTAAGTCTGATTTGACTTCAATGGCGACCACAAGAATTTAGCCAACTTATCTTCGTTGCGTTTAGATTTTTGGTGAATATTTTTTTTCTTTGTCCAAGGATTTTATTTCACCCATACCAGCCAATCATTTAACCATGTATAGGTATTCCCGGAAAGGAAAATGGATTTTCCAATTTGTTCTGTTTTTTGTATTATCCGGGCATGGAAAAAAAGGATTTCATATCGAGTTGAATAACGAAATCCTTACCATCTCTTCGCAAAGAGAGGATAGTCATGAATTGAAAAAAGGCGACCCTTATGCCCGGAGAGAATTCAGTTATCAGTCCTTTGCCCGTTCCTTTCACCTGCCCAAATCCGTGGTAGATGATTCTAAAATCAATGCGCGGTATGAAAATGGAGTGCTCCGGGTAAGTATTCCTAAAAAAGCGGAGGCCAAACCACTACCTCCCCGGCAGATTGCTATCAATTAAATTTATTAAGGGGGCTGACTGCTAAAGGTTAGCCACCTTATTTTTCTTCACAAACGAAAGATCTTCCCCAAAAACAACGGATCGTTTTAACTTAACCTGTTGACATCAATTTCTTTAAATTCATCAAATCTGATTTCATAGCTTTTGTAACCTGATCTGGTGGAATACTTATATTTTTGGCCCCATCGTTAGCTCCGCCCAAAGGATACTCCAGATGAAGGCAAAGTGGCCCTGTGATTTTTAAATCATTCAGGCGTTGGAAATATTTTTTAAAATCAACCACCCCCTGTCCTATAGGTACGTTTTCAACCAGCCATTTGCCGTCCTTATTTGCCCAGGTAAAATCTTTGATATCATTGGACTTGATAAAAGGGGCCAGGATTTGTAATCCATTTGTCCAGGCATTGGCACTTTCTACCATGGCATGACGGATATCAAACTGGACCCCCAGGTAGGTCGGATCCAGGTCTTTGATAAGATACCAGATATCCCATAAAGAAGCTCCGACATGGGTGCCGGCATGATTTTGGTAAGCCCCGTGAAGTCCATAGAGTTTGTTTATCTCTTCCAGATCCTTAAGTTGTTTTTTTAAAGGATCCAATTGGGCTTCTATCGGTTTGTCCGTTTTAAAATCCAGCCAACCCATTCGATACATTCTGATGCCCAGCTTCGTAGCAGTTTTCAGAATTACTGCTGTATTCGGATCACGGGCCGAAGTAATGGACGTAGTCATCAGCTCCACTTTTAATCCCGCTTTATAAATTGCGTCTACAGCCCGCGGCAAATCTTCAACTACGTTTTCAGGAAGTACATGCCCGTCTGGCCTCACGGTCAAGTCTACCCCGTTGAAACCCAATTGGGCAGCGGTGCTTGCCATAGCCTGATAATCCAGCCATTGGAGGTGTTTGGAAAATATATAAATGTCGCGCGGTATACTATTAGCTTCTTTAATCTTGATGAATTCGGGCAAAGACCAGGTCAATGGGTAAACAGCTCCCAGAGCTCCCATACTTTTAAGGTATTGACGTCGCGAAAATTTTGATGGCATATTGATTTCAAATTATTCAGTAAAACTAACCCCCAACTTCTAACCCCCAACTTCTAACCCCTAAAAAAACGGTCCTTCCTCCAATCTTATCTTCAATTGTGGTTTATTTTTTCTCATCGCTTCGATCACCTGTCGGGTAGTCTGGGTCCGATAAAGATATACTTCTTTAAGTACGGGCAATTTGAGCAGGTCCAGGGCAATTTTATCATCCAATGGAGTGAAAGAGAGATTTAGAATTTCCAATTGGGGAAGTCGTTGCAGATAGATCAACCCGGATCCGGTGACATTCGTTTTTTGAATATACAATTCCCTGAGGTTGGTCATCTGACTGATGTAGTACAAACCATCATCATCTATTCCGCTCGCTACCAGGGATAGCCTTGAAAAAGATTCGAAATAAGGACTCAATTCGCGGAACTGATCATTGGTGAAAGGAGCCGGAGGAAATTTCATAGACAATGAATAAAAATGTCCATCATTCAATGAATCTCGCTCTATGTTAACTTTTAATCTTTGGGCCAGGTCATCCAGTGCTGCATCCAATGATTTTGCTTTTATCCTTGCCATCTCCGCCCGCCGCTGGTATTTGACCAGTTCAGGCAATAATTTCTGTATGACAGATCTCATAGCGGTATCCTCTGAAGCTTGGGTTATTCTTATCTCCTCCTGTGCACCGGCTCCAATCCAATGTTTTAATAAATTAATTTCATCCGTCGTCATGGGTGATTTTCCTTCCGGGGGCATATGATCTTTGTGTGTTAGGGGCAGGTTGACACGGAGGAAGGATTCACTGCTATCCGGCTTACTGGCTATAATGGATAGGTGGTTGCTTTCTCCCCGGGTAAAAAGATCGGAATAGGATTTGAGGGTTAAGCCCCCTTTTTTACGCTGGGTATTGTGACAGCTTACACATTTTGCTTCCAATATCGGAGCAATCATATCTGCATAGACTAACATTTCGTTTTCAGGTTTGATTTGCCCGACTTCGGAACGGTCTAATATGGCAGGAAGATATTCTGAAAGATATTCCTTTCCATGTGTCATCATTCCCCCCTGGTGAGCCGTAACAACCATCAGCCCATTACACAACAACAGACCGGTAATATAAAATGGAAAATACCGCTTGTTTCGAAGGTGCAGGAAATAAAATGCCAGCGTCATCAACATCATTGTCCCCAAAAAAGAACCCGCCTGAAGATGCCAGTCCATCAAATTACCGGCGTAGTCTCCGGAAGCAAATAAAAAAAAACCAATCCCGATGGAGGCCAGAGTCGAAAGGACTGCTCCGATTAAAATCAACTTGAACATTATGTCCCCGATCATCATCAATTTAAAATATTTGCCTGCCTCCAGCAACAATGCCAACAGAATAAGTACAATAGGAAAATGTACGATCAGGGGGTGAAACCTGCCAAGCCACAAAAACAAGACGGGCACATCAACCGGTTTGAGATAGGGCAAGAGTAAGAAGCCCAGGCTCGATACTAATAAGGCCAATATAAATAACGGCCCAGCGGATTTAGGTATAGGTTTATTCAATGGCAATAACGATTAAAGTCAGAACGGGAACCAGGCTACCGTGCAGGTTATGCGCGTAATTGATTTAAGGTTCCGGTGCTATCGCCAAATTCAGACTGATCTATATTCATGGCCTGCAGCATGGTCAGGTAAAGATTTGCCAATGGTGTTTCTTTATCAAAAATCAGATTCTGTCCCGTTTTTATCCTGCCTCCTCCCTGGCCACCTAATAATATAGGAAGGTTTCTGGGAGAATGGCGGTTGCCGTCTCGCAGATCGGAAGCAAATACAACCATTGAATTTTCAAGCAAGGTTTTGTCACCTTCCTTTATACTCTTCAGTTTTTCGAGCAGATAAGCGTATTGTTCCACATGCCAGGTGGCGATACGAGCATATTCGTCCATCAATTCTTTCTTATCCATGTGGTGTGAGATGGAATGGTGGTTGCCTTTTACCCCTTCCAAAAATGAAAAATTGCGGTCGCTGACTGAGTTTCCAAACATAAAAGTAGATACCCTGCTGGCATCACTCCAAAAAGCCAAAGCCATGATATCCATCATCAGGCGTGTTTTTTGGGTGACATCCACACCGGTATATTTTTCCACATATTCATCAATGCTGGCGTTGACACGCACCAGTTCTTTTTTAATATCCGGAGTGATATTAGCGGCAAATTTTTCACGGTTGCCGTCATTGGATATTCGTTTTTCCACACTGCGGATCGATTCCAGATATTCCGTCAACTTATCCTGATCTGCTCTTCCGAGGTTTTTTCTAAGACTGTGTGCATCCTCCAACACCATATCGAGGATACTATGTTTCCAGGGGTCCTCTTTTATTTTTACCCCCGGTATATATGATCTGAATAAACGGTCAAATGCCAACCTGGGATCTATTTCTTTAGACATGGGCTGGCTGGGTGATTGCCAGGATATGCTCGAACCATACAATCGGGTAAACCCAACATTGATATCTACTCCGGTAGTGATCCGATCCATTCCGTATTCCAGGGATGGAAACAAAGTTTCATTGCCTATCCGGGTAGCAATGAATTGATCTACCGACACTCCTCCACTGCTGATGTTGTCACCTATGGTTTGTTTTATAGGCATACAGGTCAGCAAGCTGGCTGATTTGGCATAATGTCCGTCAGCTCCTTTGAATATCGAATTTTTATTCATCAATTCGCCGAGAATGTTGATATCCTTCCTCAGGTTTTCCAGTGGAAGCAATTGGCGGGTCAGGGTAAAATCACTGCCTGTTTTTAAAGGTGTCCACTGATCCGGATGTACCCCGTTGGGCATAAATAAAAATGCCGTGCGTACCGGTGATTTTAACACAGAAGCCGATTTCCATCCAGGTACTGCCATTGCTTCAAGGAAAGGAAGCGCTACACAGGCACCCACACCTTTCAACATTCTTCTACGCGATATATGCCAGTTTTTTTTCATCAGATCTTTTTTTCAAAATCATTCAATTTCATTCTGAAAGGATAACTTTTTACCAATTCGACAATAAAAAGTTCGGGGTTAAAATGGTTGTTCATCAAGGTCGCTTCCAGGTGTGCCACGGCGGGTTCATCGGTAAATAAAATCGATCTTCCCAATGCATAAGATAACATTTTGGTAGAAATATTGCGCGCAAATTTTGATTGTTCGGTCAACAATAATTTTTTTAATTCATCCGGTCCCTGGAAAGGCCTTCCATCAGACAATACACCGGATGGGTCAATGGGTACTTTTTCATATCGCTCTCTCCATCGGCCTACCGGATCAAAATTTTCAAGGCCAAGACCAAGAGGGTCCATTTTTTCATGACAGGATTGACATTCGGGATTGGCGCGGTGGGCTTCCAATATTTTTCTTAATCCCAGAGCTTCGTGGGTTGCTTTATCTGCGGTCAGTTCTGCTACAACCGGTGGTGGTGGTGGGGCAGATATCCCCAACAATTGTTCCATCACCCATTTTCCCCTCAATACCGGGCTGGTGCGCAATGGAAATGAAGTAGTAGCCAACACACTCCCCATCCCTAAAACCCCACCTCTGCGGCTATCTGTTAAAGTTGTTTTTTGAAATTGGTCCCCCGTCACCCCTTCAATACCGTAAAATTTAGCCAGGTCATTATTGAGGAAGGTATAATCGCTATGGATAAGGTCCTGCAGATTTTTACTCTTTGTCAGGACATAATAAAAATACTCAATAGCTTCCTGGTACAACGCTTTTCGTATCCGATGGTCAAAGTCCGGAAACAATTCCGGATCTGCCATGGGTTGGTTGTCAATTAATTTGGTAATACCCAGCCATTGGACAGTAAAACTTTCAGCCAATCTTTTGGACTTAGGATCGGCAAGCATTCGTTTAACCTGAGCTTCGATAACCAGGGTATCATCCAGTTTTCCGGTATAGGCCAAGTCAAATAATTCCTGGTCGGGCAGACTGGACCACAAAAAATAGGACATCCGGGTGGCCACCTCGAAATTATTCAGGGGATAGGAACCTGTTTTTTCGGGTTCTTCCTCACTACGGTATAAAAAATGGGGAGAAACCAGGATAGATTTATATACCTGGGCGATACTTTCATTGAACCTCCTCGGATTTTCCAGGGAATCTTTTTGGTCATATACGGTATAAAACAGATCGACCAGTTTTATTTTTTCTTCTGCTTTTAAAAACCGCCTATATGCCTTGGTAGCAAATGGGACAATGGTCTTTTCCGCTGCATCCCCGGGAGCATTGAATTCCCTGTAGTTTTTCATCACCAGGGACTTGGCCCAGTTACCAAATCGCTGCAACCAGTTTTGTTTATAATGAATAGGGACCACCGCATCCCATTTATTTTTATCATTGATCACCTCTTCAATGATGATGTCGGCTGCGTCATAATAGCGCTCTAGTTTTAACGGGGTAAAAAACAAAGCGCGGGCCTGGTTGTCAAATCCACCGCCCCCTGATCCATCAGACGGGAAATAACTTTGGGCATCAAAGTCCACATTCAACAAATCCAGGATGGTATAGTGATATTGCGAATGGCTTAACCTCCGGATCACTACCCGGCCAGGGCTTTTTTCCCGAAGGGAGTTCTGCAGAATAGTATTTATTCCATTGACCAACTCATGATAATCACTCTCCGACAGGGGTGGCTCCTGCTTAGGTGGCATGTCCCGGGTCTTGATCTGATCCAGGATTTTAAGCCAAAACTGCCCGTCTTTGATTACCCGGTCGTGTTCTTTATAATTATCAATATTGACACCACCTTTGGGGCCATTCGTGTTGTGGCATTGGATACATTTTCTCTCCAGCAGAGGGCGCACGTGGGTCTCATACCGGACAGAATCCTGGCTATAGGCAAGTCCGTGTAACAATAACAACAGGACAGTCAGGTAAGTACCTCTGCAATACATGGTTAATGAAAAATTCAAAGTTTGTAAAATTACTGCATTTTCTTTAAACGATTTGCCCAAAACATGGATTCTTTGAATTCCTTTTTAACTATCAAATGCCCTAAGACATTCTTGTTTCTCTAGGAGAAAAAATGATGATTTTAGAGCGCGGGCGATTTAGTAAGCCGCTGCGCTGAGGGTTTTAAAGGTTTTTATATTTTTTGACGTCTTTTAAAACGTTTTTATACATTTTTCCAAATTGTTTTTCCTTTTTACGCCGCTCGGCAAGGGTTGATTCAAAAAATGTCTTTTCGCGTTGGATTTTCATATAGTTGTCATAAGAAGCCTGATCGATCTCGCCGTTATCAATGGCCTCCAAAACGGCACAACCCGATTCATGAATATGGGTACAATCCTTAAACCGGCAGTGCATGGACAGTTGAATGATCCGGTCAAAGGTGATTTCCAATCCATCGGTTGCATCAGCTATTCCTACTTCTCTCATCCCCGGGTTATCAATGAGTATTCCTCCCTGGTCCAGGACCATCAATTCGCGATGGCTGGATACATGTCTCCCTTTTTGAGTGGATGTGCTGATTGAATCCGTTTTCATAACAGTTTTACCGGAGAGGTTGTTTAACAAGGTTGATTTTCCAACCCCCGATGATCCCAGCATACAATAGGTTTTCCCTGGTTCGATAAACTCTTTTAAACCTTCGTAACCTTCCCCCGTTTCATTACTGATAGTGAATACAGGGATTTGTATCACCCGGATTGTTATACTTTTTTTTATTTCATCGATCCGGGTTTCAGAGATTAAATCAATTTTGGTCAAAACAATGACCGGTTTTACCTGTGCTGAATTGCAAATAGTCAGATAACGTTCCAGGCGGTTGATATTAAAATCCCGGTCGACCGCCTGAACCAAAAATGCATAATCGATATTCGATGCAATGACTTGCACTTCTCCCGTTTGGCCCACTGCCTGTCTTTTAATGATGGAATAACGAGGAAAAATTTTATGAATGATGGCAAAGTCTCCATCGTAAGCGGTGAAAGCGACCCAATCCCCAACTACCGGAAAATCTTCCCTGGTTTTCGCGGTAAATCGCATATTGCCGGTGATCTCCGCTTCAAATTCTTTGTCTGGGGTTTTGAGGATATATCGCTCTCTGTGCTCAGTCACTACGCGCCCAATTTCAAAACCGCTGAGATCCTGTGTTATTTTGAAATTTTCAAATTCCGGCTTATATCCTAAATCATTAATGCCCATCTATCGATCTAAATTTATGGGAATTCCTGTTATACCTAACTGGACTTCATAATAATCCAAAGCCCATTCCAGCATATAGCGTACCCTGGTAGGGTTGATTTTATAAACAATAAGCTTCGGATTATCCACGGTACCAAGGTAATGTTGAAGGAGGCGGTTTTCAGACCATATTTGCTCGAGGAGTGCTCGTTCCTTTATTACCTCAGCTATCCCTGTAATTCGCACCTGGTTATGATCTTCATCCATATAACATAGTTCCACCTTGGGATTGGCTTCGATCTCGACGGTTTTGCCATAGGATTTGAGGTTGGCAACATAAATGGTAAATCCATCCGTGCGAACGGGAGAAACCGGTCTGATCCTGGGTTGTGCTCCATCTATTGTAGCCAGCATGGGAAAACGGACCTTTTTTACCAGATCAAGGGCACGTTGCGGCACCTGGGTAGGGTCAAGGGGTTCCGGGGTAGGCTTACTCATGGTTTTAATGTGAGGTTGAGTTAAACTCCCAAAAGGAGAAGAGCAAAAATGGTGGAATAATTTGAAAGTGGGAGGTGGCTCGGAAATTTAGATTTGCATTGTGATGGGTTTGGGGGTTATTTGTGCACTGCTCCCAATATTAATATTCTGGAAAATTATGCCGGTATAAAAGAGTCTTGTAGCGGCGTTGGTTTAGCCGCCGTACCGGAAGCAAAAAACACCTTGTAGTTTTGTCTTCAAACACCAGCAAATATATTACACTGTTATTGATCTGTTGTTTTGCCTCAGACATCGGCGTCCCGAATTTTATCGGGATTACTGGGTTAGATTTGGGTAGAATTAAAAATACTAACTCCTCCCACTTTGAAAATTTATTCGTTGTGGCCATGGCGCTATCGCTGTCGCTGTGGGAATAATGAGTAAAAAACCCATGATGGCAGCGATAGCGCAACGGGCATAACGAACCCTTTGAAGATTATTCCTTCTGACCTTGGCGCTATCGTTGTCGCTGTGGGAATAATAACTATCAAATTCTACCTTTATGAAGTTATGCGATTATTCTTGGTTTTTCTTGGACTGGCGGCTATTGTATTGATTACATTTTTTATCTGGGGGGACAGCCTGATGATGAGTTTTAACCAGGAGGGGACGATTGTCTGGTTAAACCAATATGGCGCATGGGCCTGGTTTGCGGCTATCCTTCTATTGATGGCCGACCTGATCTTGCCACTTCCTGCAACGCTGATCATGTCTGCCCTCGGATTTATCTATGGTCCGATATTGGGAGGAAGTATCAGTGTGGCAGGATCTTTTATGGCGGGATCAGCCGGTTATTGGATTTGTCGTTCTTTAGGTGAAAAGGCAGCAATAAGAATATTAGGGCCTAAAGATTTTGAGCGCGGTAAAAAATTATCAAAAAAAGTCGGTGGTTGGGTAGTAGTGTTATCGAGATGGTTACCGGTATTCCCCGAAGTGGTGGCTTGTATGGCGGGACTCACGAGGATGAAGGCAAGTCATTTTCACCTCGCTTTATTATGCGGGAGTTTGCCTATGGGGTTTACCTATGCCCTGGTTGGTGCAGCCGGATTGGAACATCCGGTGTGGGCTATTGGGTTGAGTATGCTGGTTCCACCCGTAATTTGGTGGTGGGCCGGGGCAAAACTCAAAAACAAAATGCTCAATTAATTACGGACAAAGTTATCTGGTCAAGCTAAGGAGGCATAACAATTGCAGCGTTAAGGGATTACGGCAATATAAAATCATACATCAGTTAAAAATCTGCCCGGGAAGTTCGTCAGGTCAAATTGGATAGGTATTTCTTTGGAGATTCAGGAATCAAACACAATCCGACCGAAGGGTGTCCCCAGGTCCTGATCTCTATAGTTACTTCGCATTCCTGCATATTTCATATTCCTCAGCAAAAAACTTAAAGCATCATTTTATTTTTTTTTTAAATTTTCTTATTTTGTTAAGTAAAGCGTACCCTATGACTAAATCAATTACAAGGAATGCTACTTATATAAATGAGCTTCTTAAAAAAAACCGGAAAGTCAAGCTTAAAGCCGGCATCTATGAAATAAACGAGCCAGTGATGTTACAATCCCAAAATATCCTGATGGGTAAAAAAAATTTAAGTGTTAAATTTTCAGCTTCTGGCAAAGGCTTCCCCATTATAAAATGTGACCGGGTAAATAACGTACAAATTAAAGACCTGGTGGTTGAACATATAAATATGCCAAATAAACGTTGCTGTTACAGTATTTATATTTAAGGTGAAAAAATTACAATCGAAAATGTAAAAATAATAAATGCCAGCAGTGGAGTATATCTGCAGACTCATCTCAATGAATACATCAATACAGACATTTTACTCGACCGGGTCAGTTTTAAAAACGATGTAGCAGATGATGCTTTTTTCGAACCCGGAGATTTCAGATAATTTGGTTTGGAGGCTAATTCAGTTAAAAATCTAATCGTAAAAGACTGCCATTGGTCGCATGCTGGACTGGACGGGATCAAACTGCGTTACAATTGTCTGAATGTCACCATTACCGGTGGTTCCAGCAACCAAAATGGATTGAAATATGGCCCATTTGATTTTACTAAATGTATCCAACTCAGGGCTAATCGAGTTGATGCCGATGACGGGATCGATTGTTTTGCCGGAGGTCAATACGTGACTATCAGGGGAACCACGTTTGAAAGGAATAAGGGAAATGGGATTACCATCAAATCAGTTGGCGGCCCCCTACCCGGTAGCGATGAATACTGCAGTCCTATCCAAAACTACCATATTGAAAATGTACATACCTTAAATAATATGGGATATGGTATTGTAATTGAGGGAATTCGCGACAGCAATGCCATCAGAAGTCCCAAGTTGAACTCCGTTCTGGAAGATAACCGTGCTCGGGCTACAGACATTGTAATTAAGGATTGTTCTTTTATTGATGATCATGCCAGCGGTTTGTTTTTAAACGGTCATCAAATAACGGTAGTCGGATGTAAAATATCCAAATCTTGCCACTCGGGTATAATTATCGGAGAAAATACAAAAGGGATAGTTCTGAAAAACTGTGAAATAATTGGATGTGGGAAAGCTAAAATTGAAGATTCAGTACCCCACGAAAGAGGGCTCGTTATCGAAGAAAAAGCTGTAGGCATTACTGTTGCAGATTGTATTTTTGACGGCAAGAATACGGAATCAGGAATAAGTCCGCTCCATCAACTTGCCATTTATATTTGGGAGTCTGATCAAGGATTAACAAAGATCAGTGCGGATCAGGTGTACATCCTTAATTGCATTTCAAGAAAAAATACCCTATCTTTAGATGGGCCTGCTTTTATCGGAAGGTACCCGGGCTCTGGTTATATTTACATAGAACACAAAGGTGATTTAATTTCTCCCGAAGGAAAAATACTGGCTGGATTAGGCTCTAAATATTTCAGTACCTCCATAAACAAATATTTTATAAAAACCAAAGATGAGATATCAGACCGGGCTTCAGGGTGGGCACCATTTTAAATGGTCCTGATATTGAAACCCGAACAGCATTAATTCATGACGCCTGTTTTTTTCAAAACGCAAAATGATTTCAGGGAATGGCTTAAAAAAAACCATGAATAGGAATCGGAATTGTTGGTGGGTTATTACAAAGTGAACAGCGGCCTGCCCAGTATGACCTGGTCCGAATCAGTGGATCAGGCACTTTGTTTCGGATGGATCGACGGGGTTCGCCGTTCTATTGATAATAAAAGTTATTGTATCCGGTTTACCCCCAGAAAACCTACCAGTATCTGGAGTGCGATCAATATTAAAAAAATAGAAGATCTGACACAAAAAGGTCTGATACATCCTGTCGGCCTTGCTATTTTCCAAAAAAGAAAAGAACATAAATCCGGGATATATTCCCATGAAAATGAAACACGAACACTTTCTCCCGAGTTTGAAAAAAAATTTAAAGCCAATAAAAAAGCCTGGGATTTTTTTAATGCACAGGCTCCTTCTTATCAAAAGGTTATGTTTCATTGGATCATGACCGCCAAACAAGAATCTACCCGGATGACCCGGCCTGACAAAACCATCACGGAGAGCCAGGCGCAAAAGAGGATGCAATGAGCCCTGGTCTCCCTGTCCATAACATGATCTCCGATCCAATGCATGCTCTCCATGGCGGATACCCTCTGTATTCGAACTAATTGCAGCTATCATGGCTGTTATCATAGATTCCAAGAATAGCAATGCAACCTGGTCGGGAAGATTTTGCAGTCAACTGCAAAATTCCATCTAACTAGTGTCAAGTTAAGCTTGTTATGGCGGACAAATTATCCCACCACGAGAGAAGCAAGCGGTGAGCAACGCGTGCGACGACAGTGATAGCGCGACGAATAGCGCAGCGTGGCGTGCAGGGAAGCTGCGAAGTAACCTAGCGTCGTACAACTCCAATCCGTTTTTTCGCCACTTCCCTGTAGTTTTCGCTCGTTGTGCTCATTGTGTCGTAGTGGGAGTTTGGACAGATTTAAATAGATTAAGTTTAACATTGCACTAGTGTCAAGTTAAGTTTGTTATGGCGGACAAATTATCCCACCACGAGAGAAGCAAGCGGTGAGCAACGCGTGCGACGACAGCGATAGCGCGACGAATAGCGCAGCGTGGCGTGCAGGGAAGCTGCGAAGTAACATAGCGTCGTACTACTCCAATCCGTTTTTTCGTCACTTCCCTGTAGTTTTCGCTCGTTGTGCTCATTGTGTCGTAGTGGGAGTTTGGACAGATTTAAATAGATTAAGTTTAACATTGCACTAGTGTCAAGTTAAGCTTGTTATGGCGGACAAATTATCCCACCACGAGAGAAGCAAGCGGTGAGCAACGCGAGCGACGACAGTGATAGCGCGACGAATAGCGCAGCGCGGCGTGCAGCGAAGCTGCGAAGTAACATTGTGTCGTTCAAATCCAATCCGATTTTTCGCCACTTCCCTGTAGTTTTCGCTCGTTGTGCTCATTGTGTCGAAGTGGGAGTTTGGACAGATTTAAATAGATTAAGTTTAACATTGCACTAGTGTCAAGTTAAGCTTGTTATGGCGGACAAATTATCCCACCACGAGAGAAGCAAGCGGTGAGCAACGCGTGCGACGACAGTGATAGCGCGACGAATAGCGCAGCGTGGCGTGTAGGGAAGCTGCGAATTAACATTGTGTCGTTCAAATCCAATCCTATTTTTCGTCACTTCCCTGTAGTTTTCGCTCGTTGTGCTCATTGTGTCTTTGTGGGAGTTTGGACAGATTAAAGTTACATAGCACTAGTCGTATTAGTTTGTAGATGAGGGAATGATTCATTACTATTTATTTGCATTTGTTCTATTGATTTTGTAATATTCCAAAGCACATTAAAAAATCGGCAACTCCTAGTTAACATTGGTTCCGTGCCGTAGGCACCTCATTTTGGCAAAAAAAATACCCATGATATCCTGTGCCGGCTTGGCGAAGGTGCAGCATCCGGCAAACCAGGAAGTCGTAAATAGATTTTCAATACAGACACTTAAATCGGATAGGGTACTTCAATAACTGTAATAACTTCAACTTTATATCTGAAAGGGCGTACCTACGGCAAGCCTAGCACGCCTTATTTACC
>Ga0163150_10001414_pt1 | contig 40477 bp, 31 predicted proteins | sample OliLakLV19P2IB_FD_148628 | JGI IMG/M metagenome (GOLD analysis project Ga0163150, IMG submission 148628) | Freshwater microbial mat bacterial communities from Lake Vanda, McMurdo Dry Valleys, Antarctica - Oligotrophic Lake LV.19.P2.IB | ecosystem: Environmental > Aquatic > Freshwater > Lake >... | reverse complement strand
CACCCACTCCGATCGAGAACTGATTCGGATCGGCAAAGCCTTTCGCCGGGATGTGGCAGGACTCACAGGAAATGCTGCCGTCAATCGACAGGCTCTTGTCAAAATACAATCTCTTGCCCAGCTTGAGTTTTTCCTCAGTTAAGGGGTTATCCTTCGGAATATTGGCCGATTCCGCATCCAGTCCAAGCGGATAAGAGATCTTGTAGGGTACAGGTCCCTTGGGCGGCTCTTCCTTGGGTTTCTGCGCGACCTCTTGAGTGGGGCTGCAAGCGGTCATGGCCAGAGCCAGCAGGGCCGCACCGCCAACCAGCAATGAGAAGCGATTTCGTTGAGGCAAGGCATTGCCTTGCTTGGTCGTGAGTCGATCATTCTGCGTCATGAGTCTATTTCCTTAGTGCTGAAATGGGTCCAACGAATGGAGGCGGAACAGGCTTCTGCCGTCCGCCGAAGCCAGGCAAAACTTTCGTGTAACATTATCCATCTCGCTCAGCGAAGTCAATCCACGGAGCGAGGGTCGCGCAGCGCACTGTTGATCACGTCACGTCGGAAGGGTCCCAGCACAGATGGAGATTTTCGTTCAGGCTATCCAAAGTCGCCATGTCGCTGGGTGAGATTGAAAAATCGAATACCAAAATGTTTTCTTGAATATGAGATCGGCTGGTGGCTTTGGGGATGGCTACCACCTCATGTTGGAGGACCCAGCGGATGAGGATCTGGGCTGGCGAACGCTGGTATTTGTCCGCCAGTCCAGCCACGACGGGATGCTTGAGCCGCTGCCCGCGCGTCAAGGGACTGTAAGCCTCAAGCTGAATGCCGTGGCTGCGACAAAAGGAAAGCAGCTCCTGCTGGTACAAAAAGGGAGTAAATTCGACCTGGTTGACGGCTGGCACAACCTTGCAAGTCCAGAGGAGTTCCTCCAGATGCCGAACCGTGTAGTTGCTTACTCCAATGGCCTGGCAGCGGCCCTCAGCAGCGATTCGCTCCATCGCCCGCCAGCTTTCCATGCGCAACGGCCGACTGGCCGGCCCTCGAACACAGTCGAGGATCGCCTTTACCGGTTTCCAGTTCTGCCACGGCGGAGCTGCCACGGGCCAGTGGATCAGGTAGAGATCCAGATAGTCGAGCCCCAGTTTTCTCAAGCTATCATCAAACGCCCGCAACGTTTGATCGAATCCATGGTCCGTGTTCCACAGCTTGGTGGTAACAAACAATTGCTCACGCGGAATCCCTGAGGCACGAAGAGCCCGTCCGACAGACTGTTCGTTGTCATAATACCGAGCGGTGTCAATCAGACGATATCCCGACTGCAAAGCGAAGGTGACCGCTTGTTCGGTCTCATTTCCGGGAGCCACTTGATACACTCCCAGACCGACTGCCGGCATCTGCATTCCGTTATTCAGAACAACGGTTGGAGTTGGGTTCATCGGTATTTTCCAGCGCAGAGGAATTCTTCTCGCACTTGATGGAGCGATGCCAACCGTTTCGAAGGAGTTCAAGGTTTGAAGTTGGGGTGAGTGATGGGGATCGAACCCACGACCACTGGAGCCACAATCCAGCGCTCTACCAACTGAGCTACACTCACCGTTGAAGGGAAGGAACTACCCGGCGGACCGCACCAAGGCAACCTCACAGAGCAGCGTCAGTCTAATACAATCATCCCGCTCGTCGCAACTGGAAGCTGCTGCCTCAGTATGAGTGTGTGAGCCGGCCTCCGGACGGCGATTGCGCTGTCATGGCAGGTCACCGTTGCCTTCCGGAGGCCCACTCACACACTCAAGTCTTCAGGTGCGCTGGACTGTGGCGTACTGCCGCGGCCCTCTCTGGCCCTCCTTAAAAAATACCCAAAGCGTGTGCCGCTTTCCCGGCGCACCGCCTCGCTAGTACCAAGCGGTGCGCTTGAGAGGCAGCGCACCCTACTTGCGCTTTGTTGCTACCGCCGTTCCAACAAGCAGGCACGATCCTCATGTGTCCCGCGTCCCGGGTTTCGCGCCGAGCCGGAGGCTGACAATGTCTAGATCGCATTCCCAGCCATGAAAACAGCGTGACCTTTCGTTGCCGCGAGCCGCAGTTCCTTGAGATCGCGATACTCCTCGGAGTTGTACCACCGGTGGGCCTGCTCGAGGCTGGGGAACTCGATCAGCACCGGAAACGCCGGCCGCCAGCTGCCTTCCACTGCGTCCAGTGGCCCTCCGATCACAAGGTACTTTCCACCGTACTGAGCCACGACGGGAAAGATGCGGTTTCGGTACTCCTGCATCTTCACCGGGTCGATTTCTTCAAGAATGTCGAAAAAGCAATACGCTGCCATGTGAAACACTCCCTTGAACACCGTCCTCGTCCTCGAAGAAAGCCGGGTACGACGACGAGAAATCATTTTCACTGTGGAAACTGCATTCGCCAAAGGCTCATAAAGAACAACAAAGGCCGACGAGTTTAGACTAGGCAAGCACCTTCTGAATCACGCTCCCTCTCACGCCGGTGAGGCGCTGGTTGAGTCCCTGGTAGAAGAAAGTGAGCCGCGTGTGGTCGAGGCCCAGGAGGTGAAGAATGGTGGCGTGGAGATCGGAAATGTGGGAGCGCTCGTCAACAGCTCTGAAGCCGAGTTCGTCGGTTGAGCCGACCGCCTGGCCGCCTTTGACACCAGCGCCTGACAGCCACATGCTGAATCCGTAGGGATTGTGGTCGCGACCGGGTTTCCCGACGCCCTCACTGGTGGGCGTGCGGCCAAATTCTCCGCCCCAGATAATGAGCGTGTCTTCCCACAGTCCGGTGCGCTTGAGATCCGCCATGAGCGCCGCGATGGGCTGATCAGTTTCCCCCGCGTGAAGCTTGTGGTTCGTAATGCAGTCGTTGTGGCCGTCCCACGTGTCTTCGATATGGCCGCCACCCGAGTAAAGCTGGACGAAGCGCACTCCCTTTTCCAGCAGACGGCGTGTGATGAGGCACTTCCGGCCAAAGTCGGCGGTTAGCTTCTGATTGAGCCCGTACATTTCCTTGGTCTTGGCGTTTTCCCTGTCGACATCGACCACTTCAGCCGCAGTGGTCTGCATGCGATATGCCAGCTCGTAAGAGTTAATGCGTGCGACCAAGTCGGAATCACCCGCATGCGATTCGAGATGCTGACGATTGAGCCGTTCGAGCAAATCCAGCGAGTGGCGTTGAGCACGGTCACTCGTGCCGGGTGGCGTTGCCAAGTCGAGCAGCGGGACTCCTGTGCTGCGAAAGAGCGTCCCCTGGTAGGACGCTGGCATGTAACCGGTCGTCCAGTTGGAAGCGCTGCCAATTGGCCCGCCGCGCGGATCCGTCATCACCACGAACGAGGGCAGATTCTCTTGTTGGCTGCCCAGACCATAGCTAAGCCAGGCACCCAGGCTCGGCTTCCCGATCAACACGCTGCCGGTGTTCAGCTGCAAGCAGCCTGAGGCATGCGCCGCGGTGTCGGTGTACATCGAGCGAATGACGCAAAGGTCGTCCGCAAACTTGGCGGTGTGCGGAAACAGGCTGCTGATTTCCAATCCGCTCTGCCCATGCCGTGGAAACTCGAACGGAGACTGCATGATGTGGCCGACAGGCCGGCCGTTCGAACCGACTTGTTCCACATCGCCCTTGTAGGGTGTCCCATGAAAACGACTCAAGGCAGGTTTGGGATCGAAAGTGTCGACCTGGCTGGGAGCGCCGTTCATGAACAGGAAGACGACGCGTTTGGCTTTCGCCGCAAAGTGCGGCTGGCGCGGCGTAAGCGGGTTCGACAAGTCGAGCGTCTTCGTTGCGGGAGAGGCGTGTAACGCGCCTGTGAAGAACCCATCTCGAGACAGGAGATCGAACAAGGCCAGTCCTGCAAAACCTCCGGCCACTTCCCAAAGAAATTCCCGCCGGTTGTGCCCGCAAGGAGTTGGGTTTGGTGAAAATCGCGTTGGTTCAGGTTGCATGGTGACCTCCCAGGAAATTCCCCCTTACCAAAGGGGGCGGCGCGAAGCGCCAGGGGGTTGTGCGTTTGGCTTTCGCAAAGCCATCACCCCAACCCACTGAAGGCTTAGCGACAGCTGTCGTTAAGCCTTCCTCCCCCCTTTTGGGGGAATCATTTATTCCTTTGCGCCGCAAACTGTCGGAACGGTCCGACCCCCTGCCGCAACATGCGCGGCAAAGCTTTCTCAAAGCTTCGATTTCCTTATCAAGGGGGACAGAGCAGGGAGTGTCACGTCCCGGCATCAATCCGCATAGGCGAACTCGTTCAAGTTGAAAATCACCCGGCACATCTGCTGCAGTGCTTCCCGGCGGGCTTTCGTTTCCTTGGAGGGCGAGGGCTTTCCCGAAAACTCGACGAGCCGCTGCTTCGCTTCCCGCTCCAAAAATGCCAGCATCTCGGCCTTCTCGCGGGCACTCACGGGCCGGCAAAGGGCCAGCAGGTAGGCATGCTCGATCTGCTGGCCCGCATCCGGTCCAGCGTCGGTTTCAAGTCGTTCGGCAAAATGACGCGACTGACGGTTTACAAAGTCCCCGTTTAACAGGCTGAGGGCCTGGGGGGCCACACTCGTGACCTGGCGGCTGGCGGCGGTCCTGGCCGTGTCGCAGAAATCGAGGACTTCAAACAAAGGGACCAGCATGGAGCGTTTGATGAACGCATAAATGGCGCGGCGCGAAGCATCTTTTTCGTCGAATGGCTTCCAGATCTTGTCAGGATCACTGTGGCCTTGCAATGCTGCTTCCGGGACGAATGGATACATGCTGGGCCCGTACATCTGGGTATTAAGCTGGCCGCTTACTCGCAACGCGGAGTCCCAGATGGCTTCCACTTCCAGGCGTCGCGGCGAGACACGCCACAGCATTCGGTTTTCCGGATCCTCGGCTCCATACTTCAGATTCCAGCGTTTGGCCATTCGATAGCTGCTGCTGGTCAGGATCAAACGGTGCAGTTTCTTCAGCGACCAGCCTTCCTGGACGAACCAATGGGAGAGCCAGTCGAGCAGCTCAGGATGGGTCGGCCGCTCACCCATCCGTCCAAAGTCGCTAGGAGTGCGAACCAGGCCTTCTCCAAAATGGTGCTGCCACACGCGGTTTACGATGACGCGCGCGGTCACGGGATTCTCGGGGCTGGCAATCCACTGGGCCAGGGTCAACCGGCGCAGACTGCTTCGCTTCGGGGCAGGGAAGACCGGCTGTGTATCCGCCAGCACGGCCGGCATCCCGGGCGTGACTTCCGCGCCCAGATTGGCGGCCTTTCCGCGAATCAGCAGATGCGTTGCGGGCGAGGCAGGTTCCGGCTCAACCATATAATAGCCGCGCGGGAGATCAGACGTAAGGCTCCGCGCTTGCTTCATCCTTTCCTTAAACGAGCTAATTCTCTCCTTCGCATCTGGCGGCGCAGCCGAGTCGATGACTTCATCCAGCAACGCGGCGTGTTTCTCCACTATCTTTTTCTGGGCTTCATCCCGTCTCAGCGGATCGGTCAGAAAGGCCACAGTCGCCTCGGCGGTCAAAGCTGATGGCTTCGACTCCAGCACTTCCTTCCGATGCGCATTGCGCAGCTCGGTCAGTTGCTGGGTGAAGGCTTCGATTAGACGATCGCGCGCGAGTTCCGCGTCCACCTCCAGACGTTGCCCGACGGGCAGATCCAATTCCGTTCGGCCATTGCGAGGCCGTTGGAGTCCGCTAAAAATTGCGACCATACGGTAGTAGTCGCTCTGCGTCAGAGGGTCGAACTTGTGATCGTGGCAGCGGGCACAGCCGAGGGTGAGGCCTAAAAAGACTTGAGAGGTAGTGCTGAGAATATCGTCCAGCTGATCGTAGCGGTCTTCTTTGGGATCGGCAGGCTCGTCATCCCAGGGGCCGAGCCGGTAGAAGCCAGTCGCCGTCAGCGTCTCGGCGTTGGCATCCGGCAGTTCATCACCCGCCAATTGTTCGAGGACGAAACGGTCGAAAGGCTTGTCGTCGTTCAGGGATCGGATGACGTAGTCTCGATATCGCCAACCATGAGGCTTGGTGGCGTCGCGCTCGTAGCCGTTGGTTTCGGCGTACCTCGCCAAGTCCAGCCAATGCCGCCCCCAGCGTTCGCCGTAGGCAGGCCGGGCAAGCAGATCACTCACAAGACGATCGAGCTCAGCCGGCGCTGGTGATCGCAGAAATGCTTCCTGCTCGGCCAGGGACGGCGGCATGCCGATGATATCCAGGTAGGTCCGGCGCAGCAAGGCTCGTGGCTCCGCGGCTGGAGAAGGTGTCCAGTTCTTGGTTTCGAGCTTCGACAGCACGAAATTGTCGATGGAGTTGCGCACCCAGCCGGAGTTCTTGACGGCCGGAACGGCCAGAGTCCGAACCCGCTTGAATGCCCAGTGGTCTGTGGGAGCAGGGTGGGCCGGTTTTGAACTCTGCGGCTCGTCGGGCCACGCCGCTCCCTGGTCGATCCATTGGCTGATCAGGGAGATCTCTCCAGCGCTCAGCCTCTCCCCTGTGGGAGGCATCACCATCTTCGGATCGAGTCCAGAGACGTAGCGAACCAGCAGACTCTGCGCACTCTTCCCCGCCACAATTGCCGGGATTCCTGATTTGCCCCCTTTGAGAATGCTCTGCGGCTGGTCCAGACGAAGCCCGCCCATCTGGACTTCACTGCCGTGGCACAAGATGCAACGTGCCTGAAAAATCGGTTGAACGTCGCGAGTGAAGTCGGCAGGTTTCTTCTCTAGGGCCACGAGCCAGGGTTGTAGCGTCAGGGGCCCACCGAGCATGATGGAAACAAGAAGCCAACTGCGCAGCCTGAATGGGAGAACTTGCATGGATCAACGACTCTTCATAAGAGTTTTCATGCCGCTGCGCGGCGCCACGTTGGATGAAGTATTCCCCCTTAACAAAGGGGGCGGCGCGAAGCGACGGTGGTCGCGCAGCGCCAGGGGGTTGTCCGGCTGGCCTTCCCAAACCTGTGACGACAACCCCCTGAAGGCTTCGCGACCGCGTGAAATCTTCTCAAGATTTCACCTTCGCCTTCCTTCCCCCTTTCTTAAGGGAGATTCTCAATGGATCTACCCAGTAGCTTACTGAATGCACGCGTTGGGCCGCCACTCAAATTTGGCTGGCTGATAACCGTGCTGGAAACGGCGGCTGTGCCGTTGGCAGTGGCGGCTTGCGGAACTTGAGAAGGACGTTGCGGCTGGCGTTCCCGGTGAGTAAACCTCATCCTGAATCCCGAAGTTGAGGGCCTGCGATTCCGCGCCAATCAATGTAGGGCAGGCTTTCCAGCCTGCGGATTCACCGGACTTTCCCGTCCGGCCTCGGGGCGACTGGAAAGTCGCCCTAACTGGCAGACAAGAATGTCTGCCCCACGCAAGCAGCTTTTGCAAGGCCGCTGGCCAACTTCGGAATTCAGCCACATTTTGAGATGTGGCTGACGCTCAATCCGCTGTGGCGGCCGTAACGTCTCTGAATTGGCCCGTGCCGCAAAGGGCTTGCGCGCTAATTAGGGTCCCAAGTGTGTCCGGAAAAAGCTCACCACTTTCTCTTCGTAGGCCCGGCCCATCACGGCATAGCTCTGAACGTGTGCTGCGCCTCGAGTCTCGACAAACTCCTTGGGACCGGGAATCCTTTCGAACAACTGCCGGCCCTGCGCGATTGGAATAAGGGTGTCCTGATCGCCATGGAAGACCAGTACCGGACGCGTTCCCAAATCAGGGGCGTAAGCCTCGGGAGCAATCTCGGTTGCCTGAATGCCAGTTAAAATCGATCCGGAAAATCGTGCCATCGATGCAAACAGCCGGCGGGGCAGCCGGGGCCAGTGAGAGAACTGCTGGTCCACCAAATCTTCGAGACGAGCGAACGGCGAGTCGAACACGAACGCCTTAACCTGGGGCATATGCCGCGCCGCCAGGATGGCCGCCGCACTTCCCATCGAGATGGCATACACGCCGACTCCTTCGAATTGCTGCTGGTAGTGCGCAACGGCGTATTGAACCGCAGCCTGCACATCCAGCGCTTCACGAAATCCAAAAGTCGTTTTGGAGCCGGTGCTCTCGCCGTGCGCGCGAAAATCGAACGCCAGCACGTTAAACCCAGCCCTGCAAAGGAACCGGCTGACACCCCGCAGATCTTCCCGATTTGTCCCGACACCGTGGCACACCACGATGAGAGGAGATCCCTTGCTTCCAAATAGGAACCAACCGCGAATGAATTCACCGTCCGAGGTCGAAAGGGAGACAGGGTCATACTGCAGTCCGTCGTCCTGAGGTGTGCTGAGGACGGGCCTCCTGGGGCGGTAGACATTTCCAAGGGAATAGTAGCAAGGAAGGAAAATGCAAAAAATGATGAGACCAGCGAGGAGCAGCTTCAATGAGGCAATCAGCATTCGTGTTTGCACTAACCCGACCAGTGGCAGCCTTTAGCTGCGTCGTGCGGATAGACCGGGGGACCCCAGTCCAGCCCGTCCAAAGGCTTCCCGGAGGCCACCAGAATGGGAGCCAGTTGTAACTGGAAAACGTCGCTTCCGTAAAGACCTGGATCCCAACTTCGGGGAAGGGAGGGAGGCTTTCTTGGTTCCGGCCAAGACAGCCTAGCGGTTTGCCGCTCAGCCGCCGCGCTTTTCAGCGGTCGGCTGCAGCGACGTGTTATGCCGCCCCTTCCGTCTCCATGCGTTCAGAAGAGTCCCAATCAACCACCATTGTAGAGTTCCGAGCAATAACCATACAGTTGCATTCACGTAAGACTGCGTGACGCGCGACGTGTGCAAGGTCTGAGAGAGCAAGTTGGTCACGCGGTCGCCCAACAGCAAGGCGGGAAAATCGGCAAAACCGAGCATATTGAGGCCTGGGTCATGGAAGTACCGGCCAGCCAAGTAGACCCCAAAAAAATCCCACGGGTCGATACACTCTACTTCCGGAGGGCACGGTTCGGTCGATGGCAAAGGAAGCGGGGGACGTGAGAAAACGGTGACAAGAAAAACGGCGACGTGGACTAGAGCAAGGCCGAGAGCAATCCGGCTCCATCCGTAGCGCACGATGAATCTCACGATTCCATCCGTTCTCATCGCCCACGTACTCATCAATGGAAGCAATTCGTCTGCACACGCAGTGGCAGCGGCAACAGACTACTCGCTTAGACTCTAGCTGGCATCAAGATGTTCCGCGACCTGCTTCGTCGGCATAACAGAGGTTAGAACATGGGGGAATGCTTAGATGGCCAGTTTCTCCAGCCTCGACTGAAACGCCCTTGGCCGGTACAAGAACTCCACGATGTTGCCCTCGTGCGGCTGCAGCCAGTCGAGTTGGATGGTCGGCACCGGGCCCAGGTTAAGCCGGTCGATATGCGTTGCATCCATCAATTGCCGCTGAAAGGCAGTGTCGTCAGTAATGGCACTGCCAACCAGTGTGGGTCCGATCCGCTTCAGCATTTCGTTTTGCGGGCATCGTACGACACTCACGAATGGAAACATAAACTCGGTGTTGGCCATCGTGGGTTCCGGCGAGTCGCAGTGAATCACGACCGGCCGAACATAGCCGCAGTGCTCCTTCTCCACCAGGCGCGGGCCAAACTTGGCCGTAACGTGCTCCACTCCCGCCTGTCCTAATCCACCTTCGATGCTGTTCCAAAGGGCCTTGGCCGCGCCCGGTACCGTGAACGCCGCCAGACTTGCCTTCGGATCTTCGGGCGGTTTCGGCTCCACCGGCCCCAGCCGCTCGGCCAAAGCCTGCGCGATCTCCTTCGTGTGGCGCGAGGCCCAGATGCCCGAGCAGTTGATGCAGCCGCGTCCGCTATTGAGAAACACGCTGTCGGCCATCATGTCGAGATACTTCTCCCACTGGTCCACCACGTCGTCGCCGAGCAGAATTTTGCTAAAGCCCGGCCCGTGTACCTGAACGCGCGGGTCTCCGCGATATCGCTCCACCGTGGCCGTGCCGCCAAAAATCATGGTTCGATTCGACAAGCGCACAACTTCGGCGCCCAGATCGCCAAGGCCGGGATAAATGGAAATGGCTTCCTTTGGCACACCGGCCTGCATGAATGCGGCGGCCATTCGGTAGGGTGTCCAGGGCTCCTGAGGACCAGGCTTCAGAAGCAATCCGATCTGCATCGGAATCACCGGCAGCCACAGCGTATGAACACCGGGCGAGTTCGACGGCAGCACCAAGCCGAGAACAGGCGCTTGCGCCTGGTAGCTGACCGTCACCCCGCGAGATTCAACGCCGTAGCCGCGCGTCAGGATGTTGAGATCCAATCCCCGCGTCAGCGCATCCAGAATCTTGTCCATGTTGGACAACACGAAGTGGTTCTTCTTCATGTTGGCCTTCGACATGTGCTCCGGCAGACCCGTGCTGGCCGACTGCTGGCGGGCGAAATCATCAGGCGTTTGCACGCCGTCACCCAGCGGAAGAGAGGCGTTCAGGTAAAGATCCGCCGCCCTTTTCATGATGCCGATCAATTCCGCTGCCGGGATTTCAGTGAGCACCTGCCGGGCGCGCGGCGCCAGCCGCATGTCACGGCTCAACAAACCGGTGTTGGCCTGGCTGACTTTCGCCAGCGTCTCGCCGGTGAGGAAATGCTTCACGTCATCGGTTTCGAGACTGGTGTAGGGCTGGCCCCATCGTAGAATCGGAATGTTCAGGACTGCCATCGGTTCCTCACAAATGCTGTTTAGCCTGAATTTTGAAGCCGAGAACCGGCGATACTACCGCAAACAACTTGGGGCAGGCTTTCCAGCCTGCCGGTTCGCCGGACTTTCCAGTCTGGCGTGACTTTCCAGTCTGGCGTGACTTTCCAGTCCGGGGTAGGGGCGGCTGGAAACCCGCTCCAACGGGCAAACGGGAATGTCTGCCCCTCGCCAGCAGCCTTCACGGCCCACTTCGGGATTCAGGTTTAGTAAACTCCCACCGTGGTCTGACCGGCAATCTTCCGAAACGGACGCACGCCGCTCACCCCGTCCCAGGGATATTTTTCGTAAGGTTTCTCCCGCTCACCTTCGTCCCGTTCCAGAAATCCGGGGATGAAGGTTTCCCGCGTCAGGGTGGTCAACCGCACGCGCCCCGTTTCGCCGTAATCGACAGTCTTGTCGGCATCTTCAAAGGAAACCACTTCAATCACGGCTCTGGGTTGCGGGGCAAAGTACGTGATCTTGTAGCCATCTGCCGGTGAAACAGGCTTGGAGCAGGCCAGCCCCATGAGCGTATTCCCGTAAGTCGGCGTCAGGTACACCCCCTCGCCCAAAAGCTCTTCCACCGCGAATCGTGTGTACTGCGGCGTGAATTCGGTCCCGCCGGCGAAAATTCCTGTGATCCCGGTTGCTTTGACGCTGGTGCCGCGCTTCTCAAGTTCTTCGGCCAGGCTTTCAAGCAGCTTCGGCGTCGTGAACAGGCAACGGATATCGTGCCCGGCACCCAGCACGGTGATGGCTTGTTCAATCACGTGCGCTTTGTACTTTTCTAAACCGTCCATGTTGCCGTGCTTGATGAGCTTGATCACCCATCGCGGGTCGAGGTCCACGCAGAAACAGATCCCGCCTCGGTGCTGGCACAAGTGCTCCACTGCAAGCCGCAGTCGCCGCGGACCCGAAGGGCCCAGCATCAACCAGTTCGCGCCCTTGGGGAAGTATTCGTCCGGCAGCGTCTCGCTGAACATTTCGTAATCAATCCGGAAGTCCTCGATGGCGAGCCGGCTCTTGGGGATTCCGGTGGTGCCCCCAGTTTCAAAGACGTAAAGCGGTTTGCCGGCGAGTCCTTTCGGCAGCCAGCGCTGCAGCGGCCCGCCTCGCAACCACTCGTCTTCGAAAGGAGGGAACCTTTTCAAATCCGGGAAGCTGCGAATCTCACGCCTTGGATCCCAATCCAGCTTTGCCGCGAAGTCCAGCCAGAACGGGCACCCAGTTTCCGGGTTGAAATGCCACTCGACGATCTCGCGCACATGGGCCTCGAGTTTGGTTCTTGCTTCCTGCACTTTGAGAAACAAATCGCCTGCCGCCATACTCATGAAATATCCCATTCTGTCCGGGATAAGCTTCGGGCGAAATCCCGGCTATTGATGTCCAAGTCGACTGCGCTCAGCGCTGCCAGCCGACGCCGCAACCCAATTTGCAAGGCGGGAATGCTACCTCGTTACGAACTGGTTCGCAATCCCTTTGCTCACTGGACAGAAGGCCCGGTCAAAGTCCTCTGCCCTCCCTCACGGTCGGGCTACTGACCGGCGCGGATGCCAATTCAGTAGCCCGCGCGTCAGCAAGGGCTGCATTGCAATTGAATCACTTTCGGGACTTGACGGAGCCCTGTCGCTGGAACAAATCCGTTGCCAGCTCTGGACGACTTCCCTAGAATGTGCCCCTGCGTTCAAGGCACTTTCCGCAAGAGCGCTGGTGGGCGCGGCATTCATTCTCTCTTTACCGCCGGGAGGGCAGCATGGCATTCAATCCGAAGCACAAGAGTCACGTCATTTTGGAAGGCAGAGACCGGGCGCCGGCGCGGTCTTATCTGAAGGGTATCGGCTTCTCTGAAGCCGACCTGGCGCGACCCATCGTCGGAATTGCCAACACCTGGATTGAAACGATGCCGTGCAATTTTCATCTGCGCGAGCTGGCGGTGAAGGTAAAAGAAGGTGTCCGCGCAGCCGGCGGTACGCCCATGGAGTTCAACACCATTGCCATCAGTGACGGCATCACGATGGGAACTGAAGGCATGAAGGCTTCGCTGGTGAGCCGTGAGCTCGTGGCCGACTCCATAGAGCTTGTAGCCCGCGGATACATGTTCGATGCGGTGGTCGCCCTCGTCGGCTGCGACAAGACTATTCCGGGCGCCGCTATGGGATTGATCCGCTTGGACATTCCCTCGCTCGTGCTCTACGGCGGCTCTATCGCTCCAGGCCGGCACAAAGGCAAGGATGTGACGATCCAGGACGTTTTTGAAGCCGTCGGCGCCAACGCGGCGGGACGCATGACCGATGCTGAACTACTCGAGATTGAAAATGTGGCTTGCCCCGGCGCGGGCGCCTGTGGCGGCCAATACACGGCCAATACGATGGCAACTGTGCTCGAGTTCATTGGTTTGTCGCCATTCGGATCATCCAGCGTTCCTGCCACCGACCCCAGGAAAGACGAAGTGAGTTTCGAGTGCGGCAAACTCATTATGGACATTCTGCGCCGGGGTGTGCGCCCCAGCGATGTCTTGACGCTCAAGGCTTTTGAAAACGCCATTGCCAGCGTCGCGGCCACGGGTGGCTCGACCAACGCCGTGCTGCACTTGCTGGCGATGGCTCGAGAAGCCGGTATTCCGCTCAACATTGACGACTTTGACCGGATCAGTTCCCGAACTCCGCTACTGGCTGATCTAAAGCCCGGCGGGAAGTACGTGGCTGTGGATGTGGACAAGGCCGGCGGCGTGCCGCTGATCGCCAAGTTCCTGGTGGAGGGAGGGTATGTCGATCCCACGCAGAAGAACGTGGATGGGCAGACGCTGGGCGATGCGGCCAAGCCGGCGGTCGAAACGCCCGGCCAGGATGTGATTCACTCGCTGGCAAATCCGATTAAGAAGACGGGAGGCCTGGTGATTCTGCGGGGCAATCTGGCTCCGGAAGGCTGCGTCGTCAAAGTGGCCGGGCACGAGCGGCTGTCGCACCGCGGTCCGGCGCGGGTTTTCGAGCGCGAAGAAGACGCGATGCACGCAGTGACGGAGCGTCGCATCCAGGCCGGTGATGTTCTTGTCATTCGTTACGAGGGTCCGCGCGGCGGTCCGGGAATGCGCGAAATGCTGGGGGTCACTGCCGCAGTCGTCGGCGCAGGTTTCGGTGACTCCGTGGCGTTGCTCACCGATGGACGCTTCAGCGGTGCAACCCGGGGACTGATGGCCGGTCACGTCGCTCCCGAAGCGGCGCGCCGGGGACCTATCGCCGCGGTGCAGGAAGGCGACATCATTGTCTTCGACATCCAGAACCGTCGCCTGGATGTCGAGATCTCCGCCGAAACCATCGAACAAAGGCTCGCGAACTGGAAGGAGCCCAAGCACCGCTACACAACCGGAGTCTTCGCCAAATACGCCGCGCTGGTTTCCTCCGCAGCCGAAGGAGCGATCACGCGGCCCGTGTTGTGAAGGGAGAAGTGCGCGACTGGGGCTGAGAAAACAGACAGAAAAATTGGTCATTGGTCATTTTTCACATTTCATTTCTCATCGAGATGACCAATGACAAATGACCATTGACCAACGACCACTGACAAATGACAAATATCTTTTCCTCTTCGTCCCGCGAACCTCGCATCGCTTCGCCTTTTCCCAGCACGTCTACACGTGTTTCCTCCGCCATCCTGATCTGCGCGGTTCTCACGGTCACAAGCTGCACGCCAACACAGCCCGGCAATCACAAGATTCCCACTGGAGCCAAGAGTTCGGGTGGAATTCACGCCGAGATCGAAACGGACAAGGGAACAATCGAGTTGGAGTTCTTCGAAAAGGACGCGCCAAAAGCGGTCGAGAATTTTCGCCTGCTGGCCGAGCATGGCCACTACGATGGGCTCACCTTCCATCGCGTCGTGAAAGGCTTCATGATTCAGGGTGGCGATCCTAGTGGTGATGGAACGGGCGGCGAGAGCGCCTGGGGTGGGACTTTTCCGGATGAGATTCAACCCGACTCTGTGTTGTATCGCCGAGGCTACCGTCGCGGCATCGTGGCGATGGCCAACTCCGGGCCCAACACCAACGGCAGCCAGTTTTTCATCATGCATCAGGACTACCAACTGCCCCCCAACTACGTGATCTTTGGGAGCGTTGTTCGAGGGTTGGAAGTGGTGGATATGCTGGCAACGACGGAAACGACGATGGGTGGTGACGGCGCGATGAGTAAGCCGCTATCAACGATGAGGATTCGGAAGGTGACCATTCGGTCGTAGCGGAATCAAGCTGAGCTATCCCCGTCCGCTTCAGCAGCCGGGTTAGACGCCCATACTGATTCCCAAATCTACCCGAAGAGTGTTCTCTGACGATGCACCGCAGACTTGAGCTGTGGCCAACGTTCGACAAGATGAACCGCCGAAATACGACCTAGCTCGCTTGGTTCGATTTTATTGAGCCCACCGCCGTAGACCCGACCTTCACCTCGTAGTTCGTGGCCAGTGACACAGCGCAAGAACTCGTGTACGACTGCGCCACACTCTGGTTGCCCGTGCAGCAAGTCCGCCAGACCGGCCCTTGGATATAGCATCAGGTATAGGTTCGTCCCGATCGCCGCGGAACGGTTCCATATAAAGCGAAACGGTTGCTTTTCTTCGGCACCTCGACCCATGTACGTGCAAAGGAAGGGTGCAGGCCGTCGTTGCTCCTGCTTGTACCAAGGCACACGTTTGCTGACAAGGTAACCATCCTTGATCCCAAGGGCAGCGCCGGTTCGCAGATAAGCCCACAACGCAGGATGCTTCGTTTCGACTATATGCTCTGGCAGGTCGCAATCAATGACGCACAGCTGTGGGTCGATCTGGGGATAGCCATTTTCGTCGGAATCGATGATCGTTACCTTGAGGTGGCGCGGACTGGGGAGAATCGGGCGAAGGTACTGCTTCGGCAGCTCGCGTAGGGCCGCGTCGGACCGCTCAAGGACGAAGAACTGGTTGCTACCCGTGGCGATGCCGCGCTGGATTCTGAAGAAGTCTCCGAGTGTTGGTCCCTCGGTGTTAGCTGATGTGCTACGGTCGTTTCTGGCGTGCTCGGGGTACGCGGTCCATTTGCGCGAATCGCGCAGGCGGTCGAGCGCGAGGTTTTCATGGGCGTGCGGCTCGGACAGCGTTCCCCCGAAGGTAAACTCGACGGCATGCCCGATTGGCGGGGGCACCTTCTGGAACACCAATACGACAGATGAAACCAAAGCGTCGCCAAACTGGACCTCGTCGGGGTCGAACCGATGAGCGCGAACGAGCGTCACGTGGTCTGTGAGAAAGCGTTTGAGCGCGCCCCCATAGTTCACGTCCATGAACTCGGACGGAATGAGCCATGCCGCGTGGCCACCTTCCTCCATCCAGGCGGTGGCGAGGAGGAGAAAATAAACATACAGGCCCGCAAGCCCGTTGACCTCTATGCCCGTCATACGGTGGGCCAGCCCTTGCAGGCGCTGCTTGTCTTCGCGCTCCAGATGGTGGTGCCGCACGTAGGGTGGGTTGGCCAAGACGACGCTGGGAGCAGGCGGACGAGAGGGGGTGGCAACAATGCGCGTGAAGTCGCCTCGCACGACCTGAAGCCCCGCGTCGCCCCAGAGGTCACGCGCCGCGTCGCAGAACGCCGGATCGAGTTCGACGCCGACGGCGCTGGCGATGCGATCTCGCCCGAACACAGTGAGCACCGCGGAAAAAAAACTGCCGGAGCCGATCGAAGGGTCGGCGAAGCGGATGCTGCGTTCCTTTCGGGGAAGTAGCGTTGCAACGTAACGGGCGATCTCGACGGCAAGGCTGTAGGGGGTGGCGAACTGGCCGAGCCGATTCCTTTCCGCCCCAGACCGACCTGTGTCGATCTCCGCTTGGATGACCTGGCGGCGAGCCTCGATTCGGTTGTCGTTGTGCGTGATCATGGGCTTAGAGCCCCAGCTGGAGAAGGTCGTCGATTCGGTGTTCCCACACCCAGTCTAACCCCTCCGCGGCCTCGTAGCCGAGATAGTCGCTCCCGAAGTAGCCGCACAGGAAGAGTATGTACGCTACGGTTGCGCCGTAGGTCGCCTGAAGTTGGTGGATCTTCGTCGCCTCCTCCTTGCGGCGCTTGTTCGTGTTGGTGAAGTCCCCAGCGGACTTGGCTTCGATGAGGATCGGCAGGCGGTCTCTGCGGGGTTTCTTCGGCTGGATCACGACATCGACGGGGATGTTGAGCTTGACCGTCTTCCCGACTGGCAGATTCAAGCGGAAGGTGTATGTGCCGGGTTCCATCTCCCTGAGCGGCTTCCCGGCAGGGTGGGGCTGCTTCCGGTAGCCCCGCAGGTCGGGGAAATCGCTAATCATGGCGAGTTGGCGTTGCTCCTGAGCGTTGCGGACGATTGGGTTGGCCACGGCGCTGCACAGGCGGTCCGCAACGATGCTGGACGCACGGTCGCGCTCGTGGTCGGTCGGTGCCTTCCCATTGTCGAGCCAAGGGAAGATGTCGCGGTCGAGCAGTTTGGTCAGCACGCGGCAGACCGAGCCGAGGTGCGCCGCGAGCAGTTCCGGCTTCATCCGGACCGCAAGCTTGCCCTCTTCCATGCACCCAATGAGTGACTTGTTTGCGCTGGCCAGCCCGATCAACCGGTCGACGGCCAGTGGGGGAGCGGTGCACATGCGGAGCGTCGACAATGCTCCCGGGTTGGCCTTGAGTGTGTCTGCGTTCAGGCTGCGGAGATCGTTCGTCGCGAACAACGCCGCCTTAACATGCTCGGCGGTCTTGACGCGCGTCGAACGAAACGCCTCCGGGGCGAACCGCATGAACCACTCGTTGAACCGGTCAACCGAGGCGGCGATATCTATCTTCCAAAGATGCGGCTTGTCTGCGTTGCCCCGGCTCCTCCTCATAAGTCGTATGCTAGCACCCCCTGCTGCATTGTAGATTGTTGCAACGACTCTCCTCGGCCCAGCGGGCGTTCCCTCCCAGACTCTCTAGACCTTAATAATATCCACCAATTCCTTCACGGCTGCCGCCGACTTTTTGAGCGCCGCATCTTCTTCGGGCGTGAGCTTGATCTGGATGATCTCTTCGATGCCATTCTTTCCCAGCTTGGCTGGCACGCCGATGTAAAGGCCGTGGATGCCGTATTCCCCTTCCAGGTATGCGGCGCAAGGGAGGATTTTCTTCTTGTCTTTGAAGATGGCTTCCAGCATTTCGACGCTGGCTGCGGAGGGCGCGTAATAGGCGCTGCCAGTCTTCAACAAACTGACGATCTCGGCGCCGCCGTTGGCCGTGCGCTTCACCAGCGCATCGATCTTTTCCTTGGGCAGCAGCTCGGTGATGGGGATTCCGGAAACCGTGGAGTAACGAGGCAACGGCACCATCGTGTCGCCGTGGCCTCCGAGCACGAAGGCATGGATGTTCTCGACGGAAACCTTCAACTCCATCGCAATAAACGTGCGGAAACGGGCGGAGTCCAGGACTCCTGCCATGCCGATGACTCGGTTCTTCGGGAAGCCAGAAACCTTGAGCGCCGTCTGAACCATCGCATCCAGCGGATTACTTACGACGATCAGAATGGCGTTTGGCGAGTACTTCGCAATCTGCTCGGTGACGCTTTTGACGATCTCGTAGTTTTTCATAAGAAGATCGTCACGGCTCATTCCCGGTTTGCGCGGAAGGCCGGCGGTGATGATCACCGCGTCCGAGTCAGCGGTATCCTTGTAGTCGTTTGTGCCGGTAATGTTGAAGTCATAACCTTCGACCGGTCCTGACTGAAGCAGATCGAGCGCCTTGCCTTGCGGCACGCCCTCAATAATATCGATCAATACAACGTCGGCCAGACCCTTGTCTACAATCCGCTGGGCCGCGGTTGCGCCGACATTTCCTGAACCCACAACGGTTACCTTCTTGCGTTTCATTTCTGCTCCTTTCGTCAGACAACCACGATTGCCCGGTCAAGCCGGAAGCAAAATGGATTTCGTCATTCCCGCGAAAGCGGGAAGTTGGCCATGCCAAAAGTCTGGCTCTCTTTGTCCCCCTTACGAAGGGGGACCACCAGGGGTCACAGGCATTCTCGACACCCCCTGCCGCAAAGAACGCGGCGAAGCTTTCTCAAAGCTTCAATTCCCTTGCCAAGGGGGACAAAGCGTCTATCCGTGCCCGAGCAATGTACAAACTCAAGATTCCCGCTTTCAAAGCTCTTTCACTTCATATTCGCGATGATCGCGTCTGCAAACTCGCTGGTCTTGAGCTTCGTGGCGCCGGTCATGAGGCGTTCGAGGTCGTACGTTACTTTCTTCTGCTGAATCGTTGCTGCAAAGGCCTCTTCGATGCTGTTGCCAACCTCGATCCAGCCCAGGTGTTCGAACATCATCACACCCGACAGAATCAACGAGCCTGGATTGATGACATCCTGGTCCGCATACTTCGGCGCCGTCCCGTGCGTGGCCTCGAAAACTCCATATTCGTCACCGATGTTCGCTCCAGGCGCAATACCCAGGCCGCCGACCTGCGCTGCGCAGGCGTCCGAGAGGTAGTCGCCGTTCAAATTGGGGGTTGCGACCACTTCGTATTCGTTTGCGCGCGTGAGCACCTGCTGGAACATGGAGTCGGCAATACGGTCGTTGATCAGGATCTTGCCTGCCGGCGTCTTCCCGTCGTGTTTCTTGGCTACGTCGTCTTCGCTAATCGTCTGGCTGCCGAACTCCTCGCGAGCCAACTGGTATCCCCAGTCGCGAAAGGCGCCTTCCGTAAACTTCATGATGTTGCCTTTGTGTACCAGCGTCACCACTTTCCGCTGGTTGTCGATGGCGTGACGGATGGCGCTGCGCACCAGGTTCTTGGTGCCAGTGATCGAAATGGGCTTGATGCCGATGCCTGAATCCGGCAGCACCTTCTTGCCCATTTCCTTGTACAGAAAATCAATCACCTTCTTCGCTTCCGGTGTTCCTTGCTGCCATTCGATGCCGGCATAGACGTCTTCCGTGTTCTCGCGGAAGATCGTTATATTCATCTTCTCAGGGTTCTTCACCGGCGAAGGCACTCCCTCGTAATACTTCACGGGGCGGACGCAGGCAAAGAGGTTGAGGATCTGCCGAAGTGTGACGTTCAGACTCCGGATGCCCCCGCCCACGGGCGTCGTCAGCGGCCCTTTGATTGCAACTCGAAACGCCTTGATCGCGGCCAGCGTGTCATCGGGCAGCCATTCACCAAACTTCTTGTAGGCCTTCTCACCGGCAAAAACCTCATACCAATGAATGCTTCGTTTCCCGCTGTAGGCTTTCTTGACGGCGGCGTCGAAAACTCGGACCGAGGCTTTCCAGATATCCCGCCCCGTGCCATCGCCCTCGATGAAAGGGATGATGGGGTTGTCTGGAACCACCAGCTTCCCGTTGACAGAAGTGATCTTGGCGCCTTCTTTGGGAACGATCATTCCGTTATAAGACATGTCTTTTCCTTCCCGCTGATTCCGGCGGGTGCTTCAGGCTAGGATTTATTGTGGTGTTGTCCAGTTGAGATTCTGCAGGCAAGTGTCAATGGACTTTCCGTGACGGGAATGACGCTTGGTATTGCTTGGCATCAATGACAGAGGCCGTTTTCTACCACTTCCTGCAATCTGCTGTCAATACCGGCACCCGCCACTGCAACAGAGAAGGAACGGCATCCCTGTGTTGCAAAGTGCAGGGGGCAGCATCTCGATAAGGTCTCTCGCGGTCGTCTGCGCAACGATTGGGGTGTCAAGCCCTCTCTCCCGGGCTGGCGGTTGAATCCACGGTAGGGGCGAGTGGCTGGCGTTGCCTTACTCGCAGTCTTCGCCGTCCTCATAGAAGTTGTTGGCGTCGGTTTCTCGTCTCCAGCTTCCTCCATGAAGAGAAGTCTGCCAGTGCATTGGACGAGGCTTGGTTCTCCACAGACCTTGCTTCAGGCGGAGAACATCGGTACATTTCATGAGTCTTCAGGGCTAAACCGCCCACCTTCTAAACCGGCTTCTGCCTTTCGCTCTTAATGGTCAACCCAAAGACAACCGTGCGAAACAGTTACAAGAGTTTTCGCAGCGCATCGAGAACCATCTTTCAACTGATTCTCTCTTTAGCCGTGGGCTGCCTACTGATGATGACAGTGCAGACTGCGGATGCTGATTCTCGGACTGGAGCTGAAGAAAAGAAAGAGGCGGCCGGGAATGAGCCATCCGCTTCGCAAATGGCTGCCCCTCAGCCGGCAGGCAGTTCCGGCGTGGGAGTAGACAATTCGGAACCTGCCGCCAACAGCTCGCTCCAGCCCGAATCGGGCAGGACTCCGGCTGCCACCGATCTGAACAAGCGCACTGAACTCAACTTGCTGGGCAGGACTAACACCGAGGGTGGAGAAAGCCGGCGGAACGAGAACGTTCAGTTCAATCTCATTGACAACAACGCGCTGAAAGAGCTGAACATCCGGCTGGGCACCACCGCCACGCTGATTGAGGAGTTTAAACCCAACCGGAATTATTTCGGCGCTGAGTTCGGAAACAGCCCCAGCGCTCCGTTGCATCTGACGGCTTCAGGCAAACACAACTTTCACGGACGTCTCCACGAGTCTCATCAGAACAGTGTCTTCAGCGCGCGTTCCTTCTTTCAGGTGGGTGACGTCAAACCGGCACGGGAGAACGATTATGGCTTCGCGCTGGGAGGGCGTGCCTGGCGGTCGGGCAGTTTCTTCCTGCAGGCCGGCCAGCAGAAGGTTCGTGGCAACGTGAATGGCAACGTGCTGGTGCCTCGGGCGGATGAGCGCACTCCGCTGACGAACGATCCGGCGACGCGCGCCATCGTCCAGAGATTTCTGAACGCCTATCCTGCTGAGTTGCCCAATCGCACCGATATCAACGAGCATGCGCTGAATACGAATTCGACGCAAAAGATCGATAGCGACAACTTCAGCGGACGCCTTGACCAGGGCCTTGGTTCGAAGGACCTGCTCCTCCTGCAGTACGCGCTCACCTCGCAGAAAGTCACCGCTTTCCAGCTGGTGGCGGGACAGAATCCGAATACCCGAACGCTGTCACATCAAGCGCGGGTGACTTGGACACGACAATGGTCGGTTCGCACCGTGACAGACCTCTCAGCTGGTTTCGATCGCGTAGGATCCTTGCTGGTGCCGGAAAAAAACGCCGTGGGTCCGATGGTGTCGATCAGCAATGCGCTGGAGACGCTGGGTCCTCCGGGTATCATTCCCATCGATCGGGCTCAGAACCTCATTCGCAATGCCGGGCAGTTCCGTCGTGTGAGTGGAACGCACGCCTGGAGCGGCGGCTTTGAACTGCTGCGCCGTCAACTGAACGGGTTGGAGACGGATTCGTATCGAGGATACCTCTCCTTTGGCAACGACTTCGGACGAGACGCCATCACCAACCTGCGGATGGGGACGCCCACCCAGTATCTTCTGGCGATCGGCAATTTCAACCGGGGATTCCGCAACTGGGACATGCAGTACTTCGGAGGAGACACGTGGCGTGCGCGTCCCAACCTGACGTTGAACTACGGTTTGCGCTACCAGCCGGTTCTGCGGCCGGTGGAAGTGAACGATCTGAACATCCTTCCGTATTCCAGCGACCGCAACAACTGGGCCCCCTATTTCGGTTTAGCGTACCGCCTGCCGGGTGAATGGGGTGTGGTGCGATCCTCCTACGGCCTGCATTGTGGACAGATTTTTCCTGTCACCTTCCAGCAGGTTCGTTTCAGCCCACCGCGCAATTTGAAGATTGTGGTGCCCAATCCCCGACTGGCGGCGCCGTTGGCAGATTTCGATGTCTCAAACCCCAATATTCGCAGCACGACCTATGTGATGGATCCCGAGCTCGTTACGCCCTACTCACATCAGTACAACCTGAGCTGGGAGACGACGCTTGCCAAGGATTGGCATCTTCAGTTGGGCTATGTGGGCAGCCGTTCGCACAAGCTGTTGCTGATGTGGTACACGAATCGTGCCAATCCGGTTTCAGGAATCCCGCAAACCACGGCCACGGTGAATTTGCGCCGCCGCGATTCGCAGTATGCCGAGATTCGCCAGGTCCTGAACGGCTCGATTGGATACTTTGACGCCGCGCGGGTGTCGCTGGTGTTGCCGCGCTGGCACAGCTGGTCGTTGAATGCCAGCTACTGGTTTTCAAAGGCGATGGATTTGGGGAGCAGTTACACCAACACAGCGTATTACTCAGATTCGCAGATTTCGCGCAGCCAGTCGGAGTTTGATCAGTTTCGCGATATGAAAGGGCGAAGCGATTTTGATCAGCCGCATGCTCTGTTGGTAAGGAGTGCTTACACGATTCCGGCTTGGGGCACGCGCGGTGCCTGGCTGCGCCGCACGCTGGGCGGATGGACCTTCTCTTCGATTGTTCTGCTTAAGAAAGGAACGCCCTTCACGGTCAACTCAGGCTCGGACGCGCCTGGGTTTGGTAATGTGGACGCCAACGGCGGTGACCGTCCGAACCTGTTGGATCCGGCGATCCTCGGGCGGACCATCGGTCATCCGGATGACTCACGGCTGTTGTTGCCACGCACCGCCTTTGGTTTCATCCAGCCCACCGACCGGGCAGGGAATCTGGGCCGCAATGTGTTTCGCAAGGGAGGCATCAGCAATGTGAACGCCTCGATTTCCAAACCGTGGAGCCTCGGCTCGGAGAGGCAGTTGCTGTTCCGAGCTGAATCGATCAACCTCTTCAACACCCCGCAGTTTGCCGAGCCTGGACGCGATCTGGTGAATCCGAACTTCGGCCAGATCACCAACACGCTTAACGACGGGCGCACGCTGCAGTTCACGCTGCAATTCAGTTTTTGAAGGGAATGCAAGTCCCCCTGAACAAAAGGGGGACAGCGGTTTCGCAGAAACCGTGCGGGGGTTGTCGTACCCAAGCTTGACGAATCTGCCGGACAACCCCCAAAGCCTGCGGCCTTCTCCCCTTTGTTAAGGGGGACTTGCTCGTCCGCCCGCTGCTCTTGGGTTGACTTCTGGCTTTGACGAGGTCCTGGATGCGGGCCAGGGTCCCGTCAAAGTCGTGAGCCCTCCCTATACGGTCGGGCTACTGAACTGCTGCGTGACCCAAACTCAGTAGCCCGCGCGTTAGCAAGGGCTCCACCTCAACTCAACGACTTACGAGACTTTGACGTGGCCCTGGGATCCGGGCCTAATCCCGTTGACAACCCTAAATGCGTGTCATAGAATCCGTTTCGCTTCCGGGTCATCATTTCTTTGATTTGACCCAGCTTATCCATCGATTTGGGGCTGTAGCTCAGCTTGGGAGAGCGCCTGACTGGCAGTCAGGAGGTCGTGGGTTCGATCCCCATCAGCTCCACCAATTTACGAATTGCTTGCCTTCGCTGGTGTCACTTCTGGTGTCACTTCGACATCCAAAACTCCTACTGCTGCTTTCAGGTGTCCTGGGGAAAGGTGGGCGTACCGCTGGGTCATCTTGAAGTCGTGGTGTCCTAACAATTCCTTGACGGAATACAAGTCTACTCCCGCCATTACTAGGACCTCAGCGATGAAGTCAGGCAAGGATTCTCTCAATCCGTCATTCGACCTGGTGAGTGTGTTGACTAACTCGGAAACTCGAAATGTGTTCCCATGATAAATCTCGTTCAGAGTCAGCAAGAAGCTTTCCCATTGTTGAGATTCTCTGTCTGCCTGTTCATAGAGCTCCTCGCCGTTGGCTAAGAATCCCAGCACAGTGGCATGTTCCAAAATTCCCCCGATTGTGAAGGTCCACTCTTCAAAGCCACCTAAGAGCGTGATCTGTGGTCGAGGGCAGCCAGCCGCGTACCAAGCCCTCGATAAGGTCAGCAAGGAACCCAGCAATTCGGCTCGGCGCTCCCAAACGAACGTCTTCAGGTCAGGATGTTTGAACCCTGTTCGTTGAAACGGCCTGGCGCATTCCGCGTCCATCCGCACCCAGCATGTTGGCAATCTCGTTGTGATTCAAGATTGTCGTTGATCGATGTCATTTAGATTTGTCGTCGATTGATGACTTTTGAGATTGTCGCCGATCGATGACAACCAAGATTGTCGTCGATCAATGACTTTTATAATATACTATTGTAAGCAGTTCATTTAGGGAGACCAAACATGCATCTCCGAACACCTGCCGATCTTGGGGCACTAATCAGAAACCACCGAATTAAGCTCGGGCTCCACCAGAATTCTCTAGCCAAGAAAGTTGGCGTCAGTCGCCAGTGGCTTGTCGAACTAGAGAAGGGTAAGCCACGCGCTGACGTTGGTCTCGTCTTGCGAACTCTCCATGCACTTGGACTTTCACTGGATATAGTGAAAGACACCCCACAGAACAAAATAGATGCAGGCATCGACATTGACGCAATTGTTAACTCTGCGCGAAAAAAACATGAAGGTTAGTGAACTCATTGCTCTTCTAGATGGCCGGGAAGTAGGTCGAGTCTTCCGTGACCGATATGGGAAACTATCGTTTACCTATTGTGAAGCGTGGCAAAAGGCAACCGACGCGTATCCAATTTCCCTTTCAATGCCCCTTGTGTTGGCCGAGCATAGGCATGGGAAAATTGACCCGTTCCTTTGGGGACTGCTCCCCGACAATCAGGCGGTGCTTGATCGTTGGGGATACCAATTTCATGTTTCCGCACGGAACCCTTTTGGCCTAATCGCTGCCGTCGGTGAAGACTGTGCTGGAGCAATACAGTTGGTTCGACCTGAACGGCTCAACGCAATTCTAAGCGAGACGCCGCCTGAAATAAGATGGCTAGACGAACCAGAAATTGCCGAGAGACTTCGTTCATTGCGAGCCGACCACTCGGCGTGGCGCACTCCAAATGATGACGGTCAATTCAGTCTCGCCGGGGCGCAGCCAAAAACAGCATTCCTCCTTCAGAATGGTCGCTGGGGTGTTCCTTCGGGCCGAATGCCAACGACTCACATTTTCAAGCCACCCACTGGTGAGTTTGATGGGCATGCGGAAAACGAACACTTCTGCCTCAAGCTTGCTTCCAGACTTGGATTGCCTGTCGCGGAATCTAGAGTCATGCACTTCGGAGATGAAATAGCCATCGTCGTCAAGCGATATGACCGCATTCCTTCAGAGACAGGTTTCAACAGGGTTCATCAGGAAGATATGTGTCAAGCGCTCGGCCTTCCACCCTCACGTAAATACCAGAACGAAGGGGGACCTAGTATTCGGGAACTTGTCGCACTACTGAAGGCATACTCGACAAGTTCGGAGGAGGACATGAAGACCTTTCTCGACTCAATTTCCTATAATTGGTTAATCGCAGGAACGGATGCCCATGCGAAAAACTATGCGCTTCTGATAGGTTCTCAGGGCCGTGTTCGATTGGCACCCCTATTCGACCTAGCGAGTGTACTGCCATACCAGAACATTAATTTGCATCGGGCTAAGCTTGCCCTGAGCGTGGGTAGTGAGTACCACCTACTCAACATCGGGCTTCGCAATTGGCAAAAGCTTGAGAAAGAGTTGCATCTTGACCCTATGGCAATCACGGCTAGAGTAATCGATTTTGCCCAACAAATGCCGGATCGGGTTTCCGAGGTGGGGCACCAGTTGGCTACAGAAGGATTAGGTCATCCCCTCATCGCTCGTTTTGCAGCCGCACTCATTGAGCGTTCACGCAAATGTGCTTCGATGCTCAAACCAAAATAGTTTGAGCCTGTTTGGAAGTGTTTTGTTTCGACTAAGCCCCTTCTGAAGTGGGCGCCCTGAATAAAGCGACCGTTCGCAATCCAAGTCTTAAAGGTTCTAAAAATACTTTATTCCAACAATCGGTACGTACCTGTTCAACGTGAGCATCAGCTTCTGAAGTTGTGCTCTAACGCCAATCTCAATTCATCAAAAGCTGCAGGTAGTTTGGCAAGCTGCCAACCCGACTCTGTAGCGGCGACAAGAGTGCAACGGCCATGCTGGAATTGTTGGCCTCCAGCGGTCCCCATTCGGTGCCGTTCTTGATCTCATCGATAGCCGACTCGTACGACTTCTTGCGCCGGTCGAACAATTCGCAGCAGGCAATCCGGCCTGCGGACCTGCTGCTGAAGGTCATCAAGAGTGTCAACGTGGGCGCCACTGTCCCCAGCGGCGACCCGTGCTGGCGTGCTCAGTCAACACTCGCCTCTCGGGGCAGTGGACGCATGAGCAGCCGCTCCGTTCTGGCGGCCGGGATCACATGATCCCAAAAGTCTCAAAGGCCTCTTTAGCGCTCATGCCGTCCTCAATCGCTTTTCTGACCTTCTTCTCTCCGCGAGCTTTTTCTAAAGCGCGCACGAAGACCTCTTCTTCTGCTGCTCTCGGAACGACGCACACCCCGTCCACATCGCCAAAGAGAATGTCCCCCGGCTGAATCCGTGTGCCTCCGATTTCGATCGGCACCCGAAAGTCGATCACTTTGCCCCGAGGCCCTTGGTCTTGCGCATAAGCACCGTAGGAGAAGGTTGGGAACCTGAGTTCCACGATGCCATGCGTATCGCGAGAATACCCGTCGACCACGGCGCCGGCAGCGCCGCATCGTTGAGCCCGCAGGCTCATGAGTTCTCCCCACAACGCATACCTCGGCGAGGCGCCGGTGCAAACGTAAATCTCATTGGTGTTGAGATCATCAAGTGCCTCGAGCATCAATCCAAACGGTTTGCCTGAAACCGAACTGTGACCGGCAGCCAGCTCTTCGAAAAAATCCGCTTCGAGCACAGTCAGAGCGCGACCGATGGCCATCATGCGACGCTCTAACGGCTGGATTTGTGGAGGCAGGAACTGCCGGCGCAGGTTCAGCTTGTCCATCACATCGCCGACGACGGCAGTAAATAGCTTCTGGCGGGCCAAGGTAAAGAGTTCTTCATCGTTTGCCCAGAGTGGGTTCATGCAAGGTCTCCTTGAAACCCAAGCATCCCGCTTCAGCTTGGTTGCGGCCTTAGGCAGTGTAATCCCCAGGGTTCCGTCAAAGTCGCAAGCCCTCCCTTACGGTCGAGCTACGGAACAGGTCCGAGGCTCAAGTCAGTAGCCCGCGCGTCAGCAAGGGATCTGCCTCGACTCAACGAATTACGCGACTTTGATGGAACTCTGGTGTGATTCCGAAAAGACATTTGACAAAGACGTCCGGACGTCTTACGTTGCGCTCATGCGATCGGGAACGAAATCAAAAAACAGACAGCGACGGCGCCCTGGCGAAGTGCGCGACGCAATTGTCACCATTCTTTCCAACAAGCCAAACGGCGCAGCCATTCCCGAAATTGAGGAAGGACTTCGTGGGCTGATTGGTTCCTCTCCGTCCTCCAGCATACGATCCTACCTTCGCTTGAACTCAGACTCCCTCTTTCGCCGCACAGGCCGGGGTGTCTACGCCTTGCGGGAAAAAGCGAGCGTGGAGTATAGCCCAAGGCGGTGCGACGATCTCCGGCTAAAATCCTATGCATTTGGACGCTCACGGCTCTTTGAAGCTGACTGTTTCAATTGGCTGAAGGAGCAGCGTGAGAATTCGATTCATGCAGTCGTGACAGACCCGCCGTTTGGGCTGGTTGAGTATACGTCGGAGCAACAAGAGAAACTTCGCAAAGGCAAGGGCGGAATTTGGCGAATCCCCCCAGCTTTTGATGGCTCCAAGCGCTCGCCGGTGCCTCGTTTTACGGTTCTTTCGCCAGAAGCTCTCGATGATCTCGCGCGGTTCTTTTTTGAATGGGGCCGTGCATTGCTTCCAGCACTCGTGCCCGGAGCTAACGTTCTAGTAGCCAGCAATCCGCTCTTGTCGTACGTGGTCTCGGGAGCATTGGCCAGAGCCGGATTGGAAAGACGCGGTGAACTTGTTCGATTGGTAATGACGCTGCGGGGCGGTGATAGGCCCAAGGCAGCACATGAGGAATTCTTCGGAGTGAGTGTCATGCCACGCTCGATGTGGGAACCGTGGTTGCTCTTCCGAAAACCAATTGAAGGAAGAGTGCAAGACAATCTGAGAAAATGGAAAACGGGGGGCTTCCGTCGTCCATCTGGAGATCGACCTTTTGGCGACGTCATTACGTCCGCCCCAACCCATCAAGCGGAGCGTGCTCTAGCGCCTCACCCCAGTCTGAAACCACAGGCTTTCTTGAGGGCCGTCATTCGAGGAGTTCTTCCTCTTGGTGAGGGAGTTGTATTGGATACATTCGCAGGCTCTGGGTCTACCTTGGCGGCAGCAGAAGCGGTCGGCTACGAGAGTGTTGGCATCGAAAAGGATTCTCAATACTTTGACCTTGCCAGTAGAGCGATTCCCAAGCTTGCTGCGTTCAAGAACGGCCTGAATCATTCCTTCAACTTGTAGATCCAGTTCTGACGGAGCTTCTCTATCCCTTCGCGATGCAGGGTTGCTGTTCTTGTTCCGAGTTCACCCCTTGCATTCTTGCGAAAATCGTCCGTGGAAACCTGCCCAAGATACACCTCTGTGAACGTCATTGGTTCGCGCGAACGGGCGGGTTCCATCTCGTTGTCTACCTTGTACACAAAAACGCACATCCATTGCTCCCGCGCACCATGAGTGTCGACGGCGCCACCTGCCTTGCGTGTTGTTTTTATCTCAACCCCTTCCGACCCTGCCTTAACACAGTTGTCAGGGTATGCTCCCTGCACCACAAGGTCAGGATGACCGTTGAAATAGCAATTCACTGTAAGTGTTCTTGAATGCTTGGCCATGCTAGCCGTCAACATGTCCGACAACAGACCCGGCATGATCGCAGGCCGAAGCATGTCGTCCAGACGCTCCAGCCCTCTTTCAACCAGGTTCGTATTCACATCATGGAAGAAGTCGTAGACGTCTTGCATCGCCATCGAGAAATCATTCAACCGAAGCTGAAATGGAGGACGGGCGTTGACATTGAACTTCGCCGGGTCAACTTGGTTTCGGCGAACGGTCATTAGGTCCTCAAACTAGAGTCGCGCAGCAGGTCACGCAAACCTTTAGATCAAGCAGGTGAGTGCGGGAGCACAAGGCCGATAGCCAGCCACGCACCGGCCAGTGCGGTATGAAATCGGCTCGCTGTCGCGGATTCCACCAGGGTAGATCCCGCTTGTCAATGTAGCGCTGCTTGGAGAATCTGCGGTTAGCAAAGAGAGCGGCAGCGCGCGGCTACCGTCCGACCGCGTCCGAAACAGCTTTCGCTACTTGCCGCAGGAAATGGCCCGGATCATTGTCCAGCGGCTGATTCGTGAACAGGACGAAGGCTAGCTTTCGGTCCGGGTCGGCCCAGCAGAGCGTGCCAGTCGCGCCGCTGTGGCCAAACACGTTGGCCGGCGCGCCATCGTACAGCGCGTTCTCACCGACTGCCCAGCCCAGCCCCCAAGGCTTGTCAAGTTGCGCGTTCTGATTTGTGACCATAGACTCTCCGAGTGCGGGTTGAAGAATCGCCCGCCCCTTCTCCAGCATGGCCTGCAGCGATCGATTGATGTCCCCCACGGTGGTGTGCATCCCGCCCCAGGGAACACCGAGATTCCTCCAATAGGGGCTGTTCCAGTTCCAGGACGCGTCAGAGTCCTCCATCCGAAGCTCACCGCGAGCAGGCAAGTCACATTGCACGGTGTCCTCAATCTTTCGTTTGCCGATTCCCATCGAGCTGTGCCGCATTTTCAGCGGACCGAATATTTCACGCTGCAGGAAGCGGTCGAGAGGCATACCCGAAACTCGTTCCACAATTTCTGAGGCCAGAAGGATGCCCATGCTTTGATACGACACGCGCGTCCCCGGAGGAAAGAGCAGCGAAGTGCGAAGAGCACCAGACACGAAGTCTTTCAAGGGCGCATGCCGTTTGCGGAGTTCAATATTGTCGGGCAACATGTCGGGTAGTCCGGAAGTGTGGCTCAGCAAGTTGCGGACGGTGATGCGCTCGCGGCCGTCGCCTGTGAACTCTGGCAAGTACTTTTGAGCCGGATCGTCCAAAGCAATTCGTCCCTGATCCACCAGCCGCATGACCGCCATGGCCGTGACGGGCTTCGAAATGGAAGCAACGAGGAAAACGCTGTCGCTGCGGCAAGGCTTGGCTCCTGCCTTGCGAGACAGGCTTCCAAAGCCTTGTTCGAGTGCGATTCTGCCGTTGTGCGCCACCAGCAGTGCGGCCGCGCCGGCCAAACCGCTCTCCACTTGTTCTTCAACCAGCCGCGTGGCCTCTTTGAACTGTTCAGTCTTCATGCCTGCCTCCTCGGCAGCTGCGATTTGGGTCGCTAACATCAAACACAGAAACAGACAGATGCAAACTCGATGGATCATGGATTTCCTCTCCAGGGAAAATCGTCCTCGTCGTCGTCCTCGTCCTTCGCACAGATCCCAGGCACAAGTGGGAACCAGGACGACGACAATCAGTGATGCGTGATGCGTGAAACTTGATGCGTGAAACTTGATTCTGCTGCAAAACCGCTTATTCTTGAAGACTGCGATTTCGTGGGGGATCTAAACGGTCTACCCATCACGAGAAAATGCAACCTAGGGCAAATGTGCGACTCAAAATTTCTCCCATTTCTCTAAACTCCGCGCAGGGTGGGGTTTTGCAGCGGAATCAAACGTGACGCGTGACCCTTTTCACGTATCACGCATCGCGTGTCACGGTGCGTCGAAGACGTGCGGCATCGCCTACACTTTCTGATCACGCGACTGCGACCTACAGCGCGCCGGCTCTCTCCGCTGCTCCCAGTCCGGCTGCACGTCCGGTGACCCAAGCCCAAACGAAGTTGTATCCGCCAATCGGTCCAAACACATCCAGCATTTCGCCGCACAGAAATAGACCGGGGTGCAGCCGGCTTTCGAGCGTGCGCGCATCCAGCTCGTCCAGAGCCACACCGCCACCGGTAACTTCGGCCTTCCTGTAGCCTTCGTGCCCGTTCCATGGCAGCGGATAACGGGTGAGCATCTCTACCAGCTGCTGGCGCTCATCGCGGCGAAGCTGGGCCGTACTCTGGCTTCTTCCAACGTTGCTTTCATCCAGCAGTGCCTCGGCCAGGCGAGCAGGCAGGTGGCGCCGCAAAACGCCGCTCACCGGGCCAGGGCTTTGCCGCAGCAATTCATTCCAAGCGGGCGCCTCCAGCCTGCTCCACTGCACGGAAATCGGCTGCAGCGGTCCACCCGACTGTTGAGATTGGACTGCCAGATGCGAGATGTTCAGCAACGCGGGCCCGCTGTAGCCTTGATGCGTGAACAAGAATCCGCCCCGGCTGCGAAAGGGCTGCTGCCCGGCCACAGTGGCTGTGAGCGTGACTTCCAGAGAGACTCCAGCCAAAGCCGCATGACGGGCTGGATTCTGGGTTAGTGGCGTCAACGCAGGATAGGTTCCATGCACCCGATGTCCCAGTTGTCGAGCCCACGCCAGCCCCATGCCGTCGCTGCCGGTGGCGGGCACAGAAAGCCCACCACAAGCGACAATCACCGTCCTGGCGCGAACCGGCTCTCTATCACGAAGCCGCAACCGCCATTCTTTCGAACCTGCCCCAGGTTCGATTCCTGTAACCTGGCTGTCGAAGCGGATCTCCACATCCTTGCTCGCCGCCAACATCAACAGGCGGTCTCGAACTTGCCGGGCACTGTTGGATGCCGGAAACCACTTGCCGGTCTCGGATTCCAGAACGAGCGGGACGCCCGCCTCCTGTTCGAAGAATCGCCGCTGGCCGTCGAGCGGCCAGGCCCGCAGCATGCGCCGAAGCAATTGCGCCGGGGCATGGGTGACAAACTGTTCGGGCGCAAGCGTTGAAGGTAGAATATTGCACCGCCCGCCGCCACTGATCAAGATCTTGCGTCCTCCGTCACGCGTGCGCTCCAGCAGCAACACATGGCTTCCCCGAGAAGCCGCAAAAAACGCTGCCATCAGCCCTGCAGCTCCTGCGCCGATGACGGCCACAGGCACAGGCGGGCTGCTGTCCCGGTTGATTTTCATAGGGATTTAGAGGATAGTTTCGTTTTGCTTACGTTCACCTTTCTTTGGTTTCCATTGCCGTTGAGTAAGAGCATGCACAACGACATCTGCGGCCTCTCGCCTCAAGCGATTGAGAGCTGGCTATCCGATCTGACTGACCAGGTTCCTGAGTTTGCGGCACTTCGGCCGCAAACAAAGCAGAACGGCAAAGCGGGTTACTATCACACTTTGCGCGAAATTTGCCAGCAGCCGCTGACGTGGCTGGATACATCAGCCCGCGTGATTGGCAGTCTCGCCCGCTTGCAGGCGATTGTGGCTGAATCGGGTCTAACCGGAAAGCGAGGCGCTCTAGCCTTCACCGGTTCTGGCAGCTCATTTTATGCTGGAGAATGCCTTGGCTTGACCCTGCAGCAGGAACTGGCTGTTCCCGTCCACGCCATCCCGGCAGGTTTGATCCTGACGCACCCGGACACAGCGCTGCCTCCAGGGCAGGGCAGCCTCGTCGTTTCGCTGGCACGGTCGGGCGATAGTCCGGAGAGCACCGCTGTTGTCGATCTTTTGGACAAGGTTTGCCCGGGCGTTCGTCACCTCATCATCACTTGCAACCGCAACGGCCGGTTGGCGGCTCTCCGCTGCGACGATCCTGGTTTCGTGACACTCGTTCTCGACGATGCAACCTGCGACCGCAGCTTGGTGATGACAAGCAGCTTTAGCAACTTGGTCTGGGCGGGCCGGTCGCTTGGACTCCTGCAGTCACCGGGCTTGTACCAAGAAAAGACCGAGGCACTCGCTGCGGCCGCGAAACAGCTTCTGGTCGGGGAGTCTGGAGGGATCGCGGCTTTGGGAAAGCAGTCTTTCCGGTCGGTGCTTTATCTTGGCAGCGGTGTCCGCTTGGGGTCGGCTCGGGAATCGGCTCTCAAGATGCTGGAGATGACGGCTGGACAGGTTGTGACTTTTGCTGAAACCTACCTGGGAGTCCGGCACGGGCCGCTTGCGGCGGTGCAATCTGACACGCTGATTGTCTGTTTCCTCTCTTCAGAGCCCTTGGTACGGGCCTATGAACTTGACCTGATCCGGGAACTGAGCCGGAAGAATCTTGGCATTCGGAAAGTGATCGTGGGAGAGCAAGTGCCCTTGGACGTCGGGCAACCGCAGGACCACGTGATTGAATACGGCCCTGGTGTTGGGCTTGGAGATGCGACTCTTCCGATGCTCGACGTGCTCGTGGGGCAACTGCTGGCGTTCTTCCGCTGTCTGAGCCTTGGTCTCCGGCCCGACTCGCCTTCGAGCGAAGACATCATCAACCGTGTGGTCGGTCACTTCGCGATTCACCGCCGAGCATAGGCGGACGGCGGATGACGCACAGCCGGATGTTCGGCTAGCCAAGTGAACTCCTGGCCCCCTCTTCCGGCATCGTTCTCCGCATTTGTCGAACGCGATGGGAATGGCAGATCGAACTGCCCGCCCTTCTTCTGATGCCCAAAAAAATTCTCGTTGCTGGAGAACTCAACCCAGACCTGATTCTGCACGACTGCAGGGCGTTTCCGGCTCCAGGCAAAGAAGTCCTGGCCGGCGATTTCACGATGGCGCTTGGCAGTGCCTCGGCAATTTGTGCGATGGGTTTGGCACGGCTGGGCAATCCGGTTTCTTTTCTGAGCCGAATCGGGACGGACCTCTGGGGAAGTTTTTGTCTGGAGATTCTGGAAAGAAGCGGGTTGGATGTTTCGAAAGTGATTCGTGATCCGAAGCTCAAGACCGGGGTCACCGTTTCCATCAGTTCTTCGGAGGATCGAGCGCTGGTAACGTTTCTGGGCGCCATCGCCGATCTCAACGAGCAAGACATTGCGGACAGAACTCTCAAGGAGTTTGACCATCTGCACGTGTCTTCTTACTATCTGCAACAGCGGTTGCGGCCCGGCTGCCACCAACTGTTTGCGCGTGCCCGCAGGCTGGGCCTGACCACCTCGCTCGATCCCGGTTACGATCCTTCCGAAAGCTGGGGGCAAGATCTGATGCAGACTCTCAAAGAAACAGATCTTTTCTTCCCAAACGAGGTGGAGGCACTCGCCGTGACCGGGGCTCAGACTCCCGAACTGTCTCTGCACACCCTGGCGAATGGGCGGACGCTGACCGTTGTGAAGCTCGGAACGCAGGGTTGCCTCGCGATGCACGACGGGCAACTGCTGCATCAGCCAGCTTTTTCTGTAAAGCCCGTGGATACGACCGGCGCGGGAGATTCTTTCAACGCCGGGTTTTTGCACGCCTGGCTGCAGAGATTGAGTCTGCCCGACTGTTTGCGATTCGGGGCCGCCTGTGGATCTCTCTCCACGCTCAAGCCCGGCGGAACGGGCGGGCAGCCGGACGAGCGAGAGCTGGAAGCGTTTCTGAGCAAGATGTGAATCCTCTCGGAACAACGCTCGGCTCGTTTTCTGGGACTGCCGTGTTTTGATTCCGAATCAGCTGAAAGCCGCAGACCTCCTGTAAGGCAGGAGGTGCGCTACACGATGTTTTTTTCGGTGGAGCTTGTCATGCCGCGAACGCGACAACGGATGAAAATGAGCCCCCTTAACAAAGTTTAGCAAAGGGGGGCTGCGCAAAGCGGCAGGGGGTTGTGACTCACATTTTCCGCCGCGATCACGACAACCCCCTGAAGGCTTCGCCTTCTTTCCCCCTTGGCTTAGGGGGATTTTCAGAGGAGAACACCCGTGCCCCAATACACCCGCAGGCAATGGCTGGCCGCAGCTTCCGTCTCTTCACTTGGTGTCCTTTGGCCCCGTTGGTCTTTGAATGCCACGCGGCCTCAGGATTCGGGTTCACGCAAGAAGACGGGTCTTGATCTTGGCGACTTCGAACCCAGAAGCATGCTGCATGTTCCCGGGCATCCTGTCGAGCGTGCCCGCTTTCCAGTCATCGACATCCACACCCATTTGGCATTTTCCGCCAAAAGCGAAAAGGGAGTCGCGATGGGAGAGGAGCGGAAGTTTCTCGCTACTGCGGAAGAGCTGCTGGAGGTGATGGATCGGAAGAACATTCGCATAATGGTGAACCTTACGGGCGGGACGGGCGCCGGCCTTGCCAAGAGCCTCAAGCGATATGACGAGGTGCATCCGGGACGTTTCCTCACCTTTACAGAACCCCTGTGGGGCCGCAGCCATCAAGCCGACTACCCGAAGTTCCAAGCGGAAGAGATCGCGCAGGCGAAGCAGGCAGGCGCCCGCGGATTGAAGATTCTCAAAACGCTCGGACTCTATTTGCGCAAAGACCTCACCTCAGGTCCGCTCATCAAGGTGGACGATCCCCGCTTCGACCCGATGTGGGACACTTGTGGAGAGCTGAGCCTGCCAGTGGCGATTCATGTCTCCGATCCGGAAGCTTTCTTTCTGGAAACAGATCGCTTCAATGAACGTTTTGAAGAGCTGTCCAACCATCCAACCTGGTCATTTCACGGGCGCGATTTTCCCAGCAATCGTGAACTCTTGGAAGCCCGTAACCGGGTTTTTGCCCGCCATCCGAAGACGCAGTTCATTGCTTTGCATGTTGGAAACAATGCTGAAAACCTGGCTTCGGTTTCCGAGTGTCTCGAGCGCTTTCCAAACATGCATGTAGAGATTGGCGCCCGCATTGGGGAATTGGGGCGGCAGCCGCGCACCGCTCGCAAGTTCTTCGACCGATTTCAGGATCGAATTCTATTTGGAACGGATGCCGTGCCGAATGGGGTTGAAACGCCGCAACAGATTTTTGGCGACAAGCTTTATGAGATCTACTACCGCTTTCTCGAAACGGAAGATGAGTACTTCGACTATGCTCCCGCGCCGGTGCCGCCACAGGGACGATGGCAAATCTACGGGCTTGGTTTACCGGAGGGCGTTCTGCAAAAGGTTTATAACGGCAATGCCGCACGGCTGCTGGGTCTTCGGGACTAGCAAGCCAGAAAAGAAAACCGCAAAGACGCGGAGACGCAGAGACCAGACCGAAAGCCGAGACAAGGGGAAGCGGACCAGCGTGTGACTCTGAGGTTGCCGCCGCTCCAGCTGAGTCGATTCTTTCAGTATTCTTGAGATGTGCGCAGCCCAATTTTTCTCTGCGCCTCCGCGTCTCGGCGGTTTGATTTTCTCCCTACATGATTCCTATCGAGTATCGCGACCTGACAGCAGACGACATTCCGGCGGGCCTGCGGCTGTGCCGGATTGCCGGGTGGAACCAGTTGGCGGCAGACTGGGAGCTGTTCCTGCGCGTGAGTCCTCGTGGGTGTCGTGCTGCCGTTCAGAATGGAAAGGTTGTGGGCACCGTGACGACGGTGAACTACGAGAACCGCTTTGCCTGGGTTGGCATGGTACTGGTCGATCCTGAGACTCGCGGCCAGGGAGTTGGCACCCGGCTTCTTCAGGAAGCCATGAGCATTCTGCGCGGCATCCCGTCGATTCGTCTGGATGCCACACCGCAAGGTCGCCCGGTTTATCGGTGGCTGGGTTTTGAAGATGAATACGAATTGTGCCGAATGCAGCTGGCAGAAACCGCTGCTGCCGGCCTGCCGCGAGGCTCTACTGCGATCCCACCTTCAAGTCTCAGCCAGTCTGAGAGACTCCCTATTCGACCGATGCGCGCAGAAGACCTGGCCACCGTCGCTGAGGCAGATTGCCGCATCTTCGGCGCGGACCGGCTCGAGGTCTTGCGCTGGGCTCTGGAGCAATCGCCAGAGTATGCGTGGATCGCCACAGGTCCGGCGGGGCTTGAGGGCTATTGCTTCGGACGCCACGGGTTTAACTTCGACCAGATCGGACCCGTCCATTCCGCAAGAGAACTTGTTTCGCAACAGCTCGTGACCGCCTCCCTATCTTCGGTTAAGCCTGGGATCCGAGTCATTGTCGATCCTTTGCTTCATTCGCCGACCTGGCTTGACTGGCTCCGGCAAGCCGGCTTCGTCCATCAACGTCCTTTTACGCGGATGGCTCTGGGAGAGAATCGTCATCCAGGCATTCCAGGAGAAATGTGGACGATGTTCGGTCCAGAGTTCGGTTAACACTGGAAACGGCACTAAAGGCCACCACCGAGACAAGAGACGCGGAGATGCTTGGCTGCGAAGCGTGAACAGCCATGGAATTAGAGAAACGGGGAGCCTAGAGTTTGAACACCGGATGAATCCTTTTCGTTCACCTCATCGATGCCCCAACATTGGAGTTCCGCCCTGAGTTCTCTGTGTCTCCGTGTCTCTGTGGTTGTTTTGAACTGGCTTTTTGGAGTGAGTGCGCCCTATGAAACTTGCTTCAATGAATCGGTAGATAGCATCGACGGAACTCATCGATTGGAAACATTCGGAGGTTTTGAAACGAGCAAGACAACTGTCTGGGGGAAGTCCGAGCCGATTGCGCAATTGTCCAGCCTACTTAGCTTCCACAGGTTCGGGCGGTGTCGCCCCCTGTTCCTGGCCCAATGCGGTCGATTGGTGCGCGACACGGGCCAAGGCGGTGAGCAGCTCAGCGAACTGCAGCGGTTTGGTGAGGTAATCGTCCATGCCTGCGGCCAGACAGCGCTCGCGGTCGCCTTCCAGTGCATGCGCTGTTGTAGCGATCACGGGCACGCGCCTTTCGGTTGGTTCCACCTTGCGGATGAGCCTCGTTACTTCAAAGCCGTCGATATCGGGCATCTGAATATCCATGAGAATTGCATCGAAGAGTTGACGGTTGAAGAGGGCCAGTGCTTCCTCGCCGCTGGTTGCCGCCCAGACGCTATGCCCGTGTTGCTCGAGAAACCGCACTGAGTTCACAGGGTTATCCTCGACAACGAGAATCTTCAACCCACTCTCTTTGGACTCCGCTTTCGCGCTGCGCTTCGAATCATCTTCCAGCCGCAAGGCGCCTTCGGAGCGCACCGGTTCCTGCGTCGCGCGGATCGCTGCCCATAGCACCGCTCTTCGGACAGGCTTCGCCACCTGATTCACAAACCCCAGCACGTTCTCAAAAGGTTTCAATCGTTTCGATGAAAGGAGGATAACAGGAGTATCTTTCAGGGCTGGCTGGTTGCAGATTTGGTGCATCAACCAGAATGCGTCCTTTGGGGCCTCCAGCCGGTCGGTGATGACGAGGCCGAATCGCTGACCCGCCGCTTCTGCCTGTTGTGCCACCCGGACAGCGGCCTCGGCTCCAAAAACACAACGCACGCGGGTATTCCAGGCGAGCAGCAGCATTTGTAGCGCTTCGGCGCTGGAAGCATTGTCTTCGACCAGCAGAATCGGCAGGCCGCGCAAATCGTGCTTTTCCCCGCCGGCCCCAAGCGCGTCTTGATTGCGCGCAAAACGCGCTGTGAACCAGAATGTGCTGCCCGTTCCGGGTTTGCTGTCGACGCCGATCTCGCCGTCCATCATCTGCGTGAGCTGTTTGGAAATCACCAGCCCCAAGCCTGTGCCGCCATACTTCCGCGTTGTGGACCCGTCCGCTTGAGAGAATGATTGGAAGAGCCGATTGATGGCTTCTTCGGCAATACCGATGCCGCTGTCTCTCACTTCAAAACGAACGAGGACAGCGTGCGCGTTGGCTTCAAGCAACTCAGCGCGGGTGATTCTGAAGAACCTGCCGCACCCGCACCGGATCGCCGCGCAGACAGGCAGGAATTGCGGCTGAGGTCTGGCTGACCAGTTCCAACTGCTTCTCGTGCGCGCGCACCGCCAACAGTCCGGTCACATCTTCAATGAGGCTGGCCAGATCGAAGTCCACAACCTCGAAACTCAATTTGCCGGCCTCAATCTTGGAGAAATCGAGAATGTCGTTGATGACCTCAAGGAGCGCCTCTCCGGATTTCCTCACGAACTCGGCATATTCCCGCTGTTCAACGGTCAGGTCAGTGTCCAACAGCAGACTGTTCATGCCGATCACGCCATTCATGGGCGTCCGGAGTTCGTGACTCACGTTGGCCAGAAATTCGCTTTTCAGCCGTGTCGCTTCCTGAGCTCTGATGAGCAACGCTTCAATTGCGACGTTTTGTTGCTGAATCTTCTCCTTCTCCTTGCGCAGTTCATTGGTGCGCGAAGCCATGATGGACTCGAGCGTGCTCTTGGCTTGGAGCAGTTTGCGCGTCCGCCAGCGCAGGGTGAGAGATCCGAGCGCCAGAAGGATGAACAGGGCGGCTCCACGGGCCGGCAGGGTTCGCCACCAGGGCGGCGCGATCACAAACGAGACGGAAGCGGGATCTGGGCTCCAGGGGCCGGGATTGCTTTGAGCGATCACATCGAACCGGTAGGAACCCTCGCTAAGGTTTGGGAAGCGGGCCTCGCCCAGCTGAGTTTCAACCCATTCGGACTCGGCGCCTTGCAGACGGTAACGAAAACGCGTGTGGTGTTCGTTAACAAAGCTCAGCGCTGCAAATCGTACCCTGAAGGTCCGGTCCGCATAGCTGACCCGCGCAGGAGCACCAATGCCAAAGATCTTGTCCCCGAGCCTGGCATCGACGATGACCACAGGGGGAGGCAGCGCCTTTGACTGGTCGAGAGCCGGTTGATAGTGGGACAACCCGTTGCTGGTTCCAACCCAAACCGACCGGTCTTGATCCAGGAAGAAAGCGTTGCTGTTGGTGTCATCCCAGATAAGCCCTTCGCTTTGCGCTGCGTGACGGATCTGCTGATCGCGGATCATGTTGATTCCCGCGTCGGTTCCCACCCAGACTTGGCCAGCGCCGTCGTTGCCGATAAAGAAAACCTTGTCGCTGCTCAGACCCGTGTCGGCCCGGTAGTGCTTGAAATTCGGACGCTGTCCTGAGAACTGAAGGCGCGTGACGCCGAAGCCTCCCCGATAGCCAACCCAGATTGATTGGTCCAGCCCAACTGCCAGGTAGGCTGCAAAATTGTCGAGTAGTCCTTCGCGCACCGTGTAGCGTGTCCATTGCGATCCGTCGAAGCAGGCTAGCCCGCCCCGGCCTGCAGCCCACAGCTTGCCTTGGGCATCAAACTGAAGGCTGAAGAAGCTGTCATTCTCGACAGCCCCTCCAAAGACCCGGACTTCTTCGAAATGATACCGGTTCCCCTTGCGCGTGCCCCTAAAGAGTCCTTCCACAGCCCCCACCCAGAC
>Ga0163150_10001413_pt1 | contig 40477 bp, 74 predicted proteins | sample OliLakLV19P2IB_FD_148628 | JGI IMG/M metagenome (GOLD analysis project Ga0163150, IMG submission 148628) | Freshwater microbial mat bacterial communities from Lake Vanda, McMurdo Dry Valleys, Antarctica - Oligotrophic Lake LV.19.P2.IB | ecosystem: Environmental > Aquatic > Freshwater > Lake >... | reverse complement strand
AAGCTCGGAGTCTGCAAGCAGCCGAGCGAAGCTCGGAGTCTGCAAGCAGCCGAGCGAAGCTCGGAGTCTGCAAGCAGCCGAGCGAAGCTCGGAGTCTGCAAGCAGCCGAGCGAAGCTCGGAGTCTGCAAGCAGCCGAGCGAAGCTCGGAGTCTGCCAGGCGCCCTGCCAGGCGGTATAAACACCGGGGAGAAGGTGTACATATGCAGGGACTTTATCGCAGACCTACCAGGCGGGATCAGAAACCGTCCGTCATGACGAATAGGGTACCCCCTGGAGAGGCCGGGGAGGTGGCGTCCAAATTTACAACATCCCTGCATATGGCCGCTTTCCGCCTGACTTTTATCATCTAGGGTAGCCAAGCGTACAGAATCAAGCCCTCTGCATACTTATGCAGCGACCCCGGTGTTTGACCGTATATATATACGCGAGCACCCCTCGCGGGAGGCCAATCTGCCCAGGATCGGCATATCCACGAGCCGCATGGTTGAGCCAGCCAAGACACCGAATGTCGCTATTTGCGGGAATTCTTGGAAGATGAATAGGAAATGATTAGGTATTGGCCGGAAACCCTGCTATCTTGTGTCTACGTTCGAATTCGCCAACCACCGACTCTCCCGGGCCTGATTCGCGCAAGCGGGGCCACCGGAACCATCGCAGCTAGACCATGCGAATAGGCCGGTCACCAGCACTGACGGGAGCGACAATCGAGGAAGATTCGCTCTCAGGCGAGCGGCAGACGAGCTAGAGGCCAGCCTACCGGCCCTCTCCGAAACCGAGCACGCGAGGGGAATTCACTCAGACTAGGACAGAATCTCGCACGAGATAGCTACCGGGTAGAACCGGGACGAGCATCCGGCGTATGCGAGCCGAATCGGCGGTAACCGGTGAACCAAACTTTCAACGTCAGCCAGGCGCGGCGCCCAGGAGGCCAGCTAGCTAGCTCCCTCCTGCCGGGTTCGATTCCTGGGGCTGGCCATCACTCGTCAACCAAGGACAAAGGAGCCGACATGACTCGCAAGGACTACGTGAAGGTGGCCGCTGCACTCTACTGTCAGAGAGGCGAGGTCGCCTGGAAGTACGGGGGCGACAGTGGATTGGAAGGCGCGTTGTGGATCGTCGACTGCATCGTCCGCGACGTGGCGGAAGTGTTCGCGGACGACAATCCCCGGTTCGATCACGACCGCTTCTACCGTGCCTGCGGGCTGGAGGTCTAGTGTCGATCACCGTTCACCCGGTCGAGAGTGGAAGTGCCGCTTTCGGCTTCACCTACGTGACGGATGCCAGCGACGGTATCCGCGCGGCGTACGTGAACACTCGCCAGGGCGAGGATTCGGCTCCCTGGGGTCACGCCGAAGCCACCAATCGTGCTAACACTGTCGCCAGCATGACGGGTCACTTCGTCGTTCAGTCGGATGAGCGGCCCGTGGTCATGGTCACGGGCAGCGGCAATACCTGCGAGAAGTGTGGCTTGCCCATTCCGCCGACTGGCAAGCGTGGCCGGCCGCGCAAGGTTCACGTCGAGTGTGTCGATCGAACCGACTAGGATAGTGTCCAAGGAGGACTAATGACCAGTCGCTACGCCAACCTGTACCTGATCGTTCGGCGCGGAGTCGTGCTAGGTCGTACGGATGATACGCAGTGGGCGACAATCTGGGCGCGTCGGTGGGATGCCACCGTCCAGCACCACTTGACGATCCGCTGAATCCGGTCTGCATCCAACCCATCAGAAGGAGGACTAACCATGTCCGAAGTGCCCGTCTACGGCTCCCTGCGCGAGAAGATTGCCGCCGAGAAGGTCGAGAAGGTTCTCCGTCAGGAGGGCTACGTCCGTGACCTGGCCGAAGCCTGGAACGCCGGTCGCGAAGCCGCCGAGGGTCTGATCGTGACGCCGATGGTCGTTCAGGAGCACGCATCTTCAGGGCGAGCCTTGTTGACGCCGCTAGACCCCGGCCCGGTGGCTCGCAGCTACTTCGTGGCCGATGGCGTCTGCGGCTTCGCCAGCGTCGAGCTTCGGATCAACAAGTCGGCTTCCAAGGCCGATCAGTCCGAGGGGCGCCGCTTCCTCAACTGGCTAACCGGCAATCAGAAGCCGAGCCGCCCTGACCTGGCTCCGACGCTCGGCCCCCGGAAGGGTTACTACGGTGGCGTGACCATTAGCGTTTCGGAGTATAATCAGTCGCTACAGCGCAAGGAGACCCACGCCATGGCCGCTGCGAAGGTGCTGGCTCCCCGCTATCCGGGTCTGTTCTGCCGCTGCGATTCGAGGATGGACTAATGCGAAGCATCGAGCGGGAGAGGTTTCTCGCGGACATTCTGACCACCGCCGTCGAGGGCGGCATCAACTATTGGTCGGCCGTGAGCGACTATCAGTGGTTCAGCGAGATTCTAGGCGCCTCGCGCCCTGGCATCTCCAGAATGTCCGACACTCGTGTTCGCGTCCACGAGATGAACGACGACGGGGACTACGCTTCCGAAGGTGTCCTGGTCACGCTCGGCACCATCGCCCGGGGCGTGAACCTGATCCTGCGTGGCGAGGTTCCGATCCGCCAGGACATGGTGAGCGACATTCGTGAGGGGAGCCGCGAGAACGACGCCGGCTACATCGACGCCGATGGCGCCGACTGCATCGTTCAGGCCGCGATCCTGGGGGAGCTTCGGTATGGGTGACCTGGTACGCTGGCGGCCCGGAGTGGTCGCCGAACCGCTGTATCGGTCGTGACCGGATCAAGCGGCGCGACTTGACGGCGGCGATCACCGCCGCGTGCAACATGCTCAAGGAGGACTAACTTGTCTCGACCCGCTTTCATGCCGGCCGTGTTGACCACGCTCGACAATCTGAACGCCGCTGCCGGTAGCGGTCGTCGCCAGGGGCCGCGCTGGGCGACTGTCGGCAAGGGCTACTCTGGCAAGGGGGGTTCGAAGCGTAAGGGCACGATGACTCGGGCCGCTGCGAAGTGCGGCATCGGTTCTTACAAGGGGGTGAAGTAGTTGCTAGTCAACGGTCGTTCGATCAAGTACCTGACGGGCAAGTGCTACTCCGCGAGTCACGTCACGCTTCGGCGTCAAGCGTCAAGCGGAGCGATAGTCCATGAAGCGTGCCGAGCAGCGTGCTTGGCAGAAGGAGGGTAACTAGCGTGGATATCAACAAGGCTCTAGCCGATTGTCGCGCCGCGATGCGCGTCGTACTGGAAGCCGATACCGTCGAGGCCGAGCTTGTGGCCGCGCAGGAATTGGCTGATGCGTTCGAGGCAGTCGACGAGTGGCTTTCCATCGGCGGGTTTCTGCCCGACGCTTGGATTGACGGAGCATGGCGGCGACTACCATGAGAACTATGGTAGCAGTGAGTATCATCGAGGACGGCGACCCCGAGGTCGAACCCGAGGTCTACATCGAGGCTTGGCAATCGCTCATCGACTCCGGTGTCGTCTGGCAGTTGCAGGGCAGTTATGGCCGTATGGCGGTTGCGCTAATCGAAGCGGGAGAGTGTTGCAGTGAGTAACCTGAACGACGGCTACCTCGCCGGCCAGACGATCGACGATCTGATCGACGTTCTTCAGGCCACCGGCTGATCTTGTACGACGAATCTCACAAACTTATCAGTCCTTACAGGACTGAACACCTCACTACTAAAACGGAGGACTGAATAATGGAAAGCATTTTTGACCTGATGGCTCGTATCCGCGAGCACCCTGACTACGTGTGGGGCACCGTGTTCGTGAAGGAGGACGTGGTGGAGGCACTGAACGATCTTTGTGGTGATCGTGACGAGAGCTACGTGGAAGTGACCGAGGACGACCTGACGGCTGGCCAGTACGTTGTGGCCGGTCGCGCCATCGAGAGCAGCTTCTTCAACGGTATTTCCTCCTGGATGGATGCGGTTGTCGATGGCCTTGAGCCATGGCTCCCGTTTGACATCGAGAGTCATCATCTCGACTGAGCTCGCCGCGTACGACGCAGCGAGCGCCGGCAGGATCAGTTGGCGCCAGTACCGCGAGGTCTGCATGGGAAGTGATCCACCTCCCCTATCGGAAGGTACAGACATGAGTGTCGCCTATATAGTCGCGGGGGCAATGGTGATCGCTGCCTTCGCGATCCTACTGACTCTGTTCGTCGCCATGATCGCAGACCTGTTCAACTAACCAAGGAGTTACCCATGAGTGTTGCCCCCTTCAAGGAGCAGGAAGAGATGTTGGCGAAGCGCGAGATTGAGAACGCCGCAAACTTCCTCGCCAGTCGCAAGGTCGGCCTGGTCTGCATCGTGGACGCTTTCGGTGTCCGCGTCGGCCCGGTGAGGGTCGACACCAAGGCGCCATTCGATCCGTTCGGCGAGCTAATCGCAACCTGGGAGGTCTGATGATTCGCCCGATGTCGTTGCAGCCGTTCAAACTAACCCGGAGGTCTTGATGTACGTTTACACCTTCCACTTCGTCGGTTGCGGCCTGGACGGCGGATTCATCATGCAGACCGTCGAGGCGCGCAATGATCGGGAGTCGCTGGTGCGGGCCGGAGTGTTCGCGTATCGCCTGCTGAACCAGGGCGTCTACGTGACTGTCGAGGAACAGCGTCTGATTGACGGCGACTTCGCTTCCGCGACACTGGTGGGTTACGTGACGCAGAGTAACGGCGTCACCCGCCTCTGCGACGAACCATACAACAGGTTTCGGGCATGCGATGTCGAGGCGATGGTCTTTGACGATGGCCCGGACGAGGGCTCCCACGGAGAGGTGGTCTGACACTGATGCACGCTGCAATGATCGTCAAGGATGTAGTCGTGAGCTACGAGCCTGACTCACTTGTGACTCTGCGACTGTACGACTCGGAAGCGGTGGTGAAGGGCACCGACACGCTCGGCAACGGTACCCGCGGCATGAGCGCGGCGATGTTCTTGAATCCTGTCGATGCCGCGAGGTTGATGGCCGACTTGGCCGACGCCCTGGGCTACAGGATCAGTGATGAGTGCGGCTAGCGTCAAGCGCATGGTCGCGTTCTATTGCTACAGCTACCACGAGCCTGAGGGTGAAGGTGTACGCGGAGTGATCGCCGACGCTCTTCGCGGAGGCTACAGGGTAGGCTAGGGCATAGATCCCGCCTACGCAATAAACAAACTAGGCCCACGGGCCGGAAGGATTATTCAATGCCCATGATCACGAGCGACTTGCTGCGCAACGCGGCCGAGCTACTGCGGAAGGCCAGCGTGTACGAGCACGAGTTCGGCGGGGACGTTGGCTCGGCCGACGATTACGACGGCACCTCCCACGAGTTGCTGAACCTCATTCCCGAGCCGATCACGCTTCGCCTCCCGAATGACTTCAAGGTCGAGTACGTCGGCCGGGACATGTTTCAGCAGCACGTCTACCTCACCTCGGTAAAGCACATTCGCCTGGGCGAGGTCACTGGCAAGGTCGCGGCCATCATCTTCGTCCTCGCTTGCACTCTCAACACTCTCGAGGAGGCCAAGGCGAAGGTCGATAGCATCACCGTCGAATAATCATCGACGCCCATCGGGCGGGAGGAATAATGACCAAGACCAAGGTGTTGTTCTTCCCGTCCGGCCCGGTCACTCTGACGATCACCACGGCTCGTGCTCTACGTGATCTTTCTGGTTGGCTTCCCTGATATTCCGCTCGACCAATGCCCGTAACTGATAAAGGAGCTATCATTATGAACGTCAGGGTTCAAGCCCGCGAGATTGTTCCGGGTGATCTCATGTTGCCCCGTGGTGAGCGCGTCGTCTACGTGGGGCGTGCCGGCCAGGATGGTCGGTTGAGCGTGCATCTCGACACGGGCCGCATCATTTCGTTCCGAGCCGATACCACCCTGGCCGTGTTCCGGCAGGGGGTCGCAGAGTCGTGAGAATATTCCACTGGGGCATGGCTCTGGCGCTTATTCTCTCGGGTCTGCTATGGTTCCTGCTCGCAGTCCTGATCGTCAACGTCGTCTAAAGGAGCACTCTGTTATGCCGAACCTGTATGATCTCTGTTCCACTATCGCCCTCCTGGAGGACTGACCTAATGGCCTACGTAGCGCCCCACCTGACCAGTGACCGAGAGACATTCGACTTCGTGCGGAATCACCTTCTGACGCAGAAGTGCAGGTCGATGGTCATGGACGGGGACATGTGCGCGTACCGAGGTCAGCACCAGGCCAAGTGCGCCGTGGGGTGCCTCATCAGTGACGAGCACTACGATTCGGACTTGGAAGGTCTCTCGGTCGTCGACAATTTCATTGAGCTAGCGGTGCGAGAGTCGACCGGATTCCTTCCCAGTTATGGCATTCTCCTGAACTTGCAGCGTATCCACGACAGTTGGCCCCTCGAAGAGTGGGAAGATCAACTGGATCAGTTGTCTAGCACTGTCTGACGAGGTGGCCGAGCAGGTTCATCGTCACTTCGAGAGCCGCTGAATAATGCGGCCAGCCCATGACCCCAGGGCCGGTTAGATCGGCGTTACGGCGGGAGTGTCAGAAGCGGTGTACACCGCCGATGGCCGCTCAACAGTAAGGCGCCATGTTGAGTAACCGTGACGGGCGAAAGCAGGTGCTATTCCTGCCGGGGTCAGTCGCAAGGCAATTCCGAGGAAAGGGAGAAGGGCTATGCCGTACTTTGAGTATCGTCAGAAGAACAGCGGAGGCTACTACTACGGCCCGGCAAAGATCGTCATTATCGAGGCGCACGATGGGGCGCACGCCGATACCATCGCGGTGGACACCTTCGACATATACTTCGATGGTCTGGAGACGGGGATGGATTGCGACTGCTGCGGCGCTCGTTGGTATTCCGCCCGGGGCGACGAGGGTGATCCGGTTCCCAGCCACTACGGTAAGCCGATCACGGAGTGGCCCACGACACACGCCCGCGGTCTGGTCGCTGGCGGCCAGTACCAGCACGGGCGCCGAGCCGCGCGCGATCGGATAGACCACGCTGAGATCGGCGTCCCCCGCGGTCTGGTCATCTGTCGGTTGGACGGCCTGACCAAATGTACGTTGACGAGAAGGGTCACTACAGGATCGAGGATGAGCAGGACGACGCGCTGGCTGAGGTCATGCTGTATCTCAACAAGGGGGAGTCGAATGTCTGACACCGTGTACGTTGCCCGGTTCAAGTGCGCTCGTGGTTGGTGGGTCGTGGTCGAAGGAGACCCGACGAGCGAGTACCCGCTCGACTTCCTCGGCGTGCGGAAGCTCCATCGTGGCTTCAAGCAAGTGGGCGAGCAGTACGTGACGGGCTTCGGCCCCGGCGAGATTGCCGAGCTTCGCGTGCGACTCAATTCGTTCCAGGACTTCTCCGACGAGTACCGCCCACTCTACGTCGAAGTGTCGCCCAGTGACAAGGAGAACAACTGATGGCTGGTGGTTTCCACGCGGAGGACATGAGCGAGCAGCACATCGTCATCGGAATACCGCGTAGTCTCCTCGAAGAGTTGAAGGTTCGACGCTTGGATGCAATCAAGACGAGCATTGAGGAGGTCGACGCCGCGTGTGTCGTGCTGTTCCAGGGTTCGTGGGATCAGTGCCAGAGTTATCACAACCGAAGCGGTGGCCTGAATCTGCGGGGTCGCTACGATCATACAATGGCTCGCGGCACGAGTGATCCGCGCTGGGCCAAGCTGCTCTCGCAGGTGGTCACTGTCAAGCGCCATCCTGGTCGGAAGCGCACTGATAACGGGAGTGTCGTACAGCGCCAGCAGCAGCGGGACGCCGTAAACAACATCACCCTTGATGATAACACCTTCGAGGTCGAGAGCCTACCTACGCCCGATGCCTCGTGATCCGCACTTACATCATCGAGAGTTCGGCCGGCAAGAGGGTCGAGATTCGTGCTGACTGTCTGACCGTGGCTCTACACACCGCACGTCTCAGCTTCCCGCCTCCCAGCGTGCTCTACTGGCGAGGATGCGTGGACGATAACTGGGCCGCTGGCCTGATCCTCGACCCGGACGAGCGAGCCGGTGCCTAGTTCCAACGCCGGTCACGGCCATGTCCGCCCGCGCGCCGTCCGCTGCTGCGCCGAGACGACGCGGGTGCTGCTCTTGAAGGCGCGGAACGCGCGACGATCTAACCCGGGAGGGAATATGATGGCTAGGTTCAAGGTGACAGTGGAAGTGGTCGAGTGGATCACGTATGAGGTCGAGGCGGAAGATCAGTTTGACGCGGAAGAGAAGTATAGCCACAGCGGCTATGAGATCAACCGCGAGGTCAAGGATGCGCACGTCCTTTACAAGAGCGCCGAGTCTTGAGTCCCCACACGAGTGAGGTACTGGACGCGGCCATCGAGCATACGATGGAGATGTATCGTTATCACCTTGCGGGGTTGGTTCGGTTCGAGACTGTCGAGCCTAGCTTGGCCACGTATCAGCGTTTGGCAACACAGCAGCATGGTCGTGCGATGCACTATCTCCGTACGGCTGGCTTCTACATGACTTTCAAGGCGAACCAGGAGGACTGATGCAGTATCTTGTGGACTACAACGAAGTGTGGGTGCGGACGATGGTGATCGAAGCTGACAGTGTGGACGATGCCATCCAGCGCGCGTATGAAGAGGACGGCGAAGAGGTATCGCTTGAGTACGGCCACGTCATGCAGGGTGACGAGATCGTTACGATCAGGGGGAGTGGTAACTGATGAACGATTACTACGAACCCGACATCTACGAGACCGACGACTTCGAGGAAGCGAACGACTACCTGTTCGCCAGCTACGATCCGCCCGACGACGACGACGACGACGACGACTACTTCGTGGTTCCGATCCTGAACCCGGGCGAGTTCTATCCGTCTCCCCGGTTCAGCGAGCGGCACGAAGATCACGGCGACGACCGCCCCTTCTGAAAGGAGAACACTGTGAATCTCTGGGATGTGTGTGAGCTACTGGCGAGTGTGCGAGAGCCATGTCATGTCTGCGGGGCTCCGTCCGGTCAGTTGTGTTACGACGATTGCGGCGAGCCGCCGACCAAGACTCGCAACGAGATGGAGCGCGAGCGGCATCGACGTGATCCCTTCAACCTCTACAGTGGCGGCATTCCACTGGGCCTTACGGACGAGGAATATTACGAGTGAGGGAAGGAGGAACAATGTATTACTCTGGTCAAGGAGCCCCGCGAGGGTGGATCATCTTGAACGTTGCGGTTCTCATCATCGTCGCGATCTCCATTGGCGTGGCAATCGTCATGGAGGTCTTGTGACCGAGATGCCGAATTCACCAAGTTGGAGGGTCTAGCAATGCCTAAGTGGGATAAGCTCACCCTGATTATTCTCGCCGCTCTGGCAATGGGCGGGGCTGGCTGTACGGGCACGGCCGATGCTGCCAAGCCTCCCGTTGTCGAGACTGCGGCTCCGCTCGACTTCCGCGGCGCGCTCAAGACCGCGCCTATCACCACGCCCGCGGCTCAGAAGTTCATCAACCGCCAGTATCGAATGCTGAATCAGTTGTCGCAGGTGGTGGTGGACAAGCTAGTGAGTCACGGAGTGACGTGGTATCTCTGCCACTGTCCGGTGGTTGATATGCCCGAGGTTCGCCCGTTCCTGTACCCCGCCATTCCGCTGGGCTATAAGCCTGGCGAGACGTGGGCGAACGTGGATGGAGTCTACCTCCCGACTGTCAACGTGGTGGCCATTGGTTACGCTGGCAATGACGGGTCGAAGGGCCTGGCGCTGCATGAGACGGCGCACGCCATCGTCGATGTTTACCGACTCGACTTGAATCCTGACCTTGAGCGCCACTACCAGCGCCAGGTAACGGGTGACCCGCTCTTCTGGAAGCCTTATTACGACCTTCCCGAGGGGCGCGGCAAGAATGAGTGGTTCGCCGATACCTTCGCCGCCCATCTGCGGCAGGGCAAGTGGTGGACGGAGGCGTTCTATGATGCCGCCTATTCCCGATGGATGCAGGGCTTGATCGTCAATCTGTCCGACGCAGAGAAGGAGCGTGTCTAGTGTTGTGTGACAAGGAAGGGTACAACGATGCAAAGCGTACCTATGCTGACTACTGTTGTCCGTGTGGAGAGTGGGTAGCATGGGAGGACACACATCAGTGCTCGCCCGACGTGTACGATATTCTCGACTGCACTCCAGACTCTCGCAATCACCAGCGGTGGGTGATGGTTTACCGCGACGGCACGATCAATCGTTCGCAGTCTCGATTCGACCTGATCCGTAACGAGGCCACCACGCTGTTGACCCTCCGAGCAGCCAAAGCTTGGTAGCGGAGCCGTCAAGGGCGGCTGCTATAATCTAATAAAGGAGAATACATGAGTCCCGAAGGCGGCAGTCATATCATTGCCGAGAGTAAGCGTTCTCGGTTCACGGACATCCCGAAGAATCAGCAGGGCAGTCCCCTGACCCGAGATTACAAGTCCGTCCGTAACGACTCGGTGATCTTGCTCTGGTCGAATGACATTCAGGATCAGGTCATCAGTCGGCTGAGTGATGAGCATGGCTCTGTCCGCGTGGTGCCTCACAGTTTCCTTGATGACGCCGAGGATAAGTGGACGGGTGAGCGTCACCTGCGTTCTTCCGCTCTGGTGAGTGTGTCTAACTACTACGAGAGCCGCACTCCTGTGGCTATCTGGGTCGACGCGCTGGGCGTTATCACTGAGGCCGAGGCGCCGTTCTTCTGTTATGGCAATCCCGACTACGCAGACTGTATCGCTGGCGGCTCTTGTCGTCGGTCGCATGCCTGTAATGACTGAGAGGAAACTGATGGCTGATCTGATCGAGTTCGGCAAGGCGGCTAAGGTTGTGCTGGCCGAGATGCTTAGCACCCCCGAGCAGGACAGGGGCGATGTCTTTACTGCGTCCCGCTACGTGCTGACCCACCTTGACCGTCTGACGGTTCTCAACTATGGCACCAAGGTGTTCGAGTGGGCTTTGACTATCCAGGTGGAACACGCGCTTGCTGATAGGGCTGCTGGGATGGCCGTCGTCGAAAAGCCCGAGGTTCACCCTAAGCTCCCCCGCGTAAGCTGATCTAGTCAACGAGAAGGAGCGCATGATGAAGCAGGTCTGGTTGGTGCAGAAGGAGCAGGAGAAGGCGGGTGAGCCCGTCATGGGCGAGCGCGTCTACCGCGTGCCGGCGCCGAATCTCTACACGCTCCGCGAGAGGTTCGAGAAGATGGCGAAGCAGGCCGAGCGCAAGCTCGCCGCCCCCGTCGTGATCGAGCACGAGTCCGAAGTCGTGAAGGTCGCTACCGAGCTTGTCGATCGGCTTGGCGAGACGATCTACGTGACTCGCCGCTACGTCTACATCACCATTCAGGGAGGCCAGGTTCGCATCCCCGGCTGGCAGTTCCTCGCCGTGCTCCAGCACACCGACGCCGGCAACGTTATCCGCCGCGTCCCCTCGTCCTTGTGGGATGGCTCGCTGGAGCAGTACCGCGACGTGGATATCACCTGCGACCATTGTCATGTCAACCGCCAGCGCATCGACACCTACGTCGTGCTCCGCGAGGACAACAACATGACCATGCAGGTTGGTTCGACGTGTCTCAAGGACTTCACCGGCGGTCTGTCTCCCGCTCAGTGCGCTCGCTGGGCCGAGTACCTGGTCGAGGCCATGAACGGTCTGGAGTCCGAGCCGAGCGACGAGTCTTGGTCGTCGGGCCGCGCGGCGTTCATGGTGGGCGACGTGCTGCTGATGGCGGCTGCGCTCATCCGCACCGAGGGTTACCAGAAGAGCGTGAATCAGTGGGGCAAGTACGAGCCCGGCACCGCTCGCTGGACGAAGGATGCGATCACTCGTACGGGCCGCTTCAACCCGCAGAGCGAGACGCCGCCCGCGGCGACCGACGAGGATCGCGAGCGCGTCGCCAAGGCCCGAGAGTGGGCACTCAATAATCAGGACGACGCCGAGTTCACCCAGAATATGCGGGTGCTCGTGCAGGGCGACTGGTGCGAGGATCGGGACGCCGGCATCATCGCCTACTGCCCCGAGGGTTACCGCCGGCACCTGGCCAAGCTCGCTCGTGAAGCAGCGAACGCCGGCTCGACTCACGTCGGCACGGTGGGCGAGAAGATCACTCTGGACGTGACTCTAACTGAGGTGCGCGCGGTGGATACGGACTTCGGCATCAGCTACCTCTACACCTTCGTGACCGAGGACGGCGCTGTCGTCAAGTGGTTCGCTTCCCGCGAGCAGGACATGGTGGTCGGAGACAAGTTGACCCTGGCCGGCACCGTCAAGAAGCACGACGAGTGGCAGGGCGGGAAGCAGACGATGATAACCCGCTGCAAGATCAAGGTCAAGGAGGTCGCATAATGTTTCTGTATGTCGGGCTGGTCGGAGAACCCGACTATACAAGTCGTGGCCCTCGTTACAAGTGTATCGGTCGGACGCTAGACGAATGTCTGGAGCGACTGATCGAACGTCCCGACTACCGCGAGGACTGGAAGCGCGGCGGCGGCGAGATTCGAGACTGGTACTATGTTGACATCTACGATCTGGAGACAGGGGAAAGGAAGGTTGTGACGTGATGAGCGAATCTGGAGACAGGGGAAAGGAAGGTTGTGACGTGATGAGCGAATCTTGGATCAACCGTAAGACACGGCCGATGGTCGTCCGCCACGGTGTCCTCGTCGAGGATGGTGACTCGACCCGTGACGAACCCACTGCCGAAGAGTCCATCCGCATCATCGTCGAGGACACCATGGACGCATATGGCTGGGACGGCGTACCGACAAGGATTGCTCCCGCCCTAGCCGTCTTGTGCCGCAGCATCGACAAAGGGGAGGGGACATGAATCTCTGGCTCGACGATATTCGTCACCCTGTCGAGGCCGTACACTTCGGTTGGCGGTGCGACCTGGATTGGACGCGGTGCAAGAGTGTGGCCGATGCAGTTCACGCCGTCACTTACTCCGAGGACGAGTGGATGAACGCTTCCCTTGATCACGACCTAGGGGCCTACAGCGTCGATGGCGGCGATGGAATAAATCTGGTCAAGTGGATGGCCACCCACAATATTTGGCCGGCCTTGAGCGTCCGTGTTCACTCGTTCAACCCTGTCGGGAAACAGAACATGCTTTCTGACATCGACCGCTACGGGCCGTATACCATCGGTGGTAGTGACTGGAGAGGGGTCTAGATGTACGACGACAACCAGGATTGGACGGCGGCTGACGAGCTTGAAGCTCAGTACGCGGCTGTCCGTCAACGTGAGGAAGAGCAACGTAGCCGAGTGGAAGAGGGGTTCCGCCACCACAAGATGGCGACGAAAGAAATTTCGCTCTTCCAACTGCGGCTCTCCTGTTATGATACAATCTACATGATTGACGGTGTTCGCTCGATCCTAAATGATGGACGACCCATTGCCGACCTCGGCACCGTCCTGGACGACGACCTTAAGGGAGGATAAGATCATGGCACGCATAAGGGAAACGCTGCTCACCGCCGACGAGGCCCGTGAGCTTGACCGGTTGGCGCGTCGCCGCCAGCGTGAGTATTTGTTCCTGGCTCAGGCCAAGGGTGAGGCTCTGCGTGGTGGCGTGCGCGCTGCCGGCAAGGGCTACAACCTGTTTGATCATGCTAATGGGGAAGCCACCTTTGACTTGTTCGAATACCGAGGCTTTGACGCCCGGGCCTGGGATTCCAGCATTCACGTCAATATGACTGTTGGCGCCGCCGTCGAAACTATCAAGTTTCTACAAGGATTCGTAGAGAGGAACAGCTAGCCATGTTTGGAGCTATCGTATTCTGCATCCTCGTGATTTACGGTGTCTATGCCGCTGTCTCCTGGCGTACCTGGCCAAAAGTGCATGCTGATGAGTGGTTGCCGCAGAGTCTCCGTGAGATGGAGCAGGCAACCGTGCTTGAGGCCAAGTGGGAGTTCATTGCCATGACTGTCTTGACGGTCGGCGTCATCATCATGGGTAGTGTGGTATATGCGTCTGCTACCTAGCCTTCGGGGAATGTTCCGTCGCCGCTGCTCGGTCTGCGACGGTCACGGCTGGCTCACGCTAGACGTAGGTGTCGTGGCCTGTTCGTTCTGTCGCGACGGCAGAAAGAATCGTCATGTCCGCACGGTCTAGAAGGGGAGGAGTGATCTGAGTGTCCGAATTCTACGATGCTCCCTGCTCTGTCTGTGGTGAGAAGATCAAGCACACCAACAAGCGTGGCCGTCCTCCGAAGAAGCACCCGGATTGCGCCACCGGCTCGGCTCATGTCGTCAAGCCTGTCAAGCCTCAGGTCAAGGTCGAGGCTAAGGGGCCGAAGGTCAAGGTTCCCGTGGCGGCTGAGGAGACGGAAACTGATCCTGACCTCAAGACCGTGGAGGAATTTCTCAAGGCTCCCGTCAAGGATCGGTCGCGCCGCGCGCCGATAGTGCAGACGTACTCCGACGATCGCGTGTCCAAGCTTGCCCGGTTCCTTGCCAAGGGTGATAGGCTCATTATCAAGAAGGCGATCTACACCGTGCGGGATGCCAAGCAGGATTACGACCACACAGTGGTTAGGCTCGAAGGATATCCGCTCCAGAGCGATGATCGTTCGGGGTGCGGCAAGCTCCGCATCATCAGCGATGGTATGGTGTTCGTACAGCCCTCTTGATCGGTGTGCTATCCTGTTCTATTATTTCAACCGTCTCGGGACGGCCTCCCGGAATCAGTAAGCCGAACAAAGGAGAACTACATCATGGCTACGCATTCGTTCGTGCCCGTCGAGGGCTTCGCCACCATCAAGCGTGAGGGCGCCGGCAAGCGTTCCATGTACCCCGCCATGGTGCGTGTTCTCGCCGCTTCGCCGGGTCAGACCTTCGACCTCGGCGTGTTCTCTCGCGCCACCGCCAACCAGCGTCGTGCCGGCCTGCTCGGTGTTCCGGTCGAGGGTGGCCAGGTCGTCGCCTGCGTCCGTAAGATTGACGGCGCCGAGCGCGTCCAGGCCCGCTTTGAGCGCATCGGCCGCAAGGCCATCCTTGTTGCTGGCGAGCCCCTTGTGGCTGTCGAGCCGGTTGCCGAAGCCAAGACTCTCGTCACGGTGTAGCAACCCTCAGCGACACCTGGGCATGTGTGTAAACTGCCCGCACTAACTCCAAAACGAGAAGAGGCGCAATGAGTAAAACGAAGATGAAGCGCAAGGTTCGACACCACAACATGCTCGGCAAAATGTACCTGGAGCGGGCTGCTCAGATGACGCGCCCCTTCGAAGTCGAGTCGTATCAGTCGTTCGCCGCTGAGGAGTTCGCGCGGGCGGACAAGTATGCGCACGCGGCGGCCAATGCGTGGCAGAAGGCTAAGAGTCCAACGAATAATCAAGGCAGGCAACGGGGCTAGGGGATTTATTCTCCCGCCTCTACCCATAATAGGAGGTCGATATAATGGCTTTGATTCGATTCGTCGGAAACGACATGATGCTGCGCGTCAACGAGACGGTGGAAGAGATTGATAAGATGCTCCACACGAAGCGGCCGGCGTACCCCGACAGGGCGGAGGCCCCAAGTCTCATGTTGACGCTGCACGAGGGGCCGCGAACGAACGCACCGGCTGTGCGGGTCAACTTCACCAACGTACTCTACTACCGATGAGAGGATACCAGTATGGAACTACGGTTCAATACCAGTAGGCTACAAAAGGCAGACATCACGGAAGAAGAGGCCGAGCATCTTGTGTCTCGCGGTCTAGCCAAAAGGATATACGTCACGGATCATACATGGGCAGAATGCTTGCGGGCTACCAACGACCTAGCCGACTCACAAGCGGAGGATCATGTCCAGAAGCAGGAGGATAACTAAGTGTCTACCAGATCGTTGATCGCTGTACGACAGGATGATGCGTACCGCTACATCTACTGCCATTGGGATGGCTACGTTGAACACCAGTGGCCGATCCTCACCGAGTGCTATGACGATCTCGACAAGGTGAATGAGTTGATCGACCTCGGTGATCTCTCGTCTCTCGGTCGTGAGATCGGTGAAGCGCATGACTTTGAGGCCCATCGTCACGACAGTGGTTGGTGCTTGGCTTACGGTCGTGACCGGGGAGAAGAGGACACTGGATCACGCATCGTGGACTACATTGAAGACATTCTTCATGGGATGGAAGATGTTGTATACTGGTTCGAAGATGGCAAGTGGAACTGTAACAACGAGGACGAGCTACAGGAGTTTCTGAATGCCCAGGAGACGGAGGCGTAATGCCAAGACCCATCAAGATCGGCAAGGGGTTCCCCAAGACAAGTTCGTGGGGCGGCAAGAGAAAGTAGACGAGAGCAAGGGGCCAGTTCACAACGACCACGGCGCCGCTACATTTCCTGATGGCAAGGGCGGCTACATCATTCTACCCTCGGTGCTTGACGCCTTGACACATCGAATCGACAACCTACAGCAACAGATCAACGCATTGAAGGGAGGGAGGCTATGAGAGTGCTAGCCATCGCCGACCAGCACGGATACCTGCCGCCCATCAAGGCGCTGCCTCCTGCTGACCTCCTGCTCATTGCCGGCGATCTTTGTCCGGTAGACTTGCCGCATGATCCACAAACTCAGGTAGGCTGGTTGCGTAAGCGGTACGCGCCTTGGCTCAAGTCTATCGACATTGCCGAGAAGGTGGTTATCGCTGGCAACCACGACTTCGCCTTCATGCGGACGGTGTACAACAGGTTCGGCACGGAGAAGGTCAACCAAAAGAGGGACAAGGCTCAGGCGGCAATCACCAACACGGGAGCCATCTACCTAGAGGATACCAACTACTCCGTAGAGGTAGACGGAGAGACCTGGAAAATTCATGGTACTCCGTGGACACCCAAATTTCTGGATTGGGCTTACATGCTACCCGACGCCTTGCTCTCGGAGAAGTGGGCTCTCATTCCTCTCGACACGGACATCGTAGTCGTTCACGGCCCGCCCGCGGGCATTGGAGACACCTCTCTTCTGGCGGGCGAACCCGAACATGATCACGGTAGTATCAGTCTCCGACGCCGACTCTGCGAGATGAACAATCTTTCGCTTACGGTGTTCGGTCATATTCATGGTGGTCGTGGTATCTACATCGACAACAATGAGCCGGGGGTGTTCTGGCCGAAGAACATCAAGGGTGTACTACACAATGTTTCACTCAGGGATGACCACTATCGAGTGCATCCCGTCGAGGATTTGAAGACCGTCATCCATCTAGTGGAGGTAACCAAATGTTTGTCAAGGTAGGGAATATTGAGGACTTCATCAAGTGTCTGGAAGGCGTCCGTGACCGCTGAACTGATCGTACTCATGGGCATCCCCGGCTGTGGCAAGAGTACGTGGGCCAAGGAGCACGTTCGAGAGACTGACGCCGTATACGTGAGCACGGATGACATCCGCGAGGAGCTTACTGGCGACGCTACACGCCAAGACGCGAACGATGATGTGTTTAGTCTCGCTCATCAGCGCGTCGCGAGCGCCCTCGTTGCTGGTTGTCGGGTTGTCTTCGACTCGACCGCTGTGACTGTGGCGGCCCGAGGCAACATGCTCGCCATCGCGCACGCCGCTAACGACACGGTAACCAAGCTGGTTGTGTTCGCCACCCCTTTCATGCTGTGCATGCAGCGCAATGAGAAGCGCGAGCGAGTGGTTCCCGATCATGTGATGGACAAGATGAATATTCGCTACATCACTAGCCTCAGCGAGATCGGGTACGAGGGCTGGGATCAGATCAACATCATCCGTCCGGGAAGAGTGAAGGAAGGAAGAGAGGTACGATGAACATTGATGCAATCAAGGTGGCGCAGCTATTTGCTACCCAGGCCCATCAGGGCCAGCTATACGGGTTCCTGCCCTTCACGCACCATCTAGCCGAGGTGCATGGCTGGTTGGTTGAGTTCGGCTGTGACGATCAGGAGCTTCTGGTTGCCTCGTGGTTGCACGATACCATTGAGGATACCAACACTAAGCGTAAGGGCATTCAGGAGTTGTTCGGCGAGAGGGTGGCCGACCTGGTGTGGGCCGTCACTGATGGCCCGGGAGCCAACCGAGCCGAGCGCAAAGCTGGTGTGTACCAGAAGATCAAGGGCACGCCTGGAGCGACAATGCTCAAGTTGGCCGATAGAGTTGCTAACGTTCGCCATGGTGGGGCGCTTGTGGACATGTATATCAAGGAGCATTCGACGTTCAAAGAAGAGTTGTATGTCTCCGGCCAACACGAGGACATGTGGGAGTGGCTCTCAATCGAGTTCTCCAATAGCCCAGGTGAGGTCAGGCGGCTCAGGCGGCGCGGCGCGACGGTTGCTCGCGACCTAGAATGGTAACCGGTAAGGCAGACGCATACTTCTCTATTGACATCGAGGCCGATGGGCCGTATCCTGGTGAGTATTCGATGTCGTCGTTCGGCGTCGCCTACTGCGGAGAGCACAACGGCAAGAAATTCATCCGACCCTCCAAGTGGGAAGGCTTTTATTCGGAGCTTCAACCCATCTCGGAGAACTTCAACCCTGCGGCGGCTGCTGTCTCTGGCCTGGATCGACAGAGCCTCATTGAGAACGGCGATGCTCCTTTCTACTCGCTCGACTCCGCAGCCGACTACATTCGTAACATTGCAGGTGAGAGGCGAGCGGTGTTCTGCGCTTATCCTCTCGGGTTCGACTGGCTGTTCTTCTATTGGTATCTCATGCGGTATAACATAGAGTCACCGTTCGGTCATTCTAACCATGTGGATATCAAGACCTTATACATGGCGAAGGCTAACGTGAACATCGGCAGGAGCATCAAGCGCCACATGCCGGAAGCACTCAAGTCTAGCCAGAAGCATACGCACTACGCCCTGGACGATGCCATCGAGCAGGGCGAACTTTTCGCAAACATCATGGAATGGGAAGGGAACTAGAATTGCATATTCACTTTTGGGGTGCACGCGGCGTAACTGTAGAACTCGATGTGGTGGATCACATCGAGTTCGACCAAGAAGGCATCTACGATGGCACGACCCTAATCTCTTACTACAGTGCTGACCGCGGCGGATATATTCTGGAAAACGATCCGAACACCGTGTATGATACGATCAGCGTAACCCCATAAAGAAAGGATTTATCTTGAAGAAGTATCTCGTTATCGGAGCGTTGCTTTTCGCTCCTGTCAGTGCAAGCGCGGCGACCGAAGTCGGCGTCACGGTAGACATCAAGGATACCACTCCGGGACTTGCTGGCGGGTTCGGAGTCTACAACTTCGACCTTAGTAAGGTCGGCGGTGTTCAGCATCCCTTCACGCTAGGCTGGAAGAAGGGTCACTGTGTCGAGCGTGGCGAAGCGGCAGGAGACAAGGTAGGCACGCTCCGCTCCGGAACCGATTTGGACTTTCCCGGAAATCCGAATCGCGTCCAGTATGTGCTCCAGTCGAGCCTCGTGAATAGCGTGGACAACACGTCGGCGGCGGCTCACCAGTGGGCCGTCTGGCAGGTAACCGATCCCGGCTCTACCTCTCCGAGCGACGCGGCGGCTAAGACTCAGGGCGACGCCCTCTATGCCGCTTCGGAAAATGCAACCACCCTCCTGTCCCCGGCGAATTATTCCGTGGTCATTGGGGCTGGCGCAGCATGTGCCGGTAGCTCTCGACTGGTGACTGTCAAGGGTAGTCCGTTCACCACCACCACCCTGTCTGTGACGGCGGGCACCGCGACTCTACAGGTCACGACTCTCACGCTTGGCTCTGATGGAACAGGTCAGACCACCCTCATCGACACTGGTGTGGAGAACGACGCCGTGACCGTCTCGGCGGCACTCTCTACGTACGAGCTTCTCCAGGCAGACAATGGTGGTGCTCAGGACTTCGCGTACCTCCAGGCCGGCGGCAACGTCTCTCTGGCGGCAAGCGTATCCTTCACTGACTGTCGTGTGCCCGAGCAGCCGCCCGTTGAGGAACAGCCTTCCGTCGAGGTAGACTCTATCCCCGTCGTGGCGCCTAAGCCTAAGACTCGGACGACTGTCGATGTAGAGAAGAGGGCGTTCCGGGATGTGTACACCGCTGGTGACGTGGTGAACTACACGCTCCGTGTCAAGATCGGCAAGCGTGCCGCCAAGAACTTGACCGTGTGCGACGTGCTCCCGGACAACATGAGCTACATTCGTGCCCCCGGTGCAAGGTTCGTGGAGGGAGATGCGTGCTGGTTCCGCAAGAAGGTCAAGGCCAACACCACTCTATACTTCTCCGTCACAGCTTATCTCGATGTCGACGCTGTGAACCGAGCGTGTAACCGTGTCTACGGTGGGGCGGCTAACGCGAGCAGCGACATGGATCGGTACTGCGTCAAGGTGCGAAAAAACACCAAGCCTCAGCCGTCCGTGCCTACGACTGGCTAGGCCGATAGCCTGATATAATGTGGTGTGAAATTGAGGGCGGGGCATTCGCCCCGCCCTTTTCTCCATAAGCCAAGCGACAGGAGTTAGGGTATGAATTTCGATACAAGACTGCTTGAACGTATGGTGGCGGGCGATGACCCCCTGGTCGCTGCCAAGTTAGTGCTCAGCGAGACGCCCCGAGAAGAATTAGAAGAGATGGTGCTTCCCGCCGTTACACAGAGAGCGCGAACTCTTTACCGCAATCATGTCCGGGGCGCCGAACGCAGGGCTGCGGAGAACATGCGTGCTGGTGTTCCTGCGGCCGAGACTGCTCGTGTCACGATGACGGGCACCGGTTTTCGCTTTAGTGTTCCTGGTCTTGGTGGACTGGTGATGTGGGAAGAGGCAACGCCTGAACAGCTTGATCTTCGCGCTCAGTACCTTGAGGCAATTGCCGTGGGGATCAAGTCTAGCGCTAATTATTATCGAGAGGTTGCCCGTGACCTACGGCGGCAAGGTTTGTCTTGTGTAGGAGATACAGCGAAGCCACCGGAAGATGACTATGACTATGACTATGTAACTGAATTAGGAGTTGACATCTCATGAACTATGATACTCTTCGTGTTTATGCGGAAGGGTTGGATGACCTGATCCGTGTGCGTGTTGGGATGGAGAACCGCATCAAGGCCGCCAATAGAGCTAAGATTGACATGGCCTCAGAGACTTTTGGTATTGGTCTGAAATCTGTGTGCGTGGCAGAAGAGATCATCTATAAGGGACTAGTGAAAGCGTTTCGTCTTGCCGCTCCCGACATCAATCAGTGGGTCAAAGGCACGATGGGATTGGGAGAACCGACCGTAGCTCGACTCCTGGGCACTCTTGGCGACCCTCTCGTTGCGCGGCCAATGCGTATGGAGGGCACTGGCTCTGATAGAAAGGCAGTCCCTGACGGCGAACCATATGAGCGCACTATCGGACAGCTTTGGCAGTATTGTGGTTATGGTGATGCGAGCCTCAAGCTCTATGCCGGAATGAGTCAGGGAGAGCTTATGGCTATGGGTAGAAAGAAGGCCAAGCCGATTCTTCATGAAATCCAAAAGAATGCTTTGATGTCCGCTGGCAAGAAGGGCTACTGTCCGTATCGCCTCGTCTATGAGGATTCCAAGGAGCGCTATGCAGAAACTCATCCCGAGTGGACGCTGGGGCACATCGATAATGCGGCAAGAAGAATCGTCAAGAAGGAAATTCTCCGCGACCTCTGGCTTGTCTGCAAGGGCTTGGAGCCTCTGCATGGCGGCTATTCTGAGGATGAGATCGGAGCTCGACGCCAGATTGCGTTGACCAAGATCGACGAGGAGCGAGCGGTTCTGGTATAATTTAGGAATAGAGCGGGAACCACGGCCCTCGCGCAACCCACGACCCCAACGACCCGCTCTTCAAATTTAGAGAACTTGGCGTGGCCAAAGTCGTGACGAAAACCCATTAGCAAGTACGCTGCGCCAACAAAATTGAGGCGGATCATCAAATTGGCCCTTGTCCATCGATCCATCGAAACCCATGCTTCGTACGACAAGGGCCATTATTTCTCTTCCTAATCCCTATATTCTAAGAAGAGGCGGCAGAGTAAGTTACACTATGATGGTTCTACGCTACGATGTGAAGCAGCAAGCCCCGTTTAATTGGGAGCTTGACGCCTAGCCTGAGTTTCATCTAGAAAGATGGAATGGATTCAGGGAGGCGCTCTTGACAAAGCGGCTCCTTTTTGTTATCGTAATCTACGCGGTCGAGAGACCAACTGCTCTTTTGAAAATTGAAGTCGAGTGTTGAAGCGCAGGCGGCAGCTATGCTATAATGCCTTCAACAAATTCAAGTCCCCGTCAAACAACGACGGGGCAACATGGACGTGTGGCCAAGTGGTTCAAGGCAGGAGACTCTTAATCTCCCGATCCAGGGTTCGAATCCCTGCGCGTTCATCCAATGGCCTGTAACTCAATTGGCAGAGTGCGAAGCTGTTAACTTCGAAGTTCCAGGTTCGAGTCCTGGTGGGCCAGCTTTATACTGAACGGTTGTGGGTGACTTAGGCAGGAACCCTCATTAGCCCGACTAGCTCAGTGGGAGAGCAGTAGCTTTACACGCTATGAAGACAAGGTTCGATTCCTTGGTTGGGTATACGGCGATGGTCTAAGTGAAGGACGCTGGTTGCGCTCCGCGGTAGTGGCGCCAGAAATGCGGAGGGGTCGCTCCCCAATATCGAACCGCTCGCTGTACCACTATCCTCCTGTCCCCAGCCTCTGGTCGGTGGGCAGGTCAAAAACTTATCACTTCCGCGCTGAGTCCGAAATCCATGTCTCTTACGAAGTGATTGATGACCTTTAACTCAGGATGGTCAGAGTGCCACCTCGACACGGTGGAAGTCGTGAGTTCGAATCTCACAAGGTCAATAGGCTGCGCACCGAAGCCTTCCCGGTCGTAAGTGGATGACGTCGTTATAATTCACTTGGCTTAGGTGGAGATGAGCCTAATAACCTCCACGCAAGTTTCTGTAGCTCAATGGTAGAGCGGCGGTGTGAAGTACCGCGCGTAGGAAGTTCGATTCTTCTCAGGAACGTACGATCGGGGATAGGAATGCTAGCGTCTGCCACGATTCCTTCCGACAGTCCATGCAGAACGGCACTGATGATGGACATAAAATGTATGCCGCCCGCTAAAGAATAAGGCGATGTGACCGAATGGCTTAGGTGGAAGTCTGCAACACTTCTAATGCTGGTTCGATTCCAGTCGTCGCCTCTGAGTACGAACATACCGTGTCGGCTAGTTACCGACTAGTGCCGAACCCTGCATGACAGAGAAACGATGTGACAGTCGTATGGGAATAGTTTTCTTTGAGGGGCGTTAGCTCAAGTGGGCAGAGCAATAGACTTTTAATCTATCAGGTCTCGGATCGTGGCCGAGGCGCCTCATGCAAGTCCCTATAGCCAAGTAGATAAGGCAATTCTCTCCTAAAGAATGATCGCAGGTGCAACTCCTGCTAGGGATATAAGCCGGCCGAGTCGTCGCGAGAGGTAGACCTAACATCTGCCCCTATTCCGGCTAAACAAACACACGGGTGTAGCTAAGTGGATTAAGGCGCCAGCCTGCGAAGCTGGAGATTTCGGAGGTTCGAATCCTCTCATCCGTACTAGGCGTTCCCACCACGTTGCCGCGTGGACTAGGGAAGCACGTTTGACGAGGCGGCAATCTCGCAAGCAAATACGGCCCGCATAACAGGGCCGCGCTAAATTTAGTTAGCCCCTATAGCTCAGTAGACAGAGCATCGGTCTTCGAAACCGAGTGTCGTGGGTGCAATTCCTACTAGGGGTGTTGAAGGGGGCGTGTGTCCTTCCCTTTCAAAACGTAGACTTTCCACCAAGCATCACTAGCCATCTGGTCGAGGGCGCCAATCTGATACGTTGGTTCAGCAGAGTTCGATTCTCTGGTGATGTATAGCCGCCCATAAAGACGCGGTGAATGCCGCAGTACATACTCAACGAAGTCACTGTTTGCGGAAGTGCCACCGACATGGTGCTACCTCGTTGTCGGATGGGGGACAATCACAAAGAGCTTGACACCTCAGGAAACTGTCACGGCTGGTTGAACGATATATCCCCGCTTGTAACGGCGTAATTGATCCGGTGGCTTTCGACAGTGCCAGCAACCTAGAGCTGAGTCCTGGTAAGTTCTTTGGCAGACTTCTTGTATTCACAGAAACTGCCTCCTGGCTCTATAGTGTAGTGGTCTGCACGGTGGTCTGTCTAACCACAAGTAGGGGATCGTTCCCCCTTAGAGTCGTCGCCTTGGTGTATGGCTTGAGCACGCTCATCCATTCAGGATGGAGGGACCCGGTATCAAATCTCGGGAGGTTGAACTAAATCGCTCCATGATGTACAGGTCGTGCATACCTCCCTGTCACGGAGGAAGTAGGGGATCGTTACCCCTTGGAGTGATTAGGCGAAGCTTAGCGGCTGAGTCTAAGAGTGTGACAGAAATGGTTGCGGTATCCCCAATGCCGCGCGGCCATTGTGCAATGATGCTTCGAAAAAGGTAGGGAGGCAGGGAGTAACGCCCCGGGTGCTTTCTTACTGCGCCACCTGACGAGGGTGTGTGGAGTCGCAGGTCGTCGGACCAATCATTGGCTGAGAGGATGTTGCCTTACGGCGGGGCCTCTCTTGTGGGTAAACAGTGAATCCCACCACTCGCCCTAAGTATGCATATGCAAGTGGCTAAAGCAAGCGGGCTGTAAACTCGCCGTCTCAGACTTCGTGGGTTCGAATCCTACTGCATGCACTAATACAAAGTTCGACTAACATGGTGAGCATCGTCCAATGGTAGGACCCCAGACTGTGAATCTGGCGACGGCGGGATCAATACCCCCTGTTCACCCTAGCTCCACTCCGTATTTACCACCGCCTAGCAGGGTAAGCAACGGATCGAGTGGCCGGATTACCTAGTGGAGCCCTTACAATAAAGGAGCAGTAAATGAGTGAGTGGAAGTACCGCGGTATTCTTCGCCGCGATTTTCGACACATTCACCACGAAGAGCGAGAGTTCTTTCCGAAAATGGGTCGCCGCAGACGACGTTACAAGCATCATGTCCATGAGTACGGCCCTTGGACTAACGGCAGCTATTGGAAGTCTCGGCGCTGCAACCATTGTCGCCGCAAAGAGACAGAGTACAACTGGTCGAGTGATAATTTCAACCGCCGTCTCGCTGCCCCTAAAGTCAACACTCTCGCAGATCATTTCGCCTCACTGCGAGCGCAGCACATTTGTTATCGCCGCGATCATCACGGCAAGTACAAGGTGAACCGCGAGCGGCTAGTCCAAAGGCGCGGCTTCTAAGGTCTGTGCCAATTGTCATGCAGTTAGAACTTACAATCGACGTGTAGCATTACAGCCATTAGCGTAATCTGGCAGCGCCCCTGTTTCGGGAATAGGAAGTGAGGGTTCAAATCCCTTGTGGCTGATATTGGGGATATAGCTCAGTTGGGAGAGCGATTGACTGGCAGTCAATAGGTCGCAGGTTCAAGCCCTGTTATCTCCACTAGCACGACAAGTAATTATTGCAGGGTGTAGCTCAGTCTGGCCTAGAGTACTTCCTTGGGGTGGAAGAAGTCGGAGGTTCGAATCCTCTCATCCTGATAAACCGAGTTGGAGAAAGCGGGTGATAGCATGAATTCAAATTCTTTATGGGTCATCCTTGGCGTCGTAGCCATCGTTCTCATCGTCCTTCTAGCAACCAACAATCTTTAGCGGCAGTCCCCACGGCTGCGTAGTCTTAGAGCGGGGTACGATTCTAGGGGTGTAAGCCCGCCCGCCACCTACGCAGAGGAAAGTCAGGGCGGTCGAACCGGGCAGGCTGGTCAACCCCGGGGAAACGGCAGTGCGATGAGGTAGTCGAAGACGTTAGTCTAGTCTAAGGACGTTGACCTCTAAGACGCGGATGAACGCAACCTCAAGCGTGACCTTAGCCTAAGGGTCCAGGTAGAGGGCTTAGTCAGAATGATCGGAAGCCGATATCGCTGGCGTTAGATAGATCGTGGAACAGTCGAGCTTTCAGACTCGTGGACAGAACCCTGCTTATAAACAACTCTGTCGCTAATGTTTAGCCGTGTAGGAGAATCAGGTATATCCGACAGATTGAGATTCTGTGCCCGAAGGGGCGTGCGGGTTCGATTCCCGCCACGGCTATAAAGAAAGGAGCAAGCATGATCGTAGGAATTATCATTGGCTTCATCCTGGCATTCGTGCTATTATTCTGGGTGCTGGCTTCGATCTTTTAAGCGCCCTCAACCCTCGCCACGGCTGGCATCCGTAACAACTGCCAATCATTCCAGAGTAGAAGATGTTGGCATTTTCGTCTGACTTTGAATCAGGAGTTCGTAGGTTCGATTCCTACCTCTGGAGTATATATGCCTATGGTCTAATGGTAAGACAAGAGATTCCAAACCTCTTAATCCGGGTCCGATTCCTGGTGGGCGTGTCGAGCGGTGGAGTATATATGCCTATGGTCTAATGGTAAGACAAGAGATTCCAAACCTCTTAATCCGGGTCCGATTCCTGGTGGGCGTGTCGAGCGGGTAACGGGATACGTTCCATCCCCGCTCACTTGCACCGTTGGTCTAGGCTGGTCTAGGACGGCTGGTTTTCACCCAGCAGGTCACGAGTTCGAATCTCGTACGGTGTATCTGTTATAATGAGTGAACGTTTCCCCTAGTGGAAAAGGATGTGAGCGTCCGATGAGTGAACACTATCACCCGCATCACGCCGCCGCTCTTGACAAGGCACGGCTTCACATCGGCGAGGCGATGATCTGGCTTGAAAACGCTACCTGCAACATGCAGCACGACGACTTGTTTGAGGCCAGCGACCTGTTAGCGTCGATACGAGAAGACACAGCTTCGCGTCTCTCTCTCCTACGCGAAGCTGCGCAGGATCGGCTCGAAGAGCACAGGAGCCTTCCTGATTACGCGGAGATGCACGCTGGGCGGATGCCATATCCGGATGAGCGGCAGCGCGTCTCTAACGCATCGACTGATGCGCTGGAGCCAACAGAGGACAAGAGTGACCCGTATGTCCTTCCGGCACCAAACTCCATCATCGGAGAATGGCTCATTGTCGCGCACGGAGGCGACGGTGCTGCGGAATCTATCAAGGCATTCAAGGATGGCGAGCGTGGGCGGCATGATGCACTTGCGGCTGTCAACCTCGCACTTGCCCGGCTCCGGTTCGCGTACGACCATCGCGATATTCAGTCATTCATTACTGGCGCAGTGGAAATTCTTCTTGACGCTGGCGCGCACGAGTGGGAGTCCGTGCTGGTCTTCGTGAACACCGCGATGGATTCATTCGACGCCCTTGCGCCCGAGCGGCAGGACATCCTTGCCTGGCTCTACATCATGACCCGGCAGCGGCCTGACGGTCTACTAATGATTCGTGTCGCGTGGCAGGACGGTCGACTCGTAGTGCGGCTAGAGAACACTGTAATCCACGACGAGTCCGAAGAAGAAGGTATGATAGAATAAGTTTCAGCCGGATACGTGTTGCGTACCACGTTGCAATGCCGGCAGTGTCAGGTTACCCATGTTCCTGACTCCAAGCTCCGTTGGTCTAGTTGGTTCAGGACGCCTGTTTCTCATGCAGGAAGTCACCGGTTCGAATCCGGTACGGAGTATTCATTCCAGGGTAGAAGATGTTGGCATTTTCGCTTGCCTCTGAAGCAAGAGTTCGTGGGTTCGATTCCTACCCCTGGAGCTATCGTGTAAACACTCGACTTCGTTTTTTTTCAATTGGAGGCATAAATGGCCAGAGCAAAGCATCTCGACAAGCAGCATTATCGTCGTTCCTGCAAGTTCTCTAAGACGGTCGAGCGACTGACTGTGGAGGTCGTGGCCCGCAACAAGACCCTCAAGAAGAGGAAGGGCTGGGATCGCTGGTACTCCGTCGACTCTGTATCTGTTCCCGGCGACTGCTTCACCTATCCCAAGCTCGCTGTGATTCTCCATGAGGTAAGAACTAAGCGATGAGCGTCAAGCGCTCCTAAGATTCTAGTCGCCAACATGACTCCTTGAATACACAATACATCGACTCTGAAATGTATGCAGATACATGGGAGTTAGATGATGTTTTTGAAAGAGAAGAAGGGGCCGCCGCCGCCCGCCACAGCAAGCAATACTTCCACCAAGTGGTGGCGCCGCTTCAGCCTGTTTCGTTGTATCTTCTGGCTACTACTAATGGTGCCCGCTTATGCGTTGGGTTGGCTAGAGCTAGTTCTTTTTGTAAGCCTGCTTTCTCTTTGGGCTCTGGTTGAGACTGCCTTCTCCGCTTGGAGATCAGATGAAGTCCCAGAACTCAAGCTCATTGTTCGTATGCTCAAGATCGTCATTCGATTACAATGGCGCGCTAGCCATGAGCGTGAAGAGATTAGCCGCAAGCTTGACGAGCTACTACAGAGTCAAGGTGTCCGCTGACGTAATCAGTGAGAACGATTACAGGAAAGCGAGAACCATGGGAATTCTTGACAAAGTAAGAGACGCCGTTGATCGGGATAAAGCGCATCCGGATGAGCTAAGTCCGTTCGCTGATGAAGAGCCTGACGAAGTTACATCACCCGATGGCGATGATAGCATCCTAGGAGCAGACAATGGCGGCTCCTAAGATTCCGCGCAAGCTCCGCAGAGATTCAACAGGCAGAGATGTCCGAGCTTTGCAGCGAGCCTTGACTCAAGCAGGCTACCGCAAAACGAAGAGCGGGAAATTCGAGCTAACCAATACCTTCGGCTATTATCTAGAAGGGTCGCTCAAGCGTTTCCAGAAGGATCGTAAGCTTGCCGTCACCGGAATCCTCGATCAGAAAACGTTCGATGCTCTTTGGCCTGACTATGATCCTCGTGCTCGCCGGTTTGTTCAGGCTGTAGCTAAGGATCGCAGGGACGCTGAAGAGGAGGCAGCAGACTCCAACAAGGAAGTCAACATCCGTCAGTCCATAGTCAATGCTGCGTATGTTGGCTATCGTAATCGTTATGCGGTTCACTACACACAAGACCCGAGGCGATGGAGCGGCATCAACCTCAATAAGCGCCCGCCAAGGTTCCCGGATTATGCGGATTGTTCTAGCTTCGTGACTTGGGCCTATTGGCTCATGTTCGCCAGTGGAGATGACTTTATCAACGGGGCTGGGTGGTCCGCGGGCTACACTGGAACTCAGATTGCCCGAGGCAGACTTATTCCTCGACGCTCGGCGCAACTAGGAGATTTGGTGTTCTATGGCCGTTCCTTTTGGAACATCGGACATGTAGCAATGTATGTTGGCAACGGCATGGTCATTGGTCACGGTAACGAGAGTGGCCCGAACCTGACCTCGATAGACTATCGCGGCGATAGACAACAAATCAGGAGTTATGTCTGATGCCTTTTGCTGGCCGAGAAATTCTACCGCGTCTGGTCTATGGCGCAATCTATGAAGAGATGGTTGCCCAGGGTGTAGACGAAGCAATGGAAGCAGCCATCAGGCTGACCGCTACCTCTATGTTCGAGGCGGGCACTTACTCCAAGATCAGGGACGCAGCGATAGCGAGACAGCGAGCCGCCGGCACACCGGAGGACAAGCTATCTCTGCGCTATTGGGTGTTGTACGAGAAGGCGACCTATGTAGGCAACAGTGATGGTTCCATTGATCGTGGCGTACTCATGTTTAACGATAAATACCAGCCACAGGTAACCGACGAAGAGGCGTTTAGTTTCCAAGACGCCTGTCGTGAGGGTGTTAGCCTCTACAAGCGTGCAGGGCTAGGCCCATGGTACGGATGGCGAGACATCATGAATCCGGATGCAATCGAAAAGATGCGTACTGATCCTAACTATCCATACGCAAGGCACCTTGACGGAGCCACGATGCGATGGCGTCGGACGTATCTCGCGGCAATGAACTATCATCTCAGCAAGATGAGCTTCCCGCTTATCCCTGCCACATTCTTCGAGTAATCAAAGGGGGGGGCCGGCCTTGCCGGCCCTTCTGCTATAATGGTTCAGTCAACCCTCGTCTAAGGAGAATGAGCACATTGGACATCGGAAAAGAAAAAGAGACCATCACGGTCGAGCCATTGACCAGTCCTATCGAGGTTCCTAACCCTGAGGCCGACCCGTCTCCGATGGTGGAACCCGAGAGAGTACCGGAGCCCGAAGAAGTGCCCGCGTGAATCGCGAACAGGAAGAGTACCCTCCGTACGTCGTGCCTGATGTTGTAGCGGACATCTACAATTGGCGCTGCTTCGGCATTGTCGAGAATCTGACGGACGGAGTACTGCGATTGATCTCAAGTTCACATGCGCATATCTGGGAGCCACGAGTCCCTTGTTGTGCTGAATGCAAACTGATTGCAAACCTTAAGACCCATGTCGTTCCGGACGAAAACTGTCAATGCGGCATCTATGCGACCAGCGATCCGCGGCAGGCGCTCCACTATATCAATCGCGGCACTAGCCCCATTAATCTAAATAATTGGAAGGAGATCACTACTGTTGTTGCCAAGGTTCAGCAGTGGGGGCGCATCATCGTTGGTGATGTCGGTGCTCGTTCGGAGTTTGCATATCCGAAGTGGTTCAGCATCGGAAGCAGAGAGCTAGAGGTCGGCCGTAAGATTGCTGACATCTACGGTATCGAGATGCGAACCGGCCCGGTGCATGATCTATTCTATGACCTCCGCGATAATCCCACCATGTCTGAAGAGACCACACGACTTAGATTCCTAGCACTAACGGATGCGTAAGTTGTGATATGGATGATTGGCAGGTTGTAGGCGACATCTCGGAGCAGTACAGGCATTACCGCTCGCGTTACGCTGAGGCAATAGAGGAGAACCTGAGTCGGGTCGAGGGGTCGATTCGCAAGTGGGCTGCTCGCGAACTAACCAAGGGTCGCGTGCCGGCCGATGACTACGGGAACCTCCTAACTATCATGGGGGCTATAGCTTGCGCGGGTGACGTGTGGGACTTGACTTGGATTGAAGCGAAGCTCGCTGCTGGTCTGAAAAATTGGGTGTACCTCAATGGTCGAGTTGAATTTTCGGAGCGCCCTTTCGAGGCCCTGCGTAGCCTTGCCGGCGGCGAAGGGAACCAGGAGGCTGGCGCCCTCGCTAATCACTGGCTAGCGGGGAACCAGATCATCCCGCACGGCCACAAGGATGCTATTGCTATGGGCGAACTAACGCCCGACAACCATGTCTTGATCCTCAACACGAATGTGGATCGCAATAAAGTAAGAGACGCCGTGTTAACGCAACAGAAAGTCGGCAGTATTCGAACGGCTTCGGCATGGGACATGTCTTCGATCATCAATAATCGTGAGCAGATAGAGCGAGAGTATGCGGCACTCATGGCCAGCCCTCAGCCGCACCTACAGAATCCTCATGTGCAGCGAGCGTGGAAAGATTTGGCAGGAGAGTCAAAGCACTACTCTGACTATATTCGCCAGCATGTCAAAGTGGAGCCCGTTGCCAATGGTGAACCATACGCTACCACGCAAGACATGTTTGATGACATCCAAAAGAATCGACATTTCTACGTAAGCAATCTCAATGCCGAGCATCCGCTACATAGTGTGGATGACATTGTTAATTTGCGAACGGCGCATGACATCTTTGGTCACGCTGCTACGGGGGGCGACTTCGGTTGGGACGGAGAAGCGCGAGCTTGTTCCACTCATCATGCACTATCGAGTCCGACTGCCGCTGCTGCTCTGACCACTGAGTGTCTGGGCCAGACAGCCTGGGCGCTCAAAAATGGATTTGAAGGATTGACGCAACATCCTGGCTTCCTGGACCAGGCGCACAGCACTCTAATGCAGGCCAATCAAAACACGCCCCAGCCGACAAAGGAGCAGCTACTTCAAATGGCTCTAACACCTAAGCAAGCAATTCCTAGCCGCCAATCTTCGCCCATTGGCCCCATCCAAAAGTCTCCACATGGCCCATCGCCTTGGTCGCCTGAAGGGCAACAGCAGTTATTTACACTTGGCATCGGCAACACCAATGTCTCCACCTTTATCTCGTGGGTTCAGGAGCATGCTCCGAGCATGATTCAATTCATGAGGGCGCAAGATAGTGTCGGCATCTTTGAAGGCTCGCCAGCCACCAGCGTGGCGGTTCGTTTGTTTGATGTCCCTCTCTCCAAGGCTAGGCAGTTCCTTGACTTCTACGGCTTACATCACCCAGAGGAATGGGGCTTCGGTCTCGAATGGGGCACTGGCTCTACTGTCTATCAGAACAAGAGCAATGATGGTAGTGTTGCGGAAGGTAACCTTGCGCCGCCTGATAACAAGAGCCGTGAAGACGACGAGCAGTCTGAGATCGGCGTGAACAAAGAAGATGATTGGGCAGAGGCGCCTAACACTCAGGAGCGCATTGCTGCCGCCGATCTCAACGGGACAATGGTCGCTCTCGACGTGCCGCCGGAATATCATGGTGCGCTGCGTGTCCCTGGTGGCGAGAGGCCAGATAACCTTCACGTCACTCTCGCCTATCTTCCTAATGGAGTTCAGAATCCGTCAGGGGTAGCTAACTTACTCAGTGATGTCGCGGGGCGCTTCGGCCCAGCACGAGCAAGGATTCAATCTCTGGGGGAGTTCCCCGAGACTAAGGACAAGGACGTGCCGCAGATCGCTCACCTAGAGGGCGACTCTCTTCACGAGCTACACCAGGCCGTGGCGTCTGGACTCAAGGGTCTGGGCGAAGATGTCTCCGAGAAGCACGACTTCAGTCCGCACATCACACTGAAGTACACTCGGCCCGGCGAAGAGTTCAATCACCCTAACCCTGACATCAAGGACTCGGAGATTCAGTTCCCCGCCATTCATCTCCATCAGGGCGGCGATAAGCAAGAGTTCCAGTTAGGGAAGTCGCCAGTCTTCGCATCAGTCAAGGATGATTGGACATTGTGGACGTAAGAACAGAGACTGTGGAACTATACCGCAAGCTATACGAGTTAGGATGGGAGGTCAAGCCCGCTACGCCTAAGAAGGTGCAGGGGAATTTGATCTATTCTGTCAAGATGAAGGGGCCGGCGGGTCAGAGCATCGAACGTACTGGAGTCTCGGAGCAGTGGGCGCTAGTCAATGCTCTCCATTTCGCGCAGCGCCAGAATCAGTTGAGGGGAAGCAGCCTCCAGAATACTCTCCCCACTCACCAGCCCATCCCAGGCATTCGTTACAATAAGGCGGTCAAGGCTACCGAGCGAGATGTCAACCATGATTGGCGGTCGCCGTATGCGTCAGAGTTCAATGACGAGATGAGGGCCAAGGCACCAACCCATGAGCAGATTCCTTCCGTCATCGTTGATCATGTGAAGGAAACAACGAACGCCATTGATACCGCTTGGTATCTATCGCAAGATGTAACCGTATGGAGGCAGGCGGTAATGAATGCGTTCCGCGCCGCGTTACTCTCGCCACGCAAAGACTTCAAATGGAACACCGTTCACTATCAAGACATTGCAGACATGCCGCATGATGTTAACTCTGGTGATATGTTCCGCAGATTAGAGACGCGGCGCCAAGCCTGGAACGGCGTGTTCCGTGGTGACCCACTGATCCACGTTCGCTACAAGAAGCAGTTGAAAAAGCTAGAGAAATACATTCAAGAGCGCGACCCCTCTCTCAAACAAGATGACGTTCGAGGGATTGCTCTTGGTGTGGTTGGCAAGCTTTTGTCTAATGCTGAGAAGTTCTACGTCGCTCATGTTATGAAAGACCCGAAGCGATTCCGAGATGGAGAGTGGGTAAAGCCACCAAACAGCACGAAGGTTATTAGCAAAGCACAGGATTTACTCATGGGTCAGCTAGACCTGTCTCTTGGCGATGCACCTGATATGCAGGGATCGGTTTTTACGGATGAAAATGAGAAGCCTCTATCGTCGCATGCGCAACAAGCTCTCCAGGTCGGACTCCAGTCTGTGAATCTAGAGGACTATGTGCAAGAAGCGCGCGGAGAATACAAGCTAGGGTCTAGCTCTAGTCCGACAGAAGAAGACTTAGGGCGGGCTCGTAATGGACAGAAGACCATCAAGGAAAACTATGGTGCCTTCATCTATAATCATCTCGACGCAATCGAAGGAGTGGGGCAAAACATTGATGAACTTACCCAATACGCTCACGATGACATCACCAAGTATGGTGGCTCTGGGCACTACTTTCGCAATCAGAGTCTCAACTTGGGAATCTTGGGTACGAACCCGAAGGTCATGTCTCTTACCTGGCTTCTACTCTCCCCTAAGACATCTCAGCTTGGAACCATAGACACCCACATGGCGCGGCTACTTACCGGGTCTCCCGAGACGGGTACGCATATGCCAGGAAACAGCGACATCACGGCTGGCTCTCCTCACCACTATTACAACATGGAGCGACAGCTAGCCGCATTGCGAGACCGATCCGGCCTTTCTCACATACCGCTAGGACAATACCAGTGGATGGCTTGGGATTGGGCGCGACAGGGCGGCGGCGACGTAGAGCCCGGGTCCGATCATCGCGGCATGCGCGTTTCCGACCCGACATTCTACGGTGATATTGATTGGCCCGTCACGAAGAAAAAGCAAATCGGCCCAGGACAGGTCAATCATTTCCACCCACCTGACTGGATGTTGGACGCATACGAGGGTAGGAAAGAAGTAGCGCAGGAATACGTGGACAGTTATGGTGGCTATTCCATCTCTGACCGTCCGGAGCCAGACAGACCAAAGCCACCTAAGACAGACAAGCGATACAAGATGCATCAGCTATGGGGATTGCCGCTGCCGCAAATGGAACAGGCGCGGGAGCCTGTGCTGGCCGGCGCTTGGGTTGGCGACATGGACGATGTTATGTTCCCGCTACTCCACGGCCACCACGATGATTACGAGCCCGAGACGGAAGACTGGATTCCCTACGAGGCAGAGGACGATGCGATACATCATGCGAACGTATCGCCATTGAAGGGCTACGCTTACGGACAGGAGAAGGCGGCTATGTGCTCCGAACAAGAGTTTCGACACCTATGCTTGCGCCTGGCTGGCGACCACGCCGATGGCAAGAAGTTCCTAAGGGATGCGATGAGAGGATACGAAGATGGCATACGAACCAGCGAAGATCGAGAAATTGAAGGATCAGCTAGCCGCAGGACTCAGGAAGCTATTGAAGGGCTAGTGTATCCGAGCAGCTATGACCTGACAAAAATTGCGATGGGGCTAGGAATCGTCTCGAATTTTGAGGCGTTCGACTTGGCCCTGGAAGACACCGTTATGACGCAACGCACCGCCGGCTCTCGCGACGCATTCAAGCTCGCGGCCGAACTAGCTCGTGCCATCCAGAAGGTGACCGGGCACGACGCGCTGGCTCTGCTGACCTGCGTTGCGTTCCTCGAAGAGAACGGCTATCCTTACGCGGCTGAGGTCATTGATGATGTCGCCTTAGCCGACTCAATAGAAGGCATGCGGGTAGCTCGTGTAAACATCGCCGGCCTACAAGGCTTCTTGGAGGATCAAGTCGGAGACAGTGGCGAGCGTAAGCCGAGCTTCCGCTTCGTCTTCTACAAGGGCGTGCTCGACATTCGAGACTACGACCATAACCTCCGCTACCGCAACATGATTCGTGACGTTCTCAATAGCTTCGGCAAGAACATTGAGGATCAGGACGTAATGGATCAGGAGATCGCGAGCGGCGATGTGTACCAGAACGAGGGCAACATCGACATCGAGCTAGAATCTCTGGCCGACAACGATGTGCAGACTCATGCCGTCAACGCGATCCACCGCTGGGCGGAAGGCGTCAACCTGATAGGTCCGGTAGGAGTCTACTGATGCCGGTAGTCAGGAACGACTCGACTGGTCCACTACAATTGTCTGGCAAGTATGCTAATGCTAGTTATCTTCAACCTGGTGAGGTGCGGTATCTTACCGATGATGAGTACGAGAAGATTCATTGGAACCAGCGCGGCACAGGCAAGCTTGTGTCTATCAGCCCTAGCGAGACTACCAGCGAAAATCTGAAGATCAAGTTTGACTACTATCAGCCAAACGCGGCAGAGTATGAGGTGCGATACATAGCTTACGGCCGACCCGAGGCACTGAGCACCGATCAGGTGTGGACGATCAGGAGACACAGCTACGCCATGTTCGGTAGCACCGCACTCCTCACCGAAATTCAAATACTGGAGAACGTAGCATGGAGCGACCGCGCGATCTTACCCTGGACGTAGACTCTCTCTTAGCCTCAGGGCAAAAAACCCATCAGCATTCCATCTCTATCATAGCAGCCGCAGGTCAAGATCGGCAACTTGAATGCGCCGTCTGCGGCAAGCGCGCTTCCCTCTGGGTAATCGAAGCATCCTTCCCGGTCGGAGAAAATAAGAGACTCGCCTACGGTCCGCTAGATTATCCTGGCCCTCTTCCCGGCCTTTGTGCATGGCATGATCGTCAGGGAGCCGAAGTGGTAGCCGGGGGCGTCTTCCGGGATCGACCCGAGATCGGCATGGCCAAGCCCGAGTCGTGGACTGTCACATTCACAGATGGTTCTGCTATCAATGGACACATTTATTCGGCAGTTCCCGAGAGCTTAAAGATTGAGGTCCAGGAGACGTATGCTCCAAAAGATGACCTTGCAACCGAATAATACACGAAGCAATTCTCCTAGGGGAAAAATATTCAATGGCATATCTTGTACTAAACAAGGGTGAGCAGAGTCTTATAAACACCTGGCTCTCAGGAGCCGCTGGTGGAGGTAACTCTGTACCTGGCTCGACGGTGTACATTGCCCTTGGTGCAAAGTCTGGCGGCATCGGTGCCGACCCTTCAGTCAATAACGGAACTAACCAGACCACCACTCTAGCCGAGATTGGGCAGAGCGCAGCCAACGGGTATGCTCGTCAGCCGCTCAACCGCAACGGCGGCGGCGCGACACCGAACTGGCCTCTAGCCTCACTGGTCTCTACCCACTACCAAAGCACGGCAACTCAGGTCACGTTCACCTTCTCAGGTGCTCCGAACCTCAATGGCGCAACAGAATGGTTCTGCGCCCTAAGCGCTACCATCAACGCGGTAGACGCTATCTTCGGCGCTGACCTGGCAACCACTCGAACCTTCGCTAACGGCGACACTGAGAAAGTTACCGTTACCTACCGACAACAGTAAAATGGCGACTGTCTACGAGAGGTATTATACAGTTACTATGCCGGGGGTCAACGATCTCCGCATTCGTAGAGAACGCGACCAAGCACTCGAAGCTCTAATCCAGCTTGAGGCTTATCTCACATCTCAGACTCCACGCATTCACGGATCACCTGAGACCGCTCGCAAGAAGATGCTTGAAATTCTTCGCACGGGCAAACCAGACACACTAACAACAACAGACTTCTAATTCCCTCAGAAAGGGTGAGTTACAATAGCTGAAATTTTCCCGGACGAGGGCTTAGACGCAATCCTAGCCATCGTTCCCAAGAACGGAACAAACGAAGCGTCAACTGGTATGTTCCTCTTCACTGGAGGAACTGCATCAACGGTCCCAGCAGACGGCGCCGTAGCGGTTCTAGCTTCGGGCATTGACGCGGTCTTCGACGAAGCCACTGGCACCAATTACGCTCGCCAGGCAATCGCCGCAGCATCATGGGGCGCTACCGCCGCCGCGGGCACGACTGGTCGTAAGACTACGGCTGGCCAGGTTACCTTCGGGACAGTCGGCGCTGGTGGATGGGGAACCATCACCGGCTTTGGTATTGCAACAGATACTACCGCGGGCGCAGGTGTCGCATACTTCTACGCGAACTTTGATGATACGACCGCTATCACTAGTGCCCAAAACGACGTGATCAAGATCACTCCGACATGGCAGGTGAACTCATAGGCCATATTAAACGGCCTTCACTGGGTAAATGAACCGAAAGATGGGGCGGCTTCATTGCCGCCCTTTTCTTTGGGATAATAAGTGAACACGAACAAGGATCATAATGGCTGAAAATCCTAGTGTAGCGAATACAACCGGCACTCCCGATCCTATTCCTACGCGCGGAATGGAAGGTACTTCCGCAAAGATATCTCATGAAATGTCATCACTAACAGGAAAGTAGGAAAGACCATGGCTGGATTCTGGATCGAGAATCAGATCAACAAGACTTATACCGATCAGGTATGGGACGGTGCCCCCGTAGGTGGAAATTTTAACGCTATTGTCAATTCGACGGGCCTTGTCTTCCGTCGCTGTACCATCAAGAACGTCGCGCTACAGAGCGCTAGTGATCACGTTGAGGGCGTCACTATCCGAGGTGGCAAGGATGTCCTCTTTGAGAACTGTACCTTCGTTAACAATGACATCATGCATGTCTTCTTTACGCAATGGCTCGACTCGGACATCACGAATGAGAACGTTAAGTTCAAGAATTGCCGCTTCGATAATCTAGCTAGTACCTATGGTCAGCCTATGTACTTCCATGTACAGGCGCATAACAATGCTCGAAATACTGGTGTCGTATTGGAAGACTGCTGGTTCCGTGCAGGCCCCGCTATTTATGGTGGTCCCGCAGGAAAAGTAAGCATCGTGCGTCCAGTGACCGTGGCTAAGGGCGCCGCGTGGCCACCTTTTGGCACCGAGCCTACTCCTACTCCTACTCCTACTCCTACTCCGACATACAGCGCGGAACTTCTTGAAGCTGAACGCTTTACCAAGTTAGTCAGTGCGACCTCTAACAAGAACATTCGCGGCGCGCTTGATAACATTACCGCGTGGATGAGAAAGCAAGAGACGCAGTAGCATGACCAACACTAAAAACGTGAACAACACTACCCTATATGCGGTGCTGGTAGCACGCACGGGCGAGGAAGACCGCACTGAGAAGCGGTACTACCCGCACGACGGCACCGACGCTCGGGCTGAGGCCATGCAGTTCTGCGAGGTACAGGTCGGGATGGGTGACGTGGAGGACTGGTTCATCGCCAGCGCGGAAGGCAAGATTCTGGCGCGCATGGGTGACGGCAGCGTCGCCATGCCCGTAGTGCGCGGGAACACTATTCCTGCCAAGGTTAGGGCTCTCTAAATGTTGAAGTATATTTCTGGCGGCGTAACGCCCGTAGCGATCCAGACATCCGCCCGTACCATGCTGGAACTGATCGCAGGCACCAGCAAGCCCGTACGGCTGAAGCGCGTCGGCGTGTCCTTCAACGGCTCCGCGTTGGCCGCTGGGCTGCTGTGCGAGTTGACGCGCATCTCGGCGTCTGGGACAGGTACGACCGTCACTAGCCGTCCGCTGGACGAGCGTATGACAGTCACCGCCGCTGCCGTGATCGAGTACAATTCAACTGTCGAGCCTACGACGACGTTTGTGCTGGAGCAGTGGTATATCCAGCCGACGCAGGGCGTCGAGATTTGGATGCCGTTGGAGGACGAGTACGTGGTGGCGCCGGCCGCAGGCTTCGGCTTTCGTGTAACGGGCGCCGCAGGTAACGTCCCCATCTGCGCGCCCAAGTTCCTCTGGATGGAATGAGATGGCCTTCGGGCGCTTCCTGCTGCCCTACGAGAAGGTCGCGATGCAGAAGCCGGGACTCCCTCGCCTCCACCCGGTAGTAGATCGGCTGAGTCCTGCTATTCACGCGCAGGGCGGCAACTGGTTCGAGACGCCGGTGCTGGGCGGCTACAACATCGTCAGTGTGAATAACGTTGACGAGGCCATGTTGCAGCAGGTGGCGGCGCTGCCGAGTACCTTCCGGTTCCCGGCCCTCAATCTCGACCATCGCATGGGTGACGCCGGGCAGGCTGGGGTGGGTGACCTGCTGGCTGCCGTCGAGGCGCAGGGGTACACCAAGGCAGAGTTGCGGGCGCTGATGTCTGCCGACGCTGGCGGGCTCCTAGTGCTTGACGTGCTGCAACGCATCAACAGTCGGCGCAAGGAGTTCCGGTACGACGCGGCCACGGACATGTTGACGTGGGACGGGCCAGACTTGCCGCAGAACCCCTTGCAGTTGGTGGCGGGCGGCGCTCCTAGCACTGCGATCCTCGACACCTTCACCGGCGCGATGTCGGGGACGTGGAGCAACGTGCGTCTGTTCACGGGGCAAAGCTCGCTCGCCTACAACGCGACCAACGGCGGCACGGTCACCGGCGGTTCGGGCGGGTGGTGCGATGATTCTTGGCCCACGGTGTTCCACGCCAACCAGGAGGCCGGATTCACGATTGTGGTGCTGCCTGGCAACACTAACGGCGTCAACCCTTACTGCCGCACTACCTCGTTGGGCTCGCCGGTTTCGTACACCTTCCTGATCGACCAGGTAGTGGGAACAGACACCTGGAAGGTGCAGCGTACTACCGGCTCGGGGTACGTGGCGATAGGGGCTACGGCGTCGAGCAACATCGTGGCGGGCGACAAGTGCTTGTTGCGCTGCATCGGCAGCGACATTCAGGGTTGGCGCTATACCGGCGGCGCGTGGAGCAAGCTGGCGACGGGCGGCACTGACGCCACAATCACCGGCGGCGGCCAGGCGTGCCTTGAGATAGGTGCAAATACTGCGCGGCTGGACGATTGGTACTGTGGCAACATCGGTACGCTGCCGAACGAGGTCGGGCGCATGCCGCGAATGTCCGACCAGGCATTCCAAGTGCCGCTTAGGCAGAGTTACCGCTAATGACAGGGTTCAGACTCGGCCGCGCGATCCCCATTCAGACCGGGGGGTACAAGCCGGTTTACTCGGACGCTCAGTCCGCCTATACC